>Ga0209985_10000503_pt1 | contig 41778 bp, 34 predicted proteins | sample NOAtaG_FD_187305 | JGI IMG/M metagenome (GOLD analysis project Ga0209985, IMG submission 187305) | Freshwater lake microbial communities from Lake Erie, under a cyanobacterial bloom - NOAA_Erie_Diel6S_1000h metaG (SPAdes) (version 2) | ecosystem: Environmental > Aquatic > Freshwater > Lake ...
TTAGCGCTGTTAACTTAGAGCAAATGATTCGCCGCCCCATCTACGCTCTTAGTGGTGGTCAAAAGCAGAGGGTTGCGATCGCAGGTGCGATCGCACGTCATGCCGAGATTTTATTGCTAGATGAACCAACAGCTTTATTAGATGGCGAAAATCAGCTTGATCTTGTCGCCTCAGTCCGCGATCTCGTTAAACAAAAAAATCTCACAGCTCTATGGGTAACTCATCGTTTGAATGAGCTTGACTATGCTGATGGCGCATTTTTATTAGAGCGGGGTCAAGTAATCGACAAAGGCGATCCGATGCGTCTCAAGCAAGTATTACTAGAAAAAGGTTAGATTTAATAATGCTTTCTTCTCGAGCTTTTTGCGGAAGGCGATGATCACTCAAGGTATTGGCATTGCGATCGCCTCTCTTGCGACTACCGATGCTTTTATGATGGCGATAACCTCTAAACAGTAAAGCGCTCTATTACTCAGCAGTCTGTTGAAGCGCTCGCACTAACATTCCATGCTTCGGTGCAAAAATCATTGCCGTTAGGAATAATAAGGTTAGCAAAACGACGATACAACCGCCCGTAGAGCCATCAATGTGATAACTGATGTAAGTTCCCAACACGCTGGAAAACATCCCTGATGCCATTGCAATCAGCATCATATGGTCAAAGCGATCGCTCAATAAATAGGCAGTTGCGCCAGGAGTGACTAACATAGCTACTACGAGAATAATCCCTACTGTCTGAAGTCCTGCAACCGCAGTGAGGGATAACAAAGACAGGAGAATGTAATAGAGAAATGTGGTATTTAAACCGATTGAACGAGCATGGGTGACATCAAAGCAAAACAGGACTAAATCTTTGCGTAAAAGCGCGAGTGTTACTAAGGTAATGACGCTAATGATTACGGTTTGGAGGATATCGCTATCACCGATTCCGAGAACATTGCCAAAGAGAATATGCCCTAAATCGACTGTGCTTTTAACTTTGGAAACCAGCACAATCCCGAAGGCAAATAGTCCTGTGAATACCAATCCAATGACTGTATCTTCTTTAATGCGGGTGTTGGATTTGATAAATCCGATCGCCATGACCGAACCCACACCAAACACAAATGCACCGATCGCAAAGGGAATATTCATCACATATGCAAGTACCACCCCTGGGAGGACTGCGTGGGAAACGGCATCTCCCATGAGCGCCCATCCCTTAAGGATCATGAAGCAAGATAGCGCTGAACAAACAATCCCGACCAAGGCACTCACCAAAATCGCTTTGACCATAAACCCATATTGCAAGGGTGCTGTAAACCAATTCACTAATTCCATTATGGCTATTCCTGATAGTTTCCCAACATAAACCACCCAAAGTTGTGAGGTTGCGCCCCGTAGGGGCGCAACCTCACAACTTTGGGTTTGTAATTATTTTTGAACGCGATAAATCGATAACTGAACCGCCAAAGGTGCGTGAAAGATTTTCTTCGGTAAATACTTCTGAAGTCTCACCATAGGCGAGAATTGTGCGATTGATCAGGACTACTTGATCGCAAAATGTGGTGATCGAGTCTAAGTCATGGGTGGAAATTAAAATCGTATATCCTGCGTCGCGGAGTTCCATTAGCAGATTGATCATCAGTTTCTCGGTCTTGACATCTACTCCTGCAAAGGGCTCATCTAGCAATAGAACCTTAGCCTGTTGTGCCAAAGCTCTAGCAAAAAATGTGCGTTTCTTTTGCCCACCTGATAGCTCACCGATTTGGCGATCGCGCATTTCCCACATTTCGACTCGCTCCAAGCTATCACGCACTGCCTGTTTATCTTGAACACTCGGAATGCGCAGGAAGTTCATGTAGCCATAGCGTCCCATCATCACTACATCATAGACACTCACAGGGAAGTTCCAATCTACTTCTTCTGTTTGAGGTACATAGGCAACTAGATTATTTTTTTGGACAAGGCGAATTGGTAACCCGTTAATTAATACTCTTCCGCTAACAGGTTTGACAAAGCCCATCACCGCTTTAAATAGTGTGGACTTTCCTGCGCCATTCATTCCCACTAAACCGCAGATTGTACCTGCTTTGAGTTGGAGTGATGCACTATGCAAGGCAACTTTGCGATGATAGGCGACTGTTACATTCTCAATATCGATGCTAAATGTATTCATAATTGTTCTTTGTTGATCTTGATGTAGCTTGTAGGGTGCATTAGCGAGCGTAACGCACATTTGCGGTTATTAGGTGCGTTACGCTATTGCTAACGCACCCTACAGAACAAGAAATCTATTGCAAGCCTTTGATTAATGTATTGACGTTGTATTCCAGTAATTTGAGATATGTCGGGGTGAGTCCATCGGGAGGAGATAGGGAATCCACATAAAAGACCCCTCCATACTTTGCTCCAGTTTCTTTTACTACTTGTTGCATCGCTTTATCACTGACTGTACTTTCGCAAAATACGGTTGGGATCTTTTTTGCTTTTACTGTTTCAATTACTTTCTCTACTTGTTTAGGAGTGGCTTGTTGTTCAGCATTTACTGGCCAAATGTAAACTTCCTTCAATCCATAATCACGGGCAAGATAGGAGAATGCTCCTTCACAACTAACGATGTAGCGCTGATCAGGAGGAATTGTCGAAATAGTTTGTTTGAGCTTGGTATCGATCGCTAGAATTTGTTGACTATAGGCTTTGGCATTAGCGGCATAGGTTGCGGCATTGACAGGATCAGCCTTGCTCAGAGCTTTGCGTATATTTTCGACATAGATCAAGGCGTTTTGAGGCGACATCCAAGCATGAGGATTGGGTTTACCTTGATAGGAGTTTTCGGCAATGTTGATGGGTTGAATGCCTTCACTCAAAGTTAGGCGATCAACTTTAGGAAAACTATTATAAAAGCGATCGGCCCAGCGTTCCAAGTTCATGCCATTGTCAAGAATTAGATCGGCTGATTGACCGCGACGGAGGTCACTGGGTGTAGGCTCATAGCCATGAATCTCAGCGCCCACCTTCGTAATTGACTCCACGATCGCTTTATCCCCTGAGACGTTTTGTGTCATGTCGGCAAGCACGGTAAACGTGGTCAGAATAACTTTTTTGTCTTTGAGCTCTGAAGTATTTGAGGAATTAGGGATGTTACTAGTTTGTGGAGAGGTCGTCGGGAGGTTGCACCCACTCAGGCTAACTGCAAACACAAGGCTAGTAAGGATAGCCCGATAGCTTTTCAGAGACATCAAGTTTTTGGTAAGACTGAGTTTAGGCTCCATGATTATTTTCATAATCGTTTCATTTTTTAAAATATAGCATAATTTAAAATAAAAATGAAACGATTATGAAAAGATAGCAATTCTTATTATAAAAATCAGTTTTATCACGAGCATTGCTGATGAGAGTAGGGATAGCAGTATTAGCTAGCCCCGTTCCTAACTCTGCCGTCATTTTAGCGTTGGTGGCTTAAGAAACCATTGAAGAATTACTTCCTACGGTCAAAAGCTCTAAGAGATCCCCTCAATTCCTAAATGGTTTATAAAACACTCAAGCAACGCCGTAATTTGTGTAGGGGCGCTTGTATGGTGGATGTAAGCCTAATACAATATCTGAAGCTGGCACACCTTTTTCGACGAGCTCTTGACCAAGATCTGCTTCGGTCATGTTGTGCTGAATCCAGATTTTACCTTCCTTAATGTCTAAATGGATATAACAGGCATAAATACGGTTTAATCCCTGCCAGCCAAGATCGAGTATTTGATAGTGATCGTGTTCGGTGTCAAAGATGAGTTGACATTCGATATTTGGCTCGTTGGTAGTGGCATGGGCAATTAGTAATTCGCGGACAATTTGGCGGTATTTGGCTAGCTTTTCCATTGAATTATCTCCTCTGTATTTGGTTCGTAGGCTAAGATTTTTAGGTCATACTGGACAATTGCAGCTTGGGTAAAACGCTCTTGGAAGAAAGGGTTGAAAATATCAATAGGCACAGCTAAGTAGAGAATTCGATTAGCTTCCGTCATTTGTAGGGCGAGGCGATAACTGAGAAATTGACCTAATGCGTTATGAAATTTGCTAGTATTTGGAGGGATTGATAAGAGAATATATGAGCTAATGCTTAATGTATTCTAGATTAAGCTATATTGTTATATTCATGGAGGCATTTAGGATATTGCAAAAAAGATTTTATAATATTTTTTTTGTTTGTTAAGCTTAATTCACTATCCTCTTTATCTTTTAGATTTTTGTAAGCTAAGGCTCAAACAAGATGCAGAAAACCATTCGTTCTCAAAGCTTTTACTCAGATAATGCTTCTCAAGCTTTGGTTAGATATTTAGAAGCCAACGAAGAGAGCTTAAATCTTAAAGATTCTATTCTGCATTACAACTTCCCCATATTTAAGAACTTTGACGAGGAGATTCAATATCCAAGTTTAACATTGATTTCTCCTGTGCATGGAATCCATATTTTTCAGTGTGACTCAAGGTCTAAAAGACAGCTAAACTCAAATATCCTAATTAAAATTGATGAAGAATTGTCTCAAATCTACAGTTCTATTCTTTCAAAGCTAATCAAAAATAAGAATCTTAGAAAAGATCGTAATAATTTAACTTTTAACATAAGTGCAACCATCTATCTTCCATACATAGACAAAGCAGACCTACTAAGTATTGATTCAGAAAACTTTATTGTATGTGATGATTCTGAGATAGATACACTATTAAATAAAAACAATAGTGTAGAAGTAATTCCAGATAAGTTATTGAATGAAGTTTTAGCTGTTCTTGAAGGTTCTAAGGGAATAATCAAACCTAAAGTTAGAAACATATCAGATAGTGATGCAAATACTAAGGGAGGAATCTTAGCTCATTTAGAAGCGGAGATAGCAAATTTTGATAGACAGCAAAAGTATGCTGCTATCACTCAACTAGAAAGTCCGCAAAGAATCAGAGGTCTTGCAGGTTCAGGTAAAACCATAGTTTTAGCAATGAAAGCTGCGTTAATTCATTTAGAAAATCCTGATGCAGCTATCTTGTATACATTCAGTACAAAAAGTCTATACGCATATATCAAACGCTTAATCACAAGATTTTATAGACAGCAAGAAGATAGCGATCCAGATTGGTCAAAAATTCATGTTCTACATGCATGGGGAGGTATTTCAGTAAAAGGCGTATACTTCCAAGCCTGTAGGCAAAATAATGTTCAGCCCCTATCTTTCAGTGAAGCAAGATCAATGTCTGAAGATCCGTTGGATTTTGTTTGCAAAGATTTACTCGATAGACGAAATGGAAGATTAGAGAAAGTCTATGATTACGTTTTAATTGATGAAGCTCAAGATTTCAAACCCTCATTTTATCAATTATGCCGTCAAATAGTCCGTAATGACTGCATTGTATGGGGTTACGATGAATTGCAAAATATTTTAAACGTAAAAATACAATCAACTATTGATACGTTTAAAAACGATAAGTATGGTTATTCAGGAATAAATCTAGCTGAATTACAATCTCAGTACCCTGAAATTGATAACGATATTGTTTTACCTAAGTCTTATCGAAGCCCCAAGGAAATATTAGTACTTGCGATGGCAATTGGCTTCGGTATTTACAATTCTACAATTATCCAAATGCTTGAGAATAAAGATCATTGGGTTGACCTAGGCTACGAAGTTCTTCAAGGAGAATGTAGAGAAGGAGATAGAATGATCATAAAAAGACCCGATGAAAATAGCCCTTTAACTATATCTACCAAGCAAAAGCCTGAAGATCTCATAAAGTGCCATGTTGCGTCTGATATGGATGATGAGGTGCAATGGGTGTGTGATTCAATTCGAGAAAATATAGTTCAAGAAAAGCTTAACCCAGAAGACATTCTTGTTGTCTGTATAGATGATAGAGCAGTTAGGAAATATTTTGGTAAGATTAGCGATTATTTAAAAGAGATAGGTATTAATTCCAATAATGTACTTACTGATATATATAAAACAGAATTTTTTATTGAAGGATGTGTAACTTTATCTACAGTATATAAAGCCAAAGGGAATGAAGCTGCATTAGTTTATGTAATTGGAGTAGATACTTTTTGCGATCAAAAAGATTCTAGAACAGCAAGAAATAAATTATTTACTGCATTTACTCGATCAAAAGCATGGTTAAATGTAACAGGAATGGGTGCTAAGACTAATCTGTTAGTAAATGAGATTAAAATGGCATTGAGTAAAATGCCTAATTTAGAATTTATATATCCCAATATCGAACAAATGGAAGTATTTCAAAGAGACTTAGCTCCTATAAATATAACAAAAGCTGCTTTGCGTGAAAAGTTTCAAGAACTTAGTATTGAAGCAGAGAGATTAGGAATGTCTAAAGATGAATTGCGTGATTTAATTTCTTCATAACTAAATTGATAAAATAAATGAGTTTAGCAATATTAGAGATTGGCTATAAACAGGTAAAAAAACTGTTAAAAGAATCTAATCTACTACTTGAAGAAAATTATTCTAAGGATTTAAATTTTAGCTCTTCTAAGTTTTCTAGTGATTTCTTTGAAGTATGTCAAGGTAATAACTACAGAAAGATTCATGAAATAGCTCTAATTAACAAAGACTATGATTTTTTACTCAAGGACTATTCATTTTTACAGTTTTCTGGTGACTTCAATTCGAGTGAAGATGTATATAGGTATGCTTATTATGAAGTTCCTACTATTTTCCCATCTTACGAAGAATACCTAGCAAGTAATGATCTTTCATATGATGAATGTGGAGATTTATTTCGCCAAGATTATGAGCAAGTGGCTGACGAAGGAAAACTAAATAATGCTGTAATGCCTATAAGATATGATTATGATAGTAAATATTATAATCCGCCTAATCATTCGATTTCACATTTTCATTTTGGTTTTAGAAATCAAATTAGATTGCCAGTCAATAAGTTAGTTACCCCACATGCTTTCGTTTCTTTTGTCATTAGACATATATATTGGGAAAAGTGGAAAAACCTAATAAAAGATCCTAATTTCCATCCTACTTATTATGTAAAAAGTACATGCCGCAATTTAGACTCTACAAAATTTTCTAGTGAGGAAGAAAAAGATTTTTATCTTACTTAAATATTTTATCTTTAGCAAATTTAAGCTTAGCTCGAACAATTAACTTTTCTTCTGCATTATGAGACAGTGGATGTATGCTGTTCTACTTCTCATAATCGCCACCTGAACCGTAGTGCCATGCGTCAATCTGGCGTTGCCATTGATATTTTTGCTCAGGTAAGAGATTAGCGATCGCGGGTTCCACTCTCTGACCAATTTGATTCAGAAAGCTATATGCACCTAAACCCAGATAATGCTTTAACCAATCTAGTAAAGTCGGGATTCCAACCTGTTGCATAATCTTCAGGACTAAGACAGGATCAGCAATAGACATTGCTAGCATCGTCCTTGCTAGAGGGGTAAACTGCACCACATCTTGCAAGAATGGATAAAGAACCCGATCGCCTAATTTCTCCATTGAGTTAAAAGTTACACCTAGCAGATAATTAATGCGATCGCTTTCGATTTGCTGATTGACAGAGACACTCATCGATTTTTGAAATAGCCATGTTACCGAGAGATTTGGTTGATAGGGCTGTAGCGATCGCAGATTTTCTTTGGCTAATAGGTCATTTTGCAAAGCCGTATCAATTCCATCGGTCAAACGGGGTAAATGTCTCACCATTGCGCCAAATCCACCAAAGCTAAGCGGCGATTGCATTCCTGAGCTATCTCCAACCTGCAAAATCCGATCCCAAGGCGTTTGCAAAGGATTTTGCTTGTAAGAAGGGAAAAAGCCAAAGAGAACTCGTTGAAATTCTAGTTGAGCCAGTTCTATCTCTTGATATTTGGGCAGCCAAAACAAATAATCTTCCATTAGTTCTGCAAAGCTGGGACGCTGCGGATCGGCATCTACATATGTAAACATATAGGTAGTTCTGCCATCTTTAGCTGGAAAGGCTTCCCAAAAATATTGGCATTGTTTTTGGATAGGCGTAAAACTATAAATCAAGTCGCCATAGGATTTTTCAGGCATTCCCTTCGCACAACTTCCCACCACCATACAAACCCCATCGGGTTTGATATTTCCCTGAACTTGCGATCGCGCTTGCTTTGCGATTGGCGAGAAATGTCCCATCACATCTAGTAGCAATCGTCCCGTAATCCTCTTATTCCCCTCTCCTACGGGAGAGGGGCTAGGGGTGAGGGCAACTTCCACAGCAACCCCATCAGCATAGGCGATCGCCTGTTTAAATGCAGTTTTCTCTAATAATATTCCCCCAGCATCTAAAAACTTCTGTTTCAGAACTTCTAATAAATAAACAGGATCAACACCAATATTGAGAATGTCACGCACCCATAAATCTTTACCACCCTGAAAGCCAACTCTAGCAGGATTGTATATAGTTGCGATCGCAGTTTCTAGTTCTGCTTCTGTTAATAAATCTAATTCTAAAAATGCATTTAACTCCTTACGAGAAATATTCCATTCCTGCGCTCTACCACGCAATATACCCTGTTCAATAATCGCCACGCGCCAGCCTCGACGCTGCAACGCACAGGCGATAAATATGCCTAATGTACCACCGCAAATGATCGCATCAAAATCTTTGCCACCTAACTTCTCTGAAGTTGTCTGAACGACCTTTGCAATTTCCTGATTGCTTTGACGATAGCTTGTCCAGAAAGCATCCATGCGTTCTAATTGCGATGGAATTTCCGCAGGCATTTGCGATCGCACAGATTCAAATAAAGACATAATTTCCTACTATCCTATCGCTGATAACGAGGATCGCAATAATCTCGCAACCACCTATTTGTCGCATCCGCGATCGCTGCATCACTTGCATCGACAGGCGGTGCTTGACCAATCCGCATAAATGCCATCGACAGCCGCCAACCATTTGAGGTGGGAATCACAAATAACCAGTAAGCCCGTTGCGATGTCTCGATTTTACCAGTTTGCCGCTCTAATATTGATAAGAATACTTGCTGTGGGAGGCGATCGCGAGCTTGATCGGGAGCTAGAGGCAAAGGCTCCAGTTCTGGCTGACTAATTGTCATCACCTCGCGCTTAATCCGCAGGCGGCTATAGACACGGTTGAGATAGTCTGGCAAGTCTTTAGCCAATGCTGCACTTAAGCTGGGAAAGTCCGTAGGGCAAGTGCGTTTATTAATATAGGTTTCGGCTTTTACAGAATTAGGTATATCAATACAAGTAGTTAGGGCGATCGCTGCCACAAGCTTGGACAATGCTCCGATGCAATGCATTGATGGGTTAGGCGATCGGTAATTTGTCATAAATTTATGATAAACATTAACAAATACAGTGAATTAAGCTAGATTAAGAGATTTTCGATTACATTTTATATTGTACTCAATCAATTCATTCAGGAAATAAAACAACTGTCTGACAAAGTAATGAGATGAGTCAGATTTTTGCTCAATTGATTTCTAGATGCCGAAATCGATTTTAAAACTACATAAAAATAGTCAGTTAGCCCTAATTAAAATAATTGACTGCACACTTTGCCGTTTTACTAGTTTTTCAAGAGAAATAATAATGATAAATAAAACTTCTCTCCTTAAACTGTAACCCCGCAATTATTTGGGCGAACTTTCGACTAATTCATACAGCGCTTTGCGTTCAAATTAGAACAAATAAATTTTTGAAATTTATTATGGTTCGTTTATTCAGGAATTGCTGTAAGTGGTGATCTTGGACATTGAGTTGATCAAAACAGAATCTAGTTAAAACCGTGTAGGAACTCTAATATGAAAACGGATTACTTGATTGTTGGTAGTGGTTTGTCAGCCTTGACCTTTGGAGCTCTGATGACCCATTCAGGCAAGACAGTCCAAATCCTCGAAGCTCACGAGCATCCTGGTGGCTTTGGGCATACGTTTACAATGGCAAAAAAGTATAAGTTTAACGCTCAATTTCACTATGTATGGGACTGTGGCGAAGGTCAAACTGTGAATCGAGTGCTAAAAAAACTGGGACTAGATCAGGAAGTCACCTTTGAACGTTACGATCCCAAAGGCTTTGACCATATGAGAATGCCAAACTATGCTGTTGATATTCCCTCAGATTCTGAGGAACTAATTCAGCGATTGTCTGCGCTCTTCCCAGCAGCTAGCGATCGCCTTCGCCAATTCGTAGATGCCGTGGAAACTACTGGCAAGGGGCTAAAGAAATTGTCTCCGCCTATTAATCCGCTTGAATTATTAAAACATCCAATTGAAGTGATCTCTACAGTTCAATATCTCAATAGTACGCTTCAGGATGTATTTGACAAATTTCAACTGCCCCAAGCTGCCCAAACTCTACTAGCACTGCAATGGCCAGATTTTTTATTGCCGCCCAATCAACTCTCATTCTATGCGTGGGTAGTGCTATTCCGAGGTTATCAAGCAGGAGCCTATTACCCAACTCAGCATTTTGAGCATGTGATTAACTCCTTAGTTAAGGTGATTGAATCTAACGGGGGAAAAGTGTTGCTCAATTATGAAGTTACCAGTTTTAAAGTTGTCAATAGAACGGTTATGGGAGTTCAAGCAATGAATCTTATTAGCCATGAAACCGATGAGTTTACAGGCGACACAGTGATTTGCAATATTGACCCCAAAAAAGCCGCGAAGATGATCGGAGAGTCGCAATTTTCTAAAACAGTACGCCAAAAGCTCGACTATGAGTATTCGGTATCTAACTACATGGCTTACTGCGTCGTTAAAGATCTCGACCTTCGAGACTATGGCTTTGGTAAATGGAATCTCTTTCATACTGGTCATCAAAATCTGAATGAAGCCTTTGCGCAGATGTACGATCGCAATGACTACTCTAATCCAAGTTTTGCGATCACCACGCCGACATTGCTGACAGAAGCAAGTCAAGATAGCCCAGAGGACTGCCAAATTGTGGAATTTCTCACCGTGGCAAATTATGACTACTTTAATCAGTTAGAAAAGAGCGATCGCAAGACTTATAACCATCGAAAACAGGAGATTCTTAATTCGATTCTCGATGTTGTGGAAGCTAAGTATGTGCCAAATTTTAGGAAATATATGGTTTTCCATATTACGGGCAGCCCCACGACTAATGAGCGTTTTTGCTGGTGTCCCAATGGGAATTCCTATGGCTCCAGCTTAACACCGCGCAATATGGGGCTAGGAAGGTTGAATCACGAAACTTCTCTCAATCATTTCTATTTTTGTAACGCCTCTTCTGGCTATCCAGGCTTTGCGCCCACCATTTGGACAGGTGCATTGCTATATCAAAGATTATCAGGTGATGTAATTTTAGGTGGAGGTCAATCATGAGAATTGCAATTATTGGCGGTGGCGCTAGTGGCATGGTCACAGCATACCTACTCGATAAGCAGGGGCATCAGGTCACTGTGTTTGAGCGGCAACCTACTTTAGGTGGACATATTCGGACATTAAACAAAAATGTGCAGCCGAACCAATCCGATTGCCAAGAGATTCTTGAATGTGGAGTGATTGAATTTCCGACAGTTTTCCACAGCTTCATCACACTTATGCAAGAACTAGGAGTAGAACTAGAACCCGTCAGTGTCGGTTCCGCAATGTATTTCAACAATGGCAGCCACTATCTATCGGGAGTCACAATTCAGAAAAACTTTAAAGGTATCCGTCGTCTCATCGAATATTTACGTCTTGATACGCTTTATGCTCGCTCCGCAGGACTATGGCTGAGAATGAAATTTGCGGATATGAAAGATTTCTATAATCATCCTCTTTCCTATTATTTGAAACGTCCTTGCACACGCAATACTTGGTTAAAGTTATTAGTCATGTATAGCTACTCCATGCCCTTGGAAGCAATTGATGATTTCCCAGCAGAGTTAGCGATGCCTGTTTTACGAGACGATGTTGCGGTCAAATGGGTCAGAGTTAAAGGTGGCGTGTATTCCTATATTGAAAAAATCTTGGCAAAATTCATGGGAGAGATTTTACTAAATGTGGAGATAGACCATATTTATAGAAGTGAGAATGCTGTCAAAATTGTGCGATCGACAGGCAAAGTTCAGGAGTTTGATAAGGTCGTGTTTGCTACGCCGCCAGATCAAGTGATGGCGCTGTTAGCTGACCCAACAGAACAGGAAACCAAACGATTTTCCCATTGGCAAGCTAATCATATAGATAGTATTGTTCATAGGGATAGTTCCATGTACGATCGCTATGGGATTAAATACGCATCAGAATTTGATTTTTTTCAAACTGATAGTCGTTGGGGCTATAACAGTTGCCTAAATCAGCTTTGTGATATCTCGTCGCCAGAGCGTTACTTCCTGTCGTATCAATTGGAAGAGTTGATTGCTCGCGATCGCTACATTCATATCCAAAAGCATCACACGCCGTTATATACCACGGAGTCTTTTCGATACCGTGATGAAGTGGTAGCAACTAATGGTGAAAATCATACTTACTATGCAGGAGCCTATCTTGGTGATGGATTGCATGAAGGTGCGATCACCTCAGCTTTTCGGGTTGCTCAACTGTTAAAAGCAGAAGGAGTTCTTGCGATCGCAAGAGTTAGCACTTAACAAGCAATCCTTAGTACAGGACAAAAAGTTGCAAAAGTAGAGAGTAAGGGGTTTTATAAAAGATAACTACATCACTCGTAAAACCCCTATGGAAGAGATTAACCTATTCCGAGAAATGTTGCAGCAACATCTGCAATGGAATGCAGCAAAACTCGCATTTGTATCCACAATTCTATAGCTGTCGCCATTCTTGTTAGGACATAAAACCCAAATAGTGAGAGGCGGAGCAAAGCTCCGCCTCTCACTATTTGGGTTTTGATTTGTCTTGATAAAAGTGGCTAAGGCTATAATTGCGCTAATGCGAGTAAAGACAGTAAACCTAGCCAAAATCGCGACAAGATTTAGTGGAGAAGCGAAAGTAGCATCACAGCGCCACGATTCCTCTGATTCCTTCGATTACATCACAAGCCAAAAAAGCACTTGACAAAGAAAAAAAAAGACAATGATAAAAATCAAGGTGTACATTATTGTCTGGCTTCAGTGTCAGGTTTTCTCGGTGAATCTAAAATTTCGTCGAACTAAACAAAGTTCTCAGTTACTTTTGATTAGTCCATTGTTTGCTTCTTCAGCTTTGATTAGTAATGTTGCTCATGCAGAAACACAGTCTGTCAACCAAAATCCTAAGAGTGATTCCAGCCTAATTCAGGCGATCGGCAATGATCCGATGATTGTGGCTCCATCTCAAAAGGTGCAGCAACTCAAGACAGGCGAATCGGCGATTATTAATCAAATTAACCAAGAGTTAATTTCCCATCCTACTAAGAAGACTGCTGAAGGTGTTAGCTCCGTTTCCCAACTTAGTGATGTACGTCCCACTGACTGAGCTTTTACAGCCTACTACATCCCAGATTCTTAAAACCGCTAGTGAGCCTGTCACTCTCGATACAGCATTTTCTTCTAATCCCAATGCCGTTTTTGTATCTTCTTTAAGCCCTAGGGTGTCCCCATATTTAAATAATAATTAAGCCGTCGTTACTTAATTCCATCGCCCAAATTAAAAAAGCCAGACCACGCGATCGCTTGCTCTGGCTTTTTTGTGGAACAGAAGATCCCTAGTTTAGTTTTTTTTATATAGCTGCTTGGGTTGTACTCATCAACAATAATGTACTCCTCAAGCTTTGAAATTTGCCATTCAATAGCCTTGATACAGCGATCGCTTTCAATTTTGTCGGAGATGAGGCTTTGTTCACTTAAATTTCTTTAATAGCTTCATATGATAAACCAGTCGATTCCGCAATAATTTCTATAGCTATATTTTGTTCTTTCAATGCTTTGGCAACTTTTTCAATACCCTTTTCAATACCCTTTTCAATACCAACCCTTTCACCCTCTTGAAAGGCTGTATCAAATACATTTTTTACTTCTAGATACTGGACTAAACTCTTTTTATATTGTTCATACTGTTCCACATTTAAGTGGGATATTTCTGCGATTTCAAAACCTTTCTGAAAGATTGGTTCATTCAATATTGCGGGTATGTGATCAAAATTTTCTAAGTTTTTTAAAAAGTAGAGCCATTTATCAAAATGCGTTACTAATTCATTTTCTTGTTTATTGAATAACGGCATTTGTAAAAATTTAAAGTTTAATTTATCAAAGAAAATATCCCCATCTTGGTCTTTCAAACAGACATCGCGTCTAAATTTAGATGTTGTATGTTCATCGTACTCGAAATCTAATATGGCAATAAAATAGATCGGTAGTAAATGAAAATTCCAATCGCCTTTTTCAGATTGTTCTCTAATCGGAAATGTGGAATAGAACAAGGCTCGATCTTTGAAATATTTAATTTTTGCTTTTTGCATTTCCACAATAAATTTATCGCCAGTTTTGCTTTCGCAGTAAATATCAAAAATGGCTTTACGCTCTGATATGGTATCAGCAAGATTTTCAGGATTTTTAAAGGCTAATTGTTGAATTTGATGATGTATCGGTAGCAGTTGATTAAGAAAATCGATGAGTAAATCTTTACTGCCTTCTTCACCAAACAGTTTTTTAAACCCAAAATCGGTATAAGGATTAAAGTATTTGGCAACCATAATTATTTTTTTAATATTATTTAAATTAAATACTCACTAAGTAGACAATGCATTTAGATTTAAGATTTTCACAAAATTAAATATTCGACTTTAGTATAACTCAGCTTTTTTAATCTGCTCTTGCTCGTAGCCGTATTCACCCCGATCGCTATATTTACCAAATCTTTGCCTGAAATTTTTGATCATTGACAATCTCTACTGTCTCACCCGAAGGACGAATCACAAATAAACCCTTTTGATAAGCATAGCGATCTATACCTTGATTAATCTCAATTCCCGCAACAGCACCATAGGCTTGATAGTTCTTATAGGCTGGGAAAGCAATCTTAAATTTCTGAAGTTTCCCAATAAATTCATCCACATCATCTTTAGAGAGTTTGGATTTACATTCCACTAACACTACATCTGTAGTATCTACTGCTAAGATATCGATCTCCATGGCAATATCTTGTCGAGTAACACTGACTCTAGGGTGCTTTTCCTTTACATCTATTCCCCGTTCCTGAAAAAGTCTGACTACAGCAGGTTCTACTAATTCCTCAACAAATCTACCCCAGCGAGTAGTTAGCGCGTTAACTGCACGAGTTGCCTCAGCTACTGATCGCTTTAATTGTTCAAGACTGCGATCGCTCTGGGCTTTAGATTCTGCAAAACGGCGATCTGCTTCAGCAGCACGATGATCTGCATCAGCGCTACGGCGATCATACTCCTCGCGCGATATGCGAAGCTCTTCTTGAAACCCTTCTTGTGATACACGAAAAAGAGCATAAATGTCTTCTATTGTGATGGGTTGTTGGCTCATGGCTGTTTGACTACACAATCAGACTTATTTTAGCTTTAAAATGAAGGTATTGCGCCTTACTTTGATAAATACCTATGGCTGTTCGTCATCTCAAATTACCGTTACTAATTGGTCTGAGTTTACTGTCGGCGATCGCAGCCATAATCTTTGGTGTATCCCGTGCCGATGCATTGCAAGCAATGCTCAGATCTAATACTCCAAAACTTGGTGATACCGTATCAGTCTGGATCGCGACTGATAAATCCTCGGCAGCACCACCAACTGTATCGATGAATAATAAGCAGTTTCCTGCGTTCGCGATGTCCCTAAATCGTTGGCGAGCATTTATTCCCACGACTCCGCTCGATAAGGCTGGACTAAGACAAGTAGTGGTGACGGCTGATGGTTTACAGCAAACTTTGCCGATGCAATTAGGCGATCGCAAATTTCCGACTCAAAGTATTTGGATTAATGATTCGGGCGGTGGATCGGAACCAACGGATTATGAATGGGACAAAGTTTCGGCTTTTAAAAAATTAGTGACACCTCAGAAATTCTGGAATGGGGCATTCCTCAGACCTAATGAAGGTGAAATCACGACAGGCTTTGGGATTCAGCGTTATTACAACGGCGTATTCGCTGACGACTATTACCATCGTGGTGTGGACTATGCAGGAGGCACAGGCTCACCTGTAATTGCCCCAGCCTCTGGATATATCCGCTTAGTAGGGACTGTATCTCAGGGTTTTCTGTTGCATGGCAATACCATCGGCTTGGATCACGGACAGGGCGTGGCAAGTATCTTTTTGCATCTCAGCGAAATCTATGTAAAAGAAGGAGATTTTGTGAAGGCGGGGCAAGTAATTGGCGCAATTGGCGCGACGGGAGCAGTCACTGGGCCACACTTGCATTGGGGGCTGTATGTGAATGGTGAAGCAATCGATCCTGTCGCATGGCGATATGAAGGTGTCGAATAGCTGTCCTGCTAAGCTTATAAAAGAAAGTGCTTAGCGCTTTCTTTTATAAGCTAGCGATCGCCATGACAATTAACCCCGAACAATTATTAGAACATGCACTCAAATCTGGAACTGAAGCCGCTGAAGTGTATGCATCAAGCTCAGTTTCACGTCCAGTATTTTTTGAAGCAAATCGTCTGAAGCAGCTAGAGAGTATTGACTCAGAGGGTGTGGGTTTACGGATTTGGAAAGATGGCAGGGTGGGCTTAGCGATCGCCTATGGTTCGGTAGAGCTAGAAGACTTGGTGCAGCAAGCGATCGCCTTGAGTGCCTTGAATGAACCTGAAGAGATTTTATTGAGAGCGTCAACTGTGGCTGACTATCCAAAACTTTATGGACAGGAAGTTAGTGTTGAGCAGATGATTGATTGTGGTAAACAGGCGATCTCACAGGTTCTTGATCATTATCCTGAGGCAGTATGTGGTGCAGATTGGGATTGTGGGCAAGAAACGTTACGAATTCTCAATAGCAAAGGTTTGGACTGTGGCTATACAGATATTACGGTGGATGCTTCTCTAAGTGCAGAGTTAACGCGGGGAGACGACTTTCTCAATGTTTGGTATGGTCTATCGGATCGCGGTAATTTGCCACCTGAAGAGATCGCTAAAAAGGTATTGCAATATCTTGATTGGGCAAAGAAAAATGCACCTGCACCATCGGGGAAATCACCTGTAATATTTACGGGCAAGGCAGCAGATTTGTTATGGGGTGTAGTTGCGATCGCCATGAGCGGGAGACAGGTTCAGCAAAAAACGACACCTTGGCTAGATAAAGTTGGACAACCAGTAATCTCTGATATTTTTACCGTTACCCAACATCCAGACTTTGGGGTTTACAGTTCACCTTTTGATGATGAAGGTACACCCACGCAGGAAACTACTTGGATTGATCATGGAGTTTTGCAGGGGTTTTACGGCGATATGCGTACTTGTAAGGAATTGGGAATTGCTGCCACAGGTAACGGCTTTCGCGGAGATTTGGGCAACTATCCTAGTCCTGGGCTATTTAATTTAGCGATCGCTGCTAGTCAAACCATCCAAGGCGATATTTTGGAACTGGCGGCAACTTTAAAAAATGGCTTAATTGTCGATCAAGTCCTAGGTGATGACATAGATGTATCAGGAGATTTTTCGATTAATGTTGATCTTGGATATCGTGTTAAAAACGGCAAAATTATCGGACGGGTCAAGGACACGATGCTATCTGGGAATGTCTATAATGCGCTCAATCATGTTGTTGCGGTAGGTAGCGATCGGCAGTGGCATGGTTCGCTATTTGGCTCAGCGATGATCGTTGAAGGGCTATCGATTACTAGCCGAGAATAATTTCTAGAAGCCTGTCGGGGAAACCCCAAATTGCGCTCGTAGGGTGTGTTAGCGATAGCGTAACGCCCCTACGAGCGCAGTTAGTGCATTCTAACACACCCTACAGCAAATCTGTTTAGCAAGAAATGATGTTTCTCCGTCAGGCTTCTAGGGTTTTTGTTATTTTTTTGAATGGCAATTGCTATAATGTCTAGACTAGCAGTGTAATACCTAGTTAAAACTACTAGTTAAAATTGCATTTTCTCTTGGGGTTGTAGCTCAGTTGGATAGAGCGATCGCCTCCTAAGCGATAGGTCATGAGTTCGATCCTCGTCAACCCTGTTCCTCAAACCATATACCTTGTAAGCAAAGACCTCAGTCTATTGAGGTCTTTTTTATTGTGCGTGGAATAGCCCAAAATGGTCACAGTCGGTCATTATTTTTGGATAACGTGGTCACTGTTTTGGTCACGGTCTGCGGTCGTGATATATAGCAACGCAAGAGATAGATAGGACATAAAACCTAAAAGATGAGTGGCAGAGCTTCGCTCTGCCACTCATCTTTTAGGTTTTATGTCCTACTCCCTTCCCAGTGAAAAATTAGACATTGCGGCGCTTCGCGCCGCAACGCTAATTCTTGGTTTTATATGGCTATTTCTTTGGTGGGAAAGGAGTAAGCAAAGATTACATTGCTATAAAATGCAAAAAGCCTACCTGTAGCGAGGAGGTGAGCTGAAAAACTTATTGATACCAAAGCACAAAGTAGAGACTACAGATGGTTAGAACTTACGCAAAAATGCCCTGAAAGCCTCACTTTGCCGTAGGGGCAATTCATGAATTGCCCCTACGGCTCGTTCTTTTGCGTAAGTCCTAATGGTATAAAATGCTGTGGAAAAATAAAGCCCAAAAAATGAGTAGAGGAGCAAAGCACCTCTACTCATTTTCTGGGCTTACACCAATTTAGTCTTCTAAACGCCAACTGCCACAGGGCTATCCATCTTCTTCAATTGCTGAACCAGCAAGCTGAGAAATAGACCAACATCGGTCACCACACCAACAGACTCCACCGAACCGCGATCGGAGAGTTTGGTCACAACCGCAGGATTGATATCCACACAAACCATCTTCACGCCAGCAGGAGTCATATTGCCCACACCGATGGAATGCAGCATTGATGACAGCATCAAAATCATATCTGCACCACGAATCTGCTCACTATACAAACGTTGTGCTTCGAGCAAATCCATCACGGTATCAGGCAAAGGCCCGTCATCACGAATGGAACCAGCAAGGACAAAAGGAATATTATTAGTAACGCATTCGTACATCACGCCAGTTTTCACAAAACCAGCTTCTACAGCCTTATGGATGCTGCCATAGCGGCGGACTGAGTTAATCACTTTCAGGTGATGGCGATGTCCTCCCTTGACGCTGACACCACGCTTGAGATCAACGCCGAGGGAAGTACCCATAGACGACTGCTCCATGTCATGAACCGCGATCGCATTACCGCCAAGCATTGATTGTACATAGCCTTCACGGATTAAGTAAGCAAGGTGAGGAGCGCCGCCAGTATGTACCACTACGGGACCACAGGAGACCACCAACTTACCACCGCGATCGCGAATTTGGCGAAGTTCCCATGCGATCTGTTCGACAATAAGTTCGACGCGACGTTCGCTGGACACACCCGCACCCATGAAGGAAAACTCTTCCTTCTTAGCAGTATCTCTAGCTTCAGGTTTACGGATTGTTCGCACGCCATCATAACCAACGACCACGCGATCGCCGACCACGAGATCACGCAAAAGCTTACAGTTTGCAGAGCCATCGGCACTAATTGCGATCGCTGCATCCATCCGCTGATTATTACAACGAACCCATACGCCATCTACACAGGCTTCTGTTGGATAAATTGTGCTGACATAGAAGTCATCAGGAGCAACTCCATCTTGTAAAACAGGCTCAAGATTTGCAGCGCATGTATCGCGATCTTGCAATACTGCACCGATTTCAATCAGTTCACCCATGATCGTTTCCATAAGATCATGAGATGGGGCGGAGATACGAATCCGTGCTAGAGACGTACTTTGTCTCTGTTCACCAAGATTGAACTCTAATACTTGGAAACTGCCACCATTATCGGTTACTAAATCAAGAGCACGATTAATAATGCCTGAGTCGAGTAAATGTCCTGTTAACTCGACAATACGAGCTTCTACACCACTTGGCTCAGATGCCTCCAATTCGCTACTGATCGGAACTTCAATGGTTCGTAAAGTTAAGCATTTAGCGGCTCCACCTGCTTTTAGAAACTCGGTAAGAGGCGTTTCGATCACTGTAAACCCAGCATTGGTAATGCGTTGTTTTAAGCCATCGCTGATTTTGTTCATCACCACATTGCGATCAACATTAACCGCATTGCAAGCAAAGTTAACAGCATCAGCTTCTTCGATTACAATCCGCTTATCAGCAGGAACCCGCATTTCAATTAAACGATTGGAATAGGAATCAAAGGCGGGTGGGTAATACAGCAAATATCCACCCGTTAATGGACAAAAGCAGGTATCGAGGTGATAAAAGCGATTGTCAATTAAACGTAGTGAAAGAACTTCGACATCTAGCCATTTTGCCAAATAGGGATGTGCATCTAGTTCTGAGCGGAAGCCGTAGCCAGCCCAGAGCCAACCACCCTTGCGATCAAACAAGGCATCACCTGCACCTTCAAAAGGTAAATCCTTGGGTAGTTCAAACACTGTAAAGCCCTTAGACTCAAACCATGCTTTGAAATAAGGTTCTTCGCCTTGACGCTCTTTGTGTAAAAAACGACTCAATACCGCCTTGTCACCTAATACCAATCCAGCATTGGCGGTGAATACCATATCTGGCCAGCCTTTTTCGGGTGTCACTAGTTCAACATTGACTAAACCCTTAAGGACTCCATAAAGTTTTTGCCATTGCACTACAGCGCGATCGCGGCTAGATTTGTGAACATTGCCCTCCATCCAAGGATTGATCACATAGTCTACGTCGTAGTGATCGGGGGCACACATCAGATAATTCAGTTGGGCAGTCATAAATAAAGTAAATAATTAGAGGGGAATGCAATTTTTGGTCACATCCATACTGGCAGCCACCAAAAATTGCCAAACAATTGCAAAGCTGCCAATCTTTAATCATACCTAATGGTTTATGCGGTAAACCCTTACAAAAGTTATCGTCTCTTGATAATTGTTGCGATCGTTAAAATCCCAAAGATAAGTGGCGACGCTTCGCGTCGCCACTTATCTTTGCGCAACCAAATATTTTTGTAAGAATGCTGCTTTGCAGCATTCTTACAAAAATATTTGGTTTTATTTCAGTGTAAAGCGCTATAACGTCCAAAAAATTTGCCGCAAAGTATTGCAAATAATTAGACAATAGGATAGATTACTACTAGACCCATCCTATTCCCCCCCGTGTGGGTCTAGTATCCCCGAAATGGCAATTACTTCCGAAAGGGGTAAGCGCAAATTAGTAGACCTAAAGCTATCCGCTACACATACGGTATGGTGGCTACTAATGCCGAAGGGATATTTCGTATTTCTAAAACAAAATAAACAAAAAAGACTCGCGATGCGAGTCTTTTTTGTTTGGAGAAAAATCTCACGATGCGATATTTTTGGCTTATCCGCCAATTTGAGACATGGTGCGAAGATAGCTTTTTTGTTCGCCAGTCCCCCGATCGCGTTCTTTAAAATTAATTTCATCCTTGAGATTCAGCAAATCACGTACCGCGATTCTTAGCTCAGTAAAATCTTGCCCTTGACGTAATGCCGTTTTGAGATCGATCTGTCCAGTTTCATTTAATAAACATGGGCGCAATAAGCCATCCGCAGAGAGACGCATCCGATTACAGCGATCGCAAAAACATTCAGACATTTGACTAATAAAGCCCAAAGTCCCTTTCGCATTAGGAATTTGAAATACATCGGCTGGCCCATTGCCTTTGCAATTACCAGCATTTAAGCCATAGCGATCGCCTATTTGTTGGCGCAAGGTTGCCGAGTCTACCCAACCTTTATGGGTAAAAAGGCTGTCATTACCGATCGGCATAAATTCAATAAACCGAATATGCCAATTGCGATCGATACTCAAAGCCGCTAAATCTAGTATTTCGCGATCGTTCACATCTGGCACAACCACCACATTTAATTTAAGTGGATCAAAACCCACTTCGTGAGCCGCTAAAATTCCCGCCCATACTTTCTCCCAAAGATTGCGCCCTGTGATCTGCCGAAATACATCGCGATCGAGGGAATCAAGACTAATGTTAATTCGCCGTAAACCTGCTTCGTACAAAGGTTTCGCTAATTCGCCTAGCATAAAACCATTAGTGGTCATCGACAGATCTTCGACACCCTGTAAATTTGCGATCGCCTCTACCAAGCTCACCAAATCTCGCCGCAGTAAAGGTTCACCACCAGTTAGTCGAAAATTCTTAAAGCCAAGGGGAATAAATACCTCTTCTAATAACGCGATTAATTCATCATTGGTGAGGCTTTCCTGCGCTTGAATATAATCAACTTCTGCGCCTTCAGGCATACAGTAGGTGCAACGAAAATTGCAGCGATCGATCAAACTGATGCGAAGGTAGTCAACAGTATTCACAGATTTATGTCCTTGTGGTGTGCATTGCGGCAAGTAATTGTGGCGTTTTAAACCACGATTAATCTCTGTTTTTTCAGGCACGGCGCGAATTGCTGCCGCTAATTTTCTGAGTTTTAATTAATCCTAGTTATATGATAGAAAAATAATTGATCAAGATGTGTTAAACCATGACCTTACAGTACGCCTATATACGCGGAACATTCGTCCCTCTCGAAGATGCCACTATTAATATCCGCACCCACGCATTTCTATACGGCACGGCTGTTTTTGAAGGTATCAAGGCGTATTGGCTACCAGAAGAAAACCGTATGGCGGCTTTTCGCCTTAAAGAGCATTACCAACGACTGATCCAAAGTTGCCGCATTATTGGCTTACAACATCCTCTCGATGTTGAGACGATGATTCATCTCACTTCTGAGTTAATTCAGCGTAATCAATGCAACTCAGCTACGTATATTCGTCCGATTATCTACAAAGCTGACCTTCGGATTGGACCAATTCTTAAAGTGCCTCATACCCATGATGATTTCTGCCTGTTCTCTGTGCCAATGGATGGATACCTTGATACTAGCAATGGTATCAAAGTGGGTGTGTCTTCATGGCGACGTTTAGATGACAATGCTATCCCTGCTAGGGCAAAAGTGAATGGAGCTTATGTAAATACAGCTCTGGCTAAAACTGATGGTTATGCTTCTGGCTTTGATGATGTTGTGGTTTTAACTAATGAAGGTCATGTTGCCGAAGGAAGTGCAATGAATCTCTTTTTGGTAAGAGATGGAAAACTAATCACTAGTTCTATTACTGACAATATTCTCGAAGGTATCACTCGCAGCTCGGTCATGGAGTTAGCGGCAAAAGAACTAGGAATAGAGACTGTATCGCGTACGATCGATCGCACTGAGTTATATATTGCCGATGAAGCGTTTTTTGTCGGTACTGCTACGGAACTCGCGCCAATCACCAGTTTCGATCATCGCCCTGTTGGTGATGGAACTATCGGTGAGATCACAAAGAAGCTCCGCGACCTATACAGCAAGGCTGTCCAAGGACTTCTACCCGATTATCATCACTGGTTGACCAAAGTCTAAGCGACCTTTAAGAATGGTCTAGATCTCCCATTGCAAAGTCGGATTTACCCCATTCGCCGTTACTCATTCAACTGCGCCAGCGTAAGATGCGCTCTTTGACAGGATTCTCAAAAGGACGATTTTCATTGTTGGCGCGGGTAAATTCGGCTTTGAGTTGATAGTACCAACGAGCTTGAGTGTCAGCATCCTTAATTAGCATCAAAGATGGATCGGATTTTAATCCAATTTGCTGCTTAACTACCATATCGCGATCTTGATTGAGAAAAGTGCGAACAAAGGGTAGCAGTATCGGTTTGAGCACCTTTACCCAAGGGAGAGTAGTGTAAAAAAGAGTCGTTACCTCGGTTTGGTTTTCGGATACTGGCGTGATTACAGTCATATTGCAAACGGTATGCTGTTTAGTTGTAATTGTTTCAATTCTGACTCCTGGCAAACGGAAAGAAATCTCGACTTCGGGGTTACCACCGATTAGATCATAGAAAAAAGTCGATCGCAAAAGTTGATGTCGCCGCATTGTAAAGCCGTAGGGAGATGGATCGAAAGCCTTGACTTCTTCTGATAAGTTAGGGTCGGCACGCCACCACCATGCTCGGTGCACAAAGGGAACATGGGCGGGGTCCATCAAACCGACGACAGCATGATCGATATGACAAGGGAAACTCATGATTTGGATCGCTTGTGGCGTAGCAAATTTGTCAAATCCTAGAATCTCTGGAATATCGAGTTCAGCGGCTCTAGTTTCGAGTTCGCTGTAAGTTGAGCTATTTACTGGCATGTAGATCCAAATATTGCCTTGGATTTCTCGAACTGGATATGACTTCACCCGAAAGAGGTCTAAGTTGAGAGTTTGGTCATCGGTGAGCGAGGGGATTTTGGTGCATTGTCCAACCCTGTCAAAATGCCAGCCATGATAACTACATTCGACTTCATGTCCATCAAAGCGTCCACAGCTTAGGGGAATGGCTCGATGAGGACAAATGTCACGTAGTGCAAAGACTTCGCCATCAAGAGTACGCCCAAACAAGATTGGCTCATTGAGTATTGTTTTTGCAAGCACTTTTCCGCGCTTGAGTTGCTCTCCTAAGAGCGCATAGTACCAAATATTATTTAGGAATACATTCTCGATACTCATCTAAAAGATTGCTATAAGTAGGTGGGCATAATTAAACTTACAACGATTTTAGCCACAATAAAGCCTAAATCGCAGCGCTTTAATAATGAACTTCTTGTAGCGCGGCTTCGCCGCACTACAAGAAGTTCATTACGTGAAAATTGCGCCGCCTTGCAAACGTTGATAATGCAGCTCAAATTCAGCTTTTAAGGCGGGGAAATTTTCTAAGGTGGCATCTTTTTTGATGATTCGTTCGGCAGCTTCACGGGCAATTTGGAATATCTCTTGACGCGCCGCTTCATCAGGCAAACGATCCTCAATTGAGAAGCCTGCATGACCTGATTGCTCAGTGCCTTCGTCTTTGCCTTTACCGCGCATTTGAAAATCTCGCTCAGCGATAAAAAAACCATCCTGAGACTGTTCGAGAACTTGTAAACGCTCTTGAGAAGTTTGGGATTTAGAGCTACTTAATAATAGGCAATAGGACTGCGCTGCACCACGTCCAACTCTGCCACGTAATTGGTGAAGCTGAGCAAGCCCAAAGCGATCAGCATGTTCGATCAGCATTACCGATGCATTAGGAATATCTACACCCACTTCGATCACCGTTGTCGCTACAAGGATTTGAGTCTCACCTCTGCGGAAAGTATTAATCGCTTCATCTTTTTCGGCGGAAGACATTTGACCGTGAAGTAAGCCAATTTGGAAGTTAGGGAAAACTACATTTTGCAAATGCTCACGCTCTTGGGTTGCTGCCTTAATATCTTCCATTTTCTCGGATTCTTCTACTAGAGGAAAGACAATATATGCTTGTCGATCTTGAGCAATTTCACGACGAATTAAATCGAAAGCATCTTTTCTTTGAGAAGGTTTTAGCAAAACAGTTTGAATTGGTTTGCGTCCTGGTGGAAGTTCATCGATAATGCTAACTTCGATTTCGGAATTAGTTAGATAGAGAGTACGTGGAATTGGTGTAGCAGTCATGATTAATACATGCGGATCATTCCCTTTTTGCAAAAGTCGCGATCGCTGATCTCTGCCAAAACGATGTTGCTCATCGATTACCGCTAGTCCTAGCCGCGCAAAGTTTACACCATCTTGAATTAAGGCGTGAGTACCAATTACTAAAGGCAATTCGCCTGTTTCCAATTGCCGCAAAGTTTCGCGCCGTTTTGCTGTTTTTGTGGAGCCAGTTAAAATTTCTACGGGCAAATTTAGCTGCATAAACCACTCGACAATCTTGCGATAATGCTGCTCCGTGAGAACTTCGGTCGGAGCCATTAGCGCGGTTTGATAGCCTGCCTCGATCGCAGTTAGCAGTGCATACACTGCCACAATGGTTTTACCTGAGCCGACATCACCTTGGACGAGACGATTCATCGGCGTTTGTCCTTGCAGATCGGCACGAATTTCCGCGACAACTCGCTTTTGGGCATTAGTTAATTCAAAGGGAAGTAGCTTTTCTAATTGGGCGATCGCTTGGCTTTGGGGGACAAACTGAATTGCTTTTTGTTGATGGCGGCGATAGAGGGAAACGAGGCGACGATAGAAATATTTATCGAAGGTGAGGCGAATTACGGCTTGTTCTAGGGTTTCGCTGGTGTCGGGATAATGAACTTGGGCAATCGCATCGGGTAATCGCATCATTTTATAGTCATTCAAAAAGCGATCGGGCATCGGATCGTGAATTTGAGAAGCTGCGGGTAAACATTGGGCGACAAGGCGACGAATTGCTTCGGGGGAAATTCCTTCGGTAAGTGGATAAACTGGTACGACTCGCCCGACGGTTTTGGACTGGATTGTATCTTGAGTATGTTCAAGTACTTCCACTTCATAATTCTCTAATGTCAAACCATATTTGCTCTGTTTAACCACGCCTGAAGCCGCCACGGTGCAGCCTTGTGGATAGAGCTTTTTCTGTGACTCTTGCCAACCACGATTGGCGTAGCGTTTGCCTGTCCAGAAGCGACTAAGTTTAATCTGCCCTGTATAGTCGCGCAGAATAATTTCGACAATCGTGAGGTTAGTATTTTTTGGGCTAGTAAAACATCCAAATCTTTTAATCGTGCCGATGACTGTAACCGTATCGCCATCTTTAAGGTCACGGATGGGGATTTGCCTCGCATAGTCAATATGATCGCGAGGATAGTAATTAAGCACGTCACGCACTGTATGCAAATCGAGCAGCTTAAATTTGGTTGCCATAAATGAACCAACGCCTTCTACGCTTTTTAATTCCGTATCGGGTGTTATTTTCTTGGTGGCTTTGGGTTCAGTCGCTGCGATCGCTTCGGTCTTAGGTTTCTTTGTTTTTGGGGCGGCGCTAGTTTGTGCGATTTCACGACGACGCACTTCGTAGAGTAGACGGCGAGTTTCAGCGACTAAATGTTGTCTGCGGGATAGGGTTAAATCGCTGTATTGGGCATATTGATTGGCAAGGGTGTTGGCTTGAAGGCGATCGCTCATTTCCCAGTCTTCTGGGATCTCTTGCAAGCTCACATTTAAAAAATCTGCAAACAAAAATTGCTTTCCCTGCAAATTGGAAAAGCCTTTCTCTGCCTCGATGCTCAAGGCTTGTTGTAATCGGTTTATATCAAGCGGCACAAGTTAGGCTGATTGTCGTTAATCCCTATATTGCCATATATCGTCCTTTTCAGTCCTATAGGCGATCGCGATCGCAATCTGCCATAAACTGCGATCGCCTATCAAGCAATAAGGATGGACAGTGACATTCATCGAACGTAGGAGTCGCTATTGGATTGTTGCCAAGGCAGGACTCAAAACCACTGAGTTAATGGTGAAAGACGCTATGCCCAACAACTATGGCAAATGGCAAGTGTGCGCCTCAAATCCACCGAAGTAAGTCGTGAGTATGGACATCGGAAAGTATGGCGACATGGATTAGAAGTTGCTATCAAAATTAAAAGTTCACAGGGCAATCGGCGTGTCGAATGGCTCAAACCAGAGCATCCCTATACGGCTATTAGCGATAAGAGTGAAGTTCATGCCAATCACAATGAAGCAAACAACAGTGCTTTGAGCAGGAGGTGTAGCGCTTATCGCCGTAGACAAAACCTGTATGCGAAGAATACCGAAGGATTACAACGAGCCGTCACTGTGCAAAGATTAGTTCACAAATGGATAAGACCTCATGTGGGTTTAGGAAAAAATAAGACTCCAGTTATGGCGATCTGGCTATATCATCGACTGCTTTCCATGCTGGAGTTGCTTTCACTACGGGGTTTTCTCTCCCTCACGATTTAACTGACCATTGCCTTGCATTTTTACTATTCTAAATTAACTACTCCCTTCCTACCAAAGAAATAGCCATATAAAACCAAGAATTAGATGTTGCGGCGCTTCGCGCCGCAACATCTAATTTTTCACTGGGAAGGGAGTATATTTTAAGTTTACCATGTCGTTCTTTTTATTCTTTATATAGATAACGATCGCCCAGTACCGCCACGCCTCAGCATGATTAACTCTGCACCAATGCTAATCGCGATCTCCGCAGGAGTTAAAGCACCGATATCTAAACCAATCGGCGCATAGATAGATTTAAGTTTATCGGCAGAGATTCCCATTTGTTTGGTTTGCTCGTACACCTGCATCACCCTCCTCTCGCTGCCAATCATGCCAATATAAGCACAGGGTAAATCGCGATTTAGTAAAGCCGTTAAAGCATCCAAATCAAAACGATAGCCACGTGTGACTAGCGCTACATGGAGATTCGGGTGATTTGAGAGTTCCTCCAAAGCTTGATCGATGTGGGAATAGATAAAAGTAGCTTGAGGATATCTTACAAGGTTAGCCCATTCAGGACGATCATCCTGAATCGCAATCTGAAAACCGATTAAATGCGCCACCTTAGCAAGCTGTTCACCCACATGCCCCGCACCAACGATTAGCAACGTCGGCGCAGGCTCCAAAACCTCAATAAAAGCCTCCGAATCTTTTTCCTTTCTCCTTTCTCCTTTTCCCTTAATCAAGTAGGGATTTGCCTCATCAAAAGGCATAACCAAAGTAACTGATCGCCCTAATTTTAATTCTGTCAGTATCTGCTGCGCGATCGCGATCGCTGCCTCGCCATGCCACCGATCCAAAAGTATCTCCATCCAACCACCGCAAACTCCCTCAGTCTGACGCTTGGGAGATCCAGTGAGGTCGATTTCTATGCGCCTTTTTTCTCCAGTTTGTAAAACTTCCCTTGCTTGAACGATGACCTTTGCCTCGCCAGCACCACCACCGATCGTATCAATGCAGCGATCGCAGGTAATTAGCATTTTCGCACCCAGCTCTCGAGGAACCGAACCCTTATTGCTAATTACCGTTGCCACGACCACAGCGCCTTGACTAAGTAATGATCGAAGCTCATCGTAGATCATACTTGCAGAGCCGATAGAGAAGCAGCCTTCACCGACTCGATCGCCCAGAGAGTTGCTTCAGGTGTAGCAGGAAGCGCCAAGGGCACATAGTCAGCATTACCAAAAGCAGCGACAGCATTGCGAATTGCTTCTCTGACAGATATCGCCAGCATAAATGGAGGCTCTCCGATCGCTTTACTGCCAAAAATCACCCCATCTTGAGCGGCGCGTTCTAATAGATTGACATTAAACTGTTCGGGGATTTCGCTAACGGTAGGGATTTTGTATGTACTTGGCGCATAGGTCAGCAATCGACCGATTTTATCCCAGACTAGTTCTTCCATCGTTAGCCAACCCATACCCTGTACAAATCCTCCTTCGATCTGACCTTTATCAATTAATGGATTAATCGATTCGCCAGCATCTTGGACAAGATCGACCTGTCGCAGTTTAAATGTCCCCGTAAATCCATCTACTTCCACTTCACTCACCGCCGCACCGTAAGAGAAATAATAGAATGGACGACCCTTATTCAGCTTGGCATCCCAAAAAATATTTGGCGTGCGATAGAAGCCATTTGCCGAGAGGCTAATCCGCTCGTTGTAGGTTTGCTTTACGACTTCTTCAAACGCGATTCTTGCGCTGGGATAGGTGCGGCAATAGATCCAATCATCCTCGAAAACAAGATCTTCGGGGGCATCAAGATTAAGCATTTTTACAGCTACGGTTGACATGCGTTTCCGTAGGATTTCACAGGCATCTTTAACTGCTTGACCATTGAGATCGGAGCCACTAGAAGCCGCTGTTGCGGAAGTGTTTGGGACTTTATCGGTACTTGTGGGCATAATCCGAAAGCGATCTAGTTTGACCCCAAGGGACTTGGCGGCGACTTGGATCATTTTAGTATGCAGCCCTTGCCCCATTTCTGTACCACCATGATTTACCTGAATACTGCCATCGGTATAGATGAGAACTAGTGCACCTGCTTGGTTGTACTCTGTTTTGGTGAAGGAAATCCCGAACTTCACAGGTGTAATTGCAATGCCACGTTTTTTGTAGGGACTAGTTTGATTGAATTGCGCAATTTGGGCTTGCCGATCGCTAAAATTCGATTTTTCCTTAGCCTCAGCCCATACCAGATCGATGCGGTTATCAACTATATCCTGTCCATAGTGAGTGGTTCTAGTTTCGCCAGTACCATGATAGAAGTTCCGTTCGCGCACGACTTCGGGTGACAAACCAAGGTTACGCGCGATGCGATCGATTACTTCCTCGCAAACTACCATGCCCTGTGGTCCACCAAAACCGCGATAGGCGGTATTTGATACCCGATGCGTCTTTGCAATCCATCCTTGTACTTCCAAATTGGGAATGTAGTAGGCGTTATCGATATGCATCATCGCTCGCATGATGATCGGTGGTGACAGGTCAAGGCTCCAACCTCCATCTGCATATAACTCAGCTTTGAGCGCCGTAATTAGCCCATCATTGGTAAAGCCAACTTTATATTTGCCTAAAAAGTTATGCCGCTTGCCTGTAACAATCATGTCTTGATGTCGGCGTAAACTGACTCTGGCAGGACGACCCGTTTTATAGGCTGCTAAAGCTGCTGCGGCTGCAAAGGGATTAGCCTGAGACTCTTTACCGCCAAATGCGCCACCCATCCGCAAACAGGTGACGACAACATGACTACTGGGCAATCCTAATACCCGCGCTACGATTACTTGAGTCTCACTGGGATGTTGGGTTGAGCTATAGACTTTGTAGCCATTCTCTCCATCAGGAACAGCCCAACTGGTATGGGTTTCCAAATAGAAATGATCCTGTCCGCCGACTTCTAGTTCGCCTTCAAGGGTGCGATCGCAATTTTGAATAGCCGTATCAGGTTCACCCCGTTTAATCGCCTGTTTTTTAAGCTGGTAACTCTCCGCAGCGATCGCTTCTTGAATAGTAACAATGGCTGGCAGAGGCTCATATTCCACAATTACTTTGGCAGCAGCTTGACGAGCCGCATCTTCAGTCTCACCTACTGCCCAAACTACCACCTGTCCCCAATAGCTCACCTCATCGGTGGGCAGCAATACTTCATCGTGAATGATTACACCTGTATTGTTTTCACCTATTACATCATCCGCCGTCAGGATCGTCACCAAACCTGCAACTTCATAGGCTGCGGTGCAGTCAAGCTTGGTGATTTTGGCATGGGCATGGGGTGACAGCACAGGATAAAGGGAAAGCATTCCTGCGGGGAGACGTTGATCGTCCGTATAGACTGCGCTGCCGCTAACATGACCTGTGGCGCTTTCGTGGCTTTTTTTGTTGCTGACTTTTTGAACTGTAATCGTCATTTTGTATTCCTTCCATATCTACAGAAAATCCATCACATACCAGTTGAAGTAAAGCCGCAACTGGTATCTTCAACTATGTTCAACAAAAAACTTCTCAAATAGATTCCCTACTAGCATCTTGCGATAGTCAGCACTTCCGCGCAGATCGCTAAGAGGTGTAAATACTTCACGCAAAGCAGGCTTTACCGATTGCACAGTTTCCATTGTCCAAGGCTGACCGACTAGCATCAATTCGACTGCGATCGCTCGAATCGGAGTTGCTGCGACCCCACCATAGGCAAGACGGGCATGGAGAATTTTTTGGTCAGCATCTAGATCGATGACAAAAGCTGCTGCCACGATACTGATATCGTCAGTGCCGCGTTTGCCAATTTTATAGGACTGACTAAGGCGCTTTGTTGCGCCAGAGGCGATCGCTTTGGGAATTGTCACGGAATGGATAATTTCGCCTTGCTTCAGTTCTGTTTGCCGATAGCCTTTAAAGAAATCAGCTAATGGCAAACTGCGATCGCCTTCGGTACTAACTAACTTCAAGGTCGCATCAAGGGCTAACAACACAGGTGGCAAATCGCCAATGGGAGAAGCCGTGCCAATATTGCCGCCTAAGGTCGCCCGATTGCGGATCTGCCTTGCCGCAAACCAATGCAACATCTCATCAAGGCTAGGGAAAATACCATGCAGCAAATCTTCAATATGACTAAGGGGAACTGCCGCGCCAATCTCCACATAGTCATCGGTTTGGTGAATCTGCTTTAGATCTGCAATTGCTTCCAAGGAAATAAGAACTGGATAAGTCCGCCGATGCCAACTCATTTCTAAGCCCAAATCCGTTGCCCCCGCCACCAAAGTCGCTTCGGGATATTGCTGAAGTAGTTGCAGTGCTTCTGACAGCTCTGTGGGGCGATAAAATTGCTGCTGCGCATTTGTATAGGCGATCGCAGCCAAATCGGAAGTTTTTTGAGCTAGCTCATTACTGAAATGGTCATCGGGAATTGTTGCCGCTAATTGCTGAGCTGCTTTGCGGATCGGTACATAGCCTGTACAACGACAAAGATTTCCCTCAATGCAGATGTCATTGCTCAAGCTGCCATTGTAGTAAGCGGCAAACATACTCATGATGAAGCCAGGAGTGCAATAGCCACATTGCGATCCTGCCGTTTCTACCATCGCGGCTTGGACTGGGTGCAGTTGCCCATTGGCGATACCCTCGGCAGTAATCACCTCACGTCCTGCGATCGCACCGATAGGAACTAAGCAACTATTGACGGCTTGATATTGCGGCTGACCATGACTATCTTTACCAATGATAGTGACCGTGCAAGCACCGCAGTCGCCATCGCCACAGCCTTCTTTGGTTCCCACATAGCCATTTTGACGTAAATAGTGCAGCAGAGTGGTTGTGGGTGAAATATCTTTAACACGAGAAGTTGCACCGTTAAGGGTGAATGTAAAATTTTCTACGGAAATAGGGTTTACCTGTTGAGTCACGGAAATCTCTCGGCTGGAGTAACAAATTGACAGGCTGATATAAATTAATTAATTAACGAATAGACTTTGCTTAAAGTGCGCCAAGATACAAAAAAGGAATAATTAATGTTGCGCGGCGAAGCCGCGCAACATTAATTATTCCTCTGAAGACAAAACTAACACCGCATGAAATTGGGTTTATATTATGAATAGTTAAACTCAGCTACTCATCTATGAATATCCGCATTGGCAATGGTTATGACCTGCACCGACTCGTTAGCGATCGCAAGCTGATCCTCGGTGGTGTCGAAATTCCTTACGAAAAAGGACTGCTAGGACATAGCGATGCCGATGTGCTGACCCATGCGATCATGGATGCCATGCTGGGAGCGCTTGCCCTTGGCGATATTGGACATTATTTCCCACCCACAGACCCCAAATGGGCGGGAGCCGATAGCATTATGCTATTGCAGCAAGTACAGGAACTTATCGGGGCACAGGGTTGGCGCGTAAATAATCTTGACTCCATGGTGATTGCCGAAGCACCGAAGCTCAAGCCACATATCAAAGCAATGCGCGATCGCCTAGCCCAAGCAATGAATTTGCCGATTGATTGTGTCAGCGTCAAGGCAACCACAAATGAGGGTATGGATGCGATCGGACAAAAAGAAGCGATCGCCGTTCATGCAGTAGTTTTATTAGTAAAAAGCTAAAAGCTAAAAGCCAAGAGCTTATTGACTCTTGTTAATCATGTTTATTTTAAAATTTATCTTTTAAGGAAAAGAGCGATCGTGAAAAGAAGTATGCAGAAACGAACTAAGGTTAAACAGTGGAAAGCAGTTGTATTACTGTTGCTTATTGGCATGTGTTCGCTGCTACTTTGGGGTTGTGCGATCGAGCCAGAAACTATAAAAAATCGCTTAGTCGTGCCCCTTGATGGCGACATCAAAACCTTTAATCCAGTCTTAATTCAGGAAGCTTATAGCGGCATTGCGATCGGCTATACACTTACTGGGATGCTTACTGAGAATCCACTTACCAAAGAGGTTGAACCTGAATTAGCCGAGAAATGGGAATTTCAACAGGAAGGTAAACAACTGATTTTCACGATGCGCCCTGATTTGAAATGGTCAGATGGTCAACCTCTCACCGTTGATGATGTTTTATTTACCTATCAAAATGTGATCTTCAATGAGAAAATTCCCACGGGCACTCGTGATGTCTTGCGAGTTGGACAATCACAAACTCTTCCCAAAGTTGAGAAGCTCGACGCTCGCCGTATTTCCTTCTTCCTTAGCGAACCCTTTGCACCAGCTTTACGCACCATCGGTGGGATTAGTATTTTACCTAAACATGTTTTTGAACCCACTCTCAAGGAAGATCCGAAAGTTCCTAATCAAAAATTAAAGTTTTTAGAAACATGGACTCTTACAACACCTGTCAATCAACTAGTTGGCAATGGACCCTATGTAATCCAAGAATATCGACCTTCGGAACGCATCATCTATAAGCCTAATCCCTACTATTGGAAAAATGGATTGCCCTATATCAAACAATTTGTCATGCAGATTGTGGAATCTCCAGATACTGCGCTGCTTCGCTTTAGATCCCAAGACCTTGACATGTATCGCTTACGCGGTGAAGACTATCAACTACTAAAGCGTTTTGAACAGCGCGATCGCTACAAAATCTATAATGCTGGTCCCGCCACAGGTCAGGCTTTCATTATGTTCAACCTCAATAAGGGCAAAAATCCTAAAACTAATGAACCCTTTGTTGATCCGAAAAAATCAAAATGGTTTAACGATGTTATCTTCCGTCGCGCTGTCGCTTATGCAATCAATCGTGAAGCAATAATTACCAATCTGTCGCGAGGCTTAGCCCAAACCCAAAATTCACCAGTTTCTATCCCTAGCCCCTATTTCTTCCCTCCCGAAAAAGGACTTAAAGTTTATGATTATCAGCCTGAAAAGTCTAAAGAGATCCTTTTGCAAGCAGGATATAAATATAATTCTGAACAACAACTTCTCGATGCTCAAGGTAATCTAGTGCGCTTTACTTTGCTGGCTCCTGCGGGTGGTAGGGTTGCGATGGGAGCACAAATTAAAAGCGATTTAGAAAAAATTGGCATGAAGATTGACTTCACTCCCGTTGATTTTCGGATTATCTCCGACAAGCTCGACAACTCCAAGCAATGGGATGCGACGATTCTTGGCTTTACTGGAGGCGCTGAACCGAATAGCGCGATTAATCTTTGGGCAACGGATGGTGATTCCCATATGTTTAATAAGGGACCAGTTGGGGATGAGCAACCTTTTCCAGGGCGTGAAGTTGCTGATTGGGAAAAGAAAATTCACTCTTTAATGATCCAAGGTGCACAGGAACTAGATGAAACTAAGCGCAAGGCTATCTATGCCGAATATCAACAATTAGTTCAGGAGCAATTACCATTAATCCATTTAACGATGCCTCTGTATTTGGTTGCTGTACGCGATCGCGTTGAGAATGCCCAACCATCGGCATTAGCTGGGAGCACTGGCGTGACGGGAGCATTGTGGAATATAGAACAATTGAAATTGAAGTCATAGAAAAATAACAGTGCTTTGCGCTCCAACCCGAAACAACAAAAAATTTAGAAGTGTTGCAAAGCAACACTTCTAAATTTTTTGTTGTGGTTTGATTGATTGAAAATTGTTATAGGATTTTTGCAGCATCGTTGCTTGGCTGGCTGTATTCCCTTTAATCACGATGATTTCTGCGGTTTTTCAACGGTTTTTGGGGATGTTGCCTTTAGTGTTGCGGGTGGCAGTCGTGACCGAGATCGCAGTGCCAACGATGACCTATCTGCTGATGCCCCAGATGACAAGGTTGTTTTCTTGGTGGCTATATCCTTCTACGGAAATGACCTTACCAACCAAGAATGATATTCCTGCGATCGCTGAAAATTCTCAAGCGATTCCACTACCTAATTTACAATCCCCAAACGAGGAAAAGCAGCAGATTGCTATTTCCCTAAATCCCTAATATGGCTATCGCCAGACATATATAAAACCAAAAAGAGGAATTGCGGCGCTTCGCGCCGCAATTCCTCTTTTTGGTTTTATAAAGGATAGATTTTAATTGGGAGTAGTCGCATCAGTTCTTGTCCTAGGCGATAGGCTTGAGTGTCATACATTGGTAGCTCGATCGCAGCAGGGAGACTTTGCATAAAGCGACGAGCCAGCTCTAGATCGCAACCTGAAATATTTTTTAGCTTATTTCCAGCATCAAGCAACACACTAGAATTGAGAGGAGGCTTGGCTCGTAACTGCCAACGTTTTGGCAAATGGAGATTGCCTAACTCGATGCGCCTTAGTCCTGAGATAGAAGCTAATAGCGTCAAGCGATCGCCTACTTTCATCACCTCATCATCGGAAGGCATATAAAACTCACGATGTCCATCGGCTTTAGAGGCGCTCGTCTTGAGATAAACTGGCACAACAGTATAGCCATAGGCGATTTGCGAAAGATTTTTGCCGATCAAGGTGTCATTCTCCACAATGGTATATTCAGCAACTAAGACAGTGCGCTGATTGAGCCGAAACAGACTCAACATATTCTCGCCAAAAGCTGCTCCTGCAAAAGCTTCAGCAGAAAGAGCATAGGCGCAAAAAGATTGCGAACTTGGCAAAAGTTCGGCTAAGTTTTCGCTGAAGTAGCGATCGTAGGTGCGAATTGCGAGGTTCATTTGTCGATTGATTTTTTTGGCTGCATCACGAGCTAATAGAGCTGCTTCGAGATTGAGCATTTGATCGTCGGTGACGGAGAGAATACTTTTTGCTTTGGCAAGATTGGTTTTCGATAATTCTTCGATGATATTGCCAGTGAACCAAGGCACTTTATCCGCAAGATCACAGTCGTGAGGGTTCTCACTGACGATCACAAATGGAATTTGTAATTTGAATAGAAGATCGGCAATTCTCTGTCCTAGTCTCCCAAACCCGATCAGGACAATATGATCGCGGGTCGGCAAAGGTAGCGATCGCTTAAAAAATTCAAACTTGGCACTGAGTATGCTATCGGCTATCAATCCGACTACACCCAAAACGAAGAGTAAGCTGATCAAAGTAATCGACAAGCAAAATATCACCACCCACAGAGGTACTTGGTCTTCGCCAAGTCCACCAAAGACATCTCCAAATCCGCCTAGCAACAAAATCATGCTTGCAGAAATCGCCTTTTGCCATGAAATATTCGGCACATTCAAGAATAAAACTATGGAGCTAATGCCCCAAAGTACAATTGCGGTAATAATTCCCCATAGAATTAGGCGGCGCGATCGCACTGCTTGAAACCAAGCGACAAGCTGATGCCATTTAGTCTTCCAAAATACGGAACCTGTAATTTTTTGGATTAGCTGATTGATTTTCTGAAAAGAGGAAGAACCCTTATGTAAAGAATGCTCCGTTAGCTCTGAATATTGGCGGCTCGTCGTGGAGAAATCATTTTCAACAAATTCAATGAAGGCTATTTTATCGCCAACTTGGACAATGGTATCAGGTTCCCATTGAAAGAATAGACGCTCGGAATTAGGATCGGCAATACTCAAAAGCCGAGCATTTTTTTTGTGTAACAGATATGCAGGAGTTCTCAAAAAACGATAGTCATCTGACTCTATAGAGCGTTCTACTACCCGTAATTTGCGATCGCCTAATTGAAATAGTCCTAATGTGCCTTCGCCTAAGCCTGCTACTGCAAAGGCTGCGGCAGGTAAATCTACAGGATCGAGGGCGACAAAATTTCCTAGCTGATCTTTTAGTAATTGATTGAGATTTTGACGAGAGGAGCGCACGACAATATGCACATTGGGGTTAAGGCGGCGGGCGGCGATCGCTGTTTCAATATTTACATTCTCGTTGCTAGTAACTAGCAAAATTCCGCGACAGCTATCGATTCCAGCCTTGAGTAATACTTCAGAGCGCCGACAATCTCCGACAATTATGGGTTGATCGAGCAATTCTGAGAAGCGATCGAATTCCATGATCTCTGGTTGGACTCGATTGATCGCACAGATTTTTACTTCATATTCGCGATAGGTAAACTTTTTTAAGTTGAATACGGAATGCTGTCCGAGGCTGCCCAAGCCACAAACGATAAAGCGATCGCAGATGCTTTCATGATCTGAGCCTAAATTTATAGTTGTCTTTTGTTGCTCTTTCTCCGTAATTTCTTCTGATGCTTTCTCTTGCTCGAACTCAATTCTTTCGATCCATTGTGGTAATGGCTGTCCAAACCAGAATGCATAAATTCGCGCCGCCTTAAAATTTCGGTCTTCATAGTCATAGCAACATTTGGCGATCGCATCTACTAACAATTGGCGATCGCCAAAATTGGTGGACTCTAGCAAGATATGTAATTCTTTGCGCTTTTGCCTGACTGTGACATTTACTTTGATTTCTAGGTCAAGTAAGCAAGTTTTGATGAGGGGTGCAAGCGATCGCATTCTTTATTCACGTTCTCAATCTAATAATTTCGCCAAAAGCTTAATCATAAACCATGAATATTAATAGAAGGTTATCTTAACTCGCTAGTAAGGGTTTCGGATCGTTGCTATTAGAACTTATTCGTAATGTGGATATATTCCCAAAATTTCGGGAGGGTTGATAGATTCATGTATAGGGCTAAGACAGATTGTCTTTTCAATCACTGCCCAGTCTTCTTTGGAAATCACAACCACGTCATTTTCTGAGCCTTTAATCATGACTGGTTTATGGTTTGCGCTGACTTGATTGATTAACTTATTAAAGTTGGCTGTGGCATCTTGAAGTAGTAAGTAATCCATAGTGTTCTTTTGCAATAATCAATTGATTGATATCAATCAATTGATTATATACCAATTGATTGATTAGGCTGAGATACTTATGCTGCTATAGTTTCAAAGGAAAATCTGAGATTAGACGATTCTTGAAGGCTGTAATTAAGTTTCTCAAAACCAATTACTACACCAGATTTGTTTTTCATCAGGATCACCTCATCACCTGTTTCTTCGCAGATATATTCTTCATTAGGTTCACCAAACCAGAATGTGAGCGTGTTTCCAAGTTTGTCGTAGTAGACTTTTACTTCTGCCATAAGCCTTTTTTAATTTAATCTGAATTGTTTAAAAGTTTTAAGATTATTGATTTTAGTGGTTCAAGATGTTGTTGTGTGACATCCCAAACTGTCTCTAGGTCTGCATCCCAATAATGATGTATTAGAATATCGCGCATTCCTGCGATCGCTTTCCAAGGGATTTCAGGATTTTGCATCCTTGCAGATTGGGGAATTTTTTTGACTGCTTCGCCAATTAGTTCAAGGGATCTAATTACTGCATAGGTAGTTTTTTCATCCTTCTCAAATTGCTGAAAACTTGTTACGTCAACTATAAAACGTTCTATTCTCTCAATTTCTCGGAGTATATCTTGCAAGAAATCATCAAGTGGTCGGTCGGTCATAGGTAGATGACCTCTGCTAAGATTTTTTCTTTGATTTGGGGTTTTAGTCCGTCTTTTGTGACTAAATCGACTTTCATTTGGAGGCGATCGCTTAAATAGTCTTGCAGTTCAATTAAGCCAAATAAGCTTGGTTTCTGAGAATATTCCACTATGATATCTATATCACTGGCTGAGTTGTAATCGCCTCTGGCGTAGGAACCAAAGATTCCTAGTTGGCTAACGTGATATTTATCTGTTAGTTCGGGTTTTAGCTCAGTGAGTATGTTTTGGATATCAATTAGAGTTTTGAGTGGTGTGCCTATGGAATGATTAGGTACTTCCGCAGCACGATCTAGAACGCCTAAAATGAAGCTTTCAACGGTGACATTGCTTTGATTGGCGATTTCAATCAGCTTGTGTTGCAATGATTCAGGAATTTCTATAGTTAAAGGTTTCATTATGTAGAATTCTCTAAGCAACGATTTGATAAATTACGGGACGATAACGTGGTTTTGGAATTGTTTTATTTTCTGCTTGGGCGGCTTCTAACCATGCAGTTTTTGCGAGAATTACTTCGTTGAGTGCTTGTTGTGGAGTTTCACCGATCGCACTCACATATTTTAAGTCAGGGATATCGGCAATATAGGCTTCATCATCTTCGCTGTAAAAAATGTTGATGTGATAGTCTTTCATGATTCCTCTCTTATTTTACATTTCAGATAGCCAAGCATTGATTTGAGTGACGAGTTCTTGGGTGCTTTTTTCTCCTGTGAATGGGCGTATTGGGATTGACTCTGTTAGGCTTTGGCAGAGTTGATGAATCGCCTCATTAGCACTTTTGCCATAAAGGGCGATCGCTAATTTCTCAAAACCAAGATCAAACTTTAGATTAAGTAATTCACGCTCTAAGCAAGAGATATCTTGAACTACTGGAATCCTACGACCGATAGAGTTAAAAATTTTGTTGGTTAATTTCTTCGCAATTACATTAGGATCGCTTTCTTGTTCGAGTTGGCGGATATCGACAACTAAACAGCGTATTTCGGGATGTTCGGCGGTACGATCAAGTTCTGTTTGTATTGTGTCGATGCTTAAAAGATTATTTTCCAAATATTCAAGTTCTGGCTGTCCGATTAGGAACTCAGGAAAAGCTGCTGGATGCCATGCTTGATAAAAATCAGGATAGCTAAGGACTTCAGAGCATCGCCACAAAATATACAATGATAGAGTATCATCTTCCTCTGAACGTAATTCATCTCCATCCCAAATCCATTTAGAGAGATTGTTTACAATCATACTAAATTGCTTAATATCTAAGTTCCTAAGAATGAAAGATTCTATAAAGTAAAAAATATTACCAATAGGGTTTTTATAAGAAGAATCTGCATAAATCTTTAAATCATACTCAGTTACCCTTCTGTCTGTTTTTAAAGAATTCGTTGAATTAAAATCATCCTCTATTAATTTTAGGACTAAGGAAGCAGGAGATAATATTGATTCTGAATCTTGAATTCTATTTGCAAATGAAAGACCTAGGTTAGATGCAATTACTGAAAATATTTTAAGATCTTGACCTAGGTTAGATAAATCTAGTTGTTGAAGCTCAGTATCTAATGCAATCATTGGTTTGTAAATCTGACGATTATTAATCAATTTTTGAATTGTTTCTACTTCAAAACCAATTATCTCCAGCAACTCATTAATATCTGTGACATATGTAAAGGCAAAGCCATAATTAGATGTTGACACAGAATTGAAACTACTTTCAAGACTAGCTTTTGCTTCGTCAATTTTATCAAGATGTATGAGTTTTTTTGTCTCTTCAATATCCTTTTTGATATAACTTAATTCTTCATTAACCCTAGTAAAATTAGTCAGGCTTAATGCCCGTTTAGCTGTTTCTCTAACTGGAGTTAAAAATCTTATCCATGTTTGCTCATCATTATCATAACAACCAAAAGCAAAATGGCTAACTTGTAACATTAGGGTGTCTATAGCTTCTTTAGAACAATCAATATATTCACCTATCAACATTAGCGCAAGAAAAGTTGCATGATAGCCATAGAAATACTTATTGATAGAATATTTAAGGGGAGAAAAACAGTAACCACTTTCTTGAAAATTGGTAAGATCGTTTATAAGACTATTCTTTTGTTTTTTATCTTTATTACTATCTCCTATCCAGAAAAGCCCTACTTCTCTCCACTTTTGCTCAAAGATTCGATATGTTCCAGAGGGTATATGTTTATGATTATTCAAGAGAAAGTATGTACTCTCATTGATCGCTAAAGCTGCAAAATATTCTTGAAAAGTTGCATGAAAGAAAGAGTAAACTTGTTGATCATTTTCATCACGTTCGAGTGGAATTAACCAATTTAGCTTTACAGCTAACTCAAATAAACGATCACCCATCTCCTTCACAGCTAAGCTACGCGACAGCCGAAAATTTGCATCACTATCAATACCAGCGATCGCTAGTTTCCCCAAGGCAAGATGCAATTCTTCTCGTAATGTGTCCTGAGTTAAATCCTCATCAACAATATTAGGCTTCCATTCATAAAAATAACGAACAAATAGCTCATAT
>Ga0209985_10000504_pt1 | contig 41777 bp, 34 predicted proteins | sample NOAtaG_FD_187305 | JGI IMG/M metagenome (GOLD analysis project Ga0209985, IMG submission 187305) | Freshwater lake microbial communities from Lake Erie, under a cyanobacterial bloom - NOAA_Erie_Diel6S_1000h metaG (SPAdes) (version 2) | ecosystem: Environmental > Aquatic > Freshwater > Lake ...
CATCGTGTACTCCAGGGGTCTGCGGCCATGTGGCCGTTGTGTGACAGAGCCGTTTGGCACCTAGGGAATACGCGAGGCCGGCCGTTCCAGGTCAATCAGTTGCAACCGCCGTTACAACATCGGGCCATAACAGCGGGCCACAACAGCAGGCGTTTCAGCCCAACCCCTGCCGCGGCCACACCACGAGCGTGAACAGCACGAGCAGCAGCCACAGCCCCGGCAGCAGCGCCAGGCTCAGGCGGGCCAGGTCGCGCGGGCCGTAGTGCTCGCGGTCCTCACCCGCAAACATGGCCACAGGCTTGGCGCTGACCATCAGCGTCTGGCAGAAGCCGCTGCCCACGGCCAGCATGAACACCAGCAGCCCCGGGTGGTAGCCGGCCGCGACGAATGGCAAGGCCACGGCCGGAATCAGCACCGTGGCGCGCGCGGTGCGCGACGTCACCACCAGATGCGCCAGCAGCGCCAGCGCCGCGGCAATGCCCACGCCCGCCACCGGGTGCAGGCGGGCCAGCGGCACCGCCGTCACCAGTGCACCGGCCAGCCCTTGCGCGGCACCACTTTCCACCAGCGCTTCACCCATGATGAGCGTGGCGGCCATGAAGATGACGAGGTTCCACTCGACCTTCTTCAGTGCCGCCTTCAGGTCGCAACCCGTCAGCGGCTTGACCGTGGCCAGCAAGGCGCCGCACAGGGCCACCATGGGCGCTGGCACGCCGTGCCAGGCCACCGTGGCCCAGGCCAGCAAGGTGGCCGTCGTGATGCCCACGATGGCCCACTGCGCGCGGCTGAGCGGGCCGGTTTCAGGCGGCGGCAGCGTGATGTGCTGCCCACGTTCTTCACGGCGAAGGTACAGCAGGATGATCAGCTCGCAGGCCAGCAGGCTGGACAGCAGCCCGAACGGCCCGGCCAGCCACAGCCAGCCGAGGAAGTCCGGCACCGGGGTCCCGAGGCGGTGCATGAAGTCCAGCGCCACGAGGTGCGCGCCGGCACCCAGCAACGAGACGCAGGCCGACAGCAGGATCACGCTGGGAAAGAGCAACGCAAGGGCCCGCACCAGGCGCGGCTGCGCCAGCGCGTGCGCGAGCGCCAGGAACACCGGCAGCAACAAGGCCGCACGGCCCGACGTGGAAGGCAGCACCAGCGCGGTGGCGGTGATGATCCACGTCAGCCGGCGCAGCAGCGCCGCGGGCGTCGCAGCGCCGGCCACGACGGCCAGCGCCCAGCGCTGCGCCACGCCACTGGCCTGCAGGACAGCGGCCAGGATGAAGGCCCCGATCAGCAGCCAGATGAAGTCGTCACCCAGGCCGGCGTAGAAGTTCTGCAGCGTTGTGGCGCCTGCGGCCAGCAAGGCCAGGGCAGCGGCCAGGGCCACGGGGGTCTCGTCCAGGTCGAGCAGCGTCCACGCGACGATGGCGGCGACGAACACCAGCAGGGCCCCGCGGGCAGCGAGCGCCAGCGACGGCAGGCCCAGGAAGACGCCCGCCGCCGCAGCGGCCAGCAAGGCCAAGGTGACGAGCCAACGGACAAGGGTGGACATGAGGCAAGGCCGCGGCGGGCCGGAAGACGCGGTCTGGCAACGAGAGGCGCCGATGGACGACAACAGACGCCAGCCCGGCGTCCAGCTCACCGCGTTCAACGCCAGCCCAGGACCTCGTGCCCGCGGTTCTCCAGGCAGCCTTCAACGTACTTCTGGTAGACCTCGTCGCCCTCGTTCCAGTCCAGCAGAAGCTTGGTCGCCATGCCGGCTGCGCCGCCGGCCGCCGCGCCGCGCGCACGCTCCCATGCGCCCTTGCTGTTGCTCACCACCGAGCCCACGGCCGTGGCAACGAAACCGATGGCACCCGTGGAACCCACCTTCTGCGCCACCTTCTGCGTGCCTTGGGTGCCCTGCATGCCATTGCGGCCGACGCGGACATCGGCCTGGCGGCTGCATTCGCCCAGGTCCTTGCGGGTGCGTTCGTTGAGTTCGATGGAGTCGGTCTTCTTCGAGTAGATGACCGGCTGCGTGGTGGCGCAGGCGGTCAGTCCAAGGACCATCAGCAGGACGGCGGCGCTGCCGGCGCGGCGCGGCCAGGTGCGTCTGGGGGGAACTGGGGTCGACATGTGCGGATTCCTTTGGTGTGCTGATGCATCCGGGGCCGTGAAAGGCTCCCGATGCCTGCACAGAGCGCCGATCCGGCGGGCCGATACGTCGCGGCCTGTCTGTCAGCAATTGCCCGTCAGCACTTGCCCGTCAGCACTGACCGGTCAGCGCTGGCCCGGTCGTCGCGTCAGCAGATACAGCAGCGGCCCGAAGCTGCCTGTGGCCAATGTCAGCAGCAGCCAAGGCCACGGACGGCGGCCCGAGGCCCGCGCATCGCGCCACATCCACACGCAGAACAGCAGCAGCGCAATGACCAGGTCCGCCAGCACCTGCATGCCCGCGGTGTTCTGCAACTGCCAAGCGAACAAACCGATCACACCGTGCTGCCACACGGCAACCGTCGTGAGCGCGCCAAAGGCGATGAGGACGACGATCAGCAGCGGGCGGGTCATGAACACTTCCAGTCGGGGTGTTGGCGAGGCACCGTATGCTGAAATGCCGACCGACCGGGGTCGATGACCTGGCAGGTCAACGGCGCAACGCCGAGTGCGGTCGCCGGGTCCGCAGCAGGTGCTGATCTGCGGGTTCGGTCTGCCCTCCCCCACCCCCTTCTCGCATCACGCCTTGGCAAGACAGACGACATGCTCGAACCCTTGATGATCGCGCTGGCCTTCGCCGCCGGTTTTGGCGCGCAACTGGTGCGGCTGCCGCCGCTGATCGGCTTTCTCGCCGCCGGCTTCGTGCTCAATGCGCTGGGCTTCGAGCGCACGGCCACGCTGGACACCATTGCCAACCTGGGGGTCACGCTGCTGCTGTTCACCATCGGCCTGAAGCTGGACATCCGCACGCTGATGCGCGGCGAGGTCTGGGGCTCGGCGACGCTGCACATCGTCGGCTCGACGCTGATGTTCGCGGCCGTGCTGTTCGTGCTGAAGTCGCTGGGCCTGGCCATGGCCAGCGGGCTGGGCTGGACGGCGATGGTGCTGCTGGGCTTCGCACTCAGCTTCTCGAGCACGGTCTTCGCCGTCAAGGTGCTCGAGGAACGCAGCGAACTCGGCTCGCTGTACGGGCGCATCGCGGTGGGCATCCTGGTGATGCAGGACGTGTTCGCGGTGATCTTCCTCAGCGCCACCAGCGGCAGCCTGCCCAGCCCCTGGGCGGTGTGCCTGGTGCTGCTGTGGCCGGCGGCCAAGCTGATGAAGCTGATGCTCGACCGGGTCGGCCACGGCGACCTGCAGGTGCTGTACGGTGCCTTCCTGTCGCTGGTGGTGGGCTATGCGCTGTTCGAGGCCGTGGGCGTCAAGGGTGACCTGGGCGCCCTGATCATCGGCATGCTGCTGGCGTCGCACCCGTCCACGGCCGGGCTGGCCAAGTCGCTGTTCCACCTGAAGGAGCTGTTCCTGGTGGGCTTCTTCCTCAGCGTGGGCCTCGGTGCCCTGCCCGACATGGGCATGGTGGCGATGGCGCTGCTGCTGCTGGTGCTGCTGCCGCTGAAGAGCGCGCTGTACTTAGCGGTGCTGATGCCGTTCCGGCTGCGCACACGCACCGGCGTGCTGGCCACGCTGTCGCTCACCAACTACTCGGAGTTCGGCCTCATCGTCGCGGCCATCGCCGCCACCGCCGGCTGGTTGTCCGACGAGTGGCTGGTCGTCATCTCGCTGGCCGTGGCGGGCAGCTTCGTGCTCGCCGCGCCTCTGAACGCGGCCAGCGAGCGCATCTACACGCGGCTGAAAGGGCCGTTGTCCCGGTTCGAGGCGCGCTCGCTGATGGCAGCCGACCAGCCCATCGCCATCGAGCAGGTCGACGCCGTGGTGCTGGGCATGGGCCAGATCGGCAGCGGCGCCTACCTGCGGCTGACGCAGGGCCACGGCCTGGAGGTGCTGGGCGTGGACAACAACCCCGACCAGCTGGCCGCGCATCAGGCCGCCGGGCGCCAGGTGATCCAGGGCGACGCGGTGGACTCCGACTTCTGGGACAAGCTCGTCATCTGTCCTTCGGTGAAGCTGTTGCTGTTGGTCATGCCGGGGCATGCCGGCAACGTCTATGCGCTGCAGCAGTTGAAGAACCGTGCCTTTGCCGGCCGCATCGCCGCCATCGTGAGCTACCCGGAGGAGATCGAGGTGCTGCGGGGACTGGGTGCCGACGCGGTGTTCCATGTCTACGACGAGGCCGGAGGCGCCTTCGCCGACGACGCGCTGGCGGGGCTGCAGCACGCCACGGGATGACGGCCGGACTCAGGTTCCGAAGCGGTCGGGCTGCACCTGCGTGACCTCGGCGCGCACGAACCGCTGCGTCGATTGCAGGAAGTCCCAGCGCTCGACGAGGCACGAGGCCCCCGCTTCAGGAGAACCACGAACCTGGGCCGAACCCCCGCCGACGGACGCGCCCCAACGCACCAGGTTCACCGAGTTGGGCGCCTCCGGGCGGGTGCGCGAGGACACAGCCGTGCCCGCCTGCACCACCCACAGCCGCCGCGCCAGGCCTTGCAGTGCCAGCGTGTAGGGCAGATGGATGTGCCCCCCCATCACCAGGTCTGCACCCGCGGCTGACCACGTCTTCGTGGCGGCACGGTGGCCCCGCAGGAGATTGGGCCGGTCCAGGTTCAGGGTCACCGCCGCCGGCTGGTGCACGACCACCACGCGCAACTGCTCCGGGCTGGCGGCGGCCAACCGATCGGCGACACGATCGATCTGGGCTGCCGACACCTCACCGTTCTTGTGGCGCCAAGGGCGCGTGGTGTTGACGCCGATGACCAGGAGGTCGCTCGACGAGTGCACCGGCTCCAGCCCAGGCCCGAAGACCGCGCCATAGCGTGCGTAGGGACGGGTCAGGCGTGACCAGAGATCGAACAGCGCAATGTCGTGGTTGCCGGGGATCGCCAGCACCGGCGCGTCGAGGCGTTCGACGAAGGCCTTCGCGGCCAGAAACTGGTCCGGGCGCGCGCGCTGCGTGATGTCTCCCGACAACACCACCAAGTCCGGCCGCTGCTGGGCGGCCAGTGCGACCACGGCCTCGACCACCGGCGGCCTTTCGGTGCCGAAGTGGGTGTCGGAGACGTGCAGCAGGACACTCATGCCGCAGCCCATCTCGCAGCGGCTGCCTTCGCCGAGACTGCGGCCTGGAGCAGGTACAGGGGCTTGTCCAGCACGCGAATGTCGATGGGTGCGCGCATGCGTGCCACCTCGCCGTCGAACGCGACCGTGACCTCTTTCCGTCCGGCGGCCAGCCTGGGCTTGACCACCATGTGCTGGAACTCGAAGCTCTCCACGCCTGCGGCCTCGCCCAGCCTGCCCATCGCCCCGTGCAGCATCAGCCCGATCATCGACAGCGTGCCGATGGGGCGCAGCATCAGCGCGGCCATGCTGCCGTGGCCGGGCGTGCCGGCCAGGGTGTCCTCGGGCTCGGCACCGAACTGTTCCAGCTGCAGACGGTTGTTGCCGATGAACAGCGTCAAGGTCTGCACATCCCTCACGGTGGCACCCATCTCGATGTGCAGGCGAAGGCGGCGTTGGGCCCGAAGCAGCGTCGCGCAGGCGGCCACAAACGCCACCCAGCGGCTGCGGCCGAAGCGGGCCTTGTAGGCCTCGCGGTCCCGCAGGAGTTCGGGGTAGACACCCAGGCTGGCGTTGACCAGGAACACGCGGTCATTGATGGCCGCCACCTGCACCGGCAGCGGGCTCGCCTCCAGCACCAGACGCACCGCAGCGTCAGGTTCGGTCGGTATGCCGTGCGTCCTGGCGAAATAGTTGAAGGTGCCGTAGGGAACGATGCCCATGGCACACCCCACGACGTGTGCGGCCTGCGCCACCGTGTTGAGCGTGCCGTCGCCACCGACGGCGACCACGGCCGTGCGTTGGGCCAGGGCCTGGGCCGCAGCCTGTTGCGCCACGTCACTCAGTTCGGCGGGGCTGCAGAACAGCAGCTTCCCCTCGCGCCCACCCAGTCGCAACGCGGCTTCAATGACGCTGCGCTTGGCCGCCGCGTCGCTGCTGCCCGACGCCGCATTGACCACAAACAGCAGCGACGCCGCCGGATCGAGCTCGGGGGCAACGGCAATGGCCATGGGCAAGCGGGAGGTCCTTGGGTCGGCCGGTGGTCGCCAAACCCTCAAGTCTGCAGCCGAAGTCGCGACCCATGCGCAGATTTTTCCGATGTTCGAGTGTGCAAAGGACTGCTGTTCCAGCGTCTCACGGTGCCGCACATTCCCGCCTCCCCTCAACCGACGGAGATCCAAGATGCAAGTGCTCTTCAAGTCCCGCTACCCTCAAGCCACCGACTTGCGCGACCTGACCGAACGCCGCGTGCGCTTCGTGCTGCGACGCATGGGCTGGCGGGTACCGCGCGCTGAAGTGCACATGTCGGACGTCAACGGACCGCGTGGCGGTATCGACAAGCGCTGCCAGGTCGAACTCCGAACGGACGGCGCCGGTTCGGTGGTGGTCTCCTCCGTGGCCAGCGACTGGCGCACGGCCCTCGACAACGCGCTGGCGCGCGCTGCGCGCTTCGTCATGCGTCTGTGGCGCCGCGGGCACGACGCCCGCCGCCTTCGCAAACGCTTCGACTGCCACGAAGGCTGAGGCCGGGACAGGGGCTCATGACCCCACGCTTGGCCATGTCGCGTCGCGGCGCCGTGGCGCCTTACTCGGTCCCGCCCACCACCGCCAGCCCCTCGGTGCGCCAGCGCAGCATGCCGCCGGCCAGGTTGGCCACGCGGGCAAAACCTGCGCGTTGCAGAAGCACAGCGGCCTGGGCCGAGCGTGTGCCGGATCGGCACACGGTGACGACCGGACGTGCCGCATCGATCTGGCCCACGCTCGCGCTCAGTTCGGCCAGCGGAACCAGCACCGCGCCCGGGATGTGGCCCAAGGCGTCGGTGAACTCGGACCGTTCGCGAACGTCGAGCAGCTGCACCTCGGCAAGTCGCTCCTGCAAGGCCGTGGGCTCGATCTCCCACAGCCCGCCGAAGGTGTAGTTCAGCAACGCCCAGTCGGGGTCGGCAATGGCGGACGCCGCGTCGCCTTCAGGCCGGCCGCAGCGCAGGTTGGCGGGTACGGCGATGGCGATCAGCTTGGGGTGCGGCAGGCCCAACGCGTCCATGTAGCCGGCGAAATCGGACTCGTTGGAGTCACCCCCCAGGCGCGGGTTGAAGCGCCGCTCCTCGGCCACGCTGGTCACCGTCTGGCCCTTGTAGTCGTGCCCGGGGTAGAGCAGGCAGGCGGCGGGCAACGAGAAGATCCTCTCGTGCACCGACCGGTACAGGCGCACCGCACTGCCCTGCTGGAAGTCGGTACGGCCGCAGCCGCGGATCAGCAGGCTGTCCCCGGTGAAGGCCATGCCCTGATCGTCGAGCACAAAGCTCATGCAGCCGTCGGTGTGGCCCGGTGTCGCGCGCGCCTGCAGGTGGCGGCAACCGAAGTGAACGGTGTCGCCGTCATGCAGCTGCACATCGGCGCCCGTGGCCCGGGCCGCGGCCGACAGCACGATGCGGCTGCCGCATCGGTCCTTCAGCAGCCAGGCGCCAGTGACGTGGTCGGCGTGCACATGCGTCTCGACCGTGGCCACCAGGCGCAGGCCGAGTTCACGCAGCAGCGCGGTGTCGCGGCGGACCTGCTCGAACACGGGGTCGATGAGCACAGCCTCTCCGCTGGCGCTGTCGCCGAGCAGGTAGGTGTAGGTGGACGAGGCGGCGTCCAGCAGCTGTCTGAAAACGAGCATGAATGACGGGTCCTGAAGCCCCGCTCAGGCTATCAGAACGAGGCCCAGTCGTCGGTGCCGGTCCGGGCGGGCTCAGGTGCGGGCTCAGGTGCGGGCTCAGCTGCGGGCGATGCAGGCACAGAGGCTCGCGCAGCCGCCGGCTTGGTGCGCCCGTTGGCGGGCCTGGCCCTTCATGCTCTCTGCGGCCGTGGCGCCTTCTTCCGTTCGTTGCGGGTCGGGATCGTGTTGTCCAGGAGATGCGAAGGCTTCGTCCTTCTTGCCGGCCCTGCTGGGGCGACTGCGCATGGCGCGGCGGCACCCGTCTGAGCCGGCACCGCCAGGGCTTCAGTCCCCGCTCGCGACGCCCTCGCGGCGCGGGTCGGCGGCGCCGGCCCAGGTCGACCCGCTGCGCATCACCACCTGGGTGCCGCTGGTCAGGGCCTGTTCCTGCACGGCATGGCCCTTTGCACCCAGGGCCGCCGCGGTGGCGGGCGGGAATCGCCCGGCCTCCAACAGCACGGGGCCGCTGGTGAGGCTGAAGTTCGGCGCCGCCAGCAACGCCTGCGGCGCCATCCCCCAGGCCAAGGTGCCGAGCAGCGCGCGGGCGGTGTACTGGATGATGTGCGACCCGCCTGCGGAACCGACCGCCATCACGAGCCGTCCGCTGGCGGCGTCGAAGACCAGCGTCGGACTCATGCTCGAACGCGGGCGCTTGCCGGGTTGCACGCGGTTGGCCACCGGGCGGCCCTGGGCATCGGCAGGCACCCACGCGAAGTCGCTCAGCTGGTTGTTGAGCAGGAAGCCACCGGGCAGGCCGGTGCCCCCGTCGGCCATCATCCGGGCGCCGAAAGCGGCTTCGATGCTGCTGGTCAGCGACACCGCCCGGCCCAGGGCGTCGACGACGCTGACATGGCTGGTGCCCTGTTCGGGCTGCTCGGCCATCGGCGCCCGCGACACCGTGCCGCCCGGCGGTTGACCGGCCGTCACCCGCGGCATCGCCCGGTCGCCGACCAGGGCTGCACGCTGCTTCAGGTAGGCCGGGGCCAGGAGGCTGGCCCAGCCGTCACCGGGCGCGGCGACGAAGTCGGGGTCGGCGACATGGGCCGCGCGGTCGGCAAACGCCAGCCGCGAGGCCTCGGCATGCCGGTGCAGCCAGTCCGCGCCGGGCACGCCATCGGCCGCCACGGGCGGCATGGCCAGGTGCTCGGCAATGCCCAGGATCTGCATCAACGCCAGTTGCCCCGACGACGGTGGCGGCATGCCGCAGACGCGCCACAGCCGCCACACGGCACACAGGGCCTCGCGACGGACCGGCCGGTAGCCCGCCAGGTCGGCTTCGGACAGGCGCCCGGGCAGCGCATGCGAGCGCACGCGCCGGACCAGATCGGCGGCCACAGGCCCCCGGTGGAGTGCGTCGCTGCCCTGCCGGGCGATGTCGCGCAGCAGGGCCGCCAGCGCCGGGTTGCGCAGGCGGTGGCCCACGGGCCAGGGCTCGCCGGAGGCGTCGAAGAAGTAGGCCCGGGCCTGCGGGTCGGCCTTCAGCCGCGGCTCGGCGAGCAGCATGCTGTGCAGCCGCGCGCCGACCGGGAACCCATCCTCGGCCAGTGCAATGGCCGGCTCGAACAGGCGTGGCCAGGGCAGCACGCCCGACTCGCGGTGCGCGGCTTCGAGCATCTTCAGTGCACCCGGTGTGCCCACCGCACGTCCGCCGTAGGTTACGTCGGCAACGCTCGGCGGCCGGCCGTCAGGCCCCAGGAAGAGGCGCTCGTCGGCGGCAGCGGGTGCGGTCTCGCGGCCGTCCCACGCCGCGAGGGCCTGGCCGTCCCAAACCAGCATGAAGGCTCCGCCGCCCAGGCCGCTGGATTGCGGCTCGACCAGCGCCAGCACCATCTGCACCGCGATCGCGGCATCCAGCGCCGAGCCGCCGGCCCGCAGGATCTGCCGGCCGGCGTCGGCCGCCAACGGGTGGGCGGCCGCGACGATGTAGCGCTGGGCCTGCCAGCCGGGCTTGGGCGTCCAGCCCGACGCCGCTTCGGGCTGCGGCTGGGGTGGCGGCGCTGGCAGCGCGCACCCCGCCAGCAGGACCAGGCACAGCACGACCCGGCCGCCACCGTGCCAGGTCCTGGCCCCGGCCATGGTGCCGGTCGTGGGCAGCCTCAGCGGCTGACCCACACCTCGCCGAAGCCGGCCGGCACGGTCAGGCTGGCGCGGCCCTGTCGTGGCGCGGGCAGCTCGGCACCGCCCAGCGCGCTGCGCCAGGGCTTGTCCACCACCGGGGCCGCCGCGGCGGGCAGGGTGACGCTGACCTGCCGCGGGCTGTCGGCGTTGTTCACCGCCACCAGGGCCCAGGTGTCGGGCTCGCCGGCCTTGGCCGCGGCCAGGCGGCGGGCCCAGACGATGACGTGCTCGTCGGCGTACAGCGGCGCCAGCAGCTCGCCGCGGCGCAGCACCGGCTCGGCATGGCGCATCGCGATCAGGCGCTTGAAGCTCGCGCGCAGTTCGAGATCGGGCTTGCCGCCGAGATCGGCCCAGGGGTAGGTCGCGCGGTTGTACGGGTCCTCGCCCCCGGTCACGCCGACCTCGTCGCCGTAGTACACGGTCGGTGCGCCCGGGTAGACCATCTGCACCAGCACGGCCAGCTTCAGACGCTGCTTGGCGCGCGCGACCGTCGCGGCATCGTGGGCCGTGTCGGTCCAGCCGAAGTGGTGCAGCGCGCGGGCCTGGTCGTGGGTGGACAGCAGGTTCATCAGCGCCGAGTGGGCCTGCGGCGGGTAGGACTCGCGGATCGCCTCGAGGTGGCCCAGCGCCTCGGTGGCCTTGCCACCGGCGGCGAAGTCCTGCACCGCGTTGCGGAAGATGTAGTTCATCGTCGAGTCGAACATGTCGCCGAGGAAGTACTTCGACGCGTCGAACCAGGTCTCGGCCACCGTCAGCGCGTCGGGCCGGTGCTTGCGGATCTCGCTGCGCCATTCGCGCCAGAAGTCGTCCGGCACCCAGGGCGCCACGTCCATGCGCCAGCCGGCGGCGCCGCGGTCCAGCCAGAGCTTCATCACCGAATCCGGGGCCCGGTAGGCGTAGTCGCGCCAGGCCGGACTGGCCTTGTTCAGCTCGGGCAGGTCGGTGACGCCGACCCAGCCGCGGTACTGGCGGTCGGGCTCGGTCTGCGCCAGGTCGAAGCTGAACCAGCCGAAGTAGGGCGAGGCCGGGTTCGGCCTGCCGCCACTGAAGGCACCGTTGCCGCCGAAGTTGCCATAACGGTCGAAGTAGATGGAATCGCTGCCGGTGTGGTTCAGGCTGGTGTCGACGATGACGCGGATGCCGCGCTTCTTCGCTTCAGTGGTCAGCCGGGCAAAGTCGGCATTGCTTCCGAAATGCGGGTCGATGCGCTTGTAGTCGGCGGTGTCGTACTTGTGGTTGCTCGGTGCGTGGAAGACCGGCGTCATGTAGATCGTGTTCGCGCCCAGCTCGCGGATGTCGTCGAGCTTGTCGATCAGGCCCTGCAGGTCGCCGCCGAAGAAGTCGTTGTTGAAGGTCTCGTCCGAGCCGTCGCCACTGCCCGGACGGAACGGCCGCTCGTTCCAGGTCGTGTGTCTTTCGACGCCCTTGTCGCGGTACCGGGTGACGCCCGGCTTGGGGTCGTTGTCCGGGTTGCCGTTGCGGAAGCGCTCGGGGAAGACGAAGTAGTAGACGATGTCGGGCGCCCAGTCCGGCACCTGGAAGCCGGGGCTGTAGACGGTCTGCCGGAAGCGCCGGATCGCCCGCGGGTTGGCGGGCCGCGGGCCGACCTCGGCCTCGCCGCCGATGCCCTTCTCGCGGGTCCAGTGCAGCGCGCGGCCGTTGTTCTGCAGCGCGTAGAGCTGCTCGCCGATCCGGACCTCGAACCAGTAGCCGTAGACGCCGATCGCGTCGAAGCGCTGGCGGGCCGCAAAACGCTCGCGGCTGCCGTCGCGCGTGCGCACCATCGGCACGCGGCGCAGCTCGGTGTACTCGAGCAGCTCCTGGTTGCCTTCGAGTCGACGCGACTCGACGACCAGGGTCGCCTCCTTGACGCCCGGCAGGGCACTGAGCTGGAACACGATCTCCTGCCCCGGCACGGTGGCGCCGAAGGGCTGCTTGTGCGCCAGCGCGCGCGAATCGAACTTCAGGCTCAGCGCCACCGGGTCGACGATCTTCACTGTGCGCGGGTCGGCAAAACGGCGCGGGCCGATGTCCAGCTTCGGCCGGCCGGCGTCGTCGAAGGCCAGGCGCACCGTGTGTTCGCCGGCGAAGGCGAACACGTGGTTGCCGTTGCCGACGCCGAAGGTGCTGGCCTCCTTCCACGACGCATCGGCGATCTTGAACTCGTGCCGGCCCTCCAGGCGCAGGTTCAGGTAGTAGGCGTCGCAGTGGTACAGGAACTGGTAGTCCTCAAGGGCCGCCCAGTTGTTGGGCGTGCCGCGCAGGAAGAGCTCGGTGGCGCCCAGCGGCGCCGGCTTGGGGCAGGACTCGATGCTCACGGTGGCAGGCGCTCCGGCGCGGGCGGGGACGACGACAAATCGCTGCATGCCGGCCAGCCGCCGGCGCAGCTCGCCGCCGCGCAGCGCGAGCGTGCCGTCGTCGCTGGCCGGGGCCGGGACACGGCCGAAGTCGGCGTCGGCGCTCCAGCCCTCGTCGGCGAACTTGAAGCTGTGTTCGCCGTCCACGCGCGTCACCAGCTCCCAGCGGTTGCAGGCCCAGGTGAAGCGCTGTGCGTCGTTGGCGTTCCAGCTGTTGAGCGTCCCGCGCAGGTACAGGCTGCGGCCACCCAGCGGGTCGGCGATGCAGCTGGCGGGTTGAGCCAAAGCCAATCCCGGCAGAGCAGCGCCAAGCAGCAGCACTGCGGTGGCGAGCAGGATCCGCATCGCGACTATCCCTTGACGCCGCCGCTGGTGAGCCCGGACACGATCCACTTCTGCGCCAGCAGGAACACCAGCGTGATCGGAAGGCCCGACAGCACGGCCGCGGCCGCGAAGTCGCCCCAGAGGTACTTCTGCTCGTACAGATAGAACTTGCTGCCGACGGCCAGCGTGAGGTTGGGCTCCTCGCGCAGCAGGATCGACGCCACCGGGTACTCGATGATGGTGCCGATGAACGCGAGCACGAAGACCACCATCAGGATCGGCACCGCCATGGGCAGCAGCACCAGCCGGAAGGCCTGCCAGTGCGTGGCGCCGTCGACCTTGGCGTTCTCCTCGATCTCCACCGGGATGCTCTCGAAGTAGCCCTTGATGGTCCAGATGTGCATGGCCACGCCGCCCAGGTAGGCCACGATGAGGCCGGCGTGCGTCTCGATGCCCAGCCACGGGATCTGCTGCCCCAGGCCCTCGAAGATGGCGTAGATGGCCACGAGCGCCACCGCCACCGGGAACATCTGCAGCAGCAGCATGCTGTTGAGCAAGGCCTGCTTGCGCGCGAACTTCAGCCGCGCGAAGGCGTACGCGGCGGTGGTGCTGATGGCCACGATCAGCAGCGACGAGATCGTGGCGATCTTGATGCTGTTCCACAGCCACAGAAGGACCGGGAACGGCGGCTGCACCACCGTGCCGTCGGGCTGCGTGTAGGGGATGCCCAGGGCCAGCTGCCAGTGCTCGAAGCTGATGGTGGTGGGGATCAGGCTGCCGGTGGCGAAGTTGCCCGGGCGCAGGCTGATGCTGATGACGGCCAGCAGCGGGAACAGCGTCAGCGCCAGCAGCACCCACAGCGCGGCGTGCGCGGCCCAGACGCGCCAGCGCTGGCTCTTTCCGGTGACGATGGGCATGGCTAGCTCCTGCTGTCCTTCTGCTGCGTCGCCTTCAGCTGCACCAGGGCCATGATGGCGACCAGCACGAAGATCAGCGTGCTGATGGCCGCAGCCAGGCCGAAGTTCTGGCCGCTGTCGGTGAAGGCGATGCGGTAGGTGTAGCTGACCAGGATGTCGGTGGTGCCTGCGGGCAGCTTGGTGTTCAGGAAGTCGGGCCGGCCGTCGGTGAGCAGGCTGATCAGCACGAAGTTGTTGAAGTTGAAGGCAAAGGCCCCGATCAGCAGCGGCGTGAGCGGCCGCGCGATCAGCGGCATCGTGATCTTGAAGAAGTTGGTCAGCGGCTTGGCACCCGCAATGGCCGACGCCTCGTACAGGTCGGCCGGGATGGCCTTGATGAGGCCCGTGCACAGGATCATGATGTACGGGTAGCCCAGCCAGGTGTTGACGATGAGGATCATCGTCTTGGCGAGCAGCGGGTCGGCAAACCAGGCCGGGCGGATGCCCAGCACGGCGTCGAGGATGGCGTTGATCTCGCCGAAGTTCTGGTTGAACAGGCCCTTGAACACCAGGATGCTGATGAAGCCCGGCACGGCATAGGGCAGGAACAGCAGCGTGCGGTACAGCGTGCGGTACTTCAGGCTCTGCCACTCCAGCAGGACCGCAAGCGCCATGCCCAACGCGGTGCTGAACAGCACCGAGAGGCCGGCGAACATCACCGTCCAGATGAAGATGCTGACGAAGGGGCTGCGGAAGTCGGCATCCAGCAGCATGCGGGTGTAGTTGGCCAGTCCGATGCTGACCTTGAAGCCGGGCTGCAGGCGTTCGCCCTGCGCGCTTTCGAAGAAACCGGTGTCGCGGTTGGGTGCGTAGACGGTGCCGCTGGCCAGCTGCTGCAACGCGCCATCGTCAACGGCCTTCCACAGCGGGTCGATGGGACCGAACTCCCGCAGGCCGGCGTAGCGGATCAGCTTGCCGCCTTCGTCCGGCGGCAGTTGCAACTGCAAGGCCTGCAGGGCGGCGCGCTGCTGGATCACGTCGCGCAGCGACAGGGCGTCGCCCAGCGCCAGCGTGCCCAGCGGCTGCATCGCCACCGGCGCAGCCGGTGCACCCGCGGCCAGTTTCAGGGGCGGCGACACCAGCACGGCGCCGCTGCCGCCTTCTTCGGGCATCAGCTTCAGCCGCAGGGCCGAGCCTTCGGCGTGCAGCGTGAACGCGCGGGCGTGGGCCTCGTCGGCCACGGACTGCTCCAGCAGGTACTGCCGCGCCCGGTCTTCGTCGAGCAGGTTCTTCGACGAGTAGTTGGTGAAGCCGATCTGCACCGTGTACACCAGCGGGAAGGCCACGAACACCAGCATGCCCGCCACGCCCGGGAACAGGTACTTCCAGGCCACCGACTGCGCCGTGCCATAGATGTAGATCGCGCTGCCGCCCAGCGCGCCGATGCCGACCGCCACCAGCGGCTGCCCGGCCATCCACAGGCTGAAGACCAGCCACAACAGGGCCAGTGAAGCGACACCCGCGGTCGCCCACTGCAAGCCGGAACTGCGCGCGGCCTTCATCGGGACAGCATGCGCGCGGCCGCGCCGTTCAGCGCCTCGCGCGGGGCCTGGCGGCCGTTGGTGATGGCTTCCATCGCGGCGTCCATGGCCGGGAAGAAGCGGCCCATCTCGGGGATATTGGGAATGGGCTCGCCGATGCGGGCGTTGGCCATCGTGGCGGCGATGCGCGGGTCGCTGCTCAGCTCGGCGAAGTACGCCTTGTTGGCCGGTACGCCCAGCGGCACGTCGGCGGCCACGGTCTTCAGGCTGGGCACGGTGAGCAAGTGGTTCTCGATGAACTCGCGCGCCACGTCCTTGATCTTGCTGGGCGCGGTGATCATGCAGCCCAGCACGCCCACGAAGGGCCGGCCGGGCTTGCCGCCCACGCTGGGGATCGGCGCGACGCCGAAGTCGATGCCGACCTTCTTGACGTTGTCCCAGGCCCAGGGGCCGTTGATCATCATCGCCACCTGGCCGCGGGCGAAGGCGCCTTCCATCTCGGTGTAGCGCGCGCCCTTGGGCATGTGGCCGTCCTTGACCAGCCGCTCGATCATCAGCGCGCCCTGCAGCGCGCCTTCGTTGTTGACGCCGACCACCTTCGGGTCGAGATCACCCGCCGCATTGCGGCCGAAGATGAAGCCGCCGGGGCCGGACAACAGCGCCCAGCTGAAGAAGGTCTGGTTGTAGGCCCACAGGATGGCGCTCTTGCCTTGGGCTTTCAGCTGGCGGTCGAGCGCGATGACCTCGTCGAAGCTGGCCGGCGGCTTGGTCACCAGCGCCTTGTTGTAGATCAGGCCCACGGTCTCGATGGCGATGGGGTAGCCCCAGACCTGCTTGCGGTAGGTGAAGGCGCTCCAGGCGGTGTCGTCGATCTCGGCGCGCAGGCGGCGGGACGGCCGCACCGGCACGATCAGGCCCGACTGCGCCCACTCGCCCACGCGGTCGTGCGCCCAGCACATGATGTCCGGGCCCTTGCCGGCCGCCGCAGCGGCCTGGAACTTGTCGGGCGCGCCTTCCGGGTGCTGGACCACCACCTGCACGCCGGAGAGCTTGGTGAACTCGTCGCCCACCTGCTGCAGGCCGTTGTAGCCCTTGTCGCCGTTGATCCAGACCAGCAGACGCAGTTTGGCATCGCCGCCACTGCCGGGCTTCGTCTGCGCCATGGCCACGGGTGCGGCCAGCAGCGCCACCGCGGCCAACCAGGCCAACGCAGGCTTCACGCGGCTTCCCGGTGCTCGGCCGCCGCCAGGCGCGGCAAGGCCAGGCCCTGGTCGTCAAACAGATAGGTCTTGTCCACGGGCACACCGAGCGCGATGCGCTGGCGGCTGGCGATGCGCAGGCCGCCGTCGACGGCCGCCGTCACGACACCGTCGTGGCCGCCCTCGGACTCCGGCGCCTGGGCGCTGCTGCCGGCGGCACGGCAATAGGCGTAGGACATGCCGCCGAGCTGCTCGACAAAGGTCACGTCGCAGTCCAGCGCGTTGTCCGCCACCCCGGCGCGCAGGTGTTCCGGCCGCACCCCCAGCGTCACCGCGCTGCCGGGCTTGGCCGACCGGGCGTCGACGGCCGCGGCGAGGGTCTCGCCGCTGGTCAGGCGCACCGTGCAGCCGCTGTCGCTGGCCGACACCAGCGTCGCCGGCAGCAGGTTCATCGCCGGGCTGCCGATGAAGCCGGCGACGAAGAGGTTGCGCGGGTGCTCGTACAGGGTCAGCGGGCTGCCGACCTGCTCGATGCGGCCGGCCTGAAGCACGACGATGCGGTCGGCCAGCGTCATCGCCTCGACCTGGTCGTGCGTGACGTAGACCATCGTGGTCTTGAACTCCTCGTGCAGCTTGGCGAACTCGTAGCGCATCTTCACGCGCAGTGCGGTGTCCAGGTTCGACAGCGGCTCGTCGAACAGGAAGACCTCCGGCTTGCGCACGATGGCGCGGCCGATCGCCACGCGCTGGCGCTGGCCGCCCGACAGGTCCTTGGGCTTGCGCATCAGCAGGTGCTCGATGTGCAGGATCTTCGCCGCCTGATTGACCGCGCGATCGATCTCATCCTTGGGCACCTTGGCGAGCTTCAGGCCGAACGCCATGTTGTCGAACAGGTTCATGTGCGGGTACAGCGCGTAGCTCTGGAACACCATCGCGATGCCACGCTCGGCCGGCGGGACGTCGTTGACGACGCGGTCACCGATGCGCAACTCGCCTTCGGTGATGTCCTCCAGCCCGGCAATGGTGCGCAGCAAGGTGCTCTTGCCGCATCCCGAAGGTCCCACGAAGACCATGAACTCGCCGTCGCGGATCTCGAGGTCGATGCCGCGCAGGATCTTCACGTCGCCGTAGGCCTTGCCGACCCCGGTGAGCTTGACGTCGGCCACTGCTGCTGTCTCCACGCCCGGTTGATCGGGCCATTTCGGTTTATGTAATGAATATACAGACCGACGCCGCCGACGCCAACGGCACTTGCACCAAGCCGTCGGCCGTGAAATCATTGCAAATCAATAACTTAGAAGATTCTCAGGGTTAACCTGGGCTTTGGCTTCGTAGCAAAACTACATGTCCAGACATTTTCCAAGCCCATCTTCGACAGACTCTGGATGGCCCGTGTTGCCACGGCCTGAATCGACACGGGACGCCCTGCGTTTTGGTGTCCACGTCGAGGCCGGCGGGGCGCAGGTTGGCGTGCTGGCCCCGGCCGCCAGCAAGGTCTGGTTGTGCCTGTTTGCCGACGAGTCCGGGGCCGGCGAAGTGCGCCTGCCATTGCATGGGCCTGACGCGCACGGCCGCTGGAGCGGCTTTGTGCCGGGCCTGGCCGCCGGGCAGATCTACGGCCTGCGCGCCGATGGCCCGCACGACGTGGCGCTGGGCCAGCGCTTCAACCCGGCCAAGCTGCTGCTGGACCCGGCCGCGCGCCAGATCGTCGGCCGCTTCGAGTGGCGGCCCGAGCACCATGGCTATGAACTCGGGACCGCGACCGATCGCATCGACAGGCGCGACAACGCCAGCACGATGCTCAAGGCCCGCGTCACCGCGCCGCTGCCGCCGCTGCGGCACCCGCCACCCCGCATCGCAGCACACGACCGTGTGCTGTACGAGGTGCATGCCAAGGGCTTCAGCCGGCGGCCCAGCGCGCTGGCCGCACTGGCCGGGCTGCCGTCGGACCTGTGCGGCAGCTACGCCGCACTGGCGTCGCCGGCATCGGTTGCGCACTTCAGGCGCCTGGGCGTCACGACGCTGTCGCTGCTGCCGGTGCACTACCGCTTGAACGAGCCGATGCTGCCGGCCGGGCTCGTCAACCACTGGGGCTACAACACGCTGGGCTTCTTCTGCCCCGACCCGCGTCTGGCCGGCGACTCTGCGGCGGCGGCCCACGACACGGCCGAAGCGACGCGCCAGTTCCGCGCGATGGTCGATGCGCTCCATGCGGCGGGCCTGGAGGTGGTGATCGACGTCGTCTTCAACCACACGCCCGAAGGCAACGAATGGGGGCCGACCCTGGCCTTCCGCGGTCTGGACGAAACCGCCTGGTACTGGCGCGCGCCCGGCGCCGACGGCCAGGCCGCGCTCGCCAACTGGAGCGCCTGCGGCAACACCGTCAACATCGGCCAGCCGCAGGTCGGCGAATTCGTGCTGCAGGCGCTGCGCCATTGGGTCGCCGAGATGGGCGTCGATGGCTTTCGCTTCGACCTGGCGGCGGTGCTCGGCCGTGAGGGCACTGACGGTGCGTTCAACAGCCGGGCGGCGTTTTTCGAGCGCCTGCTCGCCGACCCGGTGCTGGCCCGTGCGGTGCTGATCGCCGAGCCCTGGGACGCCGGCCCGGCCGGTTACCGCGTCGGCCACTTCCCGGGTCGTTTTGCCGAGTGGAACGACCACTTCCGCGACGCCGCCCGCGGCTTCTGGCTCGCGGCGGGCGGCACCACGCGGCAGGACTTTGCCGCAGCCTTCGAAGGCTCGCCCGAGGTCTACCGCGACGGGCCACTGGCCGGCCGCGCGCCCACGGCCAGCGTCAACTTCATCACCGCGCACGACGGCTTCACGCTGGCGGACCTGACGAGCTTCTCGGGCAAGCACAACCTCGCCAACGGCGAAGACAACCGCGACGGCCGCGACGACGAGCTCTGCGCCAGTTTCGGCCACGAAGGCCCGAGCACGGACCCGGCGGTGAACGAAGTCCGTCGCCGCGTGCGTCGCGCGCTGCTGGCGACGCTGATGCTCGCCGCCGGCACGCCGATGCTGCTGGCCGGCGACGAGCTCGGTCACAGCCAGCAAGGCAACAACAACGCCTGGAACCAGGACAACCCGCTCGGCTGGCTGGACTGGGCCGCGGCACAGGAGCCGGGCAACGCCGGACTGGTGGACTTCATCGGCACGCTGGCCGCGCTGCGTCGCGAGCATCCGGCGCTGCGGCCCGGCGCATGGCCCGGCGCAGACGACGCACCGCAGTGGCTGAACCTCATCGACGATGCGCCGGGGCCGTTGGCGCTGCGCCTGGCCGACCTGCTGCTGGTCTTCCACCCCCGCGACACCGACATCGACTGGACCTTGCCCGAGCCGCCGCCTGGCCGGTGCTGGAGGCTGCGGCTGGACAGCGCCGGCAGCGCATCGACCGGTCATTCGACCGACGCCGCGCCCGGCCCGCTCCGCATCGCCGCCCGCAGCCTGCTGCTGCTGCAACTCGCCCAGGAGGCAAGCCCCACACCATGAGCTTCACCCCACCCCCCCGCGCCAGCGGCGTGTTGCTGCACTTCAGCTCCCTGCCCGGCCCGCATGGCATCGGCGACCTGGGGCCTGCCGCCTACCGATTCGTCGACTGGCTGCACGGCGCCGGGCAAAGCCTGTGGCAGGTGCTGCCGATCAACCCCATCGGGCCCGGCAACTCGCCCTACCAGAGCGTCAGTGCCTTCGCCGGCAGCCCGCTGATGGTCGCGCTGGAGCCGCTGGTCGAGCGCGGCTGGCTGGCATCGCCCACGCTGCCCGCCACAGGCTTTGACGCCGATCGCGTCGACTACGGCCGCGTCATCCCCTGGCGCATGGGGCAGCTTCGCGTCGCGGCGGCGGGTTTTGCCGACCGGGCCACCGCGGACGACACGCGCCGATTCATCGCCTGGCAGTCGGCCCAGCGCGCCTGGCTGGACGACTACGCGCTGTTCATGGCGCTGGAGACCGTGCACGGCGGCCAGCCCTGGTGGTGCTGGCCCGAGCCGCTGCGCCAGCGCAACGCCGCGGCCCTGCAGGCGTTTGCGCATGAGCACGCGCGCGAGCTGTGGTTCTGGCAGTTCGTGCAGTGGTGCTTCGACAGCCAGCTCGAATCGCTGAAGGCCTATGCCAACGCGCGCGGTGTCGGCCTGGTCGGCGACCTGCCGATCTTCATCGCGCACCACAGTGCGGACTGCTGGACCCGGCCCGACCTGTATGAACTCGACACCGACGGCCAGCCCACGGTCGTGGCCGGCGTGCCCCCGGACGACCTGGGCCCGGAGGGCCAGCGCTGGGGCAACCCGCTGTACCGCTGGGACCGCATGGCCGCCGAGGGCTATGCCTGGTGGACGGCCCGCGTGCGCCGCGCCATGACCCAGGCCGACGTGTTCCGCATCGACCACTTTCGCGGCTTTGCCGGCTATTGGGAGATCCCGGCCACCTGCCCGACGGCCAAGGAAGGCCGCTGGGTGACCGGGCCCGGCCAGGCGCTGTTCGACGCCATCGCTGCGGCGCTGGGACCGCTGCCCATCATTGCCGAGGACCTGGGCCTGATCACGCCGGACGTGGTCGCACTGCGCGAGGACTGCGGGTTCCCGGGCATGAAGATCCTGCAGTTCGCGTTCGGTGGCGACGGCCAGCACGAGTTCCTGCCCCACAACTACACGCCCAACGTCGTGGTCTACAGCGGCACCCACGACAACGACACCGCACGCGGCTGGTGGGACCATGCCCCGCCATCGCAGCGCGCCTACGCCGCCCGCTACCTCACGTGCAGCACCGACGACGTGCACTGGGCGATGATCCGGGCCGCCTGCAACAGCGTCGCCCGGATGGCGGTGTTCCCGATGCAAGACGTCCTTGGCCTGCCCAGCGAACACCGCATGAACCTGCCCGGCACCCTGGGCGACCCCAACTGGTGCTGGCGCCTGCCCGACACCGACCTGAGCGGCCCCAGCGGCGTCGAGGCGGCACGGGCGCTGGGGCTGATCGCGGCCGGCAGCGGACGGGCGCGTTTCGATCTGCTGCGCCAGGCGCTGGAAGCGGCGGCGCGATGAGGGGAGTGCTCGGCCGTTTTCTCGTGGCCCCGTGGCTCGTGGCCCTGTGGCTCGTGGCGCTGTGCTGGGGCCCGTCGGTGGCGAGTGCCCAGGCACCGGCGCAGACTCCGGCCGCTCAGCCCGCCGCGGAGCTGTTCTTCAGGCCGGCCGCGGTGCTGAAGGCCGAGTTGTCGCCCTCAGGCAAGCGCCTGGCGCTGATGACGGCCTCGGGCGGAGAGCGTGTGGGCCTGTTCGTCTGGAGTCTGGACGATGCCGGCAAGGCCCAGCAGGTCGCACGCTTCAGCGACGGCGATGTGCGCGACTTCAACTGGCTGGACGACGAGCGGCTGCTGTTCAGCGTCTTCGACCGATCACGCGGACTGATGCAGCAGGAAGCCCCGGGTCTGTACGTCATTGGCGTCGATGGTCAGGGCCTGCGCGAGCTGGTGATGCGGCGGTTCAGCTCGCCGCTGGTCGAGCCGCGCGGCGGCCGCGCGCCGCCGCTGGAGCCCGACCACATGCTGCTGCACGTGCCGCGGCCCGGCGCAGGCGTGGCGGCCGACGAGATCGTCGTCGGCAAGATGCGCTGGGGCGGCAACCGCTGGACCTCGGTGGAACCGATGCGACTGAACGTGCGCACCGGGCGTGCCCAGCTGCTGGACCTGAAGACACCGGACAACGTCGCCCAGTGGTGGTTCGACAGCCAGGGCCAGCCGCGCCTGGCCCTGGTGCGCGAGGAGGACCGCCGCCGCCTGCATTGGCGCGGCGCGGGCGAAACCGCCTGGCGCGTCATCGACGACCGCCAGATCGGCAGCGAGGCCTTCTGGCCGCACAGCGTGGGCGACAGCGGCGAGCTGTTTGTCACCCGCAGCGACGGCCCGGCCGGCCTGCAGGTGCTGACGCGCTTCGACTTCGCGAGCGGTGCGCCTTCGCCAACGCCCTTCGTCAGCACGCCAGGCTTCGACTTCCGCGGCGGCGTGATTGCCGATCACGACAGCGGCCGCCTGCTCGGCGTGCGCGTCAATGCCGACGCCGAAACGACGGTCTGGCTGGACCCGGAGCTGAAGCGTGTGCAGGCCTGGATCGACGAGCGGTTCCCGGGCATGGTCAACCGTCTGTCTTGCCGCCGCTGCGGCGCCAAGGACATGGTGGTGCTGGTGCGCAGCAGCAGCGACCGCGACCCCGGGCACCTGTGGCTGTGGCGCGGCGACGCCCCGCCCGACAAGCCGGCCCAACTGCTGGGCCGCATCCGCCCCGGGCTGGACCCCGAACGCATGGCCAGTGTGGACGTGGTGCGGATCGCCGCCCGCGACGGCCTGGAGCTCCCCGTCTGGCTGACCGTGCCACCCGGGCGCAAGGCTGGCGACAAGGGGCCGGCGGTGGTGCTGGTGCACGGCGGCCCCTGGTCGCGCGGTGGCGCCTGGGAGTGGGACGCCATGGCCCAGTTCCTGGCCTCGCGCGGCTACGTCGTCATCGAGCCCGAGTTCCGCGGCAGCGCCGGCTACGGCCGGCGCCATCTCGAGGCCGGGAACCGCCAGTGGGGTCGCGCGATGCAGCACGACATCGCCGACACCGCGCGCTGGGCCTTGCAGCAGGGCTGGGCCGACCGGCTGTGCATCGCCGGCGGCAGCTACGGCGGCTACTCGACGCTGATGGGCCTGATCCAGGACCCGGACCTGTTCCGCTGCGGCGCGGCCTGGGTGGCGGTGGCGGATCTGTTCCTGTTCCTCGAGGGCTCGTGGTGGATCGACGACGACATCAGCCGCGAAGGCCGCCGCTACGACCTCAAGCGCCTGGTCGGCGACCCCGAGGCCGACGCCGCCATGCTGCGCGAAGTCTCGCCACTGCACCAGGCCGCGCGCCTGAAGCGTCCGCTGCTGCTCGTGCACGGCGAGCGCGACCGCCGGGTGCCGTTTGCCCACGCCGAGCGCATGCGCAAGGCATTGCAGGCCGCCGGCAACGAACCCGAATGGGTGACCTACCCCGGCGAAGGCCACGGCTGGCTGAAGCTCGCCAACCATGTCGACTTCGCCAACCGGCTGGAGGCGTTTTTCGGCAAGCATCTGGGCCAGCCCTGAGGGCCCGCTGCGTGGGGGCTCATGGGCTCGCCACCATGCCGCGAACCACCTCGCCGATCGCCATCGCCGCCGTGAGCCCGGGCGACTCGATGCCGAAGAGCTGCACGAGCCCGGGCACGCCGTGCTCGGCCGGGCCGACGATCCGGAAGTCGGCCGCCGGCTCGCCGGGGCCGGCGATCTTGGGGCGGATGCCGGTGTAGGCCGGCACCAGCGCTCCCGCGGGCAGCGCCGGCCACCAGCGGCGGATCTCGGTCTCGAAGCCAGCCGCACGGGCCGGGTCGACGGCGTAGTCCAGCGCGGCGCCGGGGGCATCGCTTTCGAACCACTGCACGTCGGGGCCGAAGCGCGCCTGGCCGGCCAGATCGAGCGTCAGGTGCACGCCCAGGCCGCCGTCCACCGGCTGCGGGTAGATCAGGTGCGTGAACGGGTTCTGGGTGCCCGACAGCGCGAAGTAGTGGCCGCGTGCCAGGTGCCGCGCCGGGACCGCCGCGGCCGGGAATCCGTCGACGGCGCGCGCCACGGCCTGGGCGTCGAGCCCGGCCGCGTTGACGATCCAGCGGGTGTGCAGTTCGGCCTCTTCGCCTTCGGCCTGCACCTGCACCCGCCAGGCGTCCCCGTCGCGCCGGGCGCCGACGACGCTGCTCTTCAGCGCCAGCACCGCGCCCGCGTTCTGCGCGTCACCCAGCAAGGCGAGCATCAGGCCGTGGCTGTCGACGATGCCGCTGCTCGGCGACCACAACGCGGCGCTGCACGCCAGCGCCGGTTCCAGCGCGCGGGCGTCGGTGCCGCTCAGCAGTTGCAGCCCCGGCACGCCATTGGCACGCCCCCGTTCGGCCAGAGCCGCGAGAGCGGCCACGTCCTGCTCGCGGGTCGCGACCACCAGCTTGCCGCAGGCCCGCGCCGCAACACCGCGCTCGGCACAGAAGGCATACAGCTGCTCGCGCCCGGCCACGCAGAGCCGAGCCTTCAGGCTGCCGGGTGCGTAGTAGAGCCCGGCGTGCACGACCTCGCTGTTGCGCGAGCTGACGCCCTGGCCGATGCCGCCTTCGCGCTCGGCAATGACCACGTCGAGCCCCGCCTGCGCCAGGCGCCGCGCGACCGCCAGGCCGACGACGCCAGCGCCGACGACGAGCACGTCGATGCAGTCAGTGTCCATGGCCCGCGATGATGCCGCGCGGCCGCCGTTGCGCCAGGCTCAGCGCCCGACCGCGTACACCTGCACCTGCCGCGGCAACACCCGCAGCGTCGCGACGCCAATGGCGCTGGCGCGTGTCGGTGCGCCGACCCTGGCCAGCAGCGGCACCAGTCTCGCCCCGGGCGCCAGGCCGCTGACCTCCACCGCCGTCGGCCGATCGCCGTAATGGATGACGACCAGGCTGCGCTCGTTGCCGAGCCGGCGCTGGAACTGCAGGCTCAGGCCGTCGGCCCGCGCGGCGACAAACTCGCCGCGGGCGATGGAAGGCCGGCTGTTGCGCAGCGCGATGAGCTGGCGGTAGAAGTTCCAGATCGACCCCGGGTCGGCCCGCTGGGCCGCCAGGTTGTGCGTCGCGACGTTGGGCGCCACGGGCCGGAACGGCCGGCCGGTGCTGAAGCCGGCGGTCTGCGCCTCGGCAGTCCAGGAGTACGGCGCGCGAAGGGGCATGTCGCCCTTCAGGCCGTCGTGCACGCCGGCCTGGCCGATCTCCTCGCCGTAGTAGACGAAGGGCGTGCCGGGTTGCAGCAGGTAGCCGGCGGCGGCCAGCTTGTAGGCCGCGGTGCGCGTGGCCGTGTCGGCCGCGGGCAGGGCCTGGGCGATCTGGTCCCACAGGCGGCGGCCGGCAAAGATGTCGTGGTTGCTGACGAAGGTCGCCATCGTCGGCCGCGCGCTGCGGAAGTAGCTCGCCAGCGCATCGACCGATTCGGCCCGGCCCACTGCCGCCCCGACGTAGTGGTGCACATGGCCAAACGCAAACGCGCCACCACAGACCGCCGGATCACCCCAGTCCTGCGGCCTGGCCGTCGCCTCGCAGACGACATAGCGGTGCTCGTAGCCGCGGATCAGCTCGGCCAGGCGCAGGGTCAGCGCGCGGCTCTCGGGCTGGTCGTTCCAGTCGCGCGCGTTGTTCTCGATCAGGTGCGGTGTCGCGTCCAGCCGGTAGCCGTCCAGCCCGCGCTCGAGCCAGAAGCGCAGGCTGTCTTCATGGAAGGCCACGACCTCGGGGTTGCGCATGTCGAAGTCCGGCATGTGCGGGCCGAAGGTGCCGAAGTAGAAGTCCCGCGCCTCGGGTGCGGGCTTGGGCAGATCCTTGGGCTCGCCCTTGAAGTCCCAGGGCGCGATGGCCGTGTGGTACCAGGGGTTCTTGCCCCAGATGTCCCAGCCCTCGGGCATGCGTTCGGACCAGACGAACCAGTTGCGAAACGGTGCCGAAGGCCCCTGCCGCGCGGCCACGAAGGCCGGATGGGCCGCCGCGGCGTGATTGATCACGTAGTCCATGATCACGCCGATGCCGCGGCGGTGGGCCTGGCGGATCAGTTCGTCGAAGTCCGCCAGCGTGCCGTACTCGGGCGCAACGGCGCGGTAGTCCTGGGTGGCGTAGCCGTGGTCGCCATCGGCATTGGCCTGGATCGGCATCAGCCAGATGCCGCGCACGCCGAGGTCCTTCAGCACGTCCAGCGTCTGCGTCAGGCCGCGCAGGTCGCCGATGCCGTCGCCGTCGCTGTCCTTCCAGCCACGGACGAAGATCTCGATGAAGGCGCCATGGTGCCAATGGGCGTCGAGCGCACTGGTGCGGTTTTTCATCGGCACCGGACTGCGGTCGAAGCGCTCCGCAGGCGGCGCCGACAAGGCACACGTGGCCACCAGCGCAAGCGCCGCGACCGACAGGCTGAGACGGGTCTTCATCGCGTCAATGTAGTTCAACTACATCGATTCAGGCGATGGCTGTGGGGGTTTGTCCTGGTGTGACGTAGTTTTCCTCCACGACAATCCCCGCCTCGATGCGATGGCAAGGGGCGGTGATGAAGCAGTGGTGCCGGGTCTGGAAGGCAATGGGGTGGGTCGTTCTGGCCGGGGCGACGTGCGGCACGGCGCGGGCCGACGATCGTTTGGCCGACTGCAACGCACCGGGTCACGCCCGCACGCTGCACGCCACCCCGGCGGCGGCGAAGCCTGGCAGCGCCGAGGCGATCGCTTTCGACGCCCGCTGGCTGCGCTGGCCCGGCGCCGCGCCGGCCGGCAGCGAAGGCGGCCGCTACGTGCTGCACGGATCGCAACGCGGCCAGCTCGTCGCTGCGGTGGGCTCGCCGGTGGCGGGCGGCGACAGCGCGGTGCCACTGCAGCCCGCCACCGTCGCCTTGCCCGCTTCGCTGGCCCAACGCTTCAGTTACGTGGCCGCCGGCATGACGCTGAACCTGCCCCCCGGACTGGCCGACGACCGCCTGAAGGCCCTGCTGCAAGGCCAGCTGCTGCTGGTGCACGAGGACGCCCAGGGTCGGGTGCTGCGCTCGACGCAGGTCCAGCATGCCGCGCTGCTCGACGCGCTGTACGGTGACGCCGCCGAGGCGCTGGCCGACTACGGCGCGTTGCCGCAGCGCCAGGCGACGACGTTCCGCGTCTGGGCGCCCACCGCGCAGCAGGTGGCGCTGTGCCTGCATCGCAAGCCCAGTGCCGATGCGGGCTCGGTGCATGCCGCGCGGCGCGACGCGCGCAGCGGCAGCTGGCAGCTGCGCCTGCCCGGCAACCTGAGCGGCTCGGCCACCACCTGGCTGGTCGACGTCTTCGTGCCCGGTGTCGGCCTGGTGCGCAACCGCGTCACCGACCCCTACGCCCTGTCGCTGACCGCCAACTCCCGCCGCACCTGGGTCCTGGACCTCGACGACCCGGCGCTGCGCCCGGCCGGCTGGGACACGACACCGCACCCCAAGCGCGTGCGCCAGATGACGGATCTGTCGATCTACGAGCTGCACGTGCGTGACTTCTCGATCGACGACGGCACGGTGCCGCTGGCGCTGCGGGGCCGCTACGGCGCCTTCACGGTGGCCGACAGCGCCGGCATGAAGCACCTGAAGGCGCTTTCGCAGGCCGGCCTGACCGACGTGCACTTCCTGCCGGTGTTCGACCTCGCCACGGTGCCCGAAGCCGGCTGCTCGCGGCCCGACCCGGCCGCGCTGGCTGCACTCGCGCGGCAGGATCCGGCCACGCCCGAGGTCCAGGCGCGGGTCATGAAGGACGCCGGCGGCGACTGCTTCAACTGGGGCTATGACCCGTTTCACTTCACCGCGCCGGAGGGCAGCTTCGCCAGCGACGCCGAAGACGGCCGGGTGCGCATCCGCGAGTTCCGGCAGATGGTGCAGGCGCTGCACGCGGCCGGACTGCGCGTCGGCATGGACGTGGTCTACAACCACATGTCGGCCTCCGGCCAGCACCCCCAGAGCGTGCTCGACCGCATCGTGCCGGGCTACTACCACCGGCTCGACGCCAAGGGCGGGGTCGAACGCTCGACCTGCTGCGACAACACCGCCACCGAGCACCGGATGATGGCCAAGCTGATGATCGACTCGGCGGTCGTCTGGGCGCGCGACCACCGGATCGACAGCTTCCGCTTCGACCTGATGGGCCACCAGCCGCGCGAGGCCATGGAGCGGTTGCAAGCCACCGTCAACCGCGCCAGCGGGCGCACGATCCAGCTCATCGGCGAGGGCTGGAACTTCGGCGAGGTCGCCAATGGCACGCGCTTCGTGCAGGCCTCGCAGCTGTCGCTGAACGGCAGCGGCATCGCGACCTTCAGCGACCGCGGGCGCGACGCGGCGCGGGGTGGCGGCTGCTGCGACAGCGGCATCGAGGTGCTGCAGCGACAAGGCTGGCTCAACGGCCTGCACCACGACCGCAATGCCGCAGCGACCGAGGCCGGGCTGGGCACGCGCGCCGAGCTGCTCGCGGCGGCCGATCTCGTTCGGGTGGGCCTGGCCGGCACGCTGCGGGGCTATCGCATGCAGACCGCCGACGGCATCGTCAAGCCGCTCCAGGAGATGGTCTACGCCGGTCAGATTGCCGGTTATGCAAGCGAGCCGGGCGAAGTCGTCAACTACGTCGAGAACCACGACAACCAGACCCTGTTCGACCTCAACGCGCTGAAGCTGCCGGCGGGCACCTCCATCGACGACCGCGCGCGGGTGCAGGTGCTGGGCGTGGCACTGACCGCCTTCAGCCAGGGCGTCGCGTACTGGCACGCCGGCATCGAACTGATGCGCAGCAAGAGCCTGGATCGCAACAGCTACGACAGTGGCGACTGGTTCAACCGGCTGGACTTCACGCTCGCCGATCACGCCTTCGGCACCGGGCTGCCGCCGGAGCGCGAAAACGCGGCGATGTGGCCGCTGATGAAGCCGGTGCTGGCGCGCGCGGCCGAGATCCGCCCCGGACCCGAGGCGGTGCGCTTCGTGCGCGACGCGACGCTGGACCTGCTGCGCATCCGCGCCAGCACGCCGCTGCTGCGCCTGCCGTCGGCCCGCATGGTCGAACAGCGGCTGACGATGCTGGACACCGGACCACGGCAGCACGGGGCCTCGGTGGTGGCCCATCTGGACGGCCGCAACTGGCCCAGGACGCAGACCGAGCCGGCGGGATTCAGCGAGCTGCTGATCGCCGTCAACGCCGACAAGGCCCCGGTGACGCTGGTGCTGCCCAGCCTGCGTGGCAAGGCCTTTGTGCTGCACCCGGTGCACCGCGCCGCCGCCGCCGCGGACAAGCGCCCGCGCGAGTCCGCCCGCTGGGACGCCGCGACGGCGCAGCTGGTGCTGCCGCCACGAACCGCGCTGGCCTATGTGATCGACTGAAGCCAGGGCAAGGCTGCGGCCGCCGAGTCGGCGGCCTCGTCGGCCAGGCCTGCGTCGACCGGCAGGACGACGGTGGCCTCGCAACCTGCACCGGGCTCGCTGCTCAGCAAGAGCCGCCCACCCATCAGCGCCAGCAGCGCCTGGGCGATCGGCAGGCCCATGCCACGGCGGGGCGTGTCCGAGCCACGGTCGGCCACCGCCACCGCCGCAAACGGGTCGCGCACGGCCGCCAGCTGCGCGGCCGCCATGCCCGGTCCGTTGTCGCGCACCCGCAGCACAGCCGCCGGCACGCCCTGGCCGCCATCGGCCAGGGCCATGAGGTCGACCGTCACCCGGCCGCCGCGTCGGTTGTGACCCACGGCATTGCCCAGCAGCTGCAGCAACACCTGGCGCAGGCGCTCGGCATCGGCCTGGCAGCGCAACGGCTCTCCGGGCCGCAAGCGCAGCTCGACGCCGGCGCGGTCGGCTGCGGGCTGCATCAGCGCCAACGCCTTGACGGCTTCGTCGCGCAGTTCCAGGGTCTGGGGCACCAGACCCAGCACGCCGGATTCGATGCGGCTCAGCTCGAGCACCGAGCCGATCAGGCTGACCAGGTGTTCGCCGGCCTTGCGGATGGCCGCCAGGCGCTGGCGCTGAACCGGTCCCGGGGGCTCGATGGCATCGATCTCCATCAGCTGCGCAAAGCCGAGCACGGCGTTCATCGGCGTTCGCAACTCGTGGCTCATGCGGCTGAGCAGCTCGCTCTGGGTGCGGCTGGCGGCGGCAAGCACGGCGGTGTCCTGGCGGGCACGCTGCAGCTCGCGGTGCACGCTCACGTCCTCGGCATAGCCTGACCACACCGTGCTGCCGTCCACAGCGCGCTCGGGGCTGGCGTGTGCGAGCAGCCAACGCCAACGGCCCTCAGGCCCCCGCACGCGGCACTCGCAGCGCCAGTCGCGCGGCGTGTCGGCCGAGGACAGCAGGGTCTGGATCAGATGGGCCTGGTCGTCGGGCTCGAGGCGATCGAGCCAATCGTCCGGGCTGCGGAACCATCCGGCCAGCCGCCCGCTGATGCGTTCGACCCGGGTCTGGCCCTGCGCGTCGAGCCGGATCTGGAACATGAGGCCCGGCACCTGGCCGGCGAGCGTCACGAGCTGGTGTTCGGCTTCGCGGCCGCGCTGTTCGGCCTCGACCCGGGCGTGAACGTCGGTCTGCGTGCCGACCATGCGCAGCGGACGGCCCTGGGCGTCGCGCTCGACGATGCGTCCACGCTCCTGCATCCACCGCCAGCGGCCACCCGCGTCATGCACACGGTAGGTGTATTCATAGACCGCAAGTTCGCCGCGGGCATGACGTTGGTAGAGATCTTCGCCGCGGCCGAAGTCGTCCGGGTGAATGAGGCGATCCCAATCCGCCTGCGTCCAGCCACTCGCCGGCGGGGGGAGCCCCAGCATCTCAAGCGAGCCGCCGATCTCGACCAGCACATCGGACTCGATGTGCCACTCCCAGACCCAGGTCGCAGCCCCCGAGAGCGCCTCGTGCAGCAGCGCGAACTCGGCGCTGCGAAAGGGCGTTGCGGGCTCGGACACCGGAATGACGCGGCGATGCGGGCCGTCAGTGCGCGGCCGCGGCGCCGCCCTTCAGGCGGTAGACCGTGCCGCAGTACGGGCAGCGCCCTTCGCCGGTCGTGCCGACGTCGATGAACACCTTGGGGTGATGGCACCACAGCGGCATCTTCGGGTTCGGGCAGAAGGTCGAGCCGTGGCCGGCCAGGTCGGCCGCGCTCAGTTCGACCACGGCCTTGGGTTCGACGGCGGCGACCTTGCTCATACCAGGCTCAGCCACTCGGCGTACTTGGCGTTGCGGCCGTGCACGATGTCGAAGAACGCGGTCTGGATCTTCTCGGTGAGCGGGCCGCGGCTGCCGCTGCCGAGCTCGATGCGGTCGAACTCGCGGATCGGCGTCACCTCGGCGGCGGTCCCCGTGAAGAAGGCCTCGTCGCAGATGTAGACCTCGTCGCGCGTGATGCGCTTTTCCACCACCTTCAGCCCCAGGTCGTTGCAGATGTGGAAGACAGTGTTGCGCGTGATGCCGTTCAGCGCACCGGCCGAAAGGTCGGGGGTGTAGACGACGCCGTTCTTGATCACGAACAGGTTCTCGCCGGCGCCTTCGCTGACGAAGCCCTGCGGGTCGAGCAGCATCGCCTCGTCGTAGCCCTCGTCGGTGGCCTCCATGTTGGCGAGGATGGAGTTGGTGTAGTTGCTCACCGCCTTGGCCTGCGTCATCGTGATGTTGACGTGGTGGCGGGTGTAGCTGCTGGTCTTGACGCGGATGCCGCGCTTCAGGCCCTCCTCGCCCAGGTAGGCTCCCCAGGGCCAGGCCGCCACCATCAGGTGGATCTTGTTGCCTTTGGGACTGACGCCGAGCTTGACGTCGCCGATCCAGGTCAGGGGCCTCAGGTAGCAGCTCTCGAGCTTGTTCTCGCGCACGACGGCGAGCTGCGCGTCCATCACCTCCTGCTGCGTGAAGGGCATCTTCATGCGCAGGATCTTGGCGCTGTTGAACAGCCGCTCGGTGTGCTCCTTGAGCCGGAAGATCGCCGTGCCGCGGTCGGTCTTGTAGGCGCGCACCCCCTCGAAGGCGCCGCAACCGTAGTGCAGCGTGTGGGTCAGCACGTGGATCTTGGCGTCACGCCAATCGACCATCAGGCCGTCCATCCAGATCTTGCCGTCGCGGTCGGACATCGACATCTCGTTCGCTCCTGGTGTCTTGGCCTCCGCATCCGGGCGCGGCGAGCCGTGCAAAACCGCAGGAGTTTATGCCGCAGCCGCGCTGTTGCCGCGCCGCGACTCGGCCCCTGCACGGCCCGGTGATTCGTCACGCCGACCGCGAAGAGCACGCCCGCGACCCCGCGAGCACGGGGAGTCCGCGCGCCCCGCAGAACAGGCGGGACTCCTAGCATCTGCAACACATCGAAACGCATTGCAACGCCACGCCCCGGTCGCCTGGACCGAAGCGCCAGAAAGAACACCATGAACCGCTCCCTGACCTCCTTGCCCGCCCTGGCTGCCGCCTCCCTGCTGGCGCTTGCCGTCGCGTCTCCGGCCCAGGCGGCACTGGGCGGTCACGCGGTCGTCTGCGGCGATTCGATCGACACGCCAGACAACGCCGGCTACATCGCCTGCCAGGGCCCGCTGGCCGGCAACATCTCCGCCCAGCAGAACAACGTCGTCAGCTTCGACGGTTACGGCAGCTTCATCTTCCAGGGCGCGAGCAACGACCTGAGCGGAGCGTTCGCCGGCAACCCCGGCTCGGTGACCTTCGGCGACCTGTCGCTCGGCACGGCACGCGCCGGGCTGTTCGTGATCGGCCTGAAGGGCGCCAACAGCTACAGCCTGTACCTGTTCGACGGCGGCCAGGCCGGCATCTCGTCGCTGATGTTCGACACCTTCGGCATCGTGCGCGGCAACGGCGTCGCCGGCCCGGAGCTGTCGCACGCGGCCTTGTTCACGCCGCAGGCGGCGGTGCCCGAGCCCGGCACCTGGGCCCTGCTGGCGGCCGGCCTGGGCGCGGTGGGCTTCATGGCCCGCCGCCGTCGTCCACGCGGCTGACCTCGGAAGCCCGTTCCAGCCGATGCCGCATCAGGCGGCCAGCCCCGAACTCTGCAATCACACGGTCACCCGACTCGTCGGCCCAGGCCCAGGTCTCGGGCTCGTCGGCCAGACGCTGGCCCAGGCTCCTGGAGTGCAGCAGCAATTGCGGCAGCTTCATGCCGGGCTGCAGCCGGCTGGCGAACATCACCGCGCTCGGCACCATGCCGACCGGGTTCTGGCCGGCAATGCGCAGCACCCGCAACGCGCGGCTGAACTGCATCAGCAGCCAGAACACGATGACCGTGATCGCCACGACCACGCCCTTCCAGCCCCAGCTGAGGTAGCCCGCCGCCACCGCGGCGACGGCCAGCCCCCAGCCCAGCACGGGCGCCAGCCGGGCCTGCAGGCTCGCGGAGAATGTCGGCGATGAACGAAGGTTTGTCTGGGGACGGGGTGCGGACATGGGTGATCAACCTGGATCGCGCGCCGGACCGGCTGGCACGCATCAGCGCCCGACTCGAGCACCTGGGCTTGCCGTGGACACGGCTACCCGCAGTGGACGCCCGAAACTTCAGCATCGAGCAGAAGGCCCTGCTCGACGCGTCCGGATTCGGCCGCCGCCACGGCATGACGCCGTTGCCGGGTGAGCTGGGATGCTACCTGTCGCACATCGAGGTGATGCGGGCCTTCCTCGCCAGCGAGGCGCGGCTGGCCGTGGTGCTCGAAGACGACGTGAAGCTGCACGACACGCTGCCGGCGGTGATCGCCGCGCTGGCGCAGCACGCCGGGCGCTGGGACGTGGTCAAGCTGTCCGGCGTGCACTTCGGCACGCCGATGCCCTACCTGGACCTCGCTGCCGGTCACCGGCTGGCCGTGATGCTGAGCAAGTGCACCGGCTCGTCGGCCTACATCATGAACCGCCGCGCCGCACAGGCCTACCTGGATCCGCGCCATGGCCTGCTGCCGATGCAACTGCCCTACGACCATGCCTTCGACCGCGGCTGGCACCACGGCCTGAAGATCCGCATGGTCACCCCCTGGCCCTGCGGCCATGACGATCAGGTCGCCTCGACCATCGGCACCCCCGCCAGTGGCCCGTCGCGCAAATTCAAGGGCTTGAAGCGCCTGCCGACGCATCTTTGGCGGCTGGGCAACGAACTGCGGCGTTTGGGCTATGGCGTGAGCGAGCGGTTGCGGGAGACACTCCGACGCTGAAGGCGCCATGGTCGGCGCTGCGGGGAGATCCGGATGCCGTTGTTCAAGTGCGCGCAACGCCATTGCCAGCTGACCTTGCGCTTTGGCGAGCCGGCCGTCTGCCCGCTCTTCGGGCATCCACTCGCGGCCTTCGAGCCGCCAGACGGGAAGCTCGTCGTCAACTTCCACACCGGCTGCGTCGCGCAGCGGCAGCAGCGGGAGTTCGATGCCGCAAGCTTCCGCCTCGAGCGCTTCATGCCGGCGACGCAGCGCGGCCTGTTCGACCTCGCGATGACCGGGGCCGGGGGGCCGGTGGTCGTGACGGTCAAGGTGCTGGCCCGCTTCACGATGCCGCCCAAACGCGACTGGGGACCGATGAACGCGGCGTATTCCCAGCTGACGGCCTGGACCGGGACCGAGCAACGCAGCTGGATGCAGGAACAGCAGCAGTCGCTCGACACGGTCTGGAACGCCAGTCATCACGTCTTGCTGCTGACCCACCCCGGAGGATGGACACGACGGTTCTCGCCCGTGATGCGGATCGAGTTCGTCGAGGACAAGTCCGAGGCCCACATCGTGGCCGACATCGAGAAGGCGCCGCCGATCGACCCCAACATGTTCAACTGCGGCGGCTCGCGGCTGGATCTGGCGCAGATCATCACCGGCAACCCGCAGGCGGTCAGCACGGCGGCCATGAGCTCGCAATCGGGTCGACCGGTGGCGATGGAGTCGTCGATGCTCGGGCACCAGATCGAGGGTGTGACGATCCAGTACAACATCGTCGCCCACGAGTACGGCCACATGATCGGCCTGCCCGACGAATACAACAGCGGCGGCGCGATCGGCGGCAAGGACATCAAGGCCGACGCCTACGCCATCCACTGCCAGGCCACCGACAAGCTGGCCCTGAAGGCCGGTCAGGTCTGGCACTGGAACGAAAGGACCGACAGCCTGATGTCCACCGGCAACGTCGTCCACGCCCGGCATCTGATCACGGTGTGGGAGGCGGTGACCTACGCGACCGAAAGGCTGACGAAGCCGGCCATGTGGTCGATCATCTGACCGCGCCCCAACCGACTCAGCCGGCCTGTCGCCGCCCCACTCGGCCGGTGAGCAGCGCATCGGCCCAGTCCGGCCGGCCCTGGCTCTCGGCGCGGGCGGCGGCGGCTCGCCAGCCGTAGGCGGTCAGGCGCTGCTGGACCTGCCAGCCGAAGTGAGCGGTGTGTTCGAGCAGCGCCCAGCGCGCGTGCGGGCTGCCGTTTTCGACCACGTGGTCGTGCGGCTGGTCGTGGTCGTAGGCCTGCAGGCCGACGCTGCCCGGGTTGACAAAGAGCACACCGTCCAGCGCCAGCACCCGCGGCAGGTGGCTGTGGCCGCAGAGCACCAGTGTCGTGTCGACCGGCACCGCATCGCCGATGCGCGACATCAGCTCGTGCGGCAACGCGGCGCGGATGCCGGGCACGGCGCCGCCGGTCACGGTTTCGAGCAGCGGCTCGTGGTCCACGAGCGGCGTGCCGTGGGTCAGCAGCACCTGGCCGCCGCGACCGTCGCCAAAGCGTTGGCCGGCAGGCAGCGCGTGCAGCCAGCCCTGTTGTGCCGGGGTCGTCGCCCGGGCGGCCAGGACGTCTGAATCGGTGGAGTCTTCGGCCAGGCTTCGGCCCGTTGCGGCGAGCATCTGGCGCTCGTGGTTGCCGGCGATCGTCACCCACGGTCTGCCGGCCGGCCGCGGCTGCATCAGCAGCTCGGCGGTTTCGGCCGGCCACAGCGGGCCGGACAGGATGTCGCCGAGGTTGACGACGACGTCCACTCGCTCGCGCCCGATCTCGGCGAGCACGGCCTCCAGCGCCGGCAGGTTGCCGTGGATGTCCGACAACGCGGCGATCCGCATCCCGCGAGCTCCGCTGCCGTCAGGCGCTCAGATGCTGGCGCATGCGGAACTGCGCGACCAGGGTGGCGGGCAGCCGCTTGACGATGAAGGCCAGCGCCATCGGCACCAGCACCAGGTCGTCGATGACGCCGATCACCGGCAGCGCCTCGGGCAACAGGTCGATCGGCGAAAGGAGGTACAGCAGCACAAACGCCACTGCGGGCTTGAACCACCGCGGCGCCAGCGGATGGCCCCACGCAAACCACAGCAGCTTGATGTCGCCGCGGATCAGCGTCCAGAGAACGGTCAGGCGCTTGAGCATCGCAAGTCCTTCCAAAGAGTCGGCGGGCACATCAGCCCAGACCACGCACGATATCGATCGCCTGCTCGATGCGCTCGACGGCGTGGATCTCCAGACCCTCGATGGGCTTTTTGGGCGCATTGGCCTTGGGCACGACGGCCACCGCAAAGCCGAGCTTGGCGGCCTCCTTCAGCCTTTCCTGGCCGCGCGGTGCGGGCCGCACCTCGCCGGCCAGCCCGACCTCGCCAAAGGCGATGAAGCCGCGCGGCAGGGCCCGCCCGCGCAGGCTGGACTGGATCGCCAGCAGCACCGCCAGGTCGGCCGCCGGCTCGGCGATCTTGACGCCGCCGACGGCATTGACGAACACGTCCTGGTCCAGGCTGTTGACCCCGGCATGGCGGTGCAGCACCGCCAGCAGCATGGCCAGCCGGTCACGGTCCAGCCCCACCGAAAGCCGGCGCGGGCTGGGCCCGCCGCTGTCGACCAGGGCCTGGATCTCGACCAGCAGCGGCCGCGTGCCTTCGAGCGTCACCAGCACGCAGCTGCCCGGCACCGGCTGGCCATGGGTGGACAGGAAGATCGCGCTCGGGTTGCTGACGCCCTTGAGGCCCCGCTCGGTCATCGCGAAGACGCCGATCTCGTTGACGGCGCCGAAGCGGTTCTTGATCGCCCGCACGAGGCGAAAGCTCGAATGCGTGTCGCCCTCGAAGTACAGCACGGTGTCGACCATGTGCTCCAGCACCCGTGGCCCGGCCAGCGCGCCTTCCTTGGTGACGTGGCCGACCAGGACCAGCGCAACGCCGCGCGTCTTGGCCACCCGCACCAGCTGCGCCGCGCACTCGCGCACCTGCGCCACAGACCCCGGGGCCGAGGTGAGCTGGTCGGAGTAGACGGTCTGGATCGAGTCGATGACGCACACCGCGGGCTCTTCGGTGGCCAGCGTGGCGACGATGCGCTCGAGCTGGATCTCGGCCAGCACCCGCACCGCGCGGCCGGATAGGCCGAGCCGGCGGGCGCGCAGCGCGACCTGGGCGCCGCTTTCTTCGCCGGTGACGTACAGCACCTTGCGTCCGGCCAGCGACAGCGCGTCCAGCGCTTGCAGCAGCAGCGTGCTCTTGCCGATGCCCGGGTCGCCGCCGATCAGCACCACGGCGCCTTCGACGATGCCGCCGCCCAGCACCCGATCCAGCTCATCCTGCCCGGTCGGCGTGCGCTCGAACTCCGCCGCCTCGATCTCCGACAGCGTGGCCACCGGCTGGCTGCCCGCCAGGGCCTGGAAGCGATTGGCCTTGTTCGCCCCGGCTGGCGCCTCGGCGATGCCCTCGTCGAGCGTGTTCCAGGCCTTGCAGTGCGGGCACTGGCCCAGCCACTTCGGGCTCGTGCCGCCGCACTCGCGGCAGGTGTAGATCGTCTTCGGGGCCGCCATGGCGGCGGATTGTCGGCCTGCCGAAGCGAAACGGCCCGCCGACCCCCTGGACAGAGGGCCGGCGGGCCGAAGGTCGCTCAGTCGGCGATCAGGCCTGGGCCGAACGCAGGCGGCGGCGAGCGACGGCACCCACGCCGAACAGGCCGGCGGCCATCAGGGCCCAGGCGCTGGGCTCGGGCACGGCCATCGCCTGCGTGATCCACTCCTGGTGGTGGTAGACCGGCACGAAGCCGTTGAACTCGCCGCAGCTGGACTGCAGGCCGGCGCGGCAATCGCCCCAGGCAGCGCCGAAGGTCAGGCCGTAGGACGTGACCGACGAGATCATGCCGTTGAGGAACTGCGGGCCGCCGGAGTCGCCACCGGCGGTGCCGACCTCGCGCGCGCCGACACCGGTGTCGCAGAACACTGCGCCCGCGGCGCCGGCCAGGTTCGAGGCCTGGGCCACGTTGCAAGCCATGTCGTTGGCGATCCGTCCGCTGTCGAAGTCGGCGAGGTACGAAAACGCGATGTTCGGGTTGCTCGGGTAGACCGTCTGCCAGCCGTTGCCGGGCGTCTGGCTGAAGATCGGGTCGCCCATGCGGTATTCGTAGCGGTTGTTGCCCTCGCGCAGGAAGCCGGTGCCGGCGTTGGCACCGCCAGTGGCACCGTCGCCTCCGACCGTCGAACGGCCGCCGTAACCGGCCACGTTGTAGGTCTGGCCGGCGATGTCGTTGTGGGTGTACAGGCCGTAGGTCTGCACGCCCGACGCCGTGGTGCTGAGCTTGAGCAGCGCGATGTCGTTGTGATCGACGACCTGGCCGGTGTAGCCGGGGTGGATCATCTGGTGGTTGACCGTGATCGTCAGCGCGTTCGGGCTGAACGGCGTGCGCTCATTGGGGTCGCCAGTGAAGAAGTAGGCCGTCGTCGCGGGCAACACGCCGTTGCGCGGGCGCACGCAATGCGCGGCGGTCAGGATCGACGCCGAGTCGGTGAGCAGGCTGCCCGAGCAGATGAAGCGGCCCTGCGCGCCGTAGTCCATGATCAGCGCCGCCACGCCGCCCTTGTTGGTGCTCGGGAAGAACAACGGATCGCCACCGCCGCCAACGGCCGGCGACGCAAAGCCCGACGTCGGCGTCATGCCGACGAGCAGACTGCGTGCCTCCCAGCTCATGCCGTTGAAGCTGCCGGTCTGGATGTCGGTAGACGACGACGTGTACGACAGGCCGTAAGCCGCTTGGGCGCCGAAGCTGGCGATGGCCAGGGCCGAGGCCAGCGCGATGGAAGACAGACGCTTCATGGGGGACTCGCATCAGCGAAAGTTGACAGGGATTCGAGTGTCAGCAGACGTTTCAGGCCCGACAACTACCGGGCTCGGGGGGTTGCCATTCACGGAATGAGGAACAAGTCCGTCAATCGGCCGTGAAGTTGCCATGAAAGCCCAGCGGCAGCGCGTAGGGCAGCACCGCCTGGGCAACCGGGCCGTCTTCGATGCGGGCCATGTCCAGCAGGTTCAGCACCGTGGCCTGGCGGCGGGCGTCGAAGGTGGTGCCGAGCAGCCAGGCGTCGGTTTCGCGGTCGCTGCCGGGCTTGGGGACCACGACATGCTCCTCGACGATGTGGTGCTCGCCGTAGTCGAAGCGGCGCACGCGGCCGCTGTCGGCGTGCACCATCTGCACGCCATGGAACAGCGCATGGCGACGTGTCTCGAAGCGCCGCCACGACGCGGCGCAGACCAGCCAGCGTGCCCGCCCGGCACCACTGGCGCCGATGCGACGCGGGTCGATGCGCGGGAACTCGAGCTCGCCGTCGACCGCCAGCGTGGCCTGCTCGGCGCGGCCGCTGGCCATGTCCAGACGCACCGTGCGCAGTTGCAGCCGGCCGGCCATGGGCGTCGCGGCGTTGCCGGACATCAGCGCAACCGCGCCTTCGTTCAGGAACCAGGGGTCGGACGAACCCACGTAGCTGAGTTGTATCGAGCCGTCGGCTTCTTCGGTGGCGTTGCCGACATGGAAGAGCATCTCGGGCGGCAGTTCGAAGAGGCGCTGCTCGGCGATGTTGTCCTTGCGTGCAACGAGCACGCGCAGCGGCTCGCCAGCGCCCATCGTGAAGCGCCGTGGCCCTTCGAAGGCCTGGCCGAAGCCAAGCTTGACCGGCGGCATCGGCACCACCAGCCAGCGCTCGGTGATGGCCATGTCATGCACCATGCCGGTGGCAAACGGCAATTGCGCGACCTGGACCTTGCCCAGGCGCCCGTCGGGGGTGATGTGCCAGGCGATGAAGTGCGGGCCCTGGGTCCCGAAGTTCCACAGGTGGCCAGCGGCATCGAGCTTGGGATGGGCCGAAAACGGCAGCTGCTTCAGGTCGCCGCGCCAGGCGACAGGGCCTTGGGTGGACAGGTCGGACGGGGCCAGCGCAAAGGCCGAGCCCCCCTCCCACATCGCCAGCACGCGGCCGGCGTGTTCGATCGCGTTGGTGTTGGCCGGGTTGACCGAGTCCGGGCCGCCAATCGGCAGCGGGTTGTCCACGTGGGTGCCGAAGGCCGGCAGGCGGAACCGCCCGGCTGCGCGTTCAGCCGCCAGCTTGGGCGTCTGCACCAGCCGCCCGCGGTGGGCGACCCGGCCGCCGTCGATGCGGAACTGCTGGACCATGCCATCGCCGTCGAACCAATGGTGGTAGCGCTCGCCGCCACGCTCGTACAGCGCCGGGCCGTTGCGGTAGAAGCGCCCGCGCAGCTCGGCCGGCCAGCGGCCACGCAGCAGCGGCTGCTCCGCATCGCGGCTGCCGGTGATGTCGCTGACCCCCTGCATCGGCGTCAGCAACGGCTGGCCAGCGGCATTGGCGGCAAAGTCCGCGGCGCGCGCCGGGCGCGCATCGGCTGGCATGGCCAGGGTCGTGGCCAGGGCCGGCAGGCCCAGCGTGGCGGCACCGGCCAGGCCACGGTGCAGGAACGAACGTCGTTGCAGACTCATCGCAGGCTCCCGGGTCCGGTCATTGCGACAGTTGCACCAGCACCGGCGCGCCATTGAGCTTGACGCGCCCGGTGTCCCAGGCCGGGCCGAAGGGGCCAGGGTTGCCGGATGCGCCCCAAGGCTCACTGGGGATGCCGAGCAGGTTGCGGTTCATCTTGCCGTCGCTGTCCAGGTCCTGGAACATCGCCACGGCGATCTCGGTCGCATCGCCCAGGCCACAGACCTGTACCGACTGCACCGCGGCGTCGCCCGCCGCCACACGAAGCGACGTCAATGGCTTCTTGTTGAAGCTCTCGGCGCTGACATAGACGGCAATCATCAGGTGGCCCTGCTGCGGCCGCACGCCGCGAAGCTCGATCGCCGTGCAGGCAGTGTCCGCTGCGTGGGCGCTGCCTGCAGCGGCCAGGACCAGCGGGGCGGCGGCAAGAAGGGTACGGATCGTGGGCATCGCGGGGCTCCAGGTGGGTTGTCGATGCCTGCACTCTGCGGCCCGACCCCGATCGCCGCCAGCCCGATGCGACGACTCCGCATCGCACGCCGCGAAACGCCTGCCCCAGGCGCGAAATGCCCGCGCGGGCCCGTCGACCCGCGATGCCGGCCTCAGGCTCCGGCTTCGACCGCGCGGATCGGCACCCGCGGGGCCAGCGCGCACATCAGCTCGTAGCCGATGGTGCCGGCCGCACGTGCCACATCGTCGATGGCCAGCACCTCGCCGTTGCCGGCCCGGCCCCAGAGCACGACCTCGCTGCCGATGCCGGCCGCGGGCACTGGCGTCAGGTCGACCGCCAGCATGTCCATCGACACCCGCCCGACCGTGCCGCTGCGCACGCCGTCGACCAGCACCGGGGTGTCGGTGCCGGCATGCCGCGGGTAGCCGTCGGCGTAGCCGCAGGCGACGATGCCGATGCGCATCGGCTCGCGTGCGGTGAAGCTGCTGCCATAACCCACGGTGTCGCCGGCCGCGAGCTGCTGGGTCGCGATCAGCTGCGAACGCAGCGTCATCGCCGGGCGCAGGTCCCAGTGACGGATGTCGTGCTCGGGGAAGTCCGGCGCGCTGCCGTAGCTCAGGATGCCGGCACGCACCCAGTCGCTGTGCACGCCGGGCACCGCGCCATGACGCAGGATCGCGGCGCTGTTGGCCAGGCTGCGTGGGCCAGGCAGGTCATGCGTCGCCTGCTCGAAGGCGGCCAGCTGATGCGCGATGCCGCGTGGGCCGTCGGCGTCCGAAAAATGGGTCGCGAGCACGATGGACTCGACCTGCGGCATCGCATTCAGCCGCGCTCA
>Ga0209985_10000505_pt1 | contig 41777 bp, 31 predicted proteins | sample NOAtaG_FD_187305 | JGI IMG/M metagenome (GOLD analysis project Ga0209985, IMG submission 187305) | Freshwater lake microbial communities from Lake Erie, under a cyanobacterial bloom - NOAA_Erie_Diel6S_1000h metaG (SPAdes) (version 2) | ecosystem: Environmental > Aquatic > Freshwater > Lake ...
GCGATCGCACTCCCAATCGCAATATATGGATTGAGCATGATTAGGCGCGATGTAGGCATTGTTGCATCTACATTAAAAACACCATCAAAAACCGTAGGAATTTCTAAAAGCTTACTTGCCGATGGCGGTGAAATCAAATTTAGAGAAGCTGCGAACGCAGGAAACATCACCGAGCTAAAAAGACATATACTCAGAAACCTTGCCCAAGACTTCAAATACCACAGCCCGATCGCTAATAAAATCGGCACGATACTAAAACCGAGAAAAGCTATATTGGAAACTACTTGTAAATTAATGGAATTACTGTCAGCCACAGGAACATTGTTTTCCAATAATCGATAGAGATAAAAATTGAGGATGCGATCGCAAATCAATACCAGACTCATCCCCAACATTGTTGTTGAGAGAATGGTAATAGCGATCGGGCGTTTGATAGTTTTAGAGTTCATCATGTTTTCGGTATGAATTTTAGGTTGAGTATGAACATCGCTTTGCGATGCCCATACAATTAGGGCTGACTGAGATAGCGTGGTAAATGACGAAATAACTTGCTCGATTGCATCATGCGTAATACGTAATAACTAGCAGTTGGCAAGAAGATCACCATCGACCAACCAAACTGATCAGGAACTTCAATTTGAAAAAAGGAGGGAAACATCAACATGAGTATTGCCGAAATCCCCACGGACAAAACACCGAGAATCGCAGCCGTAGAATTTTTGAAGAGAGTCTTTATCTTCCAAATGGAAATATCGGTAATGCTCCAAAACACAAATAGACAGAAGAGCATACCGATTAAAGTGCTAACACATTGTGCTTGTCCTTTCGCAATATCTTGAAAAGCATCTGAACTAATCACAGTTGAACTATAGGGAACCTTGAGTAGCGCCCAACCACTGATGTAATAGGAAAAGATATAGCCGATCGTCATCGCGATCGCCCCAAAAATGCCAGCAATACAGCTATAGCCCAAGACATCGCGCAGGAAGTTCTCTAGTCTCACTGGTTTCAGCCAACCAAAGGCTATCCAAATCGTCGGTAAGCCAACCACTGCCATCGTTAAAACCGTCATGTGACGAGGCTCGACAGGAAAGGGAAGCTGCACAAATCCCGCAAAGGAAATTGTCAGAATCACCATGATATTTTTGGTGAGATAAAGCAAAGCCGAAGAGAGAATTTTTTGCTTGATATCATCCCCTGCGGCGAAGGCTTGGGGCAGTGCCGAAAGATTGTTATCCAGCAACACTATATCAGCGACATCTTTACTAATTTGTGCACCATCATTCATGGCGATCGCAAGTTGTGCTTCCTTAAATGCAGGTACATCATTCACCCCATCGCCCACCATGCCCACGTAACCACCGCGCTTCACCATCGCCGAAATAAGACGACGTTTCATGTCGGGGGTGATTCTGCCAAATACTGCACCAGAGGCTGCTGAACGGCTAAAGGTTGGTGAATCCATCGCTTCTAAAGTTTTTTGCGTAAACACTGCATCATCGGGAACGGCAATTCCTGCTTGACGAGCGATCGACGCGACAGTTTCGACACTATCGCCCGAAATCACTTTGAGGCGAATATTTTTATTTTGTAATTCGGCGATCGTCTCGATTACATCGGGTCGCAAACTATCTTCAAGCAAGACTAAGCCGCGATCTCGTCGATTACTAGGCAAAGCAGGATTTTTATCAGATGCGTCAAAGCTATCTTCACTGGTGACTACAGCGATCGCTCGCAATCCCTGTCTTCCATATTGCTTAGCCTTCTCCTGCATCTCAGGATTAGAAAATAGAATTTCAGGAGCTCCGACCATAATCGTTGTACCGATATCGATCGCGATCGCGCCCCATTTACGGCTAGAACTAAAGGGAACTTCACTGACTAATTGTGCAGGTGATCTGGGCTTATCCGAGAAAGTTGCCATTGCCTTGGCACTGCTATTCTGGGAACCCATCAGATTTGTATAGAGCGCGATTAACTCGCGGAGTGAATCTTCATCGGTATCATCTAAAGGCACGATTTCTTTCACAACAAGTTTGTTTTGGGTCAGCGTTCCCGTTTTGTCTGTGCAGAGAATCCGCACACTATTCATCGAATCTACGGCATTGATTTTTTGAATCAAGGTGCGTCGCTTACTGATTTCTACTGCACCGATCGCAAAGGCAACACTAATCGAGAGGATTAAACCAGCTGGCACAAAGCTATTGATGATTACCGAAGCATAGCGAATCGTATCTACCATCGACCGCCCCGAATTGAGGCTGGATGAGACATGCAAGAATGCTGCTACGATCAGCACTAGCACAAAAATTTCGACGAGAACATCAATCTTTTTCTGTAAAGGCGTAAAGACTCGCTTATAAACACGCGAAGACTGCGATAGCTTTACTGCATAGCTTTCATTGCCAATTTTGTCGGCACGAAATACACAACTTCCTGCTAAACAGAAAGAACCCGACAGTACAATATCGTCAATTTGCTTGGCTACAGGATCGGACTCTCCTGTTAGCAATGATTCATCCATCTCCACATTTTGAGAAAATAGTACCGCCCCATCCACAGGAGCGCGATCGCCTGGGTTCAGCTCGATCAGGTCATCCCGCACCAACTCACCAACAGGGATCTCCCTTGCTTCGCCATCACGGCGTACTTTTACCTTCTGTACTGACAGCAAGGCAAGTTTATCCAGAGTCAGCTTTGCCTGAATTTCTTGTGCCACACCGACCAGAATATTCATAAACACTGAAAATCCTGAGAAGATGGCATCGGTAATTTGTCCAAGTGCCATCATCAGGATTAAAATCACCCCAAAGGTAACGTTAAATAATGTAAAAACGTTTTCTTTGAAAATGTCATTGTAGGTGCGACTCGATCGCATCACTACGACATTGATATCACCGCGATGCTTGCGATCATTAACCTCAGCTTCGCTAAGTCCTATATCGACGTTTGGCGATGCGATCGCGGGCGAGTCAGGAGTATTTTCTGATGTAGGTTGTGACATAAATGCACAGGTATCATTTTTAGTAAGAAGTATAAGATCTCTAAGCCAACATTTAAAATCAGAGTTTAAACTTAATGTCTATGATTACGTTGCAAGTGAATGGTGATGATCGCATATGTGAACCAAATCTCACGATGATCGAATTGCTGGAATATTTAGGGCTGAATCCTCGCTTAGTTGCCGTGGAGTATAACGGCGAGATTTTACATCGTCAACTCTGGGGGAATACGATTATCCAAAATAGCGATCGCCTAGAAATCGTCACCATTGTTGGCGGCGGTTAGAAGTCTCTACAAATCAAGAGCGCTATAATTTTGTCAGTACATCTTTTTAATTAGCATCACAGGCAATTGGCATCGGCTATGATCGCAACATCACAAATCCCCGCTACAGTGCTCACGGGCTTCCTCGGCGCAGGCAAAACTACATTACTTAATCACATTCTCACGGCTGAACATGGCAAAAAAGTTGCTGTGATTGTCAATGAATTTGGCGAAGTCGGTATCGATCAGCAACTAGTGATCGGTGCTGACGAAGAAATTTTTGAAATGAACAATGGCTGTATCTGCTGCACTGTGCGCGGCGATTTGATTCGGATTATCGGTAATTTGATGCGCCGCCGCAACAAGTTCGATCATCTCCTGATTGAAACTACTGGTTTAGCCGATCCTGGACCCGTGATTCAAACCTTCTTTATGGATGAGGACATTCATAGACAAGTTTCCCTTGATGCTGTGGTGACCGTCGTTGATGCTAAGCATGTCCAACAACATTGGGGCGATCGCGAAGTTCTCGAACAAATCGGATTCGCTGATGTGATCTTGCTGAATAAGACTGATTTGGTTACTGAATCGGAATTAGTAGAACTCGAAGCAAAAATCAAGCATCTGAACGTTTTGGCAAGAGTCGATCGCGTTCAGTTAAATCAAACTGATACCGAGAATATTGAGGACAGTATCAACAAAGTACTCAATGTCGGTGGTTTTGATCTCAATCGCATTCTTGAAAAGAATCCTGAGTTCCTTGCTGCTCAAGCCAAAGAAGAATATGATCACGACCATGACCATAATCACGACCATCATGACCCCGACGATCATCACGAGCATGAGCATAAACATCATGAACATCATCACCATGTTCATGATGAGGAGGTTGGCTCGGTCAGTATTCTAGAAGCAGGTGTAGTTAATCCCTACAAGTTCCAAGCTTGGATTAGTGAGCTATTGAAAACTCAAGGTCAAGATATTTTCCGCTCTAAAGGAATTATCAATCTTTCTGGTTCGGAAGAGCGCTTAGTATTTCAAGGTGTGCATATGCAGTTCGACGCAACTCGCGATCGCCCTTGGAAAGACAATGAACTCCGCAAGAATCAATTGGTCTTCATCGGCAGACATTTAGAGAGTGAGAAGCTCCGCGAAGGTTTTATGGGTTGCTTGGTTTGAGCAACTCGTTCAAATTAATTCTGGTGATCGCTACTATCTCAAGATAGCGATCACCTAAAAAAGAAAAAGTGAGCATTGCTCACTTTTTCTTTTAGTTTTTAGCTGGAGGTAGTGACAACTTGACATGTAGCTCTTTCAATTGCGAATCATCCACACTGGATGGCGCATCGGTCAACAGGTCGCGTGCTTGCTGTGTTTTCGGGAAGGCAATTACATCACGAATCGAGTCAGCACCAGCAATCAACATCACTAAACGATCCAGCCCAAAGGCTAAACCACCATGAGGAGGAGTTCCATATTCAAAGGCTTCCATAAGGAATCCAAACTTCTCCTTTGCCTGTTCATCGCTTAGCCCGATCGCAGCAAATACTTTCTCTTGAACTTCGCGCTTGTGAATGCGGATACTACCGCCACCGATCTCTGTGCCATTTAGCACAAGGTCATAGGCAAGAGCGATCGTATTAACATCAATGGCTTGACCATCGGCAATGTCTTCAGGTCGTGGCGATGTGAAGGGATGGTGCAGAGCCTCCAATCTTTTCTCATCAACATTCCACTCAAACATCGGGAAGTCAGTAATCCAAACAAAGTTAAGCTTGTTATGATCAATCAGTTCCAACTCATGACCGAGTGCTAGGCGCAAACGATAGAGTGATTCGTTAACAATCGCCTTTTCCCCAGCGCCGAATAATAGGATTGTGCCTGCGGTTGCGCGTGTGCGTTCTAGCAGTTCCTTTTTAACTTCTTCGGTGATGCTATCTTTGAGTGCGCCGATGGTATCGATTACGCCACCTTCACGCACACGGATAAAGGCTAAGCCCTTTGCGCCATACTGTGCAACCAGATTCGATAAATCTCCACCTGGTTTGATGCGAGTATTAGAAATTGCTTCATCGCCACCGATGACGGGAAGCACTTTGATAATGCCGCCATTAGCGACGGTATTGGCAAATACTTTAAATCCTGAATTAGCAAACAAATCAGTGACATTGACTAATTCCATCCCAAAGCGGGTATCAGGGCGATCGCAGCCATAGCGATCCATTGACTCGGCATAGGTGAGACGAGGGAAATCGCCAAGTTCTACACCTTTAACAGTTTTGAAAATATAACGAATTAGATTCTCATTTAACTCGATGATTTCTTCTTGGGACATGAAGCTCATTTCCATGTCCAGTTGCGTAAATTCAGGCTGGCGATCGGCGCGAAGATCTTCATCTCGGAAACATCGAGCAATTTGATAGTATCGATCGCAACCACCCACCATCAACAATTGCTTAAATAACTGGGGTGACTGTGGCAGCGCGTACCATTGACCAGCATTGACACGACTTGGCACGAGGTAATCTCTTGCACCTTCAGGGGTGGAACGACAAAGAATCGGTGTTTCTACTTCCATAAAGTTATATTCATCTTCAAGGAAGCGTCGAATGGACTTCACTACTTCAAAGCGCAACTTGAGATTATTGGCTAAGCGATCGCCACGCATATCGAGATAGCGATATTTAAGACGCAATTCTTCTTTAATCGTGTCTGCTTCAGAAATTAGGAACGGTAAGGGCTTACTAACAGCATTGAGTAATTCAATCGATTCAGCATAAATCTCGACTTCCCCTGTGGCAAGTTTTGGATTAAGCGACTCATCTGGGCGTTTAGAAACTTTGCCGATAATACGGACTACATATTCATTTCGCATTTCCCCAGCAAGTTCATAGGAGACAGGAGTGCGCTGGGGATCGCTGACGATTTGCAAGATTCCTGTGCGATCGCGCAAATCTAAAAAGATCACGCCACCATGATCCCGTCTGCGATCGATCCAACCGCACAAGCTTACTGTTTGTCCGATCTGTTCGGCATTGAGGTGACCGCAATAGTGACTACGCATCATGTTTTTCGAGAAGACTTGATTATAAAATCGTGATTTTGAACATTGTCTATGATAACCGCTAATGCGTTAGTGACTGGTATTATTCTTGATTTACCTATGCGATCGTAAAATTTTTACAAAAAGACAAAATGCTTGAGATGTTACTGTGCACAGTCTCAAACCATCCTGTTTTTTGTGTGATTAAGTATCTGTGCAGAATAAATTGCCCAAACCTGTAAGGTTTCGCTCCGCAGGAGCGAAACCTTACAGGTTTGGGTGTTTAATTAATTAAGCATGTCTACTTTAATACAAGAAAAGTCCAAACAATTCTGCGAAGCAAGGCTTTCAAATTACTAAATTTCTCTAGTTTTTAGTAAGTTTAGTGAATACTAAATCTTGATACTAAGTGGGATAACGCATCAAAAGAACTTCAACTTTATCCCTGATGTTATCCCTGATATATCGATATGATTCGACCAAAGCTCCTTCTGGTTGCGGCAAGATCCATTCATCAAAAAAACGACGTAGCATCCATTCTTCTGGTAGCCTCATACTGAAATTGCATAGTGAAATTACAGTATCGAAATGTTTTGAATTGCAATCGCTCAAGAGTTTTGTCTCATTGTCTCTTATGTCAATCCCAACTTCATCCATAACGCGAATAAAATTTGGACTAGGTTCACTGATACTAAGTCCTGAACTCATTACCGAAATACTGTCTTTTGTAAGAGTAAGCATCCAAGCTTCAGCTATTTGAGAGTAGGTATTGTCTTTGCAGACAAACATTATGTTTTTCACCGATTCAGGTTTCCTCCTAATTTAATTAATTGATACCAATTCACAAAAGTGTGTCAACACTTCTGTGAATTAAAAACTAAACCCCGTAAGGGTTCTCAAAGCACAAAATGGCGTAGCCATTTTGTGCTTTGGGATGACTGATGTTACGTGGAACTCAGATTATGAATCTCTTGCTACTAGCAGAGTACGAAACCCACGGGGGGATCGCCCCTAACTGAAATTTTAAATTTTGTAGTGGCTGTGCTCCCGTGCCAGCACCTAACCTATGCTCAATTCTGAGAGAAGACTAATCGGAAATTGGGACAATTGGATAGAAGTGATTTTCGGAGGCAACATAACACCATGCTATGCCTTCGGGGTCATGTTTTTTAGTCCATTCAGCGAAAGTGTTTTTATCTTTCTTTTGATTTAATGTGCGAACGGCAACAGCCAAATGGCTAGATAACTCTTTATCACTCAAAGCTGCAAAAACTCGCTCACTTGTATTGGGTGAAGAAGGGGCAATTGACAAAGATTCATCAGATATAGGGGGTTGCACCTGAAGTGAATCGCTAGGTTTGTCGGCTAATTTAGTTTCTAAAGCTTCAATACGTTTTACCAAGCTATCAAAAAGATCGCTTTCAACAGGTTTGCGTTCAGCCATTTCTAACTGTTGCAATGCCTGCACCAACAGGACTTCAACCATTGCTGCCATGCCCATTTTTGTTTCTTGGACATGCGCTTCTAACTTACTGAGCAAGGCATCGGGAAGCCTTACATTCAACTGTCTTTTTTTAGCCATTCATAACACCATATTGCTATCAATTGCTAGTATAAGATATCTTGCTATAAAAAGCTAGCATTTAATAGCTTTTTATAATATTTAAATCTGCGCTCTCCTATGGCAATGCAATAGATAGCTAGGAAACGTTAAAATCCCAAAAGATAATTGGCGGCGCTAATATTAAAGTTGTGCGGTATATATTCACAATTTGCAATGTGAAGGTTAACATGGCTATAACTTTTGTAGCAATCTCATGACAGCAGTACCTACCGTTCGCACTCACCGATTGACAAAACAGTTTGACAATCACGTCGCGGTGAATCATCTCGATTTGCAGATCGATCGCGGTGAGGTTTATGGACTGATCGGACCAAATGGTGCAGGTAAAACAACATTGATTCGGATGCTCGCTGCTGCTGAAGAGCCAACTGCTGGAGAAATTTATATCAATGGGGCGCGGTTTTTGCGTGGTCAAAATAACCCTGAACTGAAGAGACAACTGGGCTATTTACCCGATGACTTTCCTCTTTATGATGACCTAACGGTTTGGGATTATCTCGACTATTTTGCGCGTTTATATTTTCTAAGAGATCCACAGCGATCGCAAAGATTGTATGAAGTAATTGAGTTAGTAGAGCTAGAACAAAAAAAGAATGAACTAATTGCGACGCTCTCGCGAGGAATGAAACAGCGTCTTAGCCTTGCCAGAAGTATTATTCACAATCCCACTTTGTTGTTATTGGATGAGCCTGTATCGGGACTCGATCCTCTTGCTAGGGTTCAGGTTCGCAATATTATCAAATCTCTGCAACAGCAAGGGATGACGATTCTGATTTCATCGCATATCTTGAGCGATCTTGCCGAAATTTGCACTTCGATTGGGATTATGGAACTAGGGCATTTAGTAGAAAGCTCAAAACTGCAAGCTCTCTACGATCGCAGTAATCAAGACCAGCAACAATTACTAATCTCGACCTTAGGCAATCTTGAGGATTTACAAACCGCTTTAAGAAAATCGGAGCAGGTACAGGAGGTAGAAGCTCTATCAGGTGTCCCGAGTGTTCGTGTTCAGTTTATTGGCAGTATTGAAGACTGTGCTGCGCTGCTTAAGTCTTTGTTAGAAGTAGGCATTCCTATTTCCAATTTCCATCGTACTCAAGAAACTCTAGAAAATATTTTCTTGAAATTAGGCTATAAGCAAACCAGCTAAAGAAGCATTTTATTAAGGTGTGGCGGAGCCACACCTTAATAAAAGAGGGTCTTAGTCTGATTGAGCGCGATCGCTTTCGAGCTTTTGATGATTACGGGAGAGAGAAACTTATTGAGAATGCGATCGGCTACTACTATTACTTCTCCCACATCTTGAATATCATCAACGAGAATTGTAAATTCATCACCCCCAATCCTCGCAACTGTATCTATAGCGCGTAAGCAACCTTACAAGATTTCAGCGATCGCTTGTAAAAACAGGTCGCCTACACTAACTATGCCCCCTGATTGACTGACAAAAGACTAGGAAGCCCAGTCGAGAGTAAAAGCATAGAACTCAATGCGGAATAATTTCTGAAGATGTTTTCGACAAGAAGCAATAGCAGGGTGAGAGTTAAATTCACACTCCCTGTGGCGATCATTCCCACCATCATCCACGAAATTACTCCCAAATGGCGCACATCTGACCACTGGCTGTATTGACTCCCGAATTTTATTAGTTCATTATAGATACGTGAGGCGTTTTGGGTAATTTGTCCTATGCTCCTTTTTCTTCAAAAAACAGCATACGCCTCTTTTTTACTCAAATTCAATCTCTGTATACTTTCTCGCAACTTCTCTTACCACTTTTGTCAGTCAATCAGGAGTTTGACAAACACAAAGTTGCTATGCCACTTTGTGTTTTGGGATAAACAGGATTTATAATAAAAATTCAAAATTTAAATGCTAAAAAGATGTAAAGTGCCTTTCTAGCCCTTTAGCTTTTATATCGTAAAAATACTTACTTCAAAGCAATTTCTTTTGATATTGCTGTCTGAATTTGCGCTGTTACTGAATCTTTTGGCTTACAAAGATGATCGGGTAAAGCAGAGCCTGAGGGGTCAAGTTTGTCTGCTAGATGTGGGTATTTAATCCTGCCATGATTGCGCTCTTGCCAAACCTTAATAAATACAGGTGCAATTCGATCTAAATCGTCCCAAGACAAAGAGCAATCTTTGAGTTGACCGTCATCCCATCGAGCTTGAAAAATTCGCATGAGCAATTTTTTGGCAGCTTCAAGAGTTGTTTCAGTACCCAGCGATCGCAAAGCGGCTTCACAGGCATCAGCTAACATAACAATTCCTGTCTCACGAGATTGAGGAATTGGTCCAACATATCGAAAATCTGCTTCAACTAGATGATTTGATCGCTTTTGAGCTTGGTAATAAAAATAACTAATCGTGATTGTGCCTTGGTGCTCTGGGATAAATGCTTGTAACATTTCAGGAAGATGGTATTTTTGCGCTAATTTGATGCCCCCTGAAACATGCTCTTTAACAATTCGGGCACTTTCCCAAGGATCGTTAAGTAAGTCATGGGGGTTAGGCTGGCCCATTTGATTTTCGATAAAATATTCAGGTCTGAGGGTTTTGCCAATATCGTGATAGAGCGTACCTGTTCTTACTAAGGCTGTATCTGCTCCCAGTTCACGAGCCGCAGCTTCGGCGAGGTTTGCTACAAATAAAGTATGTTGAAAAGTTCCTGGGGTTTCGGTGACTAAACGTCGTAATAAAGGGCGATCAAGGTTAGCGAGCTCTGCTAGACGAAATGGGGTTAATGCATAAGAAATATGCTCTAAATAAGGAATTGCTCCAAGAGCAACGATCGCAGAAATCAGTCCTCCTGATGCATACTGAAGCGCAGTAATCGCGATCAAGACTGGTGGAGTCGCACCTGCAATAAGTGCGATCGCAATATATACAGCCGCTTGTAAAAAGCCGACTAGTAAACCTGTTGCAGCTAAATGCGATCGCGTAAGAGGGCGGTTAGTAATTGCCGCAGCAACAATTGCCCCAATTACTATAGGCGTGAGTACTAGCAAATCACTACTAATTGCAAGCGCTAGTAAGCTTGAGGTGAGGCAGGTAATTAAGAGAGCAAGTCGAGAGCTGTAAAAGCTGCCGATGATTAGGCTGACACTAGCTAGTGGGAGAAATACAAGCATATTAGGAGCCATGAGCACAGTTGCTAAGGCACTACCAGTACAGATAATTCCAATCGCTAACAGATCTTTAATATGTAATTTTACTTTGAGTAAATATTGCCATCGCTGATTGGCATAGCCAAATATGCCAAAGCAGATTGCTGTAGTTGCGACCATCAAGATCAATCCATTGAGATTGACCTGCCTTTGCGTCATTTTTAGCTCGTCTAAAATAACAAACTGTCTTTCAGTAATCTTTTCCCCACCCTTAACAATTAAATCACCAGCCTTAAGTGAAATTCTTTGAGCCTGAACTGATTCAGATGCTTTGAGTACTCTTTCGGTTGTACCCACATAGTCCAGCGTCATATTGGGCTTGACTGTAGCACTGAGCAAAGAAATCGACATAGCTCGATGCTCTTCATTTGTCGGTAAGTTGCTCAGGTTTGTTAGCCGTTTTTGCAACATATCATCTGGTAATCCAGCCACAATTCCTGTGGACTGGACATCGATCAATGCTTGCCTTGTCAGTTTTTTACAAGCTTCCCATTCTTCATTGGTCATCTCCAAGAGACGATCTCGAAACATCTCTGGTCCTTTTGCGGCTTTCTGCTGAGTTAATGCATAGGCTTTGCGAATATCAGTCACAGTATTGATCAGCTTTTGATAGTCTTGGGGAAGAGCATTAATTTTGTATAGAGTTAGCTCAGCCAATGCTACGGATGGGGCTTCTTTATCTCTATTGATAAAACTAGCTATAGCAGCCTGATTATTGACATTAGCAGCAAGTTTATTGGCTCTATCTTGTAACTGTGACCAATCCAGATTAGAGATCCGTCTAAGATATCGTTGCACGTCATCACTGAGGATTTTGCGATCGACGTAAGGTAAATTTCCAGATGATATTCTCAGGTTATCGCCCACTTGCAGGAGTTCTTCTAGATGCTTAATGGCGTTAGTATCTATCTCTGGACTACTACGATAGATCGGGGTTACTTGTTGTTTAGCTAGTTCTTTTGCCTGTTTAGTTGCCTCAATATCAGTCGCTGTTATCGTTCTTGGCGATCGCAAATCTTGATCTACAAATGTACCGATTGCTAAGCGTGGCTCAGAGTAAAAACGAATGCTGAGGGTGGAAATCAAACAGACAAATGTAATTCCTATAACTGCTCTACCAGACCACTTGCGAGATATGCGATGGGTCGTCTCAGGGAGCAATGATGAATGGTTGGGAGCAATTCCCATAGTTTAATTACTCTAGTTAAAATGTGTCGTAAGAACAAATGCAGTTTAAGGTTGCAATTCAATCGATCTCATATAGATTCTAGATGTACCAGATCTTCAAGGTTAATATCAATCAAAAAACTTAAAATCTGCTTTTTGTTTTTTGATCACCTATGGCACAAAACTAAAGAATATACAAAAACATTTATCAAAAGGCAGCAATTCTCATTATAAGTAGATACGCTTAATTAATTACACATCCTAATATGTAAAGCTGTACTCGCCAGGGGCGCAGCCTTACATATTAGGTAATTTATTCTGTACAGGTACTTAAAAATTGGTTTTTTGAAAGCCCACCTAAGGTGAGCTTTCAAAAAACCAATTTTGGTGTTTCCAGCGCCTTTGGCGCTGGAAACACCAAAATTGGTTTCATAATGAGAATTGTTAATTAAAAGGCTAGAACATAAAGCATGAAGTGGCGTAGGTTCTGGTTTTAGAGGATTTTAATAGGAAGAGTAAGACATAAGCCGGGTTCTGTTTCAGGAGTTTCATCAACTGCCTTAGCGGTTATCTATCTGGGATATTTGTTACCAAATACCTCATGCGGCACACACTTAATTGCGATCGCGTAGTTTTCACCAAACAACCGCAGTAAGCAACGGACACAAGATCAACTGAAGATCGCAACACTTGTATCCTCTCGCCTTGCTTCCAACTGGGGTTTACCGAGCCAGAGCCTCACGACTCTGCTGGTGCGCTCTTAACACACCTTTGCACCCTTACCCTTTGTAGATATAGTGCTTCGCGCTATGTCTACAAAGGGCGGTATTTTTCTGTGGCACTATCCTCACGATCGCTCGCACTGGGCGTTATCCAGCAGCCTGATCTTCATGGAAGCCCGGACTTTCCTCAAAACTTGTGCTCAAAATATCCTTTCGTTAATTTTGAGACAAATTTCGCAACCACACGCTTACTCTCCCTTATTACCATTATGTACTAAGTGACTAGGCTCAATTAAATATAAAACCAAAAAGCGTTTCGGCAGGCTTTGCCTGCCGAAACGCTTTTTGGTTTTATTAAATTACCTCGGTAAAATTCAGGCAAAAGCTGCTATAAGTATGCGGAAATAATGTTTATCAAAATCGGATTGTTTTGCTAAACTATCTGACTATCCGAGGTTAAACTAAAATGCCTCAAATCTTACTCAAAATTAATTACATTCTTTGCTTACAGGTGTAAGTGACTAACTAAATGATGAAACACTTCTCCAAAGCGATGTACACGCTAATTTTGTCCTTGCTGTTAGTAATTGTCGCAGGAGTTTCTCAGGCTGCTGCTGCCAATTTATTGAGGGTTTTGGTTAGAGAGGAAAGTGGCTCCAAAATTTCTGTAGCTGTGACTCAACCATCAACCCTACAAGCATCAGGACAGGCAAGCCGCCGTCTCGATCCTGGTAAGTGGTACACCTTGCCCCTTACTTCGGCATATCGGATTACCCCTAGCAATAATGGATTGGTGCAGGTCGGCAGCAATCTTTATCCGGGCGAGATCGAATTGCGAGCTTGGAATAACAAGGCGATCGCGGTTAACGTGTTATCCCTTGAGGAATATCTTCGTAGCGTTGTACCTAGCGAAATGCCTGCAAGTTGGCATATGGATGCATTAATGGCTCAAGCAGTAGCAGCTCGTAGTTATGCTGTCAATACTCAACGCCAACGTAAATGGGGTGAAGCACCCTACGATCTAGTGAGTGATACTCGCGATCAGGTATACAAAGGCTTCTATCGCTTTGACCCGAATACTGGACAAGCGATCGCCCTAATTCATAGCCGTAGCGATCAGGCTGTTGCGTCAACGGCAGGCTATATGCTCAGACCTGGGTTTAAAGGTTATTATCGCGCCCGTTTGCCTCGCAACTGGATCAGCTGGGGTGGTGGATATATGCCAGTCTCTGACGGACAACACCTCGATCAAGAAATGACGCAACAAATGGCTAAAAATGGCTGGAATTGGGTACAGATTTTATCTTGGTGGTATCGCGATCAACCGATCAAAAACTAAAAAAAGAGGCGACACATTGTGTCGCTTCTTTTTTTAGTTTTGTGTGAATATAAGCTTAACCCTCTATTAACACAAAAGCCATGGCTATTCAAAAATTATCTGAAGTCGAAATCTCATCAGCGATCGCACAGTTAGCTGGTTGGGCAGTTGTTGATCATAAGTTACAAAAAAACTTCAAGTTTCGTGATTTTGTCGAAGCCTTTGGCTTTATCAGTAAAGTTGCGATTGTTGCCGATAAGATGGGGCATCATCCTGAACTCTTTAATGTTTACAACAAAGTCAAGATCGATCTCACTACCCATGATGCTGATGGTATCAGCGCTCTCGACTTTGAGCTAGCCCAAAAAATTGACAAACTGCTGTAATGCTTTGGTATGTAATTCAAAAGCATAAAACCCAAAAGATGAAATGGAGCGCAAAGCGCTCCATTTCATCTTTTGGGTTTTGCCATAACAAAAAGGGACGCTTCGCGTCCCTTTTTGTTATGCAGCATGGCGTTTTTGATGCCATTGCCATGCATGTTGCAAAATCAAATTTAAATCAGCATATTTAGGTTGCCAGTTTAAGATATTTCTTGCTTTATCGCTACTGCCAACTAAAGCTGGCGGATCTCCTGCACGGCGATCGCCCATCACCACATTAATCGGCTTACCCGTAATTTGCTTGGCAGCATCAATTACCTCTTTGACCGAAAAGCCGTTACCATTACCAAGATTAAAAATTTCACTCTTGTTACCCTTGAGTAAATATTCCAAGCCCAATACATGCGCTTCAGCTAGATCAGTTACATGGATATAGTCACGGATGCAAGTTCCGTCTGCGGTTGGATAATCAGACCCATAAACTGTAATTGCTTCGCGGATACCCATAGCCGTCTGCAAAACTAACGGTATCAAATGTGTCTCAGGATTATGATCCTCACCGATCGCCCCAGCGGGATCAGCTCCTGCGGCATTAAAATATCGAAAAATTACTGACTTCAGTCCATAGGCGATATCAAAATCTTGCAAAATTCGCTCAACCATTAGCTTAGTCGCCCCATAGGGATTGATCGGCGATTGCGGATGATCTTCGGTGATCGGGATTTGCTGCGGTACGCCATAACTGGCACAGGTTGAAGAAAAAACAAAGGATTTAATGTTTGCGGCAACCATCGCCTCTAGCAATGTCAAAGTCCCAACCACATTGTTGCGATAGTATTTGTCAGGCTGTGTCACCGACTCACCCACATAGGCATAGGCGGCAAAATGCATGACTGCACTAATTTGGCGATCGCTAAATAAGCGATCGAGTAAGGCGCGATCATTTGTGTCACCAATAATCAATTCCGCGTTTAGGGTTTCAGCGATATCTTGGTGACCATAGACGAGATGGTCTAAAATTACTACCTTATAACCAACTTGCTGCAACGCTTTGACTGTATGAGAGCCAATATAGCCTGCGCCACCTGTAACCAAAATTGTCTGTTTGCTCATAACTTTTCTGGGAAGGGTTCTTTATTTTACTGCTCGTCCCTTATTGCTCATTGAATTTGGTTTAGAGACGTGATTTGAGAATGTCAAAAATTTCAGGTGGAATTTGGGTGCGAAGCGATCGCCCTAAGCGATTTTTCTTTTGGGCTAGTTGTAAACATTCCAACTTTTTACACAGATATGCTGATCTCCCCATACCATGATCAAGTTGAATTTGATTTTGATCATGTTTGGCTTTAGCCTCGTTGGGATTCTCATCTGTTGAAGCGATCGGCACTCGCACCACCCTCCAAAAAGTATCGCGGATGGCGACACATTGGCAACTAACACAACGACGGTGTAGCTTTAGAGTCAAGTTAATTTACTCCTTAATCCCAAGTTGTAAGGTGTCGTCCCGTAGGGGGCGACACCTTACAACAAATCTGTGGATTTTTAATCTTCACTGTTGTCATACTCATTTTCTTCATCATCTAGATTAGATTGTTCGAGGATAGGCGCTGACCTTGCAATACTTTCTTGAGCTTTGCGATCTTCATCTTCATAGTCGTACTTGGACAAATTTTTGATATCAATTTTCCAGCCAGTCAAACGCGCCGCCAAACGTACATTTTGCCCTTCCTTCCCAATTGCGAGGCTCAGCTGATCCTCTGGGACAATCACATGAGCGATTCTTTCATTGGCATTAATCAAGCGTACTTCATGGATTCGCGCAGGGCTTAATGAATTAGCGATATAAGTTGAAGGATCAGGTGACCATCTGATGACATCAATTTTTTCGCCGCGTAGCTCGGCAACCACTGCTTGAATCCTTGCTCCTCGAGCTCCAATGCAAGCTCCCACAGGATCAACATCGCGCTCAAGCGTATCTACGGCAATTTTAGTGCGGGGTCCAACAGCAGGTGATGGAGGATTGGCTTCTCTCGCCACCGCCACAATACGAACGATTTCCTCTTCAATTTCGGGTACTTCGTTAGCAAACAGATACACAACTAAACCTGCATCAGCACGAGAGACTAATAACTGAGGACCACGCCGTGAACCTTCAAAGACCTTCTTTAGATAAACTTTAAGGGTCATATTAGGACGGTAGGGTCTTTCGCCAGCAAGTTGTTCTCGTTTTGGTAGCTCTGCCTCAGCTTCAGGTTGACCAAATCCACTACTGACAGACACAATTACGGAAGTAGTTTCAAAACGCAGTACTCGACCTTGTAAAACTGTTCCTTCAATGTCTTGAAACTCTTCTTGAATGATCTTGCGTTGTTGATCTCTTAGCTTTTGAGCTAGTACTTGTTTAGTCTGAATTGCAGCCATGCGTCCAAAGTCACCTTGTTCTGGGGTGACATCCACAACTACAGTTCCACCAGCTTGAGCTTCAGGCGCAACTTCTCTCACTTCAAACAGACCAATTTCATGATCAGCATCGCCAACTTCATCGACAATAGTCTTCGTCGCTAGAACTCGAAACCCTTCACCTTCAAGATCTAGTTCTACATCAAAGTTATTAAAATGTTCCTCTTCAAAGTTAATTCCATCGGAGCGATAGGTTTTGCGAAAGCGCTCATATCCCTTGAGTAAAGCTTCACGCAAAGCATTTTGGACAGCATGTTTGGGGAGATTGCGCTCTTTACTAATCACCTCCACCATTTGTCCTAATCCAGGTAAATTCAATAATGACATAAGTATTTCTCACTTCTATAAAAATCAACAATTGCAATTCTCTATAGCGGTTGACATTTTGCCTACTACAAAATATCAACGCTAAACCCTTACTGTGGTTGGCTTTTGTTTAGCTAATTAGTACACACTCATTTGCTAAACGCTATAGGTTCTATTTATCCCATTTTGGTTAATTCAACACGGTCAACAAGTTCACGGGGAATATTGACAATCCGCCCCTTGATACTAATCGTCACATGTGTCTCGTTTCGCGACATGAGATGTCCACTCCAACTTTGTTTACCTTCATGGAGATCTGTTGTGCCAACGGTAACCATGAAACCTCGAAAAGCCACAAATTCGCGATCGCCTTGTAATTGACGCTCGGCTCCTGGACTAGAAATTTCTAACACATAAGCATGGGAAATCAAATCGGCTGCATCAAGAGTGGGCTCTAGTGATCGACTCATCCGTTCACAATCATCTAACCCCGTGTTTTGATCAGGATTGCGAATATCGACCCGCAATACCACAGGATTTTTATTGGTATGCAATACAACATCGACAACCTCCAACCCAAGGGGCGAGGCAACTTCTTCAGCAATTTGAAAAATTTGCGGAATTAGAGGATGACTCATAGAATTTAAGATTTGAGCTTACAGTGTGAACGTTTCTTTGTTTTTGACGTAATACCAATTCACAGAAGTGTTGTCACACTTTTGTGAATTAAGAACTAAACCCTGTAAGGGGTTTAAAAGCACAAAATGGCGTAGCCATTTTGTGCTTTGGTATAAGAGTTTTAAAGCCAAGCTGTAAAAAGCTATTTTAAAAACAAAAAAGTGGGACGATCGCCCACTCTTTGAGTGCTTTTATCTTTAAACCGATCACAGCAAAAAGGATCACAGTTGCGATTCTCTTGCTGCTGAAGATCTGATGGCTACCTGCAAAATATGCAACAAGTAGTATACAGATACATTTCTTCGGAGCTTGTGTACTACAGGAAAAACATGGCTATCTTAGCGTGTTTACTCTTGACTACTTACCTGTCAGTACTGGAGCTATACTATCACGTTGAAACCAATTTTGATGTTTGCAGTGCCTTCGGTGCAGCAAACATCAAAATTGGTTTTTAGATTACTAATTCTGGACGCTCTTCTGGCAAAATAGCCCCCTGAACTGGGCAAACCTGCAAGCAAACACCGCAGTCAATACAAATTGAGGCATCAATCTTAAACCAAATTGTCCCTTTAATGTTTGCGCCCTCCCCTTGCTCAATACAGGCAACAGGACAAGCAGGGACGCAATCTGCTATGCCTTCACATATATTTGAGGCGATCGTATAAGACATATTGGCAATATCCAATTTGGATCTAATGATTACAGCTATTTATATTATGAAAGCAATTTAGCGACTTAATACCAAAACATAAAATGGCATACTCCCTCCCTGCCTACTAAAAAATAGGCATTATTAAAGTGAATAGGCTAAATAGGCGTTTCGGGGAGGTCAAACATCATAAACGTCTCAATGCTTTTCATGACGGGTGTTTCAGATATCGAATACCTCCGACGTTAAAACCATTGCACATCAACCATTTCAGCCCTTTAAGCTAAAGCACCTCCCCGAAACACTTATAGAGCCTAAATTTTTTAAAGGTTTTACTTTTCAGTACTTTTAAAAAATTCATTATTTCCTGCCTTCCTACCAAAGTAATAGGCATGGTGCGTAGCTTGACTTGAAAAGGAGTAGGGTTTGATCTAAAAACACGGTAAATCCTCAAAATGACAAAGCCATTTTGAGGATTGGTATAACAATTATTTTGATTTTACGAAAGCCTCAAACTTTTAAGTACAAACACTTAGAAGAAACATAAATTGAAACGATCTTTATGTTTTCTTAATTATTAAAACGGTTGCTTTGATTCTATAAACTCCCCAAGAAGATTGTTATGAAAGCATTACAGGAATCAGTTAAGACATTATTAAATTTATATTTAATTTGGGATCGCTGAAATGTTTCCTAAGCAAGGACTAGAGCTTGCTTGAACCTCAAATACGACCCTGCATAATTAAGTTAATTAATAAATCTCATTTAATAAATTTTTGGCAAAGCCAAATTTAAGATATATGAACACTTCAGACAACTCGGTTCCAGCTTGTCGATTGTGTCAGCACTACAATCCTGAAGGAAGAAGGGGCGGCTTTTGTGGAAAATTAGACGTTCCAGTCGGTCCCACATGGGAAGCTTGTAGCCTAGCGGTCCATCCTTTTGAACCACCTTGGCAATCTACCAATGATTTTAATTCTCTACTAAATGAATCCTTTCATAACTCAATCCCCCTAACGAATGAAGAAAGATTAGAACTACAAGAAATTAATATGCGATCACTTAGTTTTTCAAAGTATTGAAATGCTAAATTAATTCTTGAGGATAACAAGCAATCTGTATTCTAAACTAACAAATAATGTTGGAAATTTCAACCTTAGTAATAACTAATTCAAAATCAAAAGGATTTTTAAATGAAGTATTAAATATACTAAGTTTTGATGGCTATTATTCTATTTAGATGTAGTCACCTATAAATTTAGATATTCTTACAGAGCTTAGCTCTGCATTCAAACCAAAAAAGATTTTTAGAAGGCTTGAAAAGTAAATATTTTCCAGCAATTTCTGATCAAAAGAGCCCCAATACAGATTGCGAAAGCATTGCTTTGTAGCGCTTTCACAATTTGTATTGATTAGGTTTGAGCGCAAAGCGCAATAACTGGGCGTAGGTACTTGCATCCTAATATATAGCTGTCGCCATTCTTGTTAGGACATCAAACCCAAATGGTGAGAGGCGGCGCAAAACGCCGCCTCTCACCATTTGGGTTTGGATTTATCTTGATAAAATTGGCTAAGGCTATATCTATAAATTTCAAGAAACTAATCTTTAATAATTAGAACCAGATAAATACTAAGTCTAGCTCCACACAATATGCGATCCATAGTAAATTCACATGTGATAATCTTAATTAATTGAGAATTTGCAAGTCTTATTGTGATAGGTAAAAAGTGCTAGCAAGGGTTTGGAGCGCGGCAATCTTAGGTATCGATGCCATTCAAGTGGGTGTAGAAGTAGATGTATCAGGAGGATTGCCTGGCATTACCTTGGTGGGATTACCCGATACCGCAGTTCAAGAAAGTCGAGAGCGGGTTAAAGCAGCAATCAAAAATGCAGGATTCTCTTTTCCCATGCGCAAGATTGTGATTAATCTCACTCCAGCTGATTTGCGTAAAGAAGGTCCCATCTTTGATTTACCAATTAGTATTGGCATATTAGCTGCCTCTGAACAGGTTGATCCACAGTTATTAGGCGATCACTTGTTCTTAGGTGAAGTCTCCCTTGACGGTTCACTTCGCCCCGTTTCTGGCGTATTACCGATCGCTGCCGCTGCTCAGCGCTTAGGAATGATTGGGATTATTGTGCCGAAGGAGAACGCGCAAGAAGCTGCTTTAGTTAAAGGGCTCGCTGTGTATGGGTTACAAAGTATTACCGAGGTGGGGGATTTCTTAGCAAATCCAGACAAATATCTGCCAGTGGTTGCCAATCCAGAACTAAAATGGCATGAAAGTGAATTTAAACTGGATCTTAAGGATGTTAAAGGTCAACAACATGCTCGCCGTGCTCTAGAAATCGCTGCCGCAGGTGGACATAATTTGATTTTTGTTGGTCCGCCTGGATCTGGAAAAACTCTATTGGCTAGGCGTTTACCTAGCATCTTGCCAAATATGAACTTTGATGAAGCTCTAGAAGTAACTAGAATACACTCAGTAGCTGGCTTATTAAAAGGTAAGGGACTCGTAAGCGATCGCCCATTTCGCAGTCCCCATCATTCTGCTTCTGGTCCTTCATTAGTCGGTGGTGGCAGTTTTCCGCGCCCTGGGGAGATAACGCTAGCCACAAACGGCATCCTTTTTCTGGACGAGCTGACTGAGTTTAAACGTGATGTACTGGAATTTTTACGACAACCTTTAGAAGATGGATTTGTAAGTATTTCCCGTACTCGCCAATCCGTAACCTTTCCCGCCCAATTTACACTCGTCGCAAGTACGAACCCTTGTCAATGTGGTTACTATGGCGATTCTGTTCAGCCTTGTACCTGTACACCTCGTCAGCGTGAACAATATTGGGCAAAATTATCAGGACCATTAATGGATCGGATCGACTTACAGGTAACTGTTGCAAGATTGAAGCCAGAAGAGATGACGCGATCTCCTGAGGGAGAAAACTCTAGTGCTGTTAAAGAAAGAGTACAAGCATCGCGTAAAATTCAACAAAATCGATTTCAAAAGGAAACAAGGGTAAATTGCAATGCCCAGATGCAATCCAGACATTTACGCCAATGGTGTGAGCTAGATAACCCTTCCCGTGCCCTATTGGAATCCGCTATTAAACGTTTAGGTTTATCGGCACGTGCCACTGATCGCATTCTTAAGGTATCCCGTACGATCGCCGATCTAGCCAATGTCGAAAATATTCAAGTAGTTCATGTTGCTGAAGCAGTTCAATACCGCACTCTTGATCGAGTCACTTAAATGAAGCGCAGCATTTAGAGTTAGTGTGGGTTAGGGTTGTTAGCCTACAATCCTTAAAGTAAGAGCCTCGCAGGGTTTGGCTTTTATTGCACAGAAGTGTTGTCACACCTTTGTAATTAATTATGCCTACGCCCTTCGCCGCGCACCGCTATTTCTTGGCGGGGAAGGACGTAGCTACTTAATGTCTGATTTTAGGCTGGGAATGTAATATGCAAATGCTCAAAATGACATTGCCATTTTTGGAAGGCTAAAACCCTGCTGGATTTAATTTGCAATTCTCAAAATTGTCGTCATACTTTCGATAATTGGTATTATTTAGGTGATTCAAAAAATTATTTTGGTTTTAGTGCTAGAGCAAAGCCATATACATGCTATTTTGTGTCTTGACTTTCGGCTTTATACCTAATCTCTTTACAGGAGGAGACTAAAATATGAACAGTTTCATAAATAATTAAACGCTAACCTAGAATTTAAGATGGGCAAAGCAGAATGCCAATCATATTAACCTTAATATATATTTGTTTGGTGATTTGCTAATGGAAGAATCCTATCGGGGCATTCATGTATGAGTACAGTTCTGGTGGTTGAAGACAGTGTGACACAAAGAGAAATGATTGAGGACTTACTCAAGGGTAGTGGCTTAACCGTTAAAACAGCGGGCGATGGTGTGGAAGCGCTAGAGCAAATGCAAGGCAATTGCCCAGACATTGTAGTTATGGACATTGTCATGCCCCGCATGAATGGCTATGAGTTATGTCGTCGCATTAAAACCGATCCCAAAACTGAGCGCGTTCCTGTCGTAATGTGTTCATCGAAAGGTGAAGAGTTTGATCGCTATTGGGGAATGAAGCAGGGTGCTGATGCCTACATAGCTAAGCCATTTCGGCCTCAAGAGCTAGTTGGTACTGTTAAACAGTTACTGAGAAAAGCTTAATAATTTCGCTAAGAATGCTAAAAGTGTAGACAATTCTTGATAATTTAATGGCAGTTGGTTAACATCATTACTTTAATACTTTCTCAATATTCTCAATGTTCACTTTTTAAGTCTTGAAGACATTTAAAATTTGCTATTTTGCAAGGTAGAGATCCTCAAATTATGGTAGGAAACCAAGAATTCTTCCCTGGCATCGGACAAGATCAGGCTACAGACTTTGATCAAGGCATCGAAGCTCCAGAAGGTGAGCTGCACTTAAGATTTTTTGTGGCTTCTGGAATTGAGTTTGCTTTACCTGCAATTGGAGTCAGTCAAGTTTTGGAATTTGCTCCAGATCGGATTAACCCGATGCCTAATGTCTCCCCCCTACTGCTTGGCACAGTGAATATTCGGGGTAGAGTAGTTTGGGTAGGAGATCTCGGTCAATTTTTGGGAGAGGCTCCCCCAGTTAATACTGATCGCGCAGAAATTTCAATTATTGCGATCGAGGATCAGGGCATGATGTTAGGTTTAGCGGTAGAACAAATTGGCGTAATGGCTTGGCTTGACTCTTCACAACTAAATGTCTCAAGAAACAGCTCTGACAGTATGGCTCCATTTATTAAAGGTGAGTGGATAATGGAAGATAGCGATCCCCTAAAACTATTAGATCAAGTCAACATTTTACGATCAGCAAGGTGGGCATCCTAGACATAGTAATTTCAAGATGATTTCGCGCAAATGGCAGAGATTTTAGGAGAAAGCACATGGCATCAAGTACACAATACCAAAAAGAATACGAAAAGGCTTCCTTAGCCTATATGCAAGGAGACTACAGTCAAGCTGGCAAATTGACTCAAGAATTGGTTAAAGCCTGCCCTAGCGATCCTATGTATCGTCTTCTTCATGCCCATATAAATCTCGCCCTAGAGCGCTATCAAGATTCAATTGGTGAATATGAAACTGTTTTACATTTGACGGACGACAACTCTATTTTAGAATATGCCCATAGTGGTATTGCGGCAGCTAAAGAAAGACTAGATATCAAGGATGATAGCTACAGTATGGGCAGCGCAGATGAGTTTAGTAGTAAGCAGCAATATGCCTACGAAGATAATAGTTATAATCAATCCAATTTTAATACGCAAGGATCTTGGTCTACTGATGATAGTGGTGGTCAAAGTACTGGCTCAAGTCGTATTGACAATTTTGATTTTGAAGATTTTAGTTCTGATACTTCGATGAACGGCTCTAGTCAATACAGCTATGGTGCAGAAACTCCGCTAGCAGGGGATTCAAGTTTTAACTCTGGTTACAAATCTAGTGGTACTTCAGGCAATATGAATTCAGACACTGATGTTGTCTTTATGGATGAGTTTGATGATTTTGATGACATTAGTGAATCATCTTTTTCTAATTCATTTGGAGATTCAGAAACAACACAGATGGTCTCAGACCTCTCTATGTCAGATTTTGGCAGTCAAGACTTTACAACTTCGGGACGCTCAAACAACACTACATCATTAGCCAATCAAGACATGCCCACGGCACGATTTAAACAATCGGAAAATGAGGCAGAGTTATTTGGATTAGGATCAATTAATACACCAGTCGGCACAAAGAGAGCAGGTGCGGATGTTGTCGCTGAAGCATCTGAGCAGGGCGGCTTATTTTCTCCCTTTGATAATATGCCGCTCAAGACCAAAAATGTGATCACCGCGATCGCGACAGGGGTTGTCGCCATGGTTGCCGCAGGTGTGGTTACTAACTTTGCCACTGGCTCAATCTCAGATAAGACAACAAGGGAACAAGTCCGAAATACTGGCTGGATGATGGGTGGAGCCGCAGCTTTGGCAAGTGGGGCAATCGCTTGGGGATTAGGCAAACGCTCATCTCGGCTGATCGATCAATCGACTTCAAACTTACAAGCTCAGTTTGAAGCCGTAATTCGTGGTGATATGAGTCCTCGTGCGACCGTTTATAGCGAAGATGAGTTTGGTAGACTCGCAGCAAGTTTTAACCAAATGATTCAGTCGATTGTGTCAAACACCAACGAAGCCCAACGCAAAGCCGCCGAACAAGAACAAGCTAAAGAGGATTTACAACGTCAGGTAATCAGATTGCTTGATGACGTGGAAGGCGCAGCACGAGGTGACTTGACCGTACAAGCGGAGGTGACTGCTGACGTACTAGGCGCGGTTGCTGACTCCTTTAACCTCACGATTCAAAACCTGCGCGAGATTGTTAACCAAGTAAAAATTGCGGCTCGTCAGGTAAACGAAAGCTCTCGCGAAAATGAAGCATTCGCCCGTAGTTTGTCATCGGATGCGTTACGTCAAGCTGAAGAGTTAAGCGTTACCTTAAACTCAGTGCAAATGATGACTGAATCGATTCAACGTGTAGCCGAAAGTGCACGTGAAGCGGATCAGGTTGCTAAACTCGCATCCGAAACCGCTATCAAGGGCGGCGACGCGGTAGAACGTACCGTAGCAGGTATTTTAGACATTCGCGAAACGGTTGCTGAAACTACGCGCAAGGTTAAACGCCTTGGAGAGTCTTCCCAAGAAATTTCTAAGATTGTTGGTTTGATTTCCGCGATCGCTTCACGTACTAACTTACTTGCTTTAAACGCTAGTATTGAAGCGGCGAGAGCGGGCGATGCGGGAAGAGGTTTTGCGATCGTTGCCGATGAGGTTCGCCAGCTAGCAGATCGCGCCGCGAAGTCATCTAAGGAAATTGAGCAAATCGTATTACAGATTCAGAGTGAAACTAGTGGTGTACAACAAGCGATGGAAATCGGTACACAACAGGTTATTGATGGTACAAGACGTGCTGAACAAGCCCGTCAATCGCTCACAGACATTATCCAAGTTTCCCATCGCATTGAAACTTTGGTACTATCGATTACAGAAGATACAGTCAAGCAGACCGAGACTTCTAGGACGGTATCTCAGGTTATGCAGTCAGTTGAATTGTCAGCCCAAGAAACTTCGCAAGAGTCTCAAAGGGTGTCAGCATCGCTCCAAAATCTGGTGGGTGTGGCTCGCAGCCTCCAAGACTCTGTGGAACGCTTCCGTGTTGACGCGGGTGATAAAACAACGGGAGTTCGTTAGGATTATTACCTTTAGCTATACTACTCACACCCTAAATCTTTGAGAGGATTCTGTCATGAACTCGGAACAACAACAGCAGCGAATCATGGGCTACTTCATTGAAGAAGCCCGCGAACATCTTCAGACAATTGAACAAGGCGTATTAAACTTGGAAGATGTCCTCAATGCTTCCGAATCAGTTAATGAGCTTTTTCGAGCAGCTCATTCAATTAAAGGCGGCGCTGCGATGTTAGGAGTAGGCAGCATTCAGCATGTTGCCCATAGATTAGAAGATTTTTTCAAAATCCTCAAAGAAAATCCACAAATAATTGTCGATGAGCGATTAAAAAGTTTGTTATTAGCGGGATTTGACCCACTGGCAGAACTTTTGGATGAGTTACAAGGTGGATATAAAATATCTGATGAGTTAACGCTTGAGACGAATAACCGAGTCAAGCCTGTCTTTGCTGAGATAGAGTCCTACCTAAATCAGTTAGCCTCAAATAATGATGGGGAGATATCTACTGATACATCTAATCAACAAGAAGAAAGTATTTCTCAGCTACAAGAGTTAGCCATTTCTCAACAGTCAATATTTCAGCAAGAAATTACGACCAAAATGCGAGATATGCTGCAATTATTTCGAGCGGCAGATAGTGCAGAAAGTCGATCCCAGTTACAAGCAGTTTGTAATTACTTCCAAGAAATCGGCAATAACTTTGATTTACGCAATTGGACTAATTTAATCACTCAAATTAAAAATGCGATCGCTCAGCCGAGCAATTCATACCGTACCCTCGCACCTATTTTGATTCGAGAGTTAAAAGAAGCTCAAGATCTAGTACTGGCAGATCGGGAATTAGAAATTGCTGTGTCATTACAACTCCAAAGCCTCTTGCCATATCGATTTTCGGAGCCAGAGGAGGATGAAGTCAGTACAATTTTTACTACTGCGTCTGGGAATATAGGCGAAGATTCAAATGTCAATGATTTTGATGTTTCCGATACATCCAATATATCCACCGAGGGAGATTTCGTTTTAAATCCAGATGTAGATATCGATCTATTTGCTGATCAGCTTGATGAAGAAGTATTTGATTTGCCAGATACCCGTAAAAATCAAATTGATCAGATGGATTGGATGGATAGCGAATATGAAATCACTGAAAATCAGCATATTGATGGGCCAAAAGTCGGTGCTTTAGAATTAAAATCTCTGGCTATTCTATTTGAAAACGATGATATCGATTTTGATGCTGCATGGGAGGATATCGAATCCAATGAAACGAATATCGCAAACCATAGCGCTACTGAGACTTCTGACAGTCATGATGAGTTTGCCGATCTCCTTGACAATAATTCTGACAACAATGATGTAACCGCTCCAAACTTAATCCGTGGAGAATCTAGTATTGAGCAACTGTTTGGTGAGGTTTATGACCAAGACTTAACCATTGAAGAGAATAGTAGTTCTCTATTTCCAGATGATTTAGAAGATTCATGGGTGCAGACCGCTGAAGTCAGTCCTGAAATCATTCCTAAAAGGGAACAAGCAAGTTTAGATAGCCTATTTACAGAAGATTTGGCTGATGAAGAGTCTCTAGACAACCAATTGGATTTTGATTTAGGGATGGACATTGTTGAGCAAATTAATGTTGAACAAGTTAGCGATTATCAAGTAGATGATGCACTTTCAGTTGACAATGAGTTTAGTCGCGATATTGAGGTCAGTAAAATAGATGTTGAGAAGAATAGCTTTCCTGAATTACTATCTCAATTAGAAAGTACAGAACAGTTTGTAGACAATCAACTGGATGACACAGATGACTCTCAGCCTCTCTCTAGCGAAAAATATTTTGCCGCGATCGCAAGGGCAGAGAGTGAGGATGCTGGTGGTGATGACAATATCCCTAGTGAGCCATTTGCCTTGACTTTTTCGGAAGAGGGAATGAATTTACTTGACAATCCGTTTGAGAGCAACAGAAGTCTAGACGAAGTTTTATTAGAATCATCTCCTGACCTTATTAATGAAGAAACTGTCAATGCTGTAGATAATTCCTTTGAAGATTCCGAAGAAATTGTATCTATTGACTACATAGGGGTTGTTCCTAATTACGGCTCTGATGGCATCGATACGACTGGATTGAATATATTTGATGAGCTAGGATTTGACAATGATGAGTTTGACGAAGTAGTGAACCCGCAGGAAGTTGTAGGATCAGCAAATGTAGTTGTTCCTGACACAATCGCTAATGATTTCGATGACAAACTTTCTAGCACTGACGATTTAGGAGATTTCTTTTCAGACCCTGAAGAGCCTGAAATTGCTAGTGATGTAAGCAATAATCATCTTGATAGTTTTGATCAGAAATTTAGTAATACTGATGATTTAGGCGATTTCTTTTCCACGTCTGACGAGCCTGAAGCTTCTATTGAAGTAAATGACGAATTTGATACTTTCACTGATTGTACGAATATTACTGAGAAATCGGATGGTTTCTTTAGTGATTCAGAAGAAGCTGAAATTATTTCTAATGATTTCTTCGGTGATTCAGAAGAGCCTGAAATTATTTCTAATGATATCAGCGATAGTAATATTGATGGTTTTGAACAAGAATTATCTAATACTCAAGATCTAGGAGATTTCTTCGCAGCTTCCGATGAACCTAAAATTTCTATTGATGTCCTTAATACTAGTGAACCTACTTATGAATTCAACAACACTGAATCTTTAGGCGATTTCTTTGATGAAGTAGAAGAGACCCAAAGTTTAACGGAAAATACTACAAATAATGATTCTGATGAATTTAGTGCTGATTTAACCAATATTGATGAATTCGATAATGTAGTTGATATTTCTGAAGAAGAGCAAGAATCATTTATTGATTTTGATTCTCCTCAAGATATTAATTCCGATTCCTTGTCAATAGTAAATGAAGATACTTCTGAAGTAAGTCCTACAAATTTAGCAGGAGAGTTTTTTGAGCAAATCAGCTCCTCGAATGAATCAAATCTGGCTGACTTATTTACTGATGCTGAAGAAGATTTAACCGTAGAGGAAAATGAAATCAACTTTATTCAAGCAACTTCTTTAACTCAAGCCGAGGATATTGATGATTTGACAAGTATGTTCGATGGCAATTTACAAGATGCAAGTTTAAAAACGATGGGATCGGCTCTTCCAAATTTCCAAGAGGATCTAAATTTTGAAGATAATGAAGCGTCGGCAAAGACCACCATTGATAATTTGGCAGATTTCTTCCAAGGTGATGATGATTTGGAAGCAAATAATTTTCTGCAAAATTCTGAAGAAGAATTGGTAATCTCCAATCTAACTGATAACACCCCTCTAGGCTTTGGCGAATTTAACGAATTTGCTGACTTAGACGAAGACATTTCTGAATTAGATTTTTCTATCACCCAAGACCCAGAAACAAAAAAACTAGAGCCTGAGCAGCAATTGCAAACTGAAGAACTAAATGGGATTGATGACAACTTCGACTTCGATGATTTAGAAGCGATGATTGGCATTTTTAGTAATATGCCAAATGATGTTAATAGTGTGAATAATCGAACCTTTGATGATCAGATTACAGCTACTGTTGTAAATGAGCAGGGCTCATCGGATTCCAATGATATGAATTTTGATGAATTGGAAGCTCTTCTAGGTGAGAGTAACAGCTTTGATGAAACTGCAAAAACGAAGAAGGCAACTGATGGGTTTGATGAGTTAGAATTCCTGATTCAAAATACATTTACTCCAGAGGTCGGGCAGGTGATCACTAAAACTCCTAAACGTCAACCTGCTGCCACTCGCAAGCCAAGGCTTACAGATTCAACCATGCGCGTTGATGTAAAGTACCTTGACAGTCTTAATAACCTTGTTGGGGAACTGGTTGTAAACCGTAATCTTTTGGAACAGGATCAGGAAAGACTTCAACAGTTTATTACTAACCTATTGCATCAAGTGCAGTTATTAAGTGATGTATCGCAGAGAATGCGTGATCAATATGATCGTTCTTTGCTCGAAGCTTCGCTAACCGCAGGGCGTGGTGGACGATCCTCCTATAGTTTTGACACGCTATCAAAATTAAGTGATAGTTCAAATTCAAATACTTCGGTGACCAATGACTTTGAAGGAATTGAGCTTGATCGCTACAATACTTTCCACGTTCTATCGCAAGAGATCATTGAGTTGATTGTTCGAGTTCGTGAGTCGGCTTCGGACATTGAGTTCGTGGTTGGTGAGACAGATCAAGTAACTCGTCAGTTAGGCACGATTACCACCCAAGTTCAAGACGATTTGAAACAATCGCGCATGGTTCCCTTCGCGCAAATTGCCGATCGCTTACCCAGAGGTATTCGCGATCGCGCTCTCAAAACAGGCAAACAGGCGGAGCTAGAAATATTTGGACGAGAGACGCTGATCGATAAGGCGATTTTGGAGCAGCTTACTGATCCACTTACGCACCTTGTAAATAATGCGATCGATCACGGTTTAGAAGATCCCACCACTCGCCAAGCGGCTGGGAAATCAGCAACTGGAAGATTGACTGTCAGAGCCTATCACCAAGGTAACCAGACCGTAATCTCAATTAGCGATGATGGTGCTGGCATCAGTACAGACAGAGTTAAGAAAAGTGCTGTTTCTAAGGGGGGGCGATCGCAAGCTGAGGTTGATCGTCTCAATGAAACTGAAGTGTATTCTTTGCTGTTTGAAGCTGGATTTAGTACTGCGGCCCAAGCTGACGAATTTAAAGGTCGCGGAGTTGGTCTAGATGTGGTTAAAACCTGCCTTGATGATATCCGTGGTGTAATTATCGTGGAATCGGTAGTTGGTAAGGGAACGACCTTTACAATTCGCTTACCGTTGACTCTAAGTATTTCTAAGGCAATGTTTTGCATTAGCGATCGCGCTCGAATTGCCTTCCCCGTTGATGGCTTCGAGGATATGGTGGAAGTTCCACAAAGCCAGATCATTCTTAACGAGAAGGGTCAGCCCTGTTTGCCTTGGCGTGATACAGTTTTGCCATTCCAACATTTGTCTAACTTGCTATCCTATAGTCGCCATCTCAGCCGCAGCAGCATTTATGGAAAGCAGGAAAACGATGAACTTTGCATTATTATTCTTCGTAATGACACTAGTTATCTCGCTCTACAGGTCGATCAATTCCTTGGCGAATACGAAATCGTAATCAAGCAACTTGAAGGCCCAATTCCCCAACCTGCGGGAATTGCAGGGGCAACTGTGTTAGGGGATGGTCGAGTCATGGCGATCGCAAACGTGTTGGAGTTATTTGACATTGCTAGCGGCAGATTGCGTCCTTCGTCATCAGGGCTGACTATTCAGTCAACTGTCGAAGAAGATGTTGCTGTCGATCCAACGGTACTAATTGTCGATGACTCGATTACAGTACGTGAGTTGCTATCATTGACATTTGCGAAAGTTGGCTATCGTGTGGAACAAGCAAAGGATGGTCAGGATGCTTGGGAAAAACTGCGTGCTGGGCTGCCTTGCGACATGATCTTCTGCGATATTGAAATGCCTCGCATGGATGGATTGGATCTACTATCGAGATTGCAAAAGGATTCTCGACTGAAAGAGATTCCTGTAGCAATGTTAACTTCACGCGGAGCCGACCGCCATCGTCAGTCAGCAATTCAGCTTGGGGCAAAGGGTTACTTCACTAAACCCTACCTCGAAGAAGAATTATTGAGTGCCTCGAAGCGTCTACTAGCTGGAGAAACTCTGCCTATCTAAGCCAAGGGGCGATCGCCTATAATACAAATCAAGAAATGGCGCAGCCATTTCTTGATTTAAAAAACCTTGCTGGGTTTGGGTTTCAATCCATGAACATTTTGTAACATTTTCATGGATTGGTATAATACCAACTAGATAGCTAGGACACATTTGGGGTTAGCTGATGCTACAAATAGATCGTCAATATTTACCCACCAGTGACGAATTACCAGATTCTGACGATACACCTGTGGATAACGAAGACTAGAATTATGCTCCTAAGTCTTAAAATTGAAAATTTTGCCCTGATCGATCGCTTAGAGCTTGAGTTATACGCGGGACTAAATATTCTCACAGGTGAAACAGGAGCAGGCAAATCAATTGTCCTTGATGCTCTAGATGCGGCTCTTGGAGGCAAAGTATCAGCGAGAATGTTAAGAACTGGATCAGATCGCGCCAATATCGAAGCTACTTTCTCGACTAATCAGGCGATCGCCCAGTGGCTAGAGATTCAAGAAATTGATGCAATTGATGCCGAAACGTTGATGTGTAGCCGCGAAATCACGGCGAAGAGCAATCGCACCCGCATTAATGGCGTGGTTGTGAATAAACAGCAAATTCAAGAATTGCGCGATCACCTTGTTGAGATTACGGCGCAAGGTCAGACGATCTTACTGAGTCAAGCTGCTCAACAGAGGGAATGGCTAGATAGTTTTGGCGATCAAGTTTTTAATCAGGCTTTGTCATTGCAAAGGCAAAAAGTCGCAAAGCTATTTGAATCCAAGGAGCGATCGCGCAAAGCTTTATTTGATCGTCAGCAGAATGAACGCAATCGGCTACAGCATTTGGACATGTTGCGCCATCAACTCAAGGAATTAGAGTCAGCAAAATTAGATGATCCCGATGAATTAGATAATCTCGAAAGCGATCGCAATCGGTTAGCCCATAGTGTGGAATTACAAAAGCAAGGCTATGCCGTGTACGAAGCGCTCTATCAAAATGACAGTGGTAATGCTTGCGCGGATTTGTTAGGACAAGCAGAGTCAATTCTTATGGAAATGATCACACTTGATCGTGAAGTTGAGGGCATTCTCGAACTAGTTTCTAGCGCCCTTGCTCAGGTCGAAGAAGCGGGGCGACAGATCAACAATTACGCCAATCGTCTGGACTCTGATCCTGAACAATTGGAAACGATCGAGCAACGAATTAATCAAATCAAGCAAATCTGTCGCAAATATGGCACGCTTCCCGAAGCGATCGCCTATACTGAAAAGCTCCAACTTGAACTTGCTGAACTCACCGATCAAAGTATTTCTATTGAAGATTTAGAACGTAAAGCTGCGTCTGATTTGCAATCTTTGCTGAAGGCTTGTAAGAAATTGACGGAATTACGTCGGCAAACGGCGATCGCTCTCGAACAAGTGCAAATCGACGCTTTGAAAATGCTGGCGATGGAAAAAGTTCGTTTTCAGGTCGAAATTTATCCGAGTGAACCCAACGCATTAGGCGGCGATCGCATAGTCTTTGAGTTCAGCCCTAATCTTGGCGAGCCTTTGCAACCTCTTGCTGAAACTGCTTCAGGAGGAGAAATGAGCCGATTTTTATTAGCGCTGAAAACTTGTTTTGTGAAGCAGAAAACCCAAGATTCTCAACCAGCATCTACAGAATTTAATCATGCGAATGTCGGCACAATGGTATTTGATGAAATTGATGCTGGCGTATCAGGTCGTGTTGCCCAAGCGATCGCAACGCAACTCTGGCAACTGAGCCGTAGTTCTCAAGTCCTTTGCGTGACTCACCAGCCATTAATTGCCGCGATCGCCGATCAACATTTTCATGTCAGCAAGCAGGTAATCGGCGATCGGACTCAAGTGCAAATTCGCCTATTAGAATTGGAAGAACGCAAACAAGAGCTTGCTCAGATTGCTTCAGGAATGAATGTTGAGGAGGAGAAAGAAGGAAAAAAGAAAAAGGAAAAAGGGAAAAATATTGATAAGGAGAGTGTTAGTAGTACGATGTCTCAGGCGATCGCGTTTGCTGAGTCTTTACTGGAGCAGGCTACTGCTATCAAAGCTAGTAGCTAAAATATTATGGTAGCTGCCGATAACGATGCTCTTTCTCGCTAAATCAAATAAATGACTACTCAAGATCAACCTGATAAGCAACCTAACACTGAGACAAAGCAAGAACCCATTCTCTGTAATCACTGTTTGCGTACAGCCACTAACGGCATTAAATGCCAAGGTATTTGTGTTGCTGATAGTAATTATTGATTTCTATGTTGCTAATCGTTGCGGAACTTTACCGTTTCTCAATTAAGTATTCTTAGTAATTTACACTAGGGGCATAGCTATCAACTTATTACATGAATTATTAATCTTTCTAAACTCAATTTGCTGTAATTACTAACCTTATACCTATGTCACAACCCACGATTGAATCTGTTTTACAAGAAAAGCGCTTGTTTGAGCCTTCTGCGGAGTTTTCGCAATCTGCTCATATTAAAAGTCTTGCTGAATATCAACAAATTTACGATCGCGCTAAAGCCGATCCTGCTACCTTCTGGGCTGAGCTAGCCGATCAAGAACTACATTGGTTTGAGAAATGGCACACCGTTCTCGACTGGCAACCGCCATCGGTGAAATGGTTTGACGGCGGCAAAATTAATATTTCCTATAACTGTCTCGATCGCCACTTGACCACTTGGCGCAAAAACAAAGCGGCTCTAATTTGGGAAGGTGAAAATGGCGACTCGCGCACACTGACCTATAGCCAATTGCATCACGAAGTTTGTCAGTTTGCCAATGCCCTCAAACAATTAGGAGTTCAAAAAGGCGATCGCGTTGGTATTTATATGCCAATGATCCCTGAAGCAGCGATCGCCATGCTAGCCTGTGCCAGAATCGGCGCAGTACATGGTGTCGTATTTGGTGGATTTAGTGCCGAAGCTTTACGCGATCGCCTTGTTGATGCCGAAGCAAAACTTGTCATCACTGCTGATGGTGGTTGGCGCAAAGATGCGATCGTGCCATTAAAAGAGCAAGTAGATAAGGCGATCGCCAATGGAGCCGTACCTTCCGTTACCGATGTCTTAGTTGTAAAACGGACAGGTCAAAATACGCATATGACCGCAGGAAGAGATCATTGGTGGCATGACTTACAGCAGGGTGTTTCTGCTAAATGTGATGCAGAGCCAATGGATAGTGAAGATATGCTATTCGTTCTTTACACCTCTGGCAGTACTGGTAAACCAAAAGGAGTCGTGCATACTACGGCTGGCTACAATCTTTATAGCCACATGACCACCAAATGGATTTTTGATCTCAAAGATACCGATGTGTATTGGTGTACAGCCGATGTGGGCTGGATTACAGGACATAGCTATATTGTGTATGGACCTTTATCCAATGGTGCAACCACACTAATGTATGAAGGAGCGCCCCGCCCTTCCAATCTTGGCTGTTTTTGGGATGTAATTGAGAAGTATCAGGTGAGTGTGTTTTACACCGCACCCACAGCCATTCGCGCCTTTATTAAAATGGGTGAGCATCATCCTAATACTCGTGATTTGACATCACTGCGTTTATTGGGAACCGTTGGTGAGCCGATTAATCCTGAAGCTTGGATGTGGTATCACCGCGTGATTGGTGGCAGTCGATGTCCGATTGTGGATACATGGTGGCAAACGGAAACAGGTGGAGTCATGATTACAGCGCTTCCTGGAGCCGTTCCCACAAAACCAGGTTCGGCAACACTTCCATTCCCAGGGATTATTCCTGATATTGTCGATCTTGAAGGTAATCCTGCTAATGAAAACGAAGGCGGCTATCTGATCGTGCGCCATCCTTGGCCAGGCATGATGCGAACGGTTTACGGTGACCCAGAGCGTTTCCGTAAGAGCTATTGGGAGCATATTCCTCCCAAAGATGGCAACTATGTCTATTTTGCAGGTGATGGCGCTCGTAAGGATGAAGATGGCTATTATTGGGTGATGGGTCGCGTCGATGATGTAATTAACGTTGCTGGTCACCGTTTAGGAACCATGGAAATCGAATCGGCGCTAGTTTCTCACCCTGCGGTTGCTGAAGCTGCTGTGGTTGGTAAGCCTGATGAGTTAAAGGGTGAGGATATCTTTGCCTTTGTGATTCTGGAAGGCGATCGCCAGCCTAGCGATGAACTTGCTAAGGAACTTAAAAAGCACGTTGTCGGTGAAATTGGGGCGATCGCCCGTCCGAATGAGATTCGCTTTGCGGAAGCTCTACCGAAAACGCGATCGGGGAAAATTATGCGACGTTTACTGCGATCGCTTGCCTCTGGTCAAGAAATCACCAGCGATACTTCTACCCTAGAAGATCGTTCGATTTTAGATAAATTGAGAGAAGGTGCTTAACAAAAAAAGGCTGTGCATCCGCACAGCCTTTTTTTGTTATTTTAGCTCTGCTAGTGCCTTACGGGCTTGGGCTAACCCATCAATATTGCCTTGTCGATTAAAGAAACGCTCAGCACTTTCTAGCATTTTGCGAGCTTCGATCGCGCGTTGTTGAGTTGCTAATAACTTGCCTAAGGCTAGATAAGTTGGTGCATCCTCTGGCTCAGCTTCAAGAATTTGGCGATAAGCCACGATCGCCCCCGATAGCGAACCTTGCTGAATATAGATATCAGCGATCGCCCGTTGTAACTCGATCAAATTATTGGCAGGAATATTTCTAGCTCCTGCGGCTCGGCGGAGAGAGGTGATCGCTTCAGCATAATTGCCTTCACTTTGAAAGACCTTAGAAATAGCAAGATTAGCTTGAGGGTGTCGAGGATCGACTTCTAAAGCTCGTTTGTACTTAGCGATCGCCTCTTCATATTGATTTTGCTCAGCAAATAAACCACCAAGAGCCACCAATACATCAGCGTCAAAAGGCGCAATCTTATCGGCTTGATTATAAGCGGCAAAAGTCCCTTTACGATCTCCTAAGAGTTTTAAAACGTAGCCCAAATTCAGATAAATCTTGGCATTCCTAGGTGCAACTGCGATCGCTTGACGATAGATTTTGGCAGCTTCGGCATATTGTTTTTGTTCAGTCAACAGAAAGCCAACACTGTTGTAAGCATCTATATTTTGGCGTTCCAAGGCAATCACGCGGCGATAGGCGGTTAAAGCGCTAGGATAGTCTTTGATGCGGACATAGACAAAACCTAATGCATTAAAGGCTTTAGCATTATTGGCATCTAATTTAGTAGCTTTATCTAGAGCCGCGATCGCTCCAGAATAATTATTCTGTTGAGTTAGTAAAAATCCAAGGCTAGTAAAAATGCGCGAGTTTTTCGGCTCTAGATTAGCAGCCTGTTGATAAGCAGCGATCGCACCTGAAATGTTATTGTTTTGCCACAGTTGTCGCCCCTGTCTGATCCATTCAGTAGCATCTTTTTTGGCTTGGGCATAGGCACCTTCAGTAAACGGCATAGCGATCGCCCCTGCGATCATTAATACTAGAGCGAGATTTGTAAGGCTGGTGAATGAACGAAACAAGCGCATAAGCTTTTTAAATTACATTAATGATTTTCTATGGTTGCCCATATAGCAGACCATAAAATTTCTATTCTTCAGGGTTTGACTCTTCCATATTAACAAGCTCGACAGAGTTCGGGGCATTACGAGCATCAGTAAAATTCGTTCCTTCAATACTTTTCAGTGTTGATAGATAAGTTCCTGTCAAATCTGCCCCAATTAATTTGGCATTAGCTAGATTTGCCCAATTTAGCTTGGCATTAGTTAAATTAGCGCGGCTAAGATCGGCTCCAGCGAGATTTGCACCCATTAAATTTGCCCTTGTTAAATCTGCTTCGGTGAGATTTGCACCCCGCAAGTCTGCCCCATTCAGATAAGCTCCTGTCAAAAAGGCATTCGACAAATTAGCTCGACATAGGCGCGATCGCGTGAGGTTGGCGCTAGTCAAAAACGCATTACTAAAATTAGTTTCTACTAAGACCGCATCACTGAGATCAGCTTCAATTAAAAATGCTTCGGATAGATTTGCGCCAATTAATGATGCTTGTTCGAGAATAGTGCCATTGAGATTTGCTTGAATCAGAATGGAACCACTCAAATTTGCTCTTACTAAATTTGCCAGATTTAGTTCCACATCTTCTAAATTGGCAATATCAAGAGTTATTTCCTCAAGATCTGATTCAATAAAATTGGCTCCAGTCAAATTGGCTCCAGTCAAAATCAATCCGATGAGAGATCGCTTACTAAAATCGCGATCACCCAAAGCGTAACTTTCGAGAAGTTCTTTTGCATTCATGATTGATTGACAGATGATTAGGGACGATAACCCGAAGCAAGCAACTGCGCGACTGACTTGGCATGGTAGGACAAGATAATATCTGCACCAGCACGTTTCATGCTTAACAGTGTCTCAAACATGACCTTCTTCTCATCAATCCAGCCGAGTTGCGCGGCTGCCTTAACCATTGCATACTCACCACTGACGTTGTAGGCGGCTACAGGTACATTGGTTGCATCTTTTACCTTGGCGATGATATCTAAATAGGCAAGAGCAGGTTTGACCATCACAATATCTGCGCCTTCAGCAATGTCGAGATAGACTTCCTTAATGGCTTCGCGAGAATTGGCTGGGTCCATTTGATAGGTCTTTTTGTCACCAGACTTAGGTGCAGAACCTAGGGCATCGCGGAAAGGTCCATAGTAAGCAGAGGCATATTTTGCTGAATAGGCGAGAATGCCCACATTCTCAAATCCAGCTTCATCTAGCCCTTGTCGAATTGCTCCAATCCGACCATCCATCATGTCGGAAGGAGAAACAAAATCAGTTCCAGCAGCAGCTTGGGAAACAGACATTTTGACAAGAACTTCGACTGTCTCATCATTCAGAATTACGCCGTTATCATCAATGATGCCGTCATGTCCATGTGTAGTGAAAGGATCGAGGGCAACATCGGTAAAAATAATAATATCGGGAATTAATGCCTTAATGGCGCGAACTGCACGCTGTGCTAGTCCTTCAGGATTAAAACTTTCACTACCTGTGAGATCTTTTTTCTCTTCAGGAACCGCAGGAAAAAGGGCGATCGCCTTAATTCCTAAAGCATAAATCTCTTCTACTTCTTTAACTAATAGATCGAGAGTAAATCGATAGGCTTCAGGCATTGAAGGGATTTCAACACGATTATTCTCTCCTTCCATCACGAACATAGGATAGATGAAGTCATCTGTTGTTAAATGATTTTCTCTAACTAGGCTACGGACAGAAGGGTTACGGCGGAGGCGACGAGGACGATGTGTGAGTTGCATTGATGTTTCTTGACTTTTCTTAATGAATTTGCGTTAAAAACATTTAGTAAAACATTTATTTTTTAAATATGTATTATACCAGAATCACTAACACTAATTCCAAAAAGAAAAGTGGCGCAACGCGCCACTTTTCTTTATAAACACTCAAACGTTTAATAAAAAGAACAAGAAAGGCAGCGCCAAGCGCTGCCTTTCTTTTAAATACCCAAACGTTGATAGATTTGGTCAAGATTTTTAAGATGCTTATTAGGATCGAAGCAAGCAGCTAACTCTTCTTCAGAGAAAGTTTTCTTTACAGTTTCATCTTCGCTGATCAACTTACGGAAATCACCGTCGGTTTTATTCCATGCAAGGTGAGCAGCTTTCTGGACGATCGCATAGCTATCTTCACGGCTTAAGCCCTTAGTAACCAGTCCCAGCAACACCTGCTGACTGAAGACCACACCACCATAACAATAGAGATTGCGCTCCATGTTGTGGGTATGCACCAACAGATTTTTGGTTAAATCCGTGATTTCTCTAAGCATGAAGTGCGTGAGGATGCAGCTATCAGGTAGTAACACCCGTTCCGCCGCACTGTGGGAAATATCGCGTTCATGCCATAGGGCAACATTTTCCAGAGCCGTCGTCGCATAGCCACGCAACAACCGCGCCATACCTGTTAAACGCTCAGAACGGATGGGATTACGCTTGTGAGGCATTGCGGAGGAGCCTTTTTGTCCCTTGGTGAAATGCTCTTCCACTTCGAGGACATCGGTACGCTGAAGGTTACGGATTTCAACGGCAAAACGCTCGATCGATGCGCCGATCAGGGCTAGTACTTGTGAAAACTCGGCATGGCGATCACGGGAAATTACCTGCGTCGATGCACAATCGGGCTGAAGTCCTAACTTTTGACAGGCGATCGCTTCAATGCGAGGGTCAACATTGGCATAAGTACCCACTGCGCCCGAAATTTTACCGACAGCAATAGTTTTGCTTAAGTTCAATAGGCGATCGCGATGGCGCAACATTTCCGCTAACCAGCCAGCCAGCTTGAAGCCAAAGGTAATTGGTTCGGCATGGATACCATGCGTCCGACCCGACATAATCGTGTAGCGATGTTGTTGGGCTTGGTAGCGAATCGCTTGGATGGCTTCTTCTAACTGGGCTTGGATAATTTCTAAGCTATCGACTAATTGCACTGCTAGAGCCGTATCTAGCACATCAGAACTAGTCAAACCGAGGTGAATATAGCGTCCTGCATCACCTACATATTCATTTACGTTGGTCAAAAACGCGATCATGTCGTGCTTGACCGTTAACTCAATTTCATTGACGCGATCGGCATCAAAATTTACTTTTGCCTTAATTTCTTCGACAGCATCGGCAGGTATATAGCCTAATTCAGCCTGTGCTTCGCAAACAGCAATCTCAACTTGCAACCAAGTTTGATATTTGTGCCGATCTGTCCATAACCGACCCATTTCGGGCAACGTATAGCGTTCTATCAAAACTTACGCTCTTGGAATAATCACAATTTATAACTATAGCAAATTTTCTCTGCTATAGCTACAACTCAAAAGTAGAAAGATGGCGATTCGCGCCGTCTTTCTATTGCATCATCGTTAAAATTCCTTGCTGACCCAGCAACATTTCGCGCAAGAGGCTAAAAATACCTACACCAATTACTGGCGAAATATCGATACCGCCAATGGGGGGGATTAGTTTTCGCAGCACAAACAATAGAGGTTCAGTGGGGAAAGTAATCAGGCTATAGGGAAATTGCTTGAGGGGAATCTGGGGATACCATGTCATCACAATGCGAAAGATATACATGAGGATGAATAGTCCCAACACAATATTGAGTGCTAAAGAGCTAATGGCGATCGCGTCCACAACAGTAACCAGTTTCAAATTTCAAAGTACTTATGTGATCGATCCTAACAGTTTTACTTGCCATTTTTACTCGCGTTTGAACTAGATCATGCCTCTATATCTCTATATTAGAGCTATAGACACATGTATCATGACAAATCAAAACCCAAATAGTATGAGGCAGCGCGAATCTATGGAGACTGTCAAGCCATCGACACAAGCAATCAAAATATCGTAATCGTCCAATAGCCTACAGAAAAAGAGACTGTCAAGCATTTTGTGTAAAGTCTAGAATCTAGATGTGGAGACGATCCTCAAAGAGGATGGCAAAGCGATTAAGAGCAGGCTTCCAATCGCGAATGGGCATCGTCCACTTCTTAGAAATATTCCGCATGGCAAGATAAACCAGCTTGAAAGCAGCCTCATCAGAGGGAAAAATCTGTTGAGATTTAATCACTTTCCGTAAACTGCTATTCATCGACTCAATGGCATTGGTGGTGTAAATCGCTCTGCGAATCTCAGAGGGGAAAGCAAAGAAGGGGATAATATTCGCCCCAGCAATTCCTGCATAGGTTGCACTAGGATATCGATCTTTTGTTTGTGTGACTTCTCGCTCAAATCGTTCTAAAAATCGCTTCCTACCATATTCTGGCGTTGCACCCAGATATATCGTGTGCTGACATTCTCCTTCGCCATCGTAATAGTGATATCGTACCTACCATAGCTTCTCGCCAGCCATCCTCACACATCAACATACAGGTTCTATCTAACCCTATACCAACGGATTCAATCTTCACATCTCCTGCCCCTTTGTTCGCCATGTTTTCTCTCCTA
>Ga0209985_10000506_pt1 | contig 41742 bp, 33 predicted proteins | sample NOAtaG_FD_187305 | JGI IMG/M metagenome (GOLD analysis project Ga0209985, IMG submission 187305) | Freshwater lake microbial communities from Lake Erie, under a cyanobacterial bloom - NOAA_Erie_Diel6S_1000h metaG (SPAdes) (version 2) | ecosystem: Environmental > Aquatic > Freshwater > Lake ...
CCTCCTTGGAGCATGCCGACAAGGCCAGCACGACCCCGAAAAGGACCAAGTTGACCAATTGCCGATATGTGCGGGCAGACCTCATCGTTTTCCAAAGGTAATATCATCTGCTGGCGAAATCAAGTCCTCGCCCGTTTTTTTCATCGGTGACCACCTCGGCAGTTCGATCACGACCTGTGTTCCCAGCACGGCACCGGTCGTGGGGTCTTCGCGCTGATCGGGTCCCGCAATACGGATATCGGTCAGTTCAAGACGACGCAGGACGTCCGCACGCCCTTTGGTGATCTCGATGCCCCGGGAGATATGGTCACCCCCGGCGCTCTTGGACCGGCGGCTGTGCTCCACGCCCACACCATCATCGGAAATGGTCACGCGCACCCGTTCCGCGTCCACCGGTGATACCGTGATCGTGACCTCACCCTGCCGCTCGGAAGGCAGTATGCCATGCCAGATGCTGTTCTCGACATAGGGTTGCAGCATCATGGCCGGCAACCGTACCTGGTCGGTCTCCACCGTGGGGTCCACGTTTATCTGGTATCGGAACCGGTCCTTGAAGCGCATGTGTTCCAACTGGAGGTAGAGCTCAAGCCGCTCAAGTTCCTCGGCCAGCGATGTGGTATCGTTCTGGCTGGCATCGAGGTTGCGGCGGATGAGCTTGGCGAAGCTGGTGAGGTGCTTGCTGGCCGTGGCCCGGTCCTGCCGGTTGATGTGGTATTGGATGCTGTTCAGCGCGTTGAAGACGAAGTGCCGGTTCATGTTGGCATTGAGGGCCTGTTGTTCCAGTTGAAGCATCCGCGAACGCAGCACCAATTGGCGGGTGCGTTCATGGCGTTCGCGCTGCAGCGTCCGGTAACGGTGTATGCTGTACGCGGTCCCGGCGATCATCAACGCACATGCCGTGAAGAACCACCAACGCAGCCAGAACGGCGGGTCGATGCGGAACCGGAAGGTGGCGCCCGGTCCCCAGTGAACGCCATCCCTGCTCGCGGTCACCTCGAACACGTACTCGCCATGGGGCAGGTTGCTGAAACTGGCGAACCGGGCATCGGTGGGTGGCAATTGGTCCTGGTCCAAGCCGTTCAACCTGTAGCGGTATTGCACTTTGTCCGGTTCGCTCAGTTCGATGCCCACATAGTCGAACGTGATGTGGTTGCGACGGTAGGGCAGCACCAGGCCGATCGGCAGGCCGGTCGCACCCAGGCTGTCGCAGCGCCCCGCCCAATCCGTGGTCTGCAGGTACGAACGAACACCCGTGATGTGCAGGAGGGGCGGAGGTCGGGTGGCACTGGACCTCGCACGCGCCGGGTCGTGCATGAGCAGGCCTCCGGTGGTGCCCAGGAAGACCCGTCCCTTTTCATCGCAGTAGCCCGCGTTCAGGTTGAACTCCAGGCTTCGAAGACCGTCGTTCAAGGTCAGGTGTTCGTGCAGCGAAGCATCCTTCAGCGCGCTGTCCGGGTGGAAACGGTAGACGCCGTTGTTGGTGCCTGCCCAGAGCTGTCCCTTGGTATCGGCCACCAGCACACCCACATGATTCGACCCGAAATCGCCAGCGAAACGCACAATGTGCATGGATGAGCCGTCCCAGCAGGAAAGGCCATTGTTGGTGCCGCACCACAACCTGCCCCTGCTGTCCGTCACGAAACTGAGCACGGTGTTGTCGCTCAGTCCTTGTTCGGTGGTGTAGTTCGTGAGCCGCCCCTGGGTCCAATGGGCCAGACCTTGTTCGGTGGCCAGCCATAGACCGCCGCGTCCGTCGGACAGGATGTGTCGGACCGACCTGCCGGGTCCTTCAGGGGCAGGTGGATATTGCTTCAGTGTACCATCCATGGCTATGGATGAGAGACCATCGCGCGTGCCGCACCACACCACGCCCTGCGCATCCTCCATCAGCGCCAGTACGCGTTGGCCGGACATACGAAGTGGTCCGGGCAAGGGGTCCACCACGCCCCGGTCGATCCGTGCCAGCCCATCGCTGGTGCCGAACCAAAGGCGTCCTTTCCGGTCCTTGATCCCACACCATATGGTGTTGTTGGGCAGGCCGTCCACGGTGTTCACCATGGCCATGCCGTCCATGCGGCAGACCCCGTTGTCGTAGGTGCCCAGCCAGAGGTCGCCAAGGGAGTCCCGGACCATGGTCATGGTCAGGTCGCTGCACAGGCCTTCCTTCACAGTGAAGGTCACGAAGCGGTCGCCGGCATAGCGTAGAACACCGGCGCCATCTGTTCCGAACCAGAGCCCTCCATCGTGGTCCTCGAACGCGCAGTTGATGTTATCGTTGGGAAGGCCTTGGTGTATGGTGAACACACGCATGTGCCCCTCGCCGTCCACCATGTTCAAGCCCAGTTTGGTCCCGATCCAGAGCCGCCCCTGCGAGTCCATCAACAGGCATCGTACACTGTTCATGAGCAGCCCGCGCTCCTCGTCATAGGCTTCGATGCGTCCATCGAGGTGGATGCGGTACACCCCACGACCGATGGTGCCCACCCACCAACTGCCATCGGGGCCCTCGCACAAGGCGCTCACCGTGACCTCTCCATCTCCAATAGGTACTGATCGGAAGCCATCGGTCCCGCCAATGAGCATTCCGTTCCGCAGGCCGACCAGCAGGCGGCCATCGCGCAAACGAAGGAGCGAGCGGATGTGGGCGGCCGTATCGGCGGGGTATCGTGCTGCGGGTCCGATGCCGCTCCCGGTCCGGTGGAACAGTCCGCCACCATCAGTGGCCACGTACAGCCCCCCACGACCGTCCGGCGCAATGCCCATGATGCGTGCCTGGGTTGAAAGACGTTCGTGACGCAGGTGTTGTCCTTCAACACGTACCAGCGCATTTCCGGCCCCCATCCACAGCTTTCCCCCGGTATCCACCGCCATGGCGCTCACATGGGGATCGGGCAGCCCTTCCTGCATGGCATAGTTCACGAACTCGCTTCCGTCGAAGCGACTGGCTCCGCCCAGTGTGCCGAACCAGAGGTAGCCGTCGCCGGCCTGGGCCATGCACCGCACCTGGCTTTGCGCCAGACCATCCTTCGGCGTGTACTGCCGGAACGCGTGCTGTTGCCCGAATGCACTGGTCTGGGAGACCAGTACAACGACCACGGAACGGACAAGGGACCGCAACACGCTGGTCGTGGTTCAGAACGTGTTGATCAGGCCCAGGAAATCGGGAAGCCTGCGGCGCGATACCGGGATGAGGGTGCCGTTGTCCAGCACGGCCATGTTGCCCTCGGTGCGATTGAACCCCTTCAGGTGGCCGAGGTTGATGATGAACGACTTGTGCACCCGGAAGAAGGTCTTCGGGTCAAGGTTGTTCTCGAACACCCGGATGTGTTTGCTGCTCACCGATCGTTTTCCGTCCAACAGGTGGATGGTGGTGTAGCTGTCGTTCGCCTCAAGGTAGAGGATGTCCTCGTGCTTCAGCAGCACCAGCCCGTCGCGTCCTGGAATGGCCACGCGCGAGCTCAGCGGTGATGCAGGGTCCTTCATCAGGGCCGCAATGGCCGATGGCTGCGTACCACCAAGCTCATCGGTGAGCTTCTGCATTTTCTTCACCGCGCGCTGCAATTGCTCGTGGTCGATGGGCTTTTCGAGATAGTCGAGCGCATTCTGCTTGAAGGCCTTGAGCGCGTATTCATCATACGCTGTGGTGAACACCACGGGCAGGTCCAGTTCCGCAATGGAGGCCAGCAGTTGGAATCCGTCCTCGCCGGGCATTTTGATGTCGAGGAACAACCCGTTGGGCTGCAGTTCCTGGATCTTCTGCCGTGCCTCGGGGGCACTGGCCGCCTGGCCGACCACTTCCACTTCGGGACAATACTCTTCCAGCATCAGCCGGAGGTTGTCCCGTGCATCGGCTTCGTCATCCACGATCAGTACGCGCAAGGCCATGGGTCGGTCGGTTTGGCGAAAAGATAAACGATGGGCGTCACGCACGGTGTTCCGGCCAGCCAACGGTCGTTCCGAAAGGGGCATCGGCGGATGGGGTGTTGCAGCCTTGCGTGGTCGTCCCGGTGCGGTCGGTTGGTCGCGTTACCGAACGTTCGTCAGGTCCCGCCGTTGCTCGTTCGGCGCTTTTCATGGCTTCAGTGCCGGAGTAGTTTGGGGTCACCAACGCTCCTTAACCCCTCGCAGCCATGTACACTTCAACGCATCCGGTCCAGCGCCCACAGCGGTTCTGGATCTTCATCGATCAGGGGAGCTGAGCTCCCGAAGGTTCTCGTTCTTGGTTTGGTGGTGGGGCCCGGTCCGCAGCAATGTGGATCGGGCCCTTGGGTTTTGCAACCCCAGGGGCGTGCCCGGCGTAGAAACGCCCAACCACCCCTGCCATGGAGAACACGAACCATCACATCCGCCTGCGCATCGATCAGATCGAGCGCCTGCTCATGTTCGACTACGAACCCGGTACCCGCGACGCGCTGTTCGATATCTGCGATAGCAACGGCCACATTGTGAAGACCGGCGAGGTGAACGGCCCCGTGACGCGGGTCCGCATCACGGACCTCGACGGCGAGGAGTATTACCTGATGGTGCTTGATGGAGAGACCTCCACCGTGAAGCCCTTCCAACTCCGCCGCGTCGCTTGACCTCCTCGACACCCATCATCCCCGTATACCGGGCCCTCACCGTGGCCGGCAATGTGCTGGACCGCGATGAATTCGGAGAGGTTTATCACACCTGTGTGGTGGATACCACGCTGCCTGATGAGGTGGAGGTGGTGTATGATGTGAAACGATAGGATCGTTCGCAATGAAAAAGCCCCTCGGACCTTCGAGGGGCTTTTTCATTTGGTGCAACGGCGTTCACCCATTAGGCTTCTGCCGGTTTTCGTAGCTGGGGGATCAGGAACCACGCTGCGCAGATCGAAAGCCCCAGCAGCAAGAGCAGGTTGGCACCGGGCCAGTGCATGATCTTGAACGATCCGCCGGTGATCACGGCCATTACGGACCCGATGAGCATGCCCGGGTACTCTAGCTGAACGACCATCGGCCCAGGCTTTCGCACCAATAGAAGAGCGAGCATCACGATGGTGAGCACCCCGCTCGTGAGCAGGATGATGCTTGCCCCTGGCCAATGCAATGTCTTGAAGAGGAGACCGAGGATGTAACCTGCGATGGCAATGGATCGGATGGTCCGCATGGTGATGGTGTTTACTACTTGAATGCACTTGAGCATGCGACGTAACGCTCGAATACGAGGTTTCGTCGAATGAAGAGGCGCTCGCTATTTTTTGTCGTTGCCGCTGTACATCGAAGCGAAGAACCAGAACCCGACCACTGCAAGGCCTCCAAGCAGGATCACATGGCCATAAGGCCAGTGCAGGATGCGGAACAGCGTGCCTGTGATCACCAGTATCAGCGCCGCGTAGAAGAGCACAGGCTTCGACGCCTTGTCGCCTCTGCCAGGAAAGATGCGGTCGCGATCCAACCAGAGCAGGGCCACACCACCGATCACTGCAACCGCGAGCGCAGATCCCTTCCCCGGAAGGTGAAGCGACCGCATGACGATAACGGATATCATACCGAAGGCGAACAAGTCGCGTGCGGTCTCCTGGTGGACGAGGGGGTGCCCGCTCGATCGACGCCAAACCAGTGCGCTGAGGGCGAAGCCCCATGCTCCAATGGATATCCAGTCCACCCATGGCCAGTGCTGGATCTTGAACAACGCACCAACAATGATCAGCCCGATGCCGATCGCGCGTAAGATGTTCGGAACAGGTGCGCTCACGCCACCACCCGCTTCCTATTCATCAGCTCCTCCACCGCCTCCGCTTCAACTGGAATATCCGCGAACAGGTCGATCGGGTTGTCGCGCGTCACCAGGATGTTGTTCTCCAGGCGGATGCCCAGCTTCTCCTCGCGGATGTAGATGCCCGGCTCCACGGTGAAGACCATGTCCGGCTGGATCATCTCGCTCCAGAGGCCCACGTCGTGCACGTCGAGGCCCAGGAAGTGGCTCGTGCCGTGCATGAAGTACTTCTTGTACAACGGACGTTCGGGGTCCTGCTTCGCCACTTCGTGCTTGTCCAACAGGCCCAGGCCGATGAGCTCGCTCTCCATGATCTTCCCCACCTCCTTGTGGTAGTCGGCGAGCAGGGTGCCGGGGCGCAGCAGTTGAGTGGCTTCGTTCTTCACGCGCAGCACGGCGTTGTACACGGCACGCTGGCGATCGGTGAAGCGGCCGTTCACGGGGATGCAGCGGGTGAGGTCGCTCGCGTAGCCGCCGTACTCACTGCCGAAGTCCATCAGGATCACGTCGCCGTCGTTGCACACCTGGTCGTTGGTGATGTAGTGCAGCACGCAAGCGTTGTAGCCGCTGGCGATGATCGGCGTGTAGGCATGCCCACGCGAACCGTTGCGCAGGAACTCATGACTGATCTCCGCTTCGATCTCATATTCCTTCACACCCGGCTTCACGAAACCGCACACCCGCTCGAAGGCCTTGCCGGTGATGGCGATGGCGCGCTTCATCTGGTCCACCTCCTCCTGCGTCTTGCGACTGCGGATGCGGTGCATGATGGGCGCGCTGCGCTTCACGCTGTGCAGCGGGTAGTGTGCACGCAGCTCGGCGTTCTTGCGGTCCTCGCGGGTCTCCACCTCGTTGTGCTGGCGCAGGTGCTCGTTGCTGTTCAGGTACAGGTGCTCGCACTGCGGCACCAGCCGCTTGATGGTTGCCTCGTAGCTGCTGGTCCACAGCACGGTGGCGATGCCGCTCAGCTCGCTTGCTTCCTTCTGCGAGAATTTGGCCCCTTCCCAGATCGCGATCAGCTCGCTGGTCTCGCGCACGAAGAGGATCTCGCGGTCCTTCGGGTCCACCGCATCGGGGAAGAGCAGCAGGATCGTCTCCTCTTGGTCGATGCCGCTGAGGTAGAAGAGGTCGCTGGCCTGCTTGAACGGCATGTGCCCATCGGCGCTGGTGGGCATGATGTCGTTGCTCTGGAAGATGGCGAGGCCCCCTTTTTCCAAGTGCTGGCGGAAACGGGCGCGGTGCTCGCGGTATGTGGACGCAGAGAGGGGCTGGTAGCGCATGAGTTCGATGTGAAGTGCGAAGGTAGGAGGGGAGCGAAGGTTCAAGACACAAGGCACAAGTCTCGAACATCAAGGTATGTCGGCCTTGAGCCTGGGAACTTGGGTCTTGAGTTTTGTGTTTTGCATTTGGGCGTGCCCCTCGCAAAGCCTCGGGTCGGGCTATCCGCTGCAAGTCCGCACTCGTCGTTCCTCCTCGCTTGCGGGCTTTCCGCTCCTATCCCTCACGCGATCGACCTTCACCCCAGGCCCACCCCAGCGAGAAGTGCTTCACAGCAACGATCGACCACTCCTGTCAAAGTGCGGTCCTACCTTGCAAGCCAAAGAACCTATTGTGAAACAGATCCTCGTCTCCATCTCCCTCTCCCCTGAAGGCATGGCACACATTCGGGCCACCCCGGACCTGCAGAAGGCCGAGATGGAGTTCGTCAACAGGTGGAAGGAGGAGGGGCTCCTCGAGAGCTTCTTCATCAGCACCGACCGGACGGGGGCGTTCCTGCTCTTGAGAGGGGTGGAGCTGGGCCGGGCGAAGGAGCTGATCGGCGCTCTGCCCTACTTCCCGTACATGGCCCAGGTGCAGTATTTCGAGCTGGAGAAGCAGTTCTGAGCGTGGTGAAAGCCAACAAGACCCAAGCCACCACAGCAAGTGTGGAGGCCTTCATCGACAAGCACACGAAGGAGGAGATGCGCGATGACAGCCGCGTGCTGATGGCCATGATGCAAGAACTCACCGGCGAGAAACCCCACATGTACGGCCCGTCCATCATCGGCTTCGGCACCTACTACTACACCTATGCGAGCGGGCATTCGGGCAGCGCGCCCCTGGCGGCATTCAGTCCTCGCAAGACAGAACTGGTGCTATACCTCGGTCAAGAAGTACTGGAGCCGGAGACGCTTTCCAAGCTGGGCAAGCACAAAGCCACTCAGGGCTGCTTGTACTTGAAGCGCCTGGCCGACGTGGACCTTACGGTGCTGAAGGCCATGGTGAAGAGGTCGATCGCGGCCACCCGGAAGGCGTATCCGCGGAAGTGAACGGGAGCATCGGCGCTGATGCTGGACGTAGGGGCCGGCCATTGCCAAGCTCTTGAGGCTCAGTGCAACACGGATCAGAACCAGTCTAAACAAGTGTCGAGCGGGGCCTGTTTCCACGCCAACCGGCCACCCCGTAAGTTTGCGGCCCGAACGAACATCATCCGTTCGCTGTTACAGAGACATGGCACGATCAGCTCTCCTCGGTTCCTCACTCGCGAAGAAGTACTGGATGGCCCTGACGGGCCTTTTCCTTTCTGTCTTCCTGATCGCCCACCTGGCCGGGAACCTGCAACTGCTGGACATGAGCCCCGAAGGGCAGCTCAAGTTCAACGAGTACGCCCGCTTCATGACCACCTTCCCCTTGGTGAAAGTGGTGAGCTACCTGCTCTACTTCAGCATCCTGTTCCACGCCTTCGATGGCTTCCTGCTCACCATCCAGAACCGCAAGGCCCGTCCGGTGAAGTACGCCTACGAGAACCCCGGCGCCAACAGCCCGTGGTACGCCCGGCAGATGGCGCTCCTGGGGACGCTGATCCTGGTCTTCCTGGTGATCCACATGAAGCATTTCTGGTTCGAGATGCACTTCGGTGAGCTGCCCATGACCGTGGATAAGAACGGCCAGCCGCTGAAGGACCTCTACTCCGTGGTGGCCGCGGCTTTCACCCAACTCTGGTATGTGGCCTTGTACGTGGTGATGATGGGGGTTCTCGCCTTCCACCTGCTGCATGGCTTCCAGAGCGCGTTCCAAAGCCTGGGCCTCAACCACCCGCGCTACACGCCGATCATCAAGAACGTGGGCGTGTTCTTCGCCGTTGTCGTTCCCATCTTCTTTGCCCTCATCCCCGTGTGGATGTTCATCAACGCCTGACCCTGGCCATGAGCAAGCTCGACAGTAAGATCCCTCCTGGACCCATCGACAAGAAGTGGACCTACCATAAGGGCCATATGCGCATCGTGGCGCCGGCCAACAAGCGTCGCATCGACGTGATCGTGGTGGGCACGGGCCTCGCCGGAGCCAGTGCGGCCGCTTCCCTGGCGGAGATGGGCTACAACGTGAAGGCCTTCTGCTTCCAGGACAGCGCCCGTCGCGCCCACAGCATCGCTGCGCAAGGAGGCATCAATGCTGCCAAGAACTACCAGAACGACGGCGACAGCACCTACCGCCTGTTCTACGACACCGTGAAGGGTGGTGACTACCGCGCCCGCGAAGCGAACGTGTACCGCCTGGCCGAGGTAAGCGCGAACATCATCGACCAGTGCGTGGCGCAAGGCGTGCCCTTCGCCCGCGACTACGGTGGATTGCTGGACAACCGCTCGTTCGGTGGTGTGCAGGTGAGCCGCACGTTCTATGCCCGCGGACAGACCGGCCAGCAGTTGTTGCTCGGCGCCTACAGTGCGCTGATGCGCCAGGTGGGCAAAGGCGCCGTGAAGATGTACGACCGTCACGAGATGCTCGATGTGGTGATCGTGGACGGCAAGGCCCGCGGCATCATCGCCCGCAACCTGATCACTGGCGAGATCGAGCGGCATGGTGCGCACGCAGTACTACTGTGCACCGGTGGCTATGGCAACGTGTTCTTCCTGAGCACCAATGCCATGGGCAGCAATGTGACCGCCGCCTGGAAGGCACACAAGCGCGGGGCCTTCATGGCCAATCCCTGCTACACACAGATCCACCCCACCTGCATCCCGGTGAGCGGCACACACCAGAGCAAGCTCACGTTGATGAGCGAATCGCTCCGCAACGACGGTCGCATCTGGGTTCCAGCCAAGCTTGAGGACGCGCAGGCCATCCGTGAAGGGAAGAAAAAAGGCAGTGACATTCCCGAGGTGGACCGGGACTACTACCTGGAGCGTCGCTACCCGGCCTTCGGCAACCTGGTACCGCGCGACGTGGCCAGCCGCGCCGCGAAAGAGCGCTGCGATGCGGGCTACGGTGTGAACAAGACCGGCGAGGCCGTATACCTCGATTTTTCAGCCGCCATCGAGCGCTACGGTAAGCTGCAGGCCAATGTGCTGAAGATCGAGAACCCCAGTAAGGAGAAGATCATCGAGCTGGGTCGTGCGGTGGTGAGCGAGAAGTACGGCAACCTCTTCGACATGTATGAGAACATCGTCGGCGAGAACCCCTACGACCACGCCATGAAGATCTACCCGGCCGTGCACTACACCATGGGCGGGCTCTGGGTGGATTACAACCTGCAGACCACGGTGCCGGGCCTTTTCGCCTTGGGCGAGGCCAACTTCAGCGACCACGGCGCGAACCGTCTCGGTGCGTCAGCGCTCATGCAGGGCCTGGCCGATGGTTACTTCGTGGTGCCTTATACAGTAGGCGATTACCTGGCCGATGACATCCGCACCGGAGCGATCGACACCAAGCGCCCGGAATTCGATGCTGCTGAAAAAGAGGTGAAGGACCGGATCAACCACTTCCTGAACAACAAGGGTACCAAGCCTGTGGACGATTTCCACCGCGCGTTGGGCAAAGTGATGTGGGACAAGTGTGGCATGGCCCGGAACGAGCAGGGTCTGAAACAGGCCATCCAGGAGATCCGCGCCATCCGCGAGGATTTCTGGCAGAACGTACGCGTTCCCGGCAAGGCCGATGGATTCAATCAGGAACTGGAAAAAGCCGGTCGCGTGGCCGATTTCATCGAGTTGGGCGAGCTGATGTGCATCGATGCGCTGAACCGCAACGAGAGCTGTGGCGGGCACTTCCGCGAAGAGTATGCTGAGACCGAGGGTCCGCAGCAGGGCGAGGCCAAGCGCGACGATGATAATTACGCCTACGTGGCGGCGTGGGAGTGGCTGGGAGAGGCCGGTAAGGCCGAGCTGCACAAGGAGCCGCTGACCTTCGACGAGGTGAAACTGACGCAACGTTCGTACAAGTAGGTGAATGGTGAATGGGAATTGGTGAATGGGGCAGAACCTCAGCATTCCATAGCAACACCAGAGCAACATGAGCCAGGAACGACTTGATGCCTTCAACGACCTCTGCACGGGGGAGCCGAACGAGCCTTATGGGTCGATCAGCAGCTACCGTGACCTGGTGATCTGGCAGCACTCCATGGACACTACGGAGATGGTGTATGAATACGCCGCTCAGTTGCCGAATGAGGAGCGTTTCGGACTCGTAAGCCAAATGTGCCGTGCTGCGGTCTCCATGCCTTCCAACATCGCCGAAGGGTGGGGGCGTGGATCCAACAGTGATCGTCAGTTACTGAGCTACCTGCGTATTACCCGCGGTTCGCTATACGAGCTCGAAACACAACTTGAACTCTCCCGAAGGATCTACCGGAAACTCAAGCTGGACCCAACTCCCGTCACTGTGCGGCTTACTTCGATCGCCCGCATGTTGAACAAGATGATCGTCAAGATCGAAGAACGAAACGACCACATACGCAAGGATCGTGGCCGATGAGCTCAGGCCCATTCGCCATTCACCATTGACCATTCGCCATGAAGCTGACACTGAAGATCTGGCGCCAATCCGGCCCCAACGACAAAGGCAAGATCGTCGACTATCCGGTCAACAGCGTCTCGGAGGACATGTCGTTCCTGGAGATGCTGGACGTGCTGAACGACGACCTGGTGCGCAAGGGCGAGGACCCGATCGCATTCGACCACGACTGCCGCGAAGGCATTTGCGGATCGTGCAGCCTGTTCATCAATGGTGAGGCACACGGCCCCGGCCGCATGATCACCACCTGCCAGTTGCACATGCGCAAGTTCAAGGATGGCGATACCATCCATGTGGAGCCCTGGCGTGCCGAGGCCTTCCCGGTGATAAAGGACCTGGCGGTTGACCGCAGCGCCTTCGACCGCATCCAGGCCGCCGGTGGTTTCGTGAGCGTGAACACCAGTGGCAATCTGGTGGACGGCAACGCAGTGCCCATCCCGAAAGATGATGCCGACAAGGCCTTCGATGCGGCCACCTGCATCGGGTGCGGCGCGTGCGTGGCCACTTGCGTCAACAGTAGTGCCATGCTCTTCGTGGCGGCCAAGGTGAGCCAGTTCGCGCTGCTGCCGCAAGGCCAGCCCGAAGCCAGGCGCCGCGTGCTGAACATGGTGGAGCAGATGGACAAGGAAGGCTTCGGCAACTGCAGCAACACAGGCGCCTGCGAGGTGGAATGTCCCAAAGGCATCAGCCTTGAGCACATCGCCCGCATGAACAGGGAGTACCTGGCGGCGAGCGTGACGAAGGAGTGAGCGTATGAAGCAGAGATGGCACCTGACGTTCGTTCTGATCCTTCTCGCTTCATCAAGCTATGTCATCGCCCGTTACTGGTATGAGATCTCCCAGGTCATAATCGGCTCTGGTTTGTTTTCCTTGGACGATACCATTCAGGACACGCAGTCCATCAAGCACTGGCTGTTCCTGCTTCAAGGTATTGCGCTTAGTGTGCATTGCTACGCTTCATTCAAACTGGTCGGTGCAAAGGGGGTCAAGTTGCTTAGCAGTGTGTTGCTTTTTGCATGGATCGGGCTTGGCATCGTTCACGCAGTTGTTGGTTCTAGCATCTTGTCGTAGAACACATGGCGATCCAGAGCAAACTCCCCCACGTCGGCACCACCATCTTCACGGTGATGAGCAAGCTTGCGCAGGAGTGCGGCGCCATCAACCTCAGCCAGGGCTTCCCCGACTTCCCCATCGACAGCACGCTCATCGACCTGGTGGACAAGGCAATGCGTGCGGGTCACAACCAGTATGCGCCGATGCCGGGCCTTCCGGTATTGCGCGAGGCCATCGCGGCCAAGACGCAGCGACTGTATGGTTTCAGCTATGATCCGGAGACCGAGGTAACGATCACATCGGGCGGCACACAGGCCATCTTCACGGCCATCGGCGCGGTCGTACATCCCGGCGATGAGGTGATCATCATCGATCCGGCCTACGACTGCTATGCCCCCACCGTGGAGCTGTTCGGTGGCCGACCGGTACACGTGCGCTTGGGTGCTGATATGAAGTTCGATGCAGGAGCGGTGAAAGCGGCCATCACGCTGCGCACCCGCCTGCTGATGATCAATACGCCGCACAACCCGGCGGGCACCATCCTGCGTGATGCCGATATGCGTCGCATCGCCGATATGCTGCGTGGCACGGACATCATTCTGCTGAGCGACGAGGTATACGAGCACCTTGTCTTCGATGGCGAGCCACACGCCTCTGCGATCAATTACCCCGAGCTATGCGATCGGGCCTTCGTGATCTTCAGCTTTGGCAAGGTGTTCCACGCCACTGGTTGGAAGATGGGCTACGCCATGGCTCCCAAAGCGCTGATGGCCGAGTTCCGCAAGGTGCACCAGTTCAATGTGTTCAGCGCGAACACGCCGATGCAGCATGCCTTGGCGGCCTACATGCAAGAGCCATCGCACTACATGAACGTGCCTGCCTTTTACCAGGCCAAGCGCGACCGGTTCGCTGCAGGAATGCGCAACTCGCGTTTCAAGCTCTTACCGTGTGAAGGCTCGTATTTCCAGACGGCGGACTACAGTGCGATAAGCAACGAGGATGACCGGGCCTTTGCTGAGCGCGTGGCGAGGGAGTTCGGTGTGGCCACCATTCCGCTATCGCCCTTCTATAAGGAGCCGCCGCCGGAACAACGGTTGCTACGCTTCTGCTTTGCCAAGCAGGACGCTACCTTGGATGCCGCGATCGAGAAGCTATGCAGGATCTGAGGGTAACGCTGGTGCAGAGCCACCTGCACTGGGAGGATGCGGCGGAGAACCGTGCGCTCTTCGCCACCAGGTTCAAGGGCCTGAAGGGAGCCACGGACCTCGTGGTGCTGCCCGAGATGTTCACCACGGGCTTTTCCATGCGCAGCGCCGAATTGGCCGAGGGCATGGATGGGCGCACTGTGCAGTGGATGCGGGAACAAGCACTGGCGATGGATGCCGCGCTCTATGGAAGTGTCATCATGGAGGATGGCGGCCGGTGCTACAATCGCGGCCTGTTCGTCACGCCCGATGGATCCGTGACCACATACGACAAGCGACATCTCTTCCGCTTTGCCAAGGAGACGGACCACTTCACTCCGGGCGGAAGCCGCGTGATCGTTGAATGGCGTGGATGGCGGATCCTGCTCCAGATCTGCTTCGATCTGCGGTTCCCGGTTTTTGCCCGCAATCGGGGTGATTACGATGCAGTGCTCTATGTGGCGAACTGGCCCGAGGTGCGCCGCTACCCGTGGAGCCAGTTGCTCATTGCACGTGCTATCGAGAACCAATGCTATGTAGTGGGGGTGAACCGCGTGGGTCAGGATGGCAATGGCCATCTCTACTCGGGCGATTCCGCTGTGATCGATCCACGGGGTGCGGTAACGGCGATGGATCCAGGTGCTGATGGAATGCTCACAAGCACTCTTGATCGCAAGGCCTTGGAGGATTTCCGGTCCGTGTTCCCGGTGGGCATGGAGGCAGATCGGTTCGACCTGCACCTTTGATCACCGCAGCACCTGCACCTGCCCCATCTGCTGCTGTTCCATGCCGATGGTGCCATGCTCGTCCGTGTAGAACTTGTAGGTGAGGCGCCATACGTACATGTCGTTCTTCACCACTTCTCCACGATAGGTGCCGTCCCACCCCATGTCCATGTCGGTGGTCTCGTACAGCGCTTCGCCCCAGCGGTCGAAGATCATCAGTCGAATGGAGGCGATGCTCTTGCCAACGGGGATGAACACGTCGTTCAATCCATCGCCATTTGGGGTGAAGGTGTTCGGAATGAAGATGGTGGCCGGGCAGTATTCGATCACCTGGGCACTGTCGCGAGCGCTGCAGTCGTAGGCGTTCGTCACGTTCACATAGTACCAGCCGTAAGCGCTGGCCAGGATCACCTGCGTGGTGGCCCCCGAGGACCAGCTGTGGCGCGATCCGCTGTTGCCTGCGTCGATCACCACGTAGCGCGGTGCATCATCCAGGCACGTGTGGAACTCTTTCACGGCCATACGCACCGGTGAAGGATTGAACAACACGGTGATGGCATCGCTGCGTACGCATCCGTTGTTCACGCTCACCGAGTACGTTCCGGCCGTGTGCACGTTCAAGTAGCGCCCGCTGGACCCATTGCTCCAGGCATAGGTCGCGCCGGGTGTGCCCGCATCGAGTACCAGCACTTGGCCTTCACAAAGTGCGGTATCGGCTCCGAGGTTCACGTTCGGAGGCTGTATCAAGGTGACCACGGCATCAAAGGTCCCGGAGCAGCTGCTGCTGTTCGTGATGCTTACGGAGTAGGTGCCGCTGGTGCCGGGAGTGATAGCGGCCGTGGTGGCACCGGTATTCCAGAGGAATGTGCTGCCTGCATTACCGGCGTCCAGGGTCACTGACTGGTCGGCGCAAACCGTGACGTCCGTTAATTGATCCATTGGCGATAAGGCCTGCCCGATGGTAATGGCATCACTACTGCTGCATGCTCCATTCGATACGGTCACTGAATAGGCGCCCGGTCCAACGTTGATCGTTGGAGTAGTGGCTCCATTGGACCAGATATAGGTCGCGTCGGCATTGGTCGCATCGAGGGTGATCATGTTGCCCGTGCATATCGCCGTATCCAGGCCGAGGTCCACGGACAAGGAGGGAAGCACGGCCACGTTCGCATCATACGTGGAGCTGCAGTTCGCGGGAGTGGTTATCGTTACCGTGTACGTGCCGCTGATCGTGGGAGTGATCGTCTGTGAGGTCGCACCGGTCGACCAGTTGTACGTACTTCCAGGGTTTCCCGCGTCCAGCACGATCGGGTCGCTGATACAAGTGGTCACGTTCTGGAGGAGGTCAAGGGGCAACGCATTGAACTGGAGCGTGATGGCTTCGGAACTGCTGCATCCATTCGCGTTGGTCACGGTGACGGTGTACGTTCCTGATGCGCTCGCGGTAATGCTCTGGGTGGTCGGGCCGTTGTTCCACTGATAGGTGCTGCCCGTGTTCCCGGCGTTCAAAGCCACGCCGCTACTTCCGCAGAGCGATTGGTCGGGACCAAGGTTCACCACAGGCATGGGGAAAAGCGTGACCGCGAACGTGGTGGTCGCCTGGCAGCCTTGCGTATCGGTCATGGTCACCGAATAGTTGCCGCTTGTAGAGGGCGTAATGGACGGGCTGGTCGCGCCGGTGCTCCAGAAATAGGACGATGATGCCACGGGAGAGCTCAGGGTCGGAGGAGTTGATGCACAGGCGCTGGCGGTCGCTGTGGTAGGTGTTCCGGCAAAGGCGCGCGTGATCACGACTTGATCGCTCACCGTGCATCCGCTCGGATCACTGACCGTGACATTGTAGGTGGCCGTTGTGTTCGTGGTGATGAACGGTGATTGAACGGCAGCCGCGCTCAGGTTCCCCGACGGGGTCCAGCTGTACGAGGCGTTCGGCACATTGTGCTGTACGGAGAGCTGATGCCCCATGGTCGTGCACAGGGTGAGGTCGGGTCCGGCGTCTGCGGTGTAGCCCCCGTTCACCGTGATGGTGATGCTCTGGGTAAGCGAGCAGCCACTTGCATCGTCCGTGGCCGTGCAAGTGTAGGTGGTGGTCTGGAAGGGTGTTGCCGTGGGGTTGGCCACGGTGTTGTTGCTTAGCCCTGCGCCGGTCCACGAGATCGCCATGCCGGGCGCACCGGTCACTGTAGCGGAGAGCGCCACACTTTGACCTTGGCAGATCGTTGTGTTCGCGGCCGTAACGCTTAGTGCGCTGAGCTGGCCCACGGTAATGGTGGTGCTGCCGGTAGCGATGCAGCCGCTCGCGTTGGTGGCGGTGACGGAATAGGTGGTGGTTTGCGTTGGCGTGGCGTAGGGGTTGGCTACGGCCGAGTTGTTCAGTGTGCCATTGTTCGGCGTCCAAGCGTAAGTGATACCGGTGCCCGAGCTCGGTGTAGCGCTCAGCTGTATACCGTTCGCGGAACACAAGGTGGTGCTGGGAGTGGTGGAAAGGGTGAAGGCCGGCGCCACCTGCACCAGTACGGAATCGCGGTATTGGCACCCGGCCACAGGGTCGGTGGCGGTGAGCACATACCAGCCAGTAGTAGTGGGGGTGGCCTCAGGGCCGGCACTGGTCGCGTTGTTCAAGGTTCCCACCTGGTTCCACGAATAGCTGGCATAGGTGGCATCGAACCGTGCGATGTAGATATCATCTATGACCCAATTGTCCTGGCCGGCGCCTGAGTTGGCCAGTTGCCTCCAACGGAACATCACGTTGGGTCCCTGTGCTGACGGAGGTATTGGCGCATCCATGGTGGTCAACGAGGGGTAAGCGGATTCGTTGTAGGTGGCCATGATGCTCCAGGACAGACCGTTGTTGGTGGTGGACTCAAGGACCACATCCTCACCTGGCTCGGTGTCGTCACAAGGCGCAATGGCGTTCGAGATCTTCAACTTGAACCGTACGCGCCCTCCGCCGGTGGTGTTGTAGGCAATGGTCTGTGCCGAACGCTGGCCATTGCCATTGAAGTAGAGGGCCGGATCGGTGCCATTGCTGCAAGCGGTACTGATAGTGCCACCTTGAATAGCGCTCCACATACTGCTGGGCACAGTGTTCAAAGCATCGTGCGCCAATGTGCGAAGTATGCGACTGCCCAGTTGCGTGGTGTTGCCTGCGCAAACCGTGGCGGGCATTGCAGTGGTCTCAAGATCCAGAATGGCCCCGGGCTGCACCGTTACCAGGATGCTATCGACAAGGCCACCACAACCCACAGGGCTCGATACCGATACCCGGTACCAGGTCGATGCTGTTGGGGTGGCCATGGGCGCGGTGGGGTCGCTTACATCCAACGTGGCCGTTGGGCCCCACTCAATGTCGAACCAGGAAGGGCTTGGAGGTGGGGTGAGTGCCAGTTGCACGGGTTGGTATTGGCAAACGCTGATCGTGGTGGCCCCGTTGGCGGTCAGTGATGTGGGTATGGTGAGTGGCGCGCCCACGTGGTAAGTGAACGAACGAGGGCAGCCACTAATGGCCTGTGTCCCGGTCACGGTGTAGCTTTCGTTGCCCGTGGGTTGCACCTGCAGTGTCTCCGAGGTCCCGAGCACCACGTTGGGTTCACTGGCGGCGGTCCACTGAAATACGTCCATGCCTCCGGGGGCGGTCAACGTTATGGTCCCATCGCCACAGACCACTGAATCCTGTGAGGCCGTTGTACTGCCGATGTCATTGACCGATGCCGCATAGCTTTCACCGAAGCCGATACCGAACATGTAGGCCTGAAAGCCGACGGTGCTTTGCAGCCGGTTGATGCCCTGCCCAATGTTCACCCGTGCCCATACCCGATCGCCGCATCCGGGATAGCCCTGGAAGAGGCTGGGGCTGACAACGTTCCCGTTCAGTAGCAGGGATGCCGTGTTCCCGGCGGGCATCACCACCGAAATGCTGTGTTGATTGATCTGGGAGGACGAGGGTGTATGGAACGATGCTGTTCGGGTGGTCCGCGTGTCCGGCGAAAGGATGAACATCGATGGATCGCCGTTCCCGGCGCAGGCATAACCTTCCAGGAACTGTGCAACGCTGATGGGCCTGTTGGCCTGAATGCACACCGGCGTATTCGTGCCGTTCACCTCATGTTGCTGACCCGCGTTCAACGTGATCGGTGCACCTGCACCAATGGTCACCACCGTGCCGTTCTGGTCCGCCATGATGCGGTAGGTAACGGAAGTGGTCCCGTTCACCGGTACTGTAAAGAAGCGCGTGCCCCAGGTATTGCGGGGCATCAATTGCTCGAAGAGGGCATCGCACGCGGAGCAGCCTCCAGGAACGCTGGCACACATGGAGCCTCCGATGACCGCAAAGGGCCGGCAGGGACCGCTCAGGTCCGTGCCTTCGATCAATGTTCCGGTAAGGTCGGCCACATCGGACAGGGCCTGCACTTGGTAGGTCTGGCCCGCGTTCAGGTCGACCGTGAACGGCACTCCGGCCGGTCTTCCACCTGTTGTATTGGCTGTGGGTGTAATACGCACCTGTGTGCCATCCTGCGTCGCAATGATCAATAGTTCGCTGCGATGCAGGTTAGTGAAGTTGGGAAGCCCCTTGTACGCATCCACCCGGTAACTGGTGCCAATGGACTGCTCGGGTAGGACCTGTGCGAGGTCGTGCGTGTAATTCTGGAAGCTGGTCACGAACACGTTCACGCTATCGCTCGTCTCCACCAGCACCGCCTTGTTCAGCACGGATTCGCTGCCCATGTTCTCTGCGCTCAGTGGCACATCGATCACGGCCGCTGCGTTGGCACCAATGCTGAAGGGATAGCTCCAACCGGTAAGCGGGATACTGACCGTGCCACTGGTCGCCACACGCGGCATGATATGGACCTTCAGGCTCTGTGCCCCGAAGCCGTTCTGCATGAACCCGGTCCAGAAGCGTGTGCCACGTGTGGGCAGTTGTTCAGGACCTTGTGCATGGCCCGTCACCGCCAAGCCCATGACCAGGGCCAGGAACAGCAAGTACGGCAGAAGGACGCGTGTTGTATTGGAGCGGAAAGGCATTTGCACGGACCTGCCCCGTCCTGGGGCCCGGCCGTTCTACGCCGAATGATGTGCTGGGGTTCCGAAGCTGTGGACGGTCAGCAAGTGCAGGTCACGGATCACTCCACGGTCCACTCCAGGCCAATGTCCCAAGCTGCTCTTATGTTGACCTTTTCGGGATAGGCCCACACACGTTCCGGTTGCAGGTCCTGGTCCATGTCGCCTGTATCCCACCGGCCGTTGCCGTTCCGGTCCGCGATCAGCCGAAGTTCGTGCGCTCCAGGCTGCGACCTGGCCCACGTGATACTGCGCTGTCCTGATGGTAATGGCGCGCTGCGAACGATCCGTCCCTGGCCGTCCAACAGCAGCACGATAAGGGGTGTGCCAGGGTCCTCATTGAACTTCAGTTGCACGCGGATCACGCCCGTGCTCCGCTCATCTGCAAGCCCCAGGTCCATGCTCAGCGTATCGTTGTATCCACCATGGATGTCGCGCAAAGCCTTCGGAAGGGCAGTGATGCGGATGGTCCTGTCGGACGCCACCGTGGTCTTCAGCCTGAAAAGGCGGGATCCCGATCGTTCGATGGTGTAGCCCACCGGTATACTGTCCACCATGAGCAGCACGCGAGTATCATCGAAGGTTGCGACCGGTCGCGAGGCGGTCAGAACGACCTCCGTGCCCTCGGTCCGTTCGCTGAGCACGGCTGACAAGCCTAAAAGGAACTCCGGCTTTTCGGGTGTCCTGTATCGTAATGTGTCCACTACCCCGGTTTCCGTGGAGACCTCATAGCGTCCATCGCCCAATAGCGTGGTGTCCGACGGCCATAGTGACACCGTATCACGGGTCTCGTTCCACTCCGGTGTCCACCGGAGCGCGCCGCCCGTCCTTGCGATATCCCGAATGCGGACCTCTTCGGCAGGACGAGCGAATACCACGCGCAACGACCGGTCGGGGAGAGTACGGCTGTCGCGGATGAGCTGCCTCGCCGATGTTTCCTGGAATAGTCGCAGGGTCACTGATGATGGCTGCGCGCTGTCCGGTTCGGCGGAACGTATGGCCGTCCCCAGGAACGCGATCTCTTCATTCGGCAGGTCATACCTGTAGTTGTTGTTCTTGTCCCGCAAGGCCCGAAGGACGAATTCGCCTTCCGGAAGATGGGGGAATCGGAACTGACCCTGGGCATCCACGCGCACGGCATAGGCCGGCCGGTCGTTCCTGAAATCCGCAGTGTCCGCCGGGCGATAGAGCAGCACCATCACTTCTTTCTCCGCTGCACCGGTGTACGCGTTGATGACCTTGCCCGCGATCGTTCGGGCGTCCAAAAGCGGTCCAGTGGAGAACACGTGTTCCAGGCCGGCAGTCGGGTTCCCCTCCGTGAGGTCCTTTATCGCTTCGCCCAAGGTCACCACGTAGGTGGTGCTGTCCAGGAGAGCGGACCGCAGTTCAATGGTCACTTCCTTGGGCCCCGAAAGCCTGATCTTGGGCGTGCCGCTCAATGGTGGAGAGAAGAGGATGCGCTCACTTGCACGCTCCAATTGGAGGCGCTCGTCGAATCGCAATACGATGCGCTCACCGTTGAATTCCGTGGTCAGGTTGCCGGGGTCTGCTGAGACCAATTGTGGTGGGTTCCGGTCCGCTTCGCCACCACTTACCTCGCGTACCTGTGCACAACCGGCCAGGAGCACCCATGCGATCAGTGGCGCCGACCACCGTCTCATCCGAGCAAGGGCTGAAGGATCTCGCAGAGGTGCTCCAGCGCGTGGGCATCGATCACACTGAAATCGTCAGGTCGCTCGCTGTCAATATCAAGCACTGCGGCAACGCGCCCATCACTGTCCAGGCATGGCACCACGATCTCCGAACGGGATAATGCACTACAGGCGATATGACCCGGGAACTTGTCCACGTCGGGAACGATCAGGGTGCGCTCTTCCGCCCAAGCGGTCCCACAAACCCCGCGGCCGTGTGCGATGCGCGCGCAGGCAACGGGTCCTTGGAATGGTCCGAGCACCAGTTCGGCACCCATCACGCGGTAAAAACCGATCCAATGCCAGCCAAAGGTCTGGTGCAACGCTGCGGCCATGTTGGCCATGGCGGCGATCGGGTCCCGTTCTTCACCCAGTAATTCACGAAGCTGTGGGGTCAATGCCGCGTACAGGGCCACCCGGTCGTTGGTCTTGGGTAGCGAGATCGTCTCCATGAGCAGGTTTTGCAAAAGGTGGGCAAAGGTACCCGCTATGCGCAAGCTGCTGTGAAGAGGCTGATGCGGATCCCCGGCACCTGGGAAAGGGCCTTCACGCATCCTTCAATGGTGGCCCCGGTGGTCACCACATCGTCCACCAACAGGACATGTCGGTCCTTGAGGGCCATGGGGTCGGGAAGATGGAACGCCTCCTTCACGTTCGACCAGCGGTCCATGCGTCCTTTTCGCGTTTGCGATGAGGTATGCTGAACGCGACGTAGGCTGCCATTCACCGATGCCAAGGGCCATTCCATGCGGATGCCATCGACCAGGAGCTGGCTCTGGTTATAGCCACGCTTGCGCTCCTTGCCCGGGTGCAGTGGAATGGGAAGCAAGGTGTCAATCTCTTGGAACCGCGGGCAGGCCATCAGCTCCCTGGCCATGAGCTTGCCCAGGAGGTGGCCCACTTCCACATCATGCTTGTATTTCAGCCGGTGCAGCATGCGTTGCACCTTGCCGTGCCGATGAAAGAACATGAGCGCGCTGGCCGCTTCAAGTTGCACTTTGCCCCAGAACAGCTGGGCCACCTGGTTCCCGGGGTCATTATGGAAACGGGTCAAGGGCAGGTCCATCAGGCAACCCAGGCAGATGCCGCTTTCGAACCGGAGCAGGGGTTCATCACAGCCAGCGCACCTGCGCGGCATGAAAAGCCCGAGCAGGTCCATGAACGGGCTCCTCGGTATGTTGCCATACGGGTTCAATACTTTGTTGAAAAGGCTCGCGATCTGATGGGGAAGGCCATGCTACCGGCCCTAATTTAGCCCGCAGTTAGACCTGCCCAACATGGAACAGACGAACGCCAGCGAGAAGAAGAACCGATCGAATACCGGCCTGTTGTTGCTGGTGGTGTTGCTGCTGATCAGCAACGTGTTCCAGTTCATTATGTACAATCAAAGTGAACGTCATGCCAAGGAGACTCAGGCCGAGGTTGAGAGGGTTACAAGCGAGAAAGAGGGTGTGACGGAACTTTTGGAGAAGATGCTGGCCAGCTACGATACGCTGAATACGGAGAACGAGCAGTTGACCGTGGAGATGGAGGCACAGCGTGAGAAGATCGAAAGCTTGCTCGATCAAGTAAAGCGCGGGAACTACGATCTGAACAAGGCCAAGAAGGAGGCCGAGACCCTGCGCCGGATCATGAAAGGGTATGTGGCTACCATCGATTCGCTCAACCAAGCCAACAAGCAGCTCACGGCCGACAAGATCAACCTGACCCAGGAGCTGGGGGAGGTGAAGGGTCAGAAGGATGCCCTGAACTCCAAGGCCCAGGAGCTGGAAGGAAAGATCGCCAAGGGGAGTGTCCTGCACACCACGTCCATTGTTGCCAATGCGTTGTTCATGCGGAACAACGGAAAACAGGTGGAGACCGACCGTGCCAAGAAGGCCGAAATGATCAAGTGCTGCTTCACGTTGGGGGAGAACAAGGTTACCACGTCCGGCGACAAGACACTTTACATGCGTGTGATCAGCCCGGATGGCAAAGTGCTGCGCGCCACCGAAAGCGACAATCGCTTCAAGTTCAATGGTGTGGAAGGTGAGTTCAGTGCCCGTCGCGAGATCAACTACCAGAACCAGGCGGTTGACGCCTGTATCTTCTGGACCGGTACGGATGAACTGCGGACCGGTCAGTACATCGTGGAGGTCTACGAGGCCGGTGCACTGGTGTCCAAGTCCTCCTTTGATCTGAAATAGGGTCAGAAGTAGGCCCTGACCTGGGCGCCACCGACATGTACAACGGGCACGCCTTCCGATCTTCGCCCGTTATAGGTGATGTCCACCTGTAGGTTGTTGCTCAGATTGCGCTGCAGGCTGATGCTCCACGTGGCGTTGGTTCCGGGTTTCAGGCCGCTCAGCATTTCATTGCCAAGTGCTGAGTTGACCTCCCCATCATAACGGATGTCCACCAGGTTCGCGTTCAACAGCACGCTGCCTTTGCCCGCCGTGTTATATCGGAACTCAAGCCCCAGGTCGTTAAGCACGGCTTGTTGCCCCCCGAACTCCGCGGCATTCCGTTTGTCCGTGACCTTGAAATAGGCCTGTGCACGCAAGGATGTGTTGGGTTGCCAGGTGATCCGGGGTCGCAGCCCTTGCTGGTCAATGGCGTACGTACGACCTGTAAGCAGGTCGGATGCGTTGCCGATACGGCCGCTTTCGGTCTCCACGTCAAGGCTCCATTGGCGGGTCATGTTCCAGCGCAGGCGAAGGGTGTTGAACTCCCTTGACCGGGACTCGAAGCCGTTCAGCAGCAGTGAACGGCCGCGGTCGCTCTGCCACGTGTGGTCCAGGCTCCATGTGCGGCTCGTTCGGTCGTAATAGAGCGTGTTCCGTGATGATCCGTTGTAGGAGGTGAGCAGTGAGTCCGAAAGCTCGGGAACGAACGGGTCCATGGCATTGAGCAGGTCATCCGCCGTTGTCTTGCGGTCCACACGGAATGATGCATTATCCGAGAATTTGGCCAGGAACTGCCTCAAGCCCGTGGCATTGGACCATTTAACGGCGGGTCGCAGGTCGAGGGAGGCGCTGAACTGGTTGCGGTAAGTGCGTATATAGGTGTCGCTGGGTACGAAAACACGGAGGTAGTTGGCCTCGTAGCCGAAGTTGGCCAGCTCGAATTCGTTCAGGTCCTTGATCCCATCGCCATTATAATCGATCCAGATGTAGAGGCCCTGACCGGCCGGCACTTGAATGTAGATGTAGGAGCGCTCCTGCTCCAGCCCCGAACTGAACTCATAGAAGAGGTCCAGTAGCGCGGCCCCCTTCCAAAGCATCAGGTCATAGTCAATGCGCGCCAGATACGTGTCCTCCGGTCTATTGCTGGTCAGGGTGGCATCCCGGATCTCGAGGCTCCTATACGTGAGCGTCGTGGCCAATCGGTTACGGGGATCGCTGGTAAGGTCCAGGCCGAAGGAGCCGGATGTGGCCATGGTGCTGGTAACGAGCTCGCCGTTGCGTGCCACTTGGTCCATGCGCTGACCACCTCCCAATCGCCATTTGTTCCGGGTCGAATCAGAGCTCTGTACGAATCCCTCCCATTCATGGAACTGGTAACTGCCTGCCTGAAGTCCGGGTAGTGTATCGCTCTGGAACAGGTTGCGTTCGTGTTCACTGTTCAACCCAATGGTGAATGGGCGCAGTCGTTGGCGCACAGTACCCTTGTGCCGGAGGAAATCACTGGTGGTCGGAGAGGTGGAGCTCAACCAACTGGCCACGCCCACAATGTCCGTGCGTCCCGGATGCAGGTCGCTGATCAGGTCCTGTTTCCAGCCGGAATAGTGGTCGGTCACCTGGAAGGTGTTGAGACCGTAGCTCGCGTTGCCGATCCGTTTGCCCTTTACGCCTACAGTGGCACCTGCGATCAGTTGGTCGCCATCCAGCGAAATGCCACGGGCGTTCCAATTGCGCTCGAACTCAACGGGCCTGTATCGTTCAATAAAACGGAAGTTCCGCGAGGTGGTCTCCGTCTCCCCGCCCAAAATGAGCCGTAACGTGGTGTCCCTGCCTGGCAGTGGTATTTCGTGCTTTACGCGGGCCAATAGCCCAAGGCCTTTGTTGTCCGAATCGCTCAGTTCGCTGAACGTGTTCCGGTCGTTGCTGCTGAAGGCGCCTTCAAGGGTCGCTGTGGTACGCTGGCCGAACTTATGATCGACACCAAGGGTGATGAGCTGCTGGCTCTTCGGTGCAATGAGCACTCGGATCGGTGCATGGTCCCCTCGCCTGATGATGACATTCTCCACCGTATCGGGCGGCACCCAGCGGAACACCCGTCCATTGGGCGTGAACTCTTGTTGCACATAATCGCTATTGCCTGGCCCTACTTGGGTGAACGTCAATCGGTATTGGGCCAGATCGGGGCTGGTGCTGTACACATACACGGGGGTGTATCCCAGCGAATCCGTTACCCGGTAAAGGACCTGGTCCGTAACAAAGCCTGTACTGTCTACGCCGCTCACCGCTGCAGCAAGTGGATCATCCCCGGCCTCTTGCAGGACCTCGCGTTCCGTTTCGGACAGTTGTTGTTGCAGGGGTTGGTTCTTGTGGTCCTGTTCACTGTACAAATTGAACCGTATGGTGCTCTGCCCGATCTCGGTGGTATTGTCCAAACGGACCAGAGAGCGGGCATAGTTCTTATCGGAGTACTGGAACTCCACGGTAATGCGGCGGTCCTTGGTGATCAATCTCCGCGCGGTGAACGTGACCTCTGCCGTATTGTAGTCGATCACGTAATCGTTCTCCTGTCCACGCGTCAATAGTTGACCGTCGATGTATACACGTTCCGTACCGGATAGCACGATGATGAACGCCTCTCCATCGTTGCCGCGCAGACGATAGGGGCCTTGCACCCCTTCCACCCCCTGCACTTGGAAGCGTGCGAATTTTCCTTTGCTGATGGCCACGCTGGTGCCCAGGTCGTTCTTGATCCGTTCGGAACCGGATAGCCGTGTATCGAAGCTCAGGCCCTTGGTCTTCTTCAGGTAGGTGAGGAAATGGCTCTTGGGCCGTTGCAGCACGAAGTCACCCGCGATGAGCTCCCACAGGTTCCCTTCCTGTTTGGGGTCCTGCTCAAAGAGCTTGATGAACACCTGGTCGAAGTCCTGGAGCTCAAGGGTATTACCACCTGCTTGTATCGGGATGTTGTTGTCCGTGATCGAGGCCAGCACTTGTATGCGGTCGCTCAACCGTCCGCTCAGCTCCAGGTTCAGCGTGGAGTTTACCGAAAGGTCCTGGTTATTGCCGAATAACACCCCTCGAGAAATACTGCCCGATCGGTTCAGGCCTTGCAGTCCCATCAGGTCATTGGTCGAACGGACGGGCTCATAGCGGAAAGGGTTCGATCGGGTCTCGTTCGCCGTTCGCAACCTCAGGGTGTCCTTGTGCTGCCGCACACCTCCAAGCAGAAGGGGCATCACCCGGTACCGCACCAGAACGGAGTCGGCGTCCGTGCTTACCACCAAGGTGGCCCTGTAAGGGTCAAGAACGTATTGGTCCAGGTCGAGCGGCTGGCCATCCTTTAGTATGACCACGCTTCCGGGGATGATGCTCAACGTATCGAGCCTGAGGGTATCGTTGTTGGGCTTCACCCATCGCTGACGCAGATTGCTCAGGTCCTGCGCGCGGAGCGTGCAACCCGTCAAGAGCAGCAGGAGCATTACACCGGACCAACGCGCAATTCCACTGCTCCGTCCGTTGGGCGGAGCGGTCATGGTAGGCTGATCGTGGTGCGGCACATGGACCATACGCAGAGGAAGCCCGAAAATTACCCGCTTATGGGGTGCGGCCCCGGATCGTTCGGGATCATCACCAACAGGCTGTTGATCACCAATGGTACCACACACGGCTTTGGTCGCATGGGTTCCGGTAGTTTTGGTCGCATTGCTCCCTCACGCATGAAGTGTTCCTGGTCAACGCTGGCATCCTTGGTGATCTTGCTTTTCGTGGCCTGTGGCACACCTCAGGAGCCCGTCGGTCGTGAGGGGAAGGGAGGCCGGTTCTACGGAGGCGTGTTCAACGCCAATGAGGTGGAGCCCTTGCGGAGCCTTTTCCCGCTGACGCTTACACAGGCCGCATCGCATCGCATCGCGGCGCAGATCTATGAGGGGCTGGTCGGATTCGATCAGGGCGACCTCTCTGTTCAGCCCAGGTTGGCGGAGGCCTGGAACGTGGACCCGACCGGCACGCAGTACACGTTCTCCATCCGCAAGGGGGTGCTTTTCCATGATGACGTCTGTTTTCCGGATGGTCGTGGACGTGAACTGGTGGCATCGGATGTGGCCTATTGCCTTAACGCAGTGGCAACACCGGGTCAGATGAACCAGATGGATTGGTTGTTCCGGGACCATGTGGTCGGGGCCAATGCGCATTATGCGGCCGTGCTCGCAGGCCGTCCGTCGGCCGGCGTCGAGGGCATCGCGGTGCTCGATGACCATACTGTTCGTATCACGTTGGCCGCGCCATGGGCCGGATTCCTTCAAGTGCTCGCACATCAGGGCTGTTGGATATATCCCCCCGAGCTTTTGGAGCACCACGGGCGTGATGCCGCTTGGCATCCGGTCGGAACGGGGCCTTTCAAGGTGCGTACGTTCACGCGGGGAAAGGTGATGGTAATGGAACGTAATGCGGACTATTGGGGCGTGGATGAACACGGCAATGAACTTCCGTTCCTTGACGGTGTGAAATACACCTTCGAGACCGATAAGGACAAGGAGCTTGATGCTTTCCTGAAAGGTCGACTTTCGGTGGTGTATGAACTGCCCATTACGCGGACCGGACTGCTTGATAGTTCAACGGCCAATGGGCAATTCAACGTGCAGAGCGCACCCGGCCTGAGCGTCCAGTTCTATGGGCTCAATGTCCGGGAACGACCATTCACCGATGTTCGGGTGCGGCAGGCCGTGTCCATGGCCATTGACAGGCAGTTCCTGGTGGATAGTGTGCTGAGGGGATTGGGCATTGTCGCCAGCAGGGGTCTGGTGCCGCCCGGATTTCCCGAGTATCCTTACGATCGCCTACCCGAGCGCCGCTATGATCCAATACGTGCGCGAGACTTGTTGGGTGCGGCGGGGTTCCCGGGAGGCAAAGGCTTGCCGACCATTGTCCTCCAGGTGAACAATGATGGTTTCGGCTATGTGCGCGTGGCCGAGGCCGTGCAGGCCATGCTCGAGAAGGAATTGGGTGTACGCGTGGTGGTCAGCGTTCTTCCCGGCGAACAGCATTTCGAACAGATCGAACGCGGGCGTGCCCGGTTCTGGCGAGAAGGGTGGATCATGGACCACCCGGACCCGGAGAACGTGCTTGCCCTGTTCCAAGGGACACAAGTACCTGCGGACACGGCTGCGCCATCATACTTGAACAGCACGCGCTACCGTGACCCCGTCTTTGATTCATTGTTCCTATTGGCGCAGCGGAGCGTGGACCGTGCGGAACACATGCGCCTGCTTGCCGAGGCGGAAGCACGGTTGATCAGTGACGCGTATGTTGTTCCGCTCTATCACGAACGGGCCATCAGGCTGCTTCAACCCTGGGTCATGGACCTCCCGATCAATGGCATGGAGTACCGTGACCTGCGTGCCACCTGGTTCGACCCCAAGATCAGGTCAGCTCACTGAACCAGGATCGGGCACGATCGCCTTGTGGATGAGCTGCTTCGCCAGAGGCATGAACGTTTCTATGTGAGGCAATGGAATGTCGGCATCGAAGGCATAGGTGGCCGGGACCGGGTGTTCCCGGTGGCGCTCGATGAGCGTGCTGCGGATCACCTCATAGGTGCAGGCAAAGCTCAAAGTGTGGCTGCTCACATAGTGCGTGTGTAACATGGAGGGCGCATGCCGCTCCGTAGGGGCGAGAACTCCTGAAAGTGCGTACGAATAGACCCTGACATACCTGCCGTTCCGAAGGAGCAACCAACCTTCCTGCCGGTATAATGGAAGAATGCCGATGGGCCCGAATTGAATGCGCGATGCCAGTTCCTCCCGGAGCTCCGAACCTCGGTCCAGTGCGCGGGAAAGTCGGGGCAGTGCCAGATCGATCACCGCATCCACCGTTCCCAACGCCTCCGGCTCAGGTGGTGGTTCGCGAAGGACCTCGCCCGACCCGCGATCGAAACCGATGATCGGTCCTCTCAAGCGGGAAGCCAGCTCCTTACGATGCAGCCTGAAGTTGCTCAGTTCGTTGATCTGGTCCCGGAGGTCCTCCAAATGCGGGTACAATTTGTTCTCCTTGAACCGCTGCTGCACACGCTGGAGGTAGGCGAGCAGCATGTATTGCTTCAGTTCAAGGTCGAAGGCCGGTGCCACCAGCCAGTCTCGGGGAAGTCCTGTCGCGCTCATGTTCTTGACTTGCTTTCATTGGAACGCCTTGTTCAAAAATAATGTTGCCTGTTGCCGATGCCCGTTCACCACGCATGCACCTTTGGCGCATCGACAGACCGGATCATGAAGAACTCCCTGCTCAACGTCCTGCTCATCGGGGTCATCGCCACAGCGGTCACCGCTTGTGTGCCCGCCCGCAAGTACGAGGAGGCCAACGCCAAATTGAGGGCCATGCAGGCAGAGGTCGATGCAGCCAATAGCAAGGCCCGGGTCGCACAGGCCGAACTGGAGGATAGCAAGGCACGTGAAGCGGAGCTGGATAAGCGCATGACCGAGCTGCAGCGTGATACGACCGTTCTTGGCAATTCGCTGCGGCAAATGAACAAGCAGTACGACAAGATCAACGGGCTCAACAATGAACTGCTCGAGAAGTACAACAAGCTCCTGGCCGGGCATGGCAGTGAGAACCGCAAGCTGCTCAGCGACCTGGAGGCCCTGCGCCTCGACCTGATGAGCCGGGAGGATTCGTTGAACGCCCTGGGCAAGAGCGTGGCGGATAAGCAGGCCGCATTGGCTGACAAGGAGGCACAACTGGCCGAACTTCAGGCCGAGCTGGCTTCGAAGGATAAGGCCATGCGGGACCTCAAGGACCGGGTCAGCGCAGCCCTTACGGGTTTCGAGGGCAAGGGCCTTACTGTGGAGCAGCGCAATGGACGCATTTATGTGAGCATGGAGAACAAGCTGCTCTTTCCAAGTGGCAGTTATGCCGTTGATGCAAAGGGAAGGGAGCTGATCGTGAAATTGGCGAAGGCCATTGAGAACGAAAAGGAACTGAACGTACTGGTAGAGGGCCACACGGATACGGATAAGGTGCAACCCGGGGGGGGGGTGAAGGATAATTGGGACTTGAGCGTGATGCGCGCAACGAGCGTGGTACGCATCATGCAGGAAAGCAGTCGCATGGACCCCCTTCGTGTTACCGCCGCCGGAAGGGGCGAGTTCGTACCAGTGGACCCGGCCGACAAGGCCAAGAACCGCCGCATCGAGATCATTCTATCTCCCGACCTGCAGGAGCTGTACAAGCTCGTGCGCGACTGAGCATAGGCTAATGACAACGAGGCGGGCGGCATCAAAAAGTGGTCCGGGACCTCGTCCGTCGGTCGCCATCATCGGTGGTGGGCCTGCCGGGCTGATCGCTGCGGACCTGCTCTCCGAGGAGTGCGAAGTGCATCTATACGAGCAGGGACGCATGGTGGGACGTAAGTTCCTGGTGGCCGGTGATGGTGGACTCAACATCACGAACAGCGCGACGGGTGAGGAACTCTACGCCAAGTTCATACCCCGTGCGCTCATGCAGCCCATGCTCGAGGCGTTCGGTCCTGTGGAATTGCGGTCCTGGCTCAGGGTGCTGGGTGTTCCCACATATGTGGGTAGCAGCGGACGGGTGTTCCCCGAACGGGGTATCAGACCTGCCGAGGTCCTGGGTGCCATACGGGACCGACTCGATACCAAAGGTGTTTCCGTTCATCCTGATCATGCGTTCGTTGGGTTCGATGCACAGGCCCGACCGATCGTTGTCCACGTGGACGGTCGCACCACCCTTGATGCGGATCTGGTACTGTTCGCGTTGGGAGGCGCATCCTGGCCCAAGACCGGTTCCACGGGTTCCTGGACCGCTTACTTCGAAGCTGTCGGCATACGCACGATGCCCTTTGCCGCGAGCAATTGCGGTGTGGAGATCGAGCTGCCTGATACCATCCGACCACATCTGGGCAAGCCGCTCAAGAACATCGTGATCAGCTCGGGCGACCGTGTGGTACACGGTGAGGCGACCATTACCAGCTATGGATTGGAGGGTAATGCCGTGTATCCGGTAGTGCCCGCTATTCGTGAGGCTTTGGCGATGGGTGGCCCGGCGTACCTCACGATCGACCTCAAGCCGGACCTTTCCATGGAGCAAGTAGAGCAGCGTCTTCGTGACGCGGCATGGAAGGAACGCATGGCGGCCATCCGGCTTGATCGTCACGCAGTGGCGTTGTACAAGGCCTTCACACCCCTTGAACGATCGCTTGATGGGCGCTGGCTGGCACATGATATCAAGAACCTCCGGATACCGGTAAAGGCCCTTCGCTCCGTGGAGGAAGCGATCAGCACCGTGGGGGGAATTGCCATTGAGGAGGTGGGCAGCGACCTTGCGCTCCTGAAGCATCCACGGATGTTCGTGGCGGGCGAGATGATCGATATCGACGCCCCCACCGGTGGATACCTCCTACAAGCCGCGTTCAGCATGGGAATTTGGGCCGCAAAGGCCATGCTGGTGAAGTTATCGGGCCGAAAGACGAATTGAGCGGGTTTCGGTACCGGTCTGTCGGAAAGGGGATTTTGACGACATAACGGGATGATCGCCGGTCGAGCCGGTCCGAATGCCCGACGAAGCCGTTCAAGACCCCGCCGGAACTTCCGGAATGGCCTGTTACACAAGGGTTTTGGCGAACATTTTACGCGTTCGATCGCTGTATTCTTGCAACATGACAAGGAACCTATCTAACGCAGCGGAGCATCCTGGCCCGGGCATTTTCCCGCTGGCAGGGCTTTCCCATGGCAGCGCATCGCGGCGCCTGATGGTGAGATCGGCACTTGTGTCATGGATGTTCTTCCTGGCCTTTGCCTCGATCGCCCAGACAAGCTCGCAAAGAGCAGCGGTGCAACTGTCGGCCACAGCCATTAGTTCGCCTGTGGGCATTACGCTTGGTTGGACCTCCTTGTCCAGCACCACGTCCATTACCATCCAACGGAAGCCTCGCACGGCCACGTCCTGGTCGGCGCTGGCCACACCAGCGGCTTCGTCCACGAGCTACACGGACAATACGGTCACGGTCGGTCAGGTATACGAATACAAGGTGACCCGTGTGGCCGGCGGTGTTACTGGTACCGGGTACGTCTGCACCGGCGTCAATGTGCCGGCTCCTGATTATCGGGGCAAGTTGGTGCTGCTGGTCGACAATACCTTCAGTTCAACATTGAGCGCGGAATTGCAGCAGTTGGTGAGGGACCTGCGTGGCGATGGTTGGGCGGTGGTGCGCAGTGACCTTGCACGTACAGCGACCGTGGCTACGGTGAAAAGCACGATCCTTTCCCATTATAATAGCGACCCGTCCAACGTGAAGGCGGTGTTCATTCTGGGTCATCTGGCGGTACCCTACTCGGGCAATGTTGCGCCCGATGGTCACTCGGAGCATCAGGGGGCATGGCCTTGCGATGGATACTATGGTGAGCTCAACGGGGCCTGGACCGATGCCTCCGTGAACATCGCCTCGTCGCAGCGGACCGAGAACAGGAACGTGCCCGGTGACGGCAAGTTCGACCAGAGCAATTTCCCCTCCGAATTGGAGCTCCAAGTGGGCAGGGTGGACCTTTATGACATGCCCGCCTTTGGAACGAGCGAGGTCGAACTGATGCGTGCCTACCTGAACAAGCTGCATGCCTTCAAGGTAAAGTCATGGACACCAACGGTCCGTGGCCTGGTGTTCGACAATCTTCAGTGGGTGGGTAACCCCCTTGCAGGTAGTGGCTGGCGGAACATGGGCCCTCTGGTGGGTCCTTCCAACATCGTTGCGGCCAACCAGAACAGCACGGCGTTCCATTCCTTGGTGAACGGCCAGAGCCACCTATGGACCTATTCCTCCGGAGGAGGCCTTCAGGCCGTGGATGGCGGTGTGCTCACCTTCAACGGTGCCGCCAATGTGGGCACCACACAGAACTACGCCACGTCATCGCATGGCGGGGTCTTCAACCTGGCCATGGGGAGCTATTTCGGCGACTGGGACAACCGGAATAATTTCCTGCGTGCTCCGCTCGCCAGTGGACAATCGCTGACGAGCTGCTGGTCCGGGATACCCTCCTGGTATTTCCATCACATGGGCATCGGGGAGAACATCGGTGCCAGTGTGCTGGCCACCATGAACAACAGCAGCCTTTACACACCGCTCACCGAAGGCTGGCAGGGAAGTATCGGTCGGTCGCACCTGGCGCTCATGGGTGATCCCACACTGCGTCTGACCATGGTCGCGCCGCCGAGCAACCTCACGGTCACGAACGCTGGAGGTGCCGTATCATTTTCGTGGACGGCTTCGAACGGCAGTGTGCTGGGCTATTACCTCTATGAGTTCAACGCCACCAGTGGGGCCATCACGCGGCTGAACAGCACGCCGATCACCGGGACCTCCTGGTCCAGTGGCACGGTCCCTTTTGTGGCAGGCAGGGAGTACATGGTACGGGCTGTGAGGTTGGAGAGCAGTTTCAGCGGCAGCTATTTCAACCTTTCGTTGGGGACGATATCCACTGCGCAGGGTGCCGCAACCGCGGATTGCACGGGTGTTGTCGGTGGTGCTGCCGTGCCTGGTGCGGCATGTAACGATGGCAATGCCTGCACGACGAACGACACGTGGAACGCGAGCTGCCAGTGCGTAGGAGTGAGCTCGGCGCCTGTGGCCACCATTACTGCCGGGGGTAGTGCCTCGTTCTGCACGGGAGGCAGTGTGGTGCTCAATGCGAACACCGGTAACGGTCTGACCTACGTATGGCGCAGGAACGGCACAGCGATCAGCGGGGCCACTGCCAGTAGCTATACCGCTGCTCAGGCCGGGTCCTACACCGTGCAGGTCACGACCTCCGCAGGGTGCAGCACCACCTCAACGGCGATCACTGTAACGGTGAACACGCCTCCTACGGCCACCATCTCGGCCGGTAGTGCCACATCGTTCTGTGCTGGCGGTGCTGTTACGCTCACCGCCACCTCGGGTACGGGATACACCTATCAATGGCGTCGCGATGGTACGTCGATCAGCGGGGCCACTTCCGCCAGCTATGTCGCCAATGCCGCGGGGGCTTATACGGTCGTGGTCACGGCCAACGGCTGCTCCACCACATCGTCCGGTGTCACGGTCAGTCTGATCGGTGCCCCTTCCGCTACTGTTACGCCGGCCTCGGGCACGTCCATTTGCAGCGGTTCCTCGGTCGTGCTGAACGCCAACACCGGCACAGGCTACACCTATGTTTGGCGCCGCAACGGGACTGCGATATCGGGCGCCACGTCTTCCAGCTACGCTGCGACCACGGCAGGCTCCTATACGGCCACGATCACATCGAACAGTTGCACGACCACGTCATCGGCGGTTTCCGTCACCGTGGGTACCGCCCCTTCCGCGACGATCACGGCTGGTGGAGGCACCACCTTCTGTTCGGGCGGTTCTGTGACGCTCTCCGCCAACACAGGAACCGGTCTTACCTACCAGTGGCGACGTAACGGCACGGCCATCACCGGGGGCACTTCGAGCAGCTACTCGGCCGCGCAAGCAGGCACCTACACGGTGGTTGTTTCTTCCAATGGCTGTTCCACCACTTCGGCCGGCACTGCGGTCACGGTGAACGCGGCGCCCACGGCGTCCATCACTTCGGCCGGGAGCACAGCCTTCTGTTCAGGTGGCAGCGTGGTGCTGAATGCGTCCACGGGTACTGGTAATACATACTCCTGGCGCAGGAACGGCACGGTCATTTCGGGTGCCACCGCATCGAGTTACACGGCCTCTCAGGCGGGGAGCTACACGGTCGTGGTCACGGCGGCCGGGTGCAGTGCCACCTCGGCTGCTGTATCGGTCACGGTGGGCACACCGCCTACTGCGACCATCACGGCCGGAGGGGCGACCACGTTCTGTGCTGGCGGAAGTGTCGCACTGAATGCGAATACGGGGACCGGCCTCACCTACCAATGGCTCAGGAACGGCTCCGCCATCAGTGGTGCCACGGGCAGTTCCTATGCGGCGAACCAGTCGGGCACCTATACGGTGGTGGTCACTTCCAGTGGATGCTCCACGACATCGACCGGGAGCAGTGTAACAGTGAATGCTGTCCCCGCCGTGACCTGTTCAGTATCCGGCTCCACGATCACGACCAATGTCTCCGGCGGCACGGCCCCGTACACGTATAGTTGGAGCGGTGGAAGCACGAGCAGTTCCTTCACAGCTTCCTCCACTGGTTCCTATACCGTTACGGTCACCGGAGCGAACGGATGTTCAGCCACATGCTCCGGTAGTGTTACCGTGGCAAGCCTTGGCGGTTGCTCAGGCATTCGTACCGAAGCCCAAGGCACTTGGGGTGCCCCGGCGACCAGCAACAATCCTGCGTCCTATATGACCTCCCGCTTCGTTGCAGCATTCCCGGCACCGAACCATCTCACCATCGGCTGTGGCACTAGACTGTTGCGGTTCACTACTCCGGCGGCTGTTGTTGCAACGCTGCCCACGTATGGAATGCCTGCCCTGTTGGCCAGTGGCACCGTGGTGAACCCCGGTAATACGATCGCCAACACGATGGTGGGCCAGCTGGTCGCTTTGAAGCTCAACGTCCGGTTCGATGAGACCGACGCGGCCTTCATGCCCAGTTCCTTGCTGCTACGCGATTTGGTGATCGCATCGGGACCGTTCGTTGGTTGGACCGTGCAGCAGCTGATCACAGCGGCCGATCAGGCAATTGGTGGTTGCAGTACCGCCTACACCCTCAGCCAACTGAGCACGGCCCTCGCCAACGTGAACAATGGGTACGATGGAGGCGTAGCGAACACGGGCTTTCTCACCTGCCCCGGCAGTGGGATGGTCCTGGAGGATGATCAGATGGATGCCGACGACATCAAGCTGCTCGATCTACCGGTAATAGAGGTGCTGGCCATGCCCAACCCCTTCACCACCACCACCGAACTGGTGCTTACGGGTGCCGTTGTCGATGGACCGACCACCATCGAGGTGTACTCGGCCACCGGTCAGCGGGTGGTGGTGCTGTTCAGTGGTGTGCTCGATGCGGCCGAGGAGCACCGGTTCCGTTGGGATGCGTCGGGCCAGGCCCAGGGCATGTACCTGTACCGCGTGACCAATGGTGATCAGGTGCTCACTGGCCGATTACTGATCCAGTAGAAAGGCGTTTGCGCGGATCCCGCGCGGGGGCGATCTCCGAAGGGTCGCCCCCGCTCATGGACCAGGACCTCTTCAACGTACTACCCTTGCGGGAACGTCTGCTCCTGGTCAGGGGGCATGCCGAATGGCTGGCCACCAATGAATGTTTCATGGGTGAGCATGCGCATGTGTTCTACATGCTTTACGGCATGGTGATCGAGGTGGTCTACGACTTCGTTGATATGGAGGTGAAGGATGTGGAGGCCTTGCGTTACACCGATGAGGGGATGAAGCGGCTGCTCTGGAATATTGGGATCTGGGACCTGCGCGAGTTCACACAGCAGGGTGACGCACCGTTCTGAGCTCGACTGGTCAGCAGGAAATGGTCAGCCGAACAGGTGCGAAAGCACCTCGTTCACCTGTCCCATCTGCACCAGTTCGATGCCCTTCATGGGACCGATCCCTTTGGTGCCTTTCGGAACGAAGATCCGCGCGAAGCCCAGCTTCTGCGCTTCGGCGATGCGCTGGTCGGTGCGGGTCACGGGACGGATCTCGCCGGTGAGGCCCACCTCGCCACAGAACGCGGTGTCCATGGGGATCGCGATGTCCGCATTGCTGCTGAGCACGGCGCACACTACGGCCAGGTCAATGGCCGGTTCCTCCACGCGAAAGCCGCCGGCCAGGTTCAGGAACACGTCCTTCTGCCCCAGTCGGAAGCCGCAGCGTTTCTCCAGTACGGCCAACAGCATGTTCATGCGGCGCAGATCGAAGCCGGTGGCGCTTCGCTGAGGTGTGCCATACACGGCACTGCTGACCAGCGCCTGAACCTCGATCAACAAGGGGCGCTGGCCTTCCAGGGTCGCGCTTACGGCCACACCGCTCGGTCGTTCGCGGCGGTCGCCCAACAGGACCTGGCTGGGGTCTTCCACTGCGGCCAGTCCGGTGCCTTGCATTTCATAGATGCCCAGCTCGTTCGTGCTGCCAAAGCGGTTCTTCAATGGCCGCAGCAGGCGATAGGCATGATCGCGGTCGCCTTCGAACTGGAGCACCACGTCCACCATGTGTTCAAGCACTTTCGGTCCAGCGATGAAGCCATCCTTTGTGATATGGCCGATCAGCACCATGGGCACGTCCGTTGCCTTTGCGAAGCGCATGAGCTCGGCCGTGCATTCGCGCACCTGGCCCACGCTGCCTGGACTGGCATCAAGGGTCGCGGTGTGCAAGGTCTGTACGCTGTCGATCACGACCAGCCCGGGCTTCAGGGCCTCGATGTGCTTGAAGATGTTCTGGGTGTTCGTTTCGGTGAGCACGTAGCAGCCCTCCTTGCCGTGGCGGGTCGTTCCTTCGAGCCGCTCTGCGCGCATCTTCACCTGGTGCTCGCTCTCTTCCCCCGAAACGTAAAGCGTGCGCAGATCGGGATTGCGCAGTGCCGTTTGCAGCAGCAAGGTGCTCTTGCCGATGCCCGGTTCACCTCCAATGAGGATGATGCTGCCCGGCACCAGACCGCCGCCAAGAACACGGGACAGTTCGCGGTCCGACAGGGGAATGCGAGGTCCATCCTGCGCGGGTATCTCGTCAATGGCGATGGGCTTGGGGTTCCTGCCTTTCACACTCGCCGGGGTGCCACGTTTCTCCTCCACGCGGTCGCGCACCTCCTCCACCAGGGTGTTCCATTGTTTGCACTGCAGGCATTGCCCCAGCCATTGCGGATACGTGGAACCGCAGCTCTGGCAAACGAACTGGCTGCGGACCTTAGCCACGGCGGATCTTCTCGACGAGCGACGTGGTGGAGAAGCCCTCCACGAGCTTCAAGCTGCGCACCTCGCCACCGCGGGCCTTCACCAGGTCGGCACCCACGATGCGGTCCTCGCTCCAGTCGCCGCCTTTCACCAACACGTCGGGTCCCACGGCCTGGATCAGCTCCAAGGGAGTGTCCTGGTCGAAGATCACCACAGCGTCCACCAAACGCAGCGCGGCCAGCACTTTGGCGCGGCTCTGTTCGTCGTTCAATGGCCGTTCGGGGCCTTTGTTCTGGCGCTTTACGCTGGAGTCGCTGTTCAGGCCGATCACCAGTCGGTCACCCATGGCCGCAGCCTCCTGCAGGTATTCCACGTGCCCGCGGTGCAGGATGTCGAAACACCCGTTGGTGAACACGATGCGATCACCTTTCATGCGCCAGATGTTGCAGAGACGCTGCACGCTCACGAGGTCCATGATGCGTTTGTCGGTAGGGACGGTGACGGCTTCAACGGTCATTGCGCTTGCTGTTTTCCCTTGCGGGTGATCAAAAGTAGGGATAGGCCACCAAGGCCGATAAGGAGGATGGACTGGGCCACCCACAGCAGCCACCCCATGGCCAGGGCATCGGGGCGGATGATCCCGCCGCCTTCGGGCACCCCCATGTAAATGCCAACGATCAATGCGACAAAGGCCGGATAAACGCCAATGCCGCCCTGCACCAGCACGATCCCGATGGAACCTGCGATGAAACCGGCCATGATGCCGGCAAAGGGAACGCTGGCCGTTGTGGGCAGGGCAAAGAACCCCACCCAGAACATGGCCACATAGAGCCCCCAGATCACGAACGTGTGTAGCAGGAAAGCGCCCCTGTCCTTGGTCATCAGCACCGAACGCAGGCCTTCGTAGAAGCCACGCACGCCAGCCTTGATGCGTGCTTTCAGGGCCGGCCTGGTCATATAGAGAAAGGTCCCGGCGATCGCTCCGATCACCATCATGCCAACGATGATCCACATCCACGGCAGGCCGGGTTCCGTGCTGGCGGTCGGTGTACCTTGTTCAGCCCTGAACCGTGCGATGCGCTCCTGAAAGAGATCGAGCTTGTCCAGTTGCAGCAGTACGGTGACCCCGGCAATGGAGAGCAACATGATCATGTCCACGGCCCGTTCGGCCAATATGGTCCCAAAGCCTTTTTCAAAGGGAACGCCTTCGGCACGGTAAAGCATGACCGCGCGACTGGCCTCTCCGGCCCGGGGCAGCAGCATGTTCATGAAGTAGCCGGTCATGGTGGCATTGTAGGCGTTCCAGAAGCCGACCCGGTGGCCGAGGTGCTCCAGCAGGTACCGCCACCGCCAGGCCCGGCTCAAATGGCTGCCCCAGCCCAGGAACATGCTCAGCAGCAACCAGCCCCAGTTCGCCTCCTTGAAAGCCGCGAACAATTCCGTTCTCTGGTTCTCATCGAGCTGGTCGTAGAAGTAAAAGATGAGCCAGACGCCCAGACCGAGTGGCACCAGCACCTTCAGCGCGCCGATCACCACCTTCTTCATCCGATCAGGCCTTGAGCTGGTTGGTCCGTTCGTCCGGGAAAATGATCGTGGGCCGGAACACACGGGCCTCCTCGATGGTCATGCGCGCGTAAGCCACCACGATGACGATATCGCCGACCGTGGCCTTGTGGGCGGCCGGGCCATTGAGGCAGATCCTGCCACTACCGCGCTCCCCTTTGATCACGTAGGTCTCCAAGCGCTCGCCGTTGTTGACGTTCAGCACCTGCACTTTCTCCCCCTCCACGAAACCGACCGCATCGATCAGGTCCTCGTCGATGGTGATGCTACCGATATAATTGAGGTCGGCCTCGGTGATGCTTACCCGGTGAAGCTTGGCGCGGAGCACTTCGATGGTCATCCTTCTGCGACCGCGCGGCTGGGTGCCGTCAACGGGGGGGCAAAGGTACGGGCCTTCAGTGATCTGCTCCGGTCGGGCGGTTCAGCGTCATATTGTCGATCAGGCGCACCGGACCCACTTGCGCGGCGATCAAGGCCACCGCGGTATCGGACCCAGGCCATTCGGTCAGGGGGCGCAGGTCTTCCGGGTGGGCAATACCGAAATGGTCCAGGACCACTTCCGGCTCGCTGGAAAGGACGTCCATGGCGGCTTCCAGTACCGAGGGCAAGGGCTCCCGGAAGGCCAGCTCGGCGGTGCGGGTCAGTGCCTTGTAAAGCACGGTGGCCATCCTCCGTTCACGCTCGTTGAGGCGCTGGTTGCGCGAGCTGAGGGCGAGGCCGTCCGCCGCACGCACGGTAGGGCAAGGGACGATGCGTTCCGGCCAATGCAACGTGTGGGCCATGTGCCGGATGATGGTCACCTGCTGTCGGTCCTTCTCGCCGAAGTAGGCCGCATCAGGCCGCACATGGAAGAACAGCCGTTCCACCACGTTCACCACACCCTGGAAGTGGCCCGGTCGGGAGGGGCCCTCCCAATGCGCGTCCAGTCCGCCCAGATCATATTGCGTGGGCGTGAATCCGTGGAACAGGGTCTCTTTGTTGGGGGCGAAGAGGACATCGCAGCCAGCCTGCTCCAACAGCGGAATGTCGCGTTCCAATTGGCGCGGATAGTTCGCAAGGTCCGCTGCATTGTTGAATTGCAGTGGGTTCACGAAGATGCTGCAGGTCACCAGGCCATGGTCGGCCCGGGCCCGGCGTACCAGATCGAGATGCCCTTGGTGGAGGGCACCCATGGTGGGTATGAAGCCGATGGTATGGCCCGCCCTGCGGGCAGCTGCCGAACGCTCGGCCATATTGGCCGGGATCTCAATGAACTCCACGATCGGCGCGGGTTTTGTTAGGTGGAACCGGGGGCTAATCTAGTCCCGTCGGTTGATGTTCCGGGAAAAAGTCTATATTTTTGTGCTCGAATCCCCCCACCATACGATGAGCTTGAAGAACGCGAAGGTCCTCACCATTTCCCAGTCCATTCAACCCTTCATGGACGGCCCCGAGGAAATGGCGAAGGTGGCGCGCCAGATGCCGCAGGGTATCATGGAGTGCGGAAATGAGGTACGGGTGTTCATGCCGAGGTTCGGCTGCATCAACGAACGGCGTCACCAGTTGCATGAGGTCATTCGCTTGAGCGGCATGAACCTCATCATCAATGATACGGACCACGCCCTGCTGATCAAAGTGGCCAGCGTGCCCAATGCACGCATGCAGGTCTATTTCATCGACAACGAGGAGTATTTCAAGCGGAAGTCCTCCACGCACGATGATGAAGGTGTGTTCCATGCCGACAACGATGAGCGGGCCCTCTTCTTCGCACGCGGAGTGTTGGAGACCGTGCGCAAGCTCGGTTGGGCACCGGACATCATTCATCTGCACGGTTGGATGTCCGCGTTCGTGCCCTTGCTGGTGCGCCATCAGTTCAATGACGATCCGCACTTCGAGAACACCAAGTTGGTGCTCTCCGTGTATGACGACAAGAACGAAGCACTTGATAAGGACCTGAGCAAGAAGCTGCTCGCTGAAGGCTACTCCAAGGACC
>Ga0209985_10000507_pt1 | contig 41739 bp, 38 predicted proteins | sample NOAtaG_FD_187305 | JGI IMG/M metagenome (GOLD analysis project Ga0209985, IMG submission 187305) | Freshwater lake microbial communities from Lake Erie, under a cyanobacterial bloom - NOAA_Erie_Diel6S_1000h metaG (SPAdes) (version 2) | ecosystem: Environmental > Aquatic > Freshwater > Lake ...
GGATGCGCTGGCGCACGACCACCACCCGGCGCTTCTGGCTCCAGCCGTGCAGCTGCAGCCAGTCCTCGACCATCTGGCAGCCCTGGTTGTCCGGCCGGCTCCAGTCCTGCCGCGCGAACTGCTGCGCGACCAGGCGCTGCACGTTGGCCGTCTGCCTCATGCGCAGCAGGTAGGGCTGGCCTCGGCTCTCCAACTCCACCAGCATGCCTTCGTTGCCGTAGCCCGAGTCACCCCGCACGAGCGCCGGGCGCTTGTCACCCAGTTCGTCCAGCAACCGCGCCAGCGCGGCCTTGGCGTGCACGCTGGTGTGCTGCTTGCCGGAGCTGACCTGCACATCCAGCACCAGGCGCAGGTTGCCCACCCAGAAGGTGTGCAGCACGTGGCTGGGTCGCATCGGCTTGCTCGGGTTGTAGCCAATCTCCGCACCTTCCTGGCGCCCGTACAGAGGCTTGATGCTGGCGTCGATGTCCAGCACCCAGGGACGGTCGAGTGCCTCGCGCACCGAGTGCATCAACGCCGGGCGCATCCATGCGGTGCTGGACGACTCGTCGATGCGTTCCAGCGCGCGGCGCAGGGCGTCTTCGCTGACGACCTTGTTCATGCCCAGGGCCTGCGCGGCCACCGCGTCGCCGCGCAGCGCGGTGATGTGGGCGTAGCGCCGATGACCGGCCAGCAGCCCCAGCATCAAGGTGCCGAGCACGTCGCGCTTGTCAGGCGCGTTGCCGCTGCGGTAATCCAACGGGCACGCCGAGACCCAGCGCTCGAACACCCCGGTGGCGCCCAGGAACTCGGCGAAGAAGACCAACTGGCCGTGCGGCGTGGCCGCCGCACCCGAGTCCCAGCGCACGTGCATGCGCCCGCCCAGGGTGTCGACCACCACCGGCTGTTCAGCCTCGCCGCCACCCCGGATCAGGGCCCCTTGTCGCTTGCGTCTTGACTCACCCATCGGGTGAGTCTGCCAAATCCGCCGTTCACCGCGCCAGTGCTGGCTCGCGGCCGAGTTCAGGTCGCCAAACTGCGGTTTCTAGGATCAGTGCCCAGGCACCTGGCTCGGGCACGGGGGCGGTTGAGTAGCGGTAGGTCGAGAAGTACTCGTTGTCGATCGTGCGCAGCGTGTCGTCGATGCGGATCGTGTCGAACGCCACCGTTCCGGCCCAACCGTGGAATTCCACGGTGTCGAAGGCGGGCGTGACTGAAAACTGCGCCACCTGGGTGACCCCGGCGGACAGCGTCACGGTGAACGGCCCGGTGTCGCACGTGAAGTTGCAGTACCCGCCCGTGCTGCCCGGCAGCGGCGCGGCGTTCGAGGGCTGGAAGATCCTGAAGCCGAACGCGTACAGCGGCATCGCTGAGGTGAGCGTCTGGCTCTCGTAGCCGCTGAGCACCAGGTTGTCCTCGCCCGGGATCGGCTGGCCGTAGCCGGTGGTGTCGATGTTGAAGCTTTGCCCCGGATCGGCCTGGAACGCAAACGGCGCGGCGCTGAAGCTGGGCACGCCGCCCAGGCTGGACGGCAGCGAGGCCTTGGCCGGGCCGGCAGCGGCGACAAAGGCCGCTTCGTTGTTGTAGACGCTGGCCTGGGCCGCCAGCGGGACCGCGGCAAAGGTCGCCAGGACCAGGGTCGCCTCGATCGGGAATCGGGTGCGCCTGAACATCGAAACCTCCAGTGGGTGGGAACCTTTCGGAGGTTGCGTGGCCGACCCGCGCTCGACCATCCCCAACGCTAGGGATGATCTGACGCGAAACCGAGTCCGATCACCACTCCCGCAACTTCGTCCGCAGCCGCGCGATGGACTGGCTGTGGAGCTGGCAGACGCGGCTTTCGGTGACGCCCAGAACGGCGGCGATTTCCTTCAGGTTCATGTCGTGCTCGTAGTACATGCTCATCACGTACTGCTCGCGTTCGGGCAGGTGCTTGATCGCCACGACCAGGGCCTCGCGCATGCGGCGGTCCTGCAGCCGGGCCATGGGGTTGGCCTCGTCGTCGGCGACGTGGCGGTCCAGGAAGTCCTCGTCGCCGTCGTCGCCGCTCATGTCCTCCAGGTAGATCAACTGGGTGCCGCGCACCTTGCCCAGCAGTTCCTGGTAGTCGACCAGGCTCAGGCCCATCTCGCGGGCGATCTCGCTTTCGCTCGGGGCGCGGCCGTGGCGCTGCTCAAGCTTGTGCACGGCGGCCTCGATGCTGCGCTGGTGGCGGCGGTCACCCCGGCTCATCCAGTCGTTGCCACGCAGCTCGTCGAGCATCGCGCCTCGGATGCGCTGGGTGGCAAAGGTCTCGAACTGCACGCCCTGGGCGGCGTCGAACCGGCCCAGCGCGTCGGACAGGCCGATCATGCCCACCTGCACCAGGTCGTCGAGTTCGACGTTGGCCGGCAGCTTGGCGATCATCTGGTGCGCCAGGCGCCGCACCAGCGGGCTGTACTGCTTGAGCAGGGCGTTGGCGTCGAGTTGACCTTTGGCGGTGTACATGGTCTGGGCTCTGGTCGGAGTGCGGTTCAGGGAAGTCGGGTCTGCGGTGGCGGCGCTTGGGCGGGCCGTCAGGCGCGGGCGTCGCTGGCGACGTGGCGGCCCCGTGGGGCACGCTCGGGCCAGGCAGCCGGCTGGCTCGGGTCGATCGAGAGTTGCATGGCGAGCAATTCGCTCAGCTCGCGTGGCACCGGCTGCGAGTCGAGCGCTGCGGGGTCGACTTCGGCCCAGCCGTGCAGCAGTGCACCGAGGAAGCCGTCCAGGCAGCGCGCGACACTGCCCGCGATGGCCTCGCCTCGCGGGGTGCCGGGGCGCCCCGCAAGCACAAGGTCGAACGTCATCAGCTCGCACCGTTGGGCCAGCAGCTTGGCCGCCGCGTAGGCGTGCTTGACGCTCTCCGGGTGATCGGCCGCCAGCAGGATCGGCCTGGCGGCCCGCCGCACGAACATCCGAGCCAGATGGGCCGCTTCGGCGTGCAGCACGATGGCGTCGCATTGCGGCGCAGCGCGCTGGATGGCATCGACGAAGCCGGCTGCCGATCCACGGGTGTCGACAAAGGCCAGCGGCAGGCCACGCGCTGCCAGGTAGGACAGCCGGGGTGCGACCCTGACGATGCCGGAGGCGATGTCGAGCCGCGTCAGTTCAGCAGCCGCCTGCGAATGCGCCGAGGCATCGACCACCAGCACCTCGCGGCCCTGGGCGGTGAGTTCGGCGGCGACGCGGTCCAGCACCAGCCCCGCAAAGGCGACGTGTGGATTGGCCACCAGGGGCAGCAGCCGCTGGCGGTGACCCGCGAACAGCCGGCGCAGGCCGTCGGCCTGGTCGAGCATGCCGGCCTGCGAAGGGGCGTAGAAGTCGCGCATGGAGTCGGGGTGTCGTCGGTTCGGGGTGCTGCCGGCGATCACGCCACGGCGGCGGCAAGGCCGGTGTTGGCGGCCGCGTGCGCCGCCACGTGGGGCAGGCCGGCGAAGATCAGGCTCACGTCGCCCTCGTCGAGCTTCCAGGCCGAGCCGGTTGCCGCCTTCATCGCGCGCTGCACCAGCGCGCCGGCGGACAGGCGGTGCCAGTCCTCGGGCACCCGCTGGCCATTGGCCACGGCCAGCACCTTGACCCGGTGGCGGATCACGGCGTCCAGCGCGGGGGCGAGCTTCACGGCCTCGTCGATCTTGCTCAGCACCAGACCGGCGCAGGTGCCGGCACGGTAGGCGATCAGCTGATCCTCGAGGGTTTCACCTTGCGCCGAGGCGTTGAGGACCAGGATGCGCTTGATGCTGCGGTGGCTGAGCATTTCCATCAGCTCCTTGGTGCGGCTGTCGCGCTGTCCAATCCCGGCGGTGTCGATCAGCACCATGCGCTTGCTGGACAGAAGCTCGAGCAGGTCGTCCAGGCTGGCGCGGTCATGTGCCGTGTGCACCGGAACACCCAGGATGCGGCCATAGGCCCGCAACTGCTCGTGGGCGGCCACGCGGTAGGCGTCGAGCGTGATCAGCCCGAGGTTGGCCGCACCATACCGGGTGGCAAACGCGGCGGCCAGCTTGGCGGTGGAAGTGGTCTTGCCGACACCGGTGGCGCCGACCATGGCGTAGACACCGCCCTGCTCTTCCAGGGCCGGCTCGCGCTCGGCGGTCGCCAGGTTGCGCTCCAGCACGCTGGCGGCCCAGGCGGCTTCGTCGCCGTCGGCGGGCAAACCTTCGAGCAGCTTGCGCACGAGCGCTGGCGAGAAGCCGATCTCCATCAGCTTCTGCGACAGCTGGGCCTGACGCGGCTGCCGCTGGAGCTTCTCCATGTACGCCAGGGCGCCGAAGCGCTGCTCGATCAGGCCCCGCATCTCGCGCAGTTCGCTGGACAGCAGGGCCATCTGCTCGCTCTGTGGCGCGGGCTCGGTGCCACGACCCCCTCGGCCGGCGACGCCGGCCAAGGCGGCGGATCCGGCATCGATGCCCAGGACCACGTCGTCCAAAACCGGCAGCTCGAGCGCAGCCGCTGACGCGGACGCCGCGGCGCTGCCACGCGCAGCACGCGCCATCGCCGATTCGACTTGAGCGACCGGGGCCGCGGCGCTGGACTCGGCGGCGCGACGCTTGAGCATGCGATCGCGCACATAGCCCTGGAAGGACAAGGTACTCATCTCCAGCGCCTGCACGTCCTGCTGCACGCTGCTGGCCGGAGCATCGAAGGCCGGCTCGGTGCGGACGCCGTCCTTGCGGCCTTCGGTGCGGGTGTCCTGGCGGGTGTCCTGGCGGGTCTCCTTGCGGGCTTCCTTCGGCAGGTCCCTGGGGGCTTCCTTGCGGGTCTCCAGTCGCGGCTCGAGCAGGGCCTGCTGGCGCTGCTCCATCCGCTGCTGCAGGCTGCCGGTGGGGCTGGCCGCAGCCGCGCGCGGCTGGGCCACGTGTTCGAGCTGATGCACGCTCTCCGGAGCCATCGCCAGCACCTCCACGCCCTCGGCGCACGGGCGGGTGGACATCACGACGGCGTCGTCGCCGAACTGCTGGCGCACCAGGGCCAGGGCGTCGCGCGAGGTGCGGGCGGTGAAGCGCTTCAAGTTCATGCTGTGGCTCCGATGACGGAAGCGATTCGGATCGAATGCGTATCAGGGATCTCGCTGTGCGCGAGGACCTTCAGACGGGGTGCTGCGCGCTTGAGCAGGCGTGACAAGGGCGCGCGGAGCGCATCGGGCACCAGCAGACAGGCGGGCTGCCCCATGTCCTCCTGGGCGCGGGCGGTGTCCGCGGCATTGCGCGTCAGGGTGTCGGCGACCCCGGGGTCGAGCGCCGCACCGTGCGGCGACGCCAGGGCCTGGCCGATCAGCCGTTCCAGGTCCGGCGCCAGTGCGATCACGTCAAGCTCGCGGCTGGAGCCGTAGATCTGCTGCACGATGGCGCTGGACAGGTGCACTCGCACGCGGCGGGCCAGCTCGGCGGCGTCGCCGGTGGTCGGCGCGTGTTCGGCCAGGCAATCGATGATCGAGCGCATGTCGCGGATGTGCACGCCTTCCTCGAGCAGCAGCTGCAGCACGCGCTGGAGCGTGGCGATGCCGACCATCTTCGGCACGACATCCTCGATCAGTTTCGGAGCCAGCTTTGTCACGTGATCCACCAGTTGTTGCACCTCGACGCGACCGAGCAACTTGGCCGCGTGAACCTGCATCAAGTGTGAGAGGTGGGTGGCGATGACGGTCGCGCAATCAACGACCGTAAACCCGCTCATTTGGGCCAGCTCCCGGTTCTGCTCCTCGATCCACACCGCCGGCAGGTTGAACGCCGGATCGACCGTCGCGGTCCCCGGAAGACGCGTGGTCGCTCCGCCGGGGTTGATGGCCAGGAACCGCCCCGGGTAGGCCTGGACTTCGCCGACGACCGCACCGCGCAGCGTGACGCGGTACATGTCCGGCGCCAGCTCGAGGATGTTGTCGCGGATGTGCACCGGCGGCGGCAGGAAGCCCACGTCCTGGGCGAACTTCTTGCGCACGCCCTTGATGCGGCCGAGCAGGTCGCCGCCCTTGGTCTTGTCGACCAGCGCGATGAGGCGGTAGCCGACCTCCAGCCCGAGCGTGTCGACCGGCTGCAGGTCGTCCCAGCTGGCCTCGGTCGACGCCGGCTTGACCTCGGCCCGCTCCGCAAACTGCGGCTGCTCGGCGCGGCGTCGCTGGCTGCGGTGCAACTGCCAGGCCAGTGCCGCCAGCGCCCCCCCCATGATCAGGAAGACCAGGTGCGGCATGCCGGGGATCAGCCCCAGCGCCAGCAGGATGGCTGCCGTGATGCCGAAGGCCCGCGGCGAGTCGAAGACCTGGCTGCTGATCTGGCTGCCGATGTCGGACTCCTTGCCGACCCGCGAGATGACGAGTGCCGCCGCGACCGAGATCAACAGCGCCGGGATCTGCGCCACCAGCGCGTCGCCGACGGCCAGCATCACGTAGTTCTCGGCGGCCTGGCCCGCCGACAGGCCATGCATGGCCATGCCGATGACGAAGCCGCCGATCATCGTGATGAACAGGATCAGCAGGCCCGCGATCGCGTCGCCGCGCACGAACTTGCTCGCACCGTCCATCGAGCCGAAGAAGTCGGCCTCCTCGGCCACCTCGCTGCGGCGGCGCCGGGCTTCCTTCTCGTCGATCAGACCGGCGTTCAGGTCGGCGTCGATCGCCATCTGCTTGCCCGGCATCGCATCGAGCGCAAACCGTGCGCCGACTTCCGCGATGCGCTCGGCACCCTTGGTGACGACGACGAAGTTGATGACAACCAGGATGGCAAAGACGATCAGGCCGACAGCGAAGTTGCCCCCGATCAGGAAGTGACCGAAGGCCTCGATCACCTTGCCCGCGGCGCCAGGGCCGGTATGGCCCTCCATCAGCACGACCCGGGTCGAGGCGATGTTCAGGCTCAGGCGCAGCAGCGTCGTCGCCAGCAGCACTGTCGGCAGCGCCGCGAAGTCCAGCGGCTTGACCATCTGGGTGCTGACGAACATCACCATCAGGGCCAGCGCGATGTTGAAGGTGAACAGGATGTCCAGCAACAGCGGCGGCAACGGCAGGACCATCATCGCCAGCATCAGCACGACGAAGACCGGCAGCACGATCGCCTTGGCACCGCTTCCGGAGCGGAACAGGCCGTTCATCCAGGCGACGACGGGGTTCGAATTCACAGCTCAGGCTCCCGGCGTGCGGCCGCGGCAGTACGGGCCGACACGAAACGATCGGACAGCGGGTCCATGTCCTCCGGGACTTCAGGCGTCGGCTCGGCCAGCCTGGCCGCCTGCGGCGTGCCGGCCGCTTCACGGAGCTGGAAGACCCAGGCCAGCACCTGGGCCACGGCGGTGAAGAGCCGGGCCGGGATCTCCTGGTCCAGCTCGGTGTGGGCGTAGAGGGCCCGCGCCAATGGAGGCGCCTGCAGCACCGGCACCCGATGCTCCTTGGCCAGGTCTCGGATCCGCATCGCCAGCAGATCGGCGCCCTTGGCCACGACCCTGGGTGCCGAAACACCGCCGGGTTCGTACTTCAGCGCCACGGCGTAGTGGGTCGGGTTCATCACGACCAGGTCGGCCGTCGGCACGGCGGCGAGCATCCGCTTGCCGGCCAGTTGCTGCATCAGGCCGCGCCGGCGCGCCTTGATCTCCGGGTTGCCCTCGGCCTCCTTGAACTCCTGCTTCATCTCCTGCACCGTCATGCGCAGACGCCTCAGCAGCAGGTGGCGCTGCAGCGGCACGTCCACCAGCGCAAAGACGGCCAGCACGCCGGCCATCAGCAGGAGGCCGCCCTGAACCAGGCCACCGGCCTCGGCCAGCGCGGTGGGCAAGGCCATGCCCAGCAGCCGCAGGTGCTGCGGCCAGACATGCACGAGCCAGGCAAAACCCACCGCCGACAAGAGGCTCGCAAGCAGGATCGCCTTCAGCGCCTGCGTCATCTGCTGCATGCCGAACAGCCGCTTGACGCCGGCCAGTGGATTGAGCGGCTCCGCCTTGGGCATCAGCGGCTTCATCGTGAAGTTCCAGCCGCCCGAAAGCAGTCCCGCGGCCAGCGCCAGCACCGCCATCAGCACGCCGATCGGGACGATCAGGCCCAGACCCTGGAGGCTTTGCTCCAGCAGCCGCTCCCCCATGCCACGGGGCTGCGCCAGCGTGGCCGCGTCGAAGCGCAGACCGTCCTGGAGCAACTGTCGGACATACGCGATGCCCTGGGGTGCGAGCAGCGACAAGCCGGCCACGGCAACCCCCAGGGCCACGAAGTGACCGAGGTCACGCGAGCGCGCGACCTGGCCGTCTTCACGGGCCTTGTCGATCTTGCGCTGGGTAGCGGGGAGGTTGCGGTCCTGGGCGTTCTGCTCGGCCATGGCGATGCTTCATCACCCCGGATTCGGGGCATCGCCATGGTGCCGGCCTGGCGGCCGGGCTTGAGCCGGAAAAGAAGGGCAAGTCCGGCCCTGATGTCGGCGGCTGCTGCCGCCGAGTGTCGATCAGGCGCGGCCGGGGGTGCCTTCGTCAGGTGCGGGCGGCACAACGGCCTCCGCATCGGGGCCGGAGTCCGGATCCGGCGTCTCGGGCGTGCTGCCCGGGCCGGCGGCCTTGCGCTGGGCCTTTTCTTCTTTCTTTCTCTTCTTGGCCAGCTCGCGCTGGCGCTTTTCGAAACCGTAGTTCGGTGTGGCCATGAACAACTCTCTCCGCTTTGGACAGTGCCGACGTTAACCGACGGCTGCGGAGTGCCAGCGTCAGCGACCGATGCGGTCGGTGGTTTCAGCGCCTTGCTGGCGCGTGGCTCCCAGTGCCTTGCGCGCCTCTTCTTCTTCCTGAATGGCCTGGGCCCGGGTGCGACAGCGTGTCACCGGCCTCAGGCTGCCGACCGGCACCTCACGCGTGCAGACCTGCTGGTCGGCGGCAGCGGTTTGTGGGGTGACCGCTGTACCGGCGGCCGACGGCGGGGGGCTTGCACAAGCGCCGAGTAGCGCCAAGGACAAGGTCGAAGCAAGTGCAGCGGCCGGAACTCGAAAACCCATGGTCGTGTCGGGAAGGCGTGGACAGCGGAGAAGTCTAGTCGCCACATCCCCTCATGCCCAAAGTCCTGCCCTGATGGGCAGTCTTGGGCCCGGTCTAGAACCCCAGGCTGGCCAGAAGGTCGTCGACCTCGCCCTGGTTGCTGACCACGTCGGTGCGGCCTTCGGCGTTGACGACCGGGCCGTTGAGTACGTTCGGATCGACCTTTTCGCGCTGCTCGGGGGGTACCACCGAGACCAGCAGCTTGACCAGGCTGTCCTCCAGGTCGTTGGCCAGTGACACGACCTTGGCCACGACCTGGCCCGTCAGGTCATGGAAGTCCTGGGCCATCATGATGTCGGTCAGGTGGCCGTCGATGCGCCCGGTGTGCACCTCGACATCCTTGGCGAAGTTGAGCACGGCGCCCGAGGCGACCGCCTTGACCGGGTCGGCAACGATGGCGGCGGCCAAGGCGCGCGTCGCTTCGCTGATCTGCTGGTGCTCGGCCTTGGCCTGGTCGACCGAGTTCAGGACCTTGTTCGCGGCATCGGCGGTCTTGGTCGCGATGTACGACAGCCGGCTGCGTGCGTCGGGCAGGCCATCGGTCGCGAGTTGCAGCTTGGGCATCACGCCGAGCTGGCGCATCGTGTCATGCAGGACACGCGTGATCGAGCCGATCTGCTGGAACACCTCGGGACTCACCACCAAGGGTTGAGCCGGCGCCAGCGTCGAAATGTCTTCCATCTTCATGTTGTTGTCCCGAGGAGGTGGTGAGGGTTCAGACGGTGGCGGCGAGCTTTTGCAGGATCTTCTGCACTTTCTCTTCCAGCGTGGCCTTGGTGAAAGGCTTGACGATGTAGCCGGCAGCGCCGCTTTGGGCCGCCAGCACGATGTCTTCCTTGCGCGCTTCGGCGGTGACCATCAGCACGGGGATGTGCTTCAGGCTTTCGTCGGCCTTGACGGCCTTCAGCAGCTCGAAGCCGTTCATGTTCGGCATGTTGATGTCCGAGACGACGAAGTCGAAGCGGCTGGCCTTCAGCATGTTCAACGCCACGACGCCGTCCTCGGCCTCGTCCGCGTTGTTGCAGCCCATCTCCTTGAGCAGGCCGCGCACGATGCGGCGCATCGTCGAGAAGTCGTCGACGACGAGGAACTTCAGGTCTGCGGGATTCATCGAGGGGGCTCCTGGAGATGTGGCTGAGCGTTGAGAGGGAGTGGGCGGACGCCGGATGCTGGCGGGCCGGGGTGGCGGGTCCGAGCAGCGTGCTTGCAGCTCTTATCGGGCGCTCGGAAGCGGACTTGAGGGCGGATTTCCGGTCGCAGTCGCTGGGCTGGACGGCCCCATGGCTGACCCTGCGGGCTGCGTCTGCGGGCTGCTGCGGAACACCCGTTCCTCGGCATCCCGGTTCATCACGATGATGCTGATGCGGCGATTGGCCGGCGCTGTGGGGTCGGCGGGGTCGAACGGCGTACTCGCCGCCAGGCCTTGCACACGCAGCACCTGGTCGGCCGGAAGCCCCCCGGTGACCAGTTCGCGCCGCGACGCGTTGGCACGGTCGGCCGACAGCTCCCAGTTGCCGAATCCTCGTGCGCCTCCGGCAAACGGCAGGGCATCGGTGTGCCCCTCGAGGGTCAGCCGGTTGGGCACCTCGGACAGGACCTCGCCCACCGCGCGCAGGAGATCGCGCATGTAGGGCTGCACTTCGGCGCTGCCGCTGGCGAACATCGGTCGCTGGTTCTCGTCGACGATCTGGATGCGGAGGCCGTCGGCTGTCATGTCGAGCAGGATCTGCTTGGTCATCTCTGCCAGCTTGGGGTTGCTGGCGAGCTTGTCCTCGACTTTTGCCTTGAGTTCCTCGAGCCGTACCCGTTCGGCCCGTGCCTGCTGCTCCTTCAGCGCCTGCAGGTTGATCGTGCTCTTGGCGGCGTCGACATCGCCGCGCTTGACCTGGCCCACGGTTCGCGACAGGTCCTCGCCGCCGCCGCGGATGACGTGCGACGAGTCGCCCGCCCCGGACCCCGCAGACAGCAGCGCGATCTTCAGCGGACTCGCAAAGTAGTCGGCGATGCCCTTCTTGTCGCCCTCGGTGGTGCTGCCCAGCAGCCACATCAGCAGGAAGAAGGCCATCATCGCCGTCACGAAGTCGGCGTAGGCGATCTTCCAGGCCCCGCCGTGCGCCGCATGCCCGCCCTTCTTGACGCGCTTGACGATGATCGGCTGAAGCTTCTTGGCGTCTCCTGCCATGGCTTACTTCTTGCCCTTCACGTGGGCTTCGAGTTCGCCGAAGGTCGGCCGGTCGATCGAGAACAACACCTTGCGGCCGAATTCGACAGCCACCTGCGGCGCGTAGCCCTGCATGCTCGCCAGCAGCACGGTCTTGATGCACTGCAGCTCCTTGGAACCGGCTTCGTTCTTCTGCTCGAGCAGGCCGGCCAGCGGCTCGGCAAAGGCATAGGCCAGCAAGATGCCGAGGAAGGTTCCGACGAGGGCCGAGCCGATCATCGCGCCCAGCACCGCCGGCGGCTGGCCGACCGAACCCATGGTCTTCACGACACCCAGCACGGCTGCCACGATGCCGAACGCCGGAAGGCCGCCCGCAATGCGCTGGATGGCCGCCACCGGGGCATGCGCCTCGTGGTGGTGGGTCTCGATCTCGCTGTCCATCAGCGACTCGATCTCGTGGGCGTTCAGGTTGCCCGAGACCATCATCCGCAGGTAGTCGGTGACGAACTCGGTCACGTGGTGGTCGTTGCCGACCTGCGGATACTTCTGGAACAGCGCGCTCGAGTGCGGATCCTCGACGTCCTTCTCGATCGACATCAGGCCTTCCTTGCGGGCCTTCTGCAGGATGTCGTAGAGCAGCGCCAGCAACTCCATGTAGCGCGCCTTGTTGTGCTTGCTTCCCTTGAAGCACGCGATCGTCCCCGCGATCGTGGCCTTGATCACCGGCATCTGGTTGTTGACCAGGAAGGCGCCCAGGGTGGCACCGCCGATCAACGCCATTTCCCAGGGCAGCGCCTTGAGGATGGGGCCCATGTTGCCGCCGTGCGCGACGAAGACGCCGAACACGCAGCCCAGGACGACAACCCAACCGATGATGACGAACATGGTGCGGCGGACGAATGACGGATGGAGGACGCAGCGCGAGCTGCGGGGTCAAGGAGCCGCGCGCCGTTGGCGCGCCACTCCATCCGGGTTATCGGCGTCCGCTGTCCGCGATTGAGGCTGGCCCCATGCGCCAGGCCAGAACCGGCTTGCCTGGCCGGCTCTGGAGCTGGTAATCCGGCACGCGCCGGATGTCTGCCGGCACGTTGAACTCCAGGCTGACCAGCCAGGTGCCGGGGCGCATCTCGGCATTGGCCTTGTCCCAGGCGTGTTCCATGCTTTCAGGGCGCTGGAAGACGTAGACGAGGTCGTAGGCGCTCCAGTCCGCCGCCCACATGTCGCCGCGGGTGATGGTGGCGAACGGGCAACGCCGTCGAGCGAGCCAGGCCCACATGCCGCTCCATTCGATGCCGTGCAACTCGGCCCGCGGCCACTGCTCGTGCAACGCCGACAGGCCATGTCCCAGACCGCAGCCGGCATCCAGGATTCGCCGGGGTGGGTCGCCCGGCCAGCCCCAGGCCAGGCCTTCGAGCGCGTTTCCCGGCGTCGGGTACAGCGGCGCATCCCGCCAGGCGCCCTTCGGGTACAGCAGCCACAGCGGCACCGCGGCCAGGGCCCAGGTCCAGGCCGGAACGTCCGAGCCCGCGACCAGCACGACCGACAGCGGAAACCCGCCCAGCACGATCAGGCGCCGCCAGCGCGACGCGACCAGCAGCGTCCAGACCGCACCGGTCGCCACGCCCGCCAGCACGGCCCAGACCTGCGACCACTCGAAGGTCTCCACCACCAGTCGCACGAACACGAACACCGCCCAGGCCGAGATCCAGGCCAGCACCGCCGGCACCGGCCACATCCGGAAGAACGCCGCGACACGGATCAGACCGTGAAGGTCATCCGGGGACGATGGGGGGGTGGCCGGGCGTCTGCTGCGCATGTTGGGGACAGGCGGGTCATCATGCCAGACAGATCCGGCTGCGGCCGTGGGTGGCCGTCGGCGGCCCTCAGGCCATGGCCAGCAGGCGATCGTGCGGTGGACGGACCCGGACCCGATCGGACGGAACCGCGCACTTGATCGAGTAACGCCGATCCAGCGTGTCGCGCAGGGCCGGCTCGCCGAGCGCGTTGCCGCTCGCCGCCACCAGGCTCGCCACATAGGGCAGATTGGCCCGTCGACCGAGGCCGATGACGATGCCGAGTTCGCCGCTGGCCAGTTCGACAAAACTGCCCGGTGGGTACAGGCCGACCGACTTCAGCAGCGCGGCACCGATCTCGTCGGGCCGACCCGTCGCGGCATCGATGCAGGCCTCGCGAGCGGCCTGCACCGGCGAGACCGGCTTGCGCGTGGCACGCAAGCTGATCTTGGCGCAGAAGATGTCGACCCGGCGCAACAACCGGGCCAGCACGACAGCGGTCGCCTGCCCCGCCAACGGACCGGCGAGCGGCGAGCCGTCGTGATGCTGGCGAACGATCCCGAGAAGCAAGGCGTCGGTCATGCCTGCGGCCTCGATCATGGCCGCGCCAGCGCCGGGATGGGCGTCGAGCTGGGCGCGCATCGCCGCGGTCGGCGCCACCTCGGACTGGGCCAGCCGGTCCTGCAGCTTGTGCATCGCGACGTTCATCGTCAGCGCCGCCATACCCAGGGTGTCGATCTGCTCGCCCGGCAGGCCGAGTTGCCTGGCAGCCGCCTCAGCCATCAGCATCACCAGCATCGCATGATGACTGGCGTAACGCTCCGTCGACTGGCCTGCCTGGTAGACCAGGTAGTACAAGGATCCGTCGCTTCGACGGAGGGCCAGGTCGGAAGCACACTTGTGGATCGCGACAAGACGTTGTGGCCAGTCGCCATCGGGTGCAATGGATCGCATCGCCACATCGTGTCGAGTCACCAGCTCTTCCCACTGTTCGGGCAGGCTGAGCGCGGCTCGCGTGCCTGGAACACTCGCCTGCTCGGGGCGAACGGCCGCGACCTGCTTCAGCGTCGCGCCCTGGCGCAGCGCCGTGTCCATGGCCGCTGCCAGCCGACGGCGCCACTCGGCGGTTTCCGACTCCTCGACGTACAAGGGCTTAGCGACCAGTGCACGCAACTGCGGGATGTCGGCAATCTTCTGCCCCGGTGCCAGCATCAGTTGACCCGTCGCGGCGTACAAGCCAAAAGGCAGCGGCTCGCCGGGTCGCAGGTGGTTGGGGGAGAAGGCAACGAGCTTCACGTACCGGATTTCGGCCGCTTGCCGGAGGCCTTGAGCTCTTTGCGGCGGGCCGGCGTCATCGTTCCTGGATCGCAAAAAAAAAAGGCGGGCCCCGAAGGACCCGCGAAGAGCACAGATAACTGTGCCAGGAGGAGACGAGCAAGAAAATCGGAAAGAGGAGGATCGGGTTCGGGTCTGTCGACGCGTTGCCCGTTCATCGGCAGCGTTGCCGGTGATCTTGAGGCCCGTTGGGTCCGGCGACCCGCAAGAAGTTCACGACTGGACTGGAGAGAGCTCTCCAAACCCCCGAAGCGAGTGGCCCGCACGGCGCAATCAGGCGTCCAGCGCCACGGCGCCCAGGGTGCCAGCGGCCTTGCCCTTCCCGGCGCGGGCCGGCGGCTCGCACAGGCCGCAGACGTAGTGCTTGGCGATCTCGTGCGGGTGGGTGACGTAGTGGCCGCCACATTGCCGGCACGGCGTCATCGTCAGCATGCCGTTGTCGACGAACTTCACCAGTCGCCAGGCCCGCGTCACCGACAGCAAGGGCTCCAGGCCCTGGCTGGTCATCTGCTCGGCGTAGAGCTGGTAGGCCTTGATGATGGTGTCGATCTCGTCCAGCGCGGCGGTCTTGTTCAGGTACTCGTGGATGTTGAGGAACAGGCTCGCGTGCAGATTGGGCTGCCAGGTCATGAACCAGTCGGTCGAAAACGGCAACTGGCCCTTGCTCGGGCTCTTGCCTGCGACCTCCTTGTACAGGCGCAGCAGGCGCTCGTAGCTGAGGTCGGTTTCGCTTTCCAGCACCTGGAGCCGGGCGCCCAGGTTGATCAGCGTGACAGCACGTTCGATCTGCCTCGCTTCGGTGAGGATGCTCTTGACGCGGGCCATGTTCGGTTCGCTTCTGATGTGGACTTCTTGGACCCGCTTGCGCGGCGCAGGAGAGGGCGGGTGTGCGGTCAGGTCAGGCGGCTTCCTTGTGGCGGCCGGCCATCAGGATGCTGGCGTGCAGGCGGCTCATGCCGTCGTTGGCGGACCCCTTGCCGTGGCTGGTGAGCAGGTTCCAGACCAGGTCGTCGTCCATCCGGATGCGGCACAGCAGCTGGTTGCCGCCGGCGACCTTCATCATCTGTGCCGGGGTCAGCGCGCCCAGGATGGCTGCGGTGTCCTCGCTCACGCCAAGCCGGAACAGGGCCTGCTCGCGATCCGTGCGGATCAGGCTCTGGGCGAGCATCAGGTAGCTGAGGTTGGCTTCGCGGATCTCGGCGAGGATCTGTTCGGTTGTCATGGTCGGTACTCCTGTGTGCGTGGACGTTGAATCGATGAAGTGAACTGTAAAGATCGGAACAAAACTGAAACATCAGCCCAGTTCCGCTCCTGGAGTCCCGATCCTTCGCATTCGCGTGTCAGGCAAATTCCTACAGGCCGGTCGGCGGTCCGGCCAGTCGCTCGCAACACCAGGAAGTGAAAAAGCCCAGTCATGACTGGGCTTTATCTCTGGTACCTCAAGCAAAACTTGAGGTTTTCGGAGGGTTCAAGGTTCAGAACTTGTGGTTCAGCGAGATGAACGCCGTCCGGCCGCGCGGATCGGTGTAGGTCGGGTCGTAGCTCGCCAGGAAGTAGTACGCCTGGTTCGAGAACGGCGGGTCGGTGTTCAGCAGGTTCAGCACACCGGCACGCACGCTGGTGTGGGCGGCGAGCTTGTAGGTGGCCGTCACGTCCCAGAGCGAATACGCCTTGACCTTGTTCTCGGGCACGCGGGCGCCGGTGTCGAGGTTGATCGCGATGTTCTGGTCGGTGTAGGCGCCGTAGTAGGTGTTCGACAGCGTGAGGCCGAAGTTGCCCAGGTCCCAGTCGCCACTCAGGCGGTGACGCCAGCGCTGCACGACGCCGTCGTTGACGAACTTGTTCAGGTTGCTGACGAACGGATCGCCAGGGGCGGTCTGCTTCTTGGACTCCAGCACCCAGGTGCCGGCCAGGCGGGCGCCAAAGCGGCCGATGTCGGTCTTGCCGCCCCGCCAGTCGATCGTGAGGTCGATGCCCGAGGTCTTCTGCTGTCCCTGGTTGCGCTTCTGAAGCAGGATGTTCGTGATGACCGAGTTGGCGTTGCGCGAGATCAGCGAGGCGTACTTCGTCGGGTTGGCCAGGATCAGCTCTTCGCCGATGTCGCTGATGACGTCGGTCTTCTGGATGTTCCAGTAGTCGGCCGTGATGCTGAAGTCGCGCACCGGCTCGAACACGCCGCCGAGCGAGAACTGGCGGCTCTTCTCGGGCTTCAGGTTGGGGTTGGCACGGCGCTCGACCGGCCATTGGTCGGCACAGAAGCTCAGGTTGCCCTGCTCGATGACGCACAGCACCGGGTCGGGCAGCACGCTCGACGTGGTGCCGAAGATCGTCGGCCGGAACAGCTCGCTGAAGCTCGGCGCACGGAAGCCGGTGTTGTAGCTGCCGCGCAGCAGCAGTTGCTTGCTGACCTCAAAGCGAAGGCCCAGCTTGGGGTTGGTGGTGTTGCCGACGCCGCTGTAGCGGTCGTGGCGCACGGCGAGTTGCGCTTCCAGCCCCTTGGCCAGGGGCAGCAGCAGTTCGGCATAGGCCGCGTTGACGCTGCGCGAGTTGGAGGTCGCGACGATGTCGTTGATGCCGCCCGCGCTGCGGTCGCCGGCGATGTCGTTGCTGCGAAGCAGGTCCGACGGCGTGAAGGTCTGCTTCTCGCGGCGCGTCTCGGCGCCAATGGCCAGGCCGATGTCACCGCCAGCGAGCTTGCCGACCGTCGTCGTGGCCTTCACGTCGACGCTGTCCATCGTGCCGCGGCTCTTGCGGGCCTCGTTGTCGACCCGTGCCGCGGCGATGATGGCCTTGCCAGCCGCGCCGGAGTTGCCAGTGACGCTGATCGCGCCGCTCTTGATGCCGTCGGCGACGGCGCGGTAGCGGAAGTAGCCGTTGACGTAGCGGTCGGTGGACTCGTTGACGCTGTGGTTGACACCGACGTCGTAGTCCCAGCCGGCAACCGTGCCACTCAGGCCCAGCACGATGCGCGTTGCGTCGCTTTCGACCTCGTTGGTTCGGTTGCCCAGCTCGGTGGTGCGCAGGCGCACGCCGCCGATCGGACCGGTGATGCCAGCGGCGGCGAACTGCGGGATCACCGAGCCAGGCACTCGGTCGTCGACCCCGCCGGTGTTGCGCAAGCGCAGCGGCACCGGCGACAGCACGTAGGTCGTGTTGCTGCGGCTCTTCAGCAGTTCGGCAAAGGCCTGGTGGTCGCTTCCGAGCTTGAACACCGCGCGCCCCAGGAAGCCGACCTTCTCGGACTCCGGGTAGATCTCGGTGTCGGCCATGTAGTTGTAGGTGCAGCCGTTGATCGTTCCGGGGCCGGTGGCTGAGCTGACGCTGGCGGGCGGGTTGCAGCCCGGCCGCGTGAAGTTGACGCGGTTGCCGGTGAAACCGTAGCCGCCAGCCGCATTGAGCTGGTTGCGCTGCGTGGTCGTGATGTCGAAGTTCGCCGGCACCGGGAAGCTCGACAGCAGGTTGCCCAGGCGATTGGGGATGTCGTTTTTGGCGATGAAGTCGCGCTGCGTCGAGCGCAGACCCTCGAGGTTCTGCACGTCGAGCACGCCCATCACGTTGAAGCCCTGGCGCTCGTAGTCGCCGGCGCCACCGCCGATCGTGAAGGTCTGCTTGCCGGCGCCGCCCTGCTGCGTCACGGCGGTGTAGAGGTTCAGCTCTCCGCCGGTGAAGTCGCGCCGGGTGATGAAGTTGATGACGCCGCCGATGGCGTCGGTGCCGTAGATCGCCGATGCGCCATCCTTCAGCACCTCGACACGCTGGATCGCACCGGCCGGGATGTTGTTCAGGTCGACGCCGGACGAGTCGCCCGGGCTTGCGAAGTTCGCCAGGCGGCGGCCGTTCAGCAGCACCAGGGTCGAGCTGGAGCCGATGCCGCGCAGGTTGGCCGAGTTGAAGCCGCGCTGGCCCGAGGTGCCGTCGGTGATGCTGGCGCCATCGGTCAGGCCGTTGCTGTTGGCGCTGATCTTGGTCAGCAGTTCGGCCGCGGTGGTGACGCCCGACTTCAGGATCTCCTCCCGCGTCACGGTCTGCACCGGCAACGCGGTTTCGCCGTCGATGCGCTTGATCGACGAGCCGGTGATCTCGATGCGCTGCGGTGCGGGCGCCGGGGTCTGCGCCAGCACCTGCGGCGCGACGCTGGCCAGCGTGGCCCAGGCAAGGAGGTGGATGCGGGGCGTGCGACGGAACATGCGACGGGCTTTCTCGGGCGTGGGGATGGGTTGACGGCGCAGCCGGCAGGCAGCTTGTCACCGTTTGTGATGCGAATGTAGGCAGCCCTTCGGGGCAGCGGCTATGGGGTCGCGGAGCAGCGGTCGCGGTTTGGCAAGTCGGTGTCGCTTGCCGCCAAGTCGGAGTCGTGCCGGGCACCACAGCCAGTGACAACATGGCCGCCATGACACGATTCCCCGCCGCCACGCGGCGCGCCGCCGCCCTGTTTGCACTGTCGATGGCGTCCTGCGCGTTTGGCCAGGGCATCACCGTGGCCATTGGCGGCGGCGTCGAAGACGACACCGCGTCGATCTGGAGCCGGCTGGCCCTGCTCGTCAGCGCACCGGATGGCCGCGCCGACGGGGCGAGCTGCTACAGGATCATCACCCTGGCCTCAAGCGGCGACCCGGCCGCCAGCGCCGACCGGGTGCACCGCAACCTCGCGCGCCATGGCGCCCGCGGCGAGCACCTCGAACTCGCGGCCGCGATGTCGCCGGCGCAGACCGCTGCGGCCATCACCGCACTCGAAGGCTGTCGCGGCGTGTTCATGACCGGTGGCGCCCAGGAGCGGCTGCTCGAGGCTCTGATGCCTGGCGGCCGCGACGGCCCGGTGCTCGCGGCGATGCGGGCCCGCTGGAAGGCCGGCGGCGTGGTGGCCGGCAGCAGCGCGGGTGCCGCGGTGATGAGCGCGATCGTCTTCCGCTCTGCCCCCGATGTGCTGGCGACGATGAAGGGCCGGCTGCGAGAGGGCCGCGAATGGACCACGGGCTTTGCCTTTCTGCCGCCGGATGTGGTCGTCGACCAGCACGCCGTGCGCCGTGGCCGCATGGGCCGGCTGCTGCCGCTGATGGCGCTGCACGGCAAGCCGCTGGGCGTGGCGGTCGAGGAGAACAGCGCCGCGCTGGTTCAAGGCCACCTCCTTGAAGTGCTGGGCGCGCGGGGCGTGATGCTGGCCGACCTGTCGGTCGCGACGCTGCGCCGCGAGCCGCCGTTCGGCTTGACGGGCGGCACCCTGCACTGGCTGGAAAACGGCGACCGCTTCGACTTCGTCTCCCGGCGCGTGCAGCCTTCGCCACGCAAGCAGGCCGGCACCGTCCTGCAGCCGCTGGCTCCCGGCCACAGGGGCTACTTCCGCGGCGACTGGTACTACAGCGACATCCTCGGCGACGGCATGCTGCGCGCCGCGATGCAGCGGCTGGTCGATGGCGAACAACGCGAGCTGCGGGGCCTGGCGGTTGCCGTGCGTCCCGAGGCCGATGACCCGGCACCGAACCTGGGCTTCGAGTGGCGACTGTGGCTGGACGAACACAGCCGCGGCTGGTTGCTCACCAATCCCGAGGCCTACACCGTGACCGGCGCCAGGTTCGATATCGTCCCGGTCCAGGTGCAGCAACCGCTGCTCCGTCCCTGGCCTGCTGCACTGTTGCCGCCGGCCGCACCGGAGAAAGCCCCCGATGGTCCGCCTGCCTCCCCTGTCCCTGGCGCCGCGGTTCGTCCGCGCCTGCGCCCCGTTCCTGCTGGCCCTGCTGATCCCCGCCACCGTCGCGGCGCAGGCGTCGACTGCGCTGCCGGTCCTGCGGATCGGCGTCGAAGGCGCTTACCCGCCGTTCTCCGAACTCGGCACCGACGGCAAGCTGAAGGGCTTCGACATCGACGTGGCCAACGAAGTCTGCAAGCGGCTCAAGCGCCGCTGCGAGCTGGTGCAGGCCGAGTTCGACGCGATGATCCCGGCGCTGCGGGCCCGCAAGTTCGACGCCATCGTCGCCAGCATGTCGATCACCCCCGAGCGGCTGAAGGCGGTGGACTTCTCCGACAAGTACTACTTCACGCCGGCCCGCGTCGTGCTGCGCAAGGGCAGCACGCTGGTCGTCTCGGCCGATGGCCTGAAGGGCCAGCGGATCGGCGTGCAGCGCGCCACCATCCACGACCGATTTGCCACCGCCACCTTCAAGGGCGCCGAGATCGTGCGCTACGGCAAGCAGGACGAGGTCTATCTGGATCTCGTCAGCGGGCGCTTGGCGGCCAGCCTGCAGGACTCGGTCGCTGCCGACCTGGGCTTCCTGCGCACCCCGGCGGGCAAGGACTTCGAGTTTCGCGGCCCGGAGTACAACGACCCGGCATTCTTCGGCGTCGGTGCCGGCATCGCGATGCGCAAGGGCGACACGGCATTGCGCGACCAGATCAATGCCGCGCTGAAGGCCATTCGCGCCGATGGCACCTACAAGAAGTTCAACGACCGGTACTTCGCCTACGACATCTACGGGCCGGAGACGGCCCCCCGCTGAACGGCTTGGCGAGCGCCCACGACGGCCGCGACATGCCCGCCCCGCCCGGCATCCGTCCCGTGCGCCACCAGGGCCTGCTGCTGCTGCCGGGGTTCTCGCTGTTGGCGCTGGCGTCGGCAAGCGAGGTGCTTGCGATCGCCAATGAGGTGCTTGACGACAGCCTGTACCAGACGCGGGTGTTGTCGCTTGGCGGTGGCGCCGTGCGTTCGCTGTGCGGTACCCGGGTGCTGCCCGACGCGGCCCTGGACAGCACGCACACGGCGGCCGAGCCGCTGGATCTGCTGCTCGTGGTCTGCGACGGCGCGGGGCCTGCGGCAGGCGAGCCTGAGCACGCCCTGCTGATCGCGGCACTCCGTGCACTGGCCGCACGCGGCACCACGCTGGGCGGCCTGGGCAACGGCGCACGCTTCCTGGCCGAGGCCGGCTTGCTGGCCGGCCACCGCACGACGGTTCACTGGGCCCTGGTGCCTCCGCTGGCCGAGGCCCATGCCGACGTGGTGGTGTCGAGCAACGTGTACGAGATCGACCGCCAGCGCCTGGCCTCGGCCGGCGGCACGGCGGCACTCGACCTCTGCATCGCCTGGCTGGCGCAGCGCCATGGCGACAAGCTCGCGCAGGGCCTGATGGCGCACTTTGGCCTGGAGCGGCTGCGCGGGCGCGACGAGCGCCAGCGGGTCCCGATATCGGGCAGTGCGATCACCAGCGCGAAGCTCACCGAGGCACTGGCCCTGATGGAAGCCAACCTGGCCGAACCCCTGCCGACCGAAGAGGTGGCGCGTCTGGTCGGTGTCTCGCGGCGACAGCTCGAGCGCTTGTTCAAGCAGCACCTGGACGAACTGCCCAGCCGCTACTACGCCGAGCTGAGGCTGGCCAAGGCGCGACGGCTGCTGCAGCAAACGCCGCAGTCCATCCTGCAGATCGCGCTGGCCTGCGGCTTTGCATCGGGCTCGCATTTCTCCAACGCCTACCGCGCCCGTTTCGGACGCACCCCGCGCGACGAGCGCAGCCCGCGTGCCGCCGCCTGGCGCGACCAGAGCATCCCAACCCCCGGCACAGCCGGCGAGGAGCCCGAGGCATGAATCCCGACAGTTTCCGGCTTCGCGCTGCCCGCCCCGACGACATCGACGCCTTCGTGCGCATCGCCGGTGCCAGCGCCACCGGGATCACCACCCTGCCCGAGGACCGGGCCCAGCTTGCCGACCGGCTGAACCGATCGACCCAGGCCGGTGCCAGTTCCGATGAGCCCAGCGGCGAGGAGATCCACCTCTTCGTGGTCGAACACGACGGGCGAATCGTCGGCACCAGCGGCATCGCCGCCAGTGCCGGGTTCGCCGACCGCTTCTACAGCTTCCGCAACGAGATGGTCGTGCAGTCCAGCCCGGTGCTGGCGGCCAGCAACCGCATCCACACGCTGCACCTTTGCCACGACCTGACGGGTCACACGCTGCTGACCTCGTTCTACATCGACCCCGAATACGAAGCGACGCTCGCGCCGCAGCTGCTGTCGCGGGCCCGGCTGCTGTTCATTGCGGAGTTCGCCGAGCGATTCTCGGACCGCATCGCCAGCGAGAGCCCGGGTCTGGCCGACGACAACGGCCGCTGCCCGTTCTGGGACGCGGTCGGCCGGCGCTTCTTTGCCATGGACTACCCGCAGGTCGAGCGCCTGGCCGGCGGTCGCCACAAACGCTTCATCGCCGAGCTGATGCCCCAGGCGCCGATCTACGTGCCGCTGCTGCCGAACGAGGCACAGTGGGCCATCGGCCAGTTGCACCCGGTGGCCGAACTGCCGTTCTCGATCCTCGAGGACGAAGGCTTTGACAGCGAAACCTACGTCGACATCTTCGACGGCGGGCCGACCGTCGACGCCCGCGTGGCGATGCTGAAGTCGGTGAAGGCCTCCCGAGCGGCCCAGGTGGTGGCCGCGGCGTCAGCCGCGCCCGGCAACGGTCCCTCAAGCTGGCACATCGTCGCCAACACGCGGCGCGATCACTTTGCCGCCGTGCTGCGCCACGCCGAACGGGGTACCACGGACCTCGCACTGGGCGACGCCACATGCCAGGCGCTGGCCGTCGAGCCTGGCGACCGCTTGCGCGTCGTCGCGCTGGAAGGGAGTGCCGCATGAACCCGGTGATCTGGCGGGTGCGCGACGCCGACAGCGCCGACCTCGCAACGATCTCGCACTGGTTGCGGCGGGAGGCCTTGCCGGCGACGGCGCCCGGCGAAGCGGTCCTGGTCGCGGCCCGTGCCGACGACCCGGCGGCCCATGCGCAGGTGACGCTGCGCCTGGTGCCGCGCATCGGCCTCGTGTTGCCGCGGGTCTCGTTCCACGTCGGGTGCACGGTCCATGCGGCACCCGAACTGGCGCTGTTCCACCGCCAGCGCACGCTGCAACTCGGCCACGACCACACCGGTTGCGCCGAGCTGGCTGACATCGCGCGTGCCCCGCGGCTGGACGACCGATCGGCCACCGACGCATTGCTTGCATTGGCCCATGCGGCGCTGGATCGCCGGGTCGCACGCAGCGGTGACTTCGGCACGGACCTGGTGGCGGAACTGCCGGGACTGCGCGACGCCGATGGCTCAGCGCCCTTCTGGCAGGGGCTGGGCCGGCATTTCTATGCCGGCGACATCGCCGCGGCCGCAGCCGAACATGGCCCGGGCTGGCGCAGCCATGTCGCAGCGCTGCTGCCGAGGCAGACGGTCAGCACCGCCTTCCTGCCCGAGGCCACTCAGGCCGCCATCGGGGCCGTGCATCCGGGTGCCCGCTGGCAGTGGGCGGCGCTGACCGAGATCGGCCTGCGCGACAGTCACCACGTCAACGTCGAGGACGGCGGGCCGGTGCTGGAGATGCCGCTTCCGGCACCGGAATCCGCCCCCAGCGCGGGCTGATCAGAGCTCGATCCGCGCCCACGCCGAGTGGTTGTGGATCGATTCGAAGTTCTCGACCTCGACACTCGCGCGGCCGATGCGCGGATCCTGGCGCACCGCCAGCGCCACGTCCCGCACCAGGTCTTCGACGAACTTCGGGTTCTCGTAGGCACGTTCGGTGACCCACTTCTCGTCGGTCCGCTTCAGCAGCGGCCAGAGCTCGCTGCTGGCCTGGTCCTCGGCAAAGCGCACCAACTCGTGCCAGGGCAGCGGTTGCAGCAACTCGGCCCGGATCGTCACTTCGGAGCGCTGGTTGTGGGCGCCGTAGTCCGAGATCTCCTTGGAGCAGGGGCAGAGCGTCTTCACCGGCACCACGACCTCGGCCCAGACCGTGGTGGCGTCGGCCCGGCCCTCGGCGATCCAGCGACCGCGGTAGTCCATCAGGCTGGCCACGCCCGATACGGGGGCGCGCTTGCGAATGAAGAATCCGAACGCGGCTTCAACGCGGCCGGCATCGGCTCCCAGCTTCTGGAGCATCTGGGCATGGCGGCTGCGCAGTTCCGCCGCCGTCAGGGCCACACCGTCGCCATGCAGCGCGTCGAGCCAGGCCACAAAGCGCGACATGTGCGTGCCCTTGGCCTCGGCCGCGAGCGCCACGTCCAGGGTCCACTGCGCCTGCACGGGCTGGGGTTGGCCGGCGACCTCGATCGTCAGCGGCCAGGCCACTCCCTTGACGCCCACCCGCTGGATCGCGAGATGGCGATGGTCGCGCGAGGACTGGGTGTCCGGGATGTGCAGCGCGTCGGTCAGATTGGTCATCGACACACCGATCAGCCGACGGCCGCCAGGGCCGGCCGCGTCGGAGCGGGCGTCGCCAGCTCCGGGAAACGGCCCAGGATCGAGGCCTCGATGCCGGCGGCGTCCAGTCCGAGGGCCGCCAGGATCTTGGCCGGGTCGCCGTGGTCGGTGAAGACGTCGGGCAGACCCAGCGTCAGCACTGGAACCGTCGCACCGGCCGCAGCCAGGCACTCCAGAACCGCAGAGCCGGCGCCGCCCATCAAGGTACCTTCTTCGACCGTGACCAGGCGCTCGTGCCGGCCGGCCATGTCCAGCACCATGTCCGCGTCCAAGGGCTTGACGAAGCGCATGTCGACCACCGTCGCGCCGATCTTCTCAGCCGCGGCCAGTGCCGGGTGCAGCATCGTGCCAAAGGCCAGGATCGCAGTGCCGCTGCCTTCGCGCCGGACGACCGCCCGACCCCATGGCCACTCGGTCAGAGCCGCTTCCTGGGTCGCGCCGATGCCGGCACCACGCGGGTAGCGCACCGCCACCGGGTGCTGCTGGCGGAACGCCGTGGTCAGCGCCTGGCGGCACTCGTTTTCGTCGCTGGGCACGAGCAGCGAGCAGTTCGGCACGCAGCGGACATAGGCGATGTCGTAGACACCGGCGTGTGTCGGGCCATCGGCGCCGACGATGCCGGCGCGGTCCAGCGCAAATACCACCGGCAGGTTCTGCAGCGCCACGTCGTGGATCAGCTGGTCGTAGCCGCGCTGAAGGAAGGTGCTGTAGATCGCGACCACCGGCTTCATGCCCTCACAGGCCAGGCCAGCGGCAAAGGTCACGGCGTGCTGCTCGGCGATGCCGACGTCGAAGTAGCGGCCCGGAAACCGCTTGTGGAACTCGACCATGCCCGAGCCCTCACGCATCGCCGGCGTGATGCCGACCAGGCGCGGGTCGGCCTCGGCCATGTCGCACAGCCACTTGCCGAAGACCTGGGTGAAGCTGGGCTTGCCCCCGGGCTTGGCAGCCGGGAAGCCGTCCTTGGGATCGAACTTGGTCGACGCCGCGTGGTACTTGACCGGGTCGGCTTCGGCGGGCTTGTAGCCATACCCCTTCTTGGTGACCACGTGAAGGAACTGCGGGCCCTTCTTGTCGCGCAGGTTCTCCAGCGTCGGGATCAGCGAATCCAGGTCATGGCCGTCGATCGGGCCGACGTAGTTGAAACCGAACTCCTCGAAGATCGTGCCCGGCACGACCATGCCCTTGGCGTGTTCCTCGAAGCGCCGTGCGAGCTCGAACAACGGCGGGGCGTTCTTCAGGACCGCCTTGGCGCCTTCACGGGCGGCGGTGTAGAACTGGCCGCTCATCAGCCGCGCGAGGTACTTGTTCAGCGCACCGACCGGCGGGCTGATCGACATGTCGTTGTCGTTCAGCACCACCAGCATGTCCACCGCATGGCCGTTGTGGCCGAAGCCGGCGTTGTTCAGCGCCTCGAACGCCATGCCGGCGCTCATCGCGCCGTCGCCGATCACGGCCACGGCACGTCGGGATTCCCCCTTGATCTGTGCCGCCAGCGCCATGCCCAGTGCGGCGCTGATCGACGTGCTGCTGTGCGCGGTGCCGAAGGTGTCGTACTCGCTTTCGTCGCGCTTCGGGAAGCCCGCGACGCCGCCGAGCTGGCGCAGCGTGTGCATGCGGTCGCGTCGCCCGGTCAGGACCTTGTGCGGGTAGGTCTGGTGACCGACGTCCCAGACGATTCGGTCATGCGGCGTGTCAAAGACATGGTGCAGCGCGATCGTCAGCTCCACCGTGCCCAGGTTGCTGCCAAGGTGGCCGTTGCCGGTCTGGGCGACCGTCTGGAGCACGAACTCCCGCAATTCGACCGCGAGTTGGCGCAGTTCGAGCCGTGACAGCTTGCGCAGGTCGGTAGGGGACTGGATGGTTTGGAGCAGCTTGCTCATCGCGCGGCCTTCCGGCGTTGGCGGATCTGGGGGTTCAATGTTCGCGCTCGACGACCTTGTCGGCCAGCACCGCGAGCCAGTGGGCTGGCTCGCCGATGCCGGTCGCCAGCCCGGACCGCCGCAACGCCTCCTGGGCTTGTCCGCGCAGCGCTTCGGCGTGCGACTGGGCCTGGTCCAGGCCAAGCACCGAGACGTAGGTGGGCTTGTTGTCGTCCTGGTCCTTGCCGGCGGTCTTGCCGAGCTTCTCGGAGGCCTGGGTGACGTCGAGAATGTCGTCGACCACCTGGAACGCGAGGCCCAGCGCAGCACCATAGTCGGACAGCGCCTGCCAGCTCTCCGGCCCTTGGGCCGGTCCGCAGGCGGCGCCCATCAGCACGCTGGCCTGCAAGAGGGCGCCGGTCTTTCGGCGGTGCATGTCGCGCAGTTGTCGCTCGTCCAGAGACACGCCAATGCTGGCGAGGTCGATGGCCTGACCGCCGGCCATGCCGGCATGACCCGCGGCACGGGCCAGCAGGCCGACCAACCGCGCCTGCAGCGCAGGATCGACAGGGTGCTCGTCCTGATCCGGCGTCAGCACCTCGAAGGCCAGCGCCTGCATGGCGTCGCCAGCGAGCATCGCCTGGGCTTCGCCGAACTGAACGTGAACGGTGGGCTTTCCGCGCCGAAGCACGTCGTTGTCCATGCAGGGCATGTCGTCATGGACCAGCGAATACGCGTGGATCAGTTCCACCGCGACCGCGGCCCGCAATGCCGCTTCGGGGTGTCCGGCCACCGCCTCGCAGGCGGCGAGCACCAGCAGCGGACGCAGACGCTTGCCGCCGTCGAGCACCCCGTATCGCATCGCAGCGCCAAGACCTGCAGGCGCCTCGGCGGGCACCCAACGCTCGAGCGCCTGTTCGACCCGCGCAAGCGCCGAGCCTGACCAGAGGCCGAAGCCGCTTGCCTTGACCGTCACCTTCAGGCCCCTGCCCCGCTGGGCCAGGCCTGCACCTGCCCCGCCTCAAGGATCTGCACCTGCTGCTGCACCGCTTGCAGCCTTTGCCGACAGTAGGCCAGCAGTTCGGCGCCTCGCTGATGGGTCTGCAGCAACTGCTCCAACGGCAACTGGGCGGACTCCATGCGCTCGACCAGCAGATCAAGTTCCGCCAAAGCCGCCTCGTAGCTCTCGGCGGCCGCAGGTTCGGGGTGTCGCGCGGGGGTTGAGGAACTCTTCGCCATTTCGGAGGGTGAAAAAGTGACGGGATTCTAGTCATCCCATTCCCCGAGCCGCGGACCGTGACAGCCCCCCGATTGGGGTCGGCTCCCCAATGCCCCGACCGGGTTCGACCCCAGGCCCGCGCGGGCGGACCCCCTGGTTAGAATCCCGCCCCGCTTTCCACCCAGGCCCCGTTTGTCGGGCCTGTCGAACCCGGGGCGCCGGCCGCGCCCACCCAGGAGACCCCCCGAAAGCCATCATGTCGGACCTGAGCCTCAGCCGCGAAGCGCTCGAACGCAGCCGCTCGCAACTGCCGGTTTCCAGCTACTTCGACGAGGGCCTGTTCCGCGAGGAGCAGGTACACATCTTCAGCTCCGCACCGCGCTACCTCGGGCATGCGCTGGCGCTGCCTGAGCGGGGCGACTACCTGGCGCTGAAGCAGGAGGACGAAGGCCGCGCGCTGGTGCACAACGCCAGCGGCATCGAGCTCGTCAGCAACGTCTGCCGGCACCGCCAGGCGATCATGCTGCAAGGTCGCGGCAACACCGGCGGCCACATCGTGTGCCCGCTGCACCGCTGGACCTACGACCTGCATGGCAAGCTGGTGGGCGCGCCGCATTTTTCGGAAGACCCTTGCCTGAGCTTGAAGCGCCTCGCGAAGGGGGACCTTCAGCAGTGGCAGGGCCTGGTGTTCGAGGCGCCCGGGCGGCCCGCCAGCACCGGGCTACGCCATGTCGCGACCGACCTCAAGGCGCTGGGCGTGGCGGCTGAACTGGACTTCACCGGCTTCCAGTTCCACAGCGCCCGCGTCCACGAATGCGCCTACAACTGGAAGTCCTTCATCGAGGTCTACCTCGAGGACTACCACGTCGGCCCGTTCCACCCCGGCCTGGGCCGCTTCGTGGCCTGCGACGACCTGCGCTGGGAGATGGGCCCGCATCACTCGGTGCAGACGGTCGGGGTCCACCACGAGCTTGAGCGGCCGGGCTCCGAGACCTACCAGCGGTGGCACGACGCGGTGCTGAAGTTCCGCAGTGGTGAGCCTCCGGCCCATGGCGCGATCTGGTTGACCCTGTACCCGACGACGATGGTCGAGTGGTATCCGCACGTACTGGTCGTCTCGTCCCTGCATCCCCGCGGCCCGCAGGACACCTTGAACCTGGTCGAGTTCTTCTACCCGGAAGAGATCGTCGCTTTCGAGCCCGACTTCATCGCGGCGCAGCAGGCCGCCTACATGGAGACCTGCGCCGAAGACGACGAGATCGCGCTGCGCATGGACGCCGGGCGACGGGCCCTGATGCGCCGAGGCGACGACGAAGCAGGCCCCTACCAGAGCCCGATGGAGGACGGCATGCAGCACTTCCACGAGTGGTACCGGCGCGAGATGTCGGCCGCGGCCCCGACGCGGGTCCCGCTCGGGACGAGACGCTGACCGGCCCGCGCGCCCTCGCGGCGGCGGCCATGGTGGCCTCCGCGCTGTGCTTTGCCTCGATGAGCGTCGTCGTGAAGTGGGCGTCGCCACAGTACGGCGCCGGCGAGATCGTGTTCTACCGCTCGCTGGTCGGCCTGGTCGCGATGGCCCTGATGCTCCGCGCGCAGGGCATCGCGGTGTCCACCCCACACCCGGGGATGCACTTCTGGCGAAGCCTCAGCGGCACCCTGGCCCTGGTGCTGTGGACCTTCTGCATCGCCGGCACCACCCTGGGCACGGCCATGACGCTGAACTACATGTCCTCGGTCTGGATGGGCGCCATCCTGGTGGGCGCCGCCCTGATGGCGCGCAAGGGCGACAAGGTCGGGCGACCGGACGGGCGCCTGCTGCTGGCCGTGCTGCTCGGCTTTGCCGGGGTGGCGATGGTCCTGCAGCCCTGGACCCAAGGGGGAAGCGCCAACCGACCCGATGCGCTGCTGGCCGGTCTTGCCTCGGGACTGCTGGCGGCCGTGGCCTATCTTCAGGTCAGCGCCCTGGGCCGTGCGGGTGAGCCCGAAGCCCGGGTGGTCTTCTACTTCGCGCTGTGCGGCTGCGTGCTGGGACTGGGCACCGCGTTGGCGGGCGACGGGCTCAGTGGCCACGACCTGCGAGGCGCCACGATGCTGCTGGCCATCGGCTTGCTGGCCACGGCCGGCCAGTGGCTGATGACGGTGGCCTATCGTCATGGCCTGGTGCTCGTCAATGCCGCGCTCCACTACCTCGGCATCGTGTTCGGACTTGCCTTCGGGGCCCTGTTCTTTGCCGAACGGCCCGGCCTGCTGGCGCTTCTGGGCACCACGACGATCATCGCGGCCGGGTTGTGGGCCACCTTGCTCCGCGCCCGACCCTGATAACCCTTGGACACTCCTGACGAGCCTCGCATGAACACGCCCCTGATTGCCGCGCACGACCTTGCTGCCCTCGGCCACGACGTGGTGCTGCTGGATTGCGGCTTCGACCTCGGAGACACCACGCTGGGCGAACGCGAGTACGCCGCGGGGCACCTGCCCGGCGCGCGGTACGCCCACCTCGACCGTGACCTCAGCGGTGCCAAGGTCCCCGGCCGGGGGCGGCATCCTCTGCCCGACCGCGCAGCCTTCGCAGCCCGCGCAGGCGCCTGGGGCATCTCGCCCGGCTGCCCGGTGGTGGTCTATGACGCCCAGGGTGGAGCCTACGCAGCGCGCGCCTGGTGGCTGCTGCGCTGGCTCGGTCACGACGCGGTCGCCTTGCTGGATGGTGGACGCAGCGCCTGGCGCGCCGCTGGCGGTGCACTTGACACCACCCTGCCGCCCGCCCTCGACGCCGCGCCGCCCTACCCTGCCAGCGCCGGGCCGGCAATGCCCACCGTGACGGCCGGCGATCTGCTGGACCTCACGGGAACCGACGCGCCAGTGGTTGTCGACGCCCGCTCCGGGGAACGCTACCGTGGAGAGTCCGAGCCGTTGGATCCGGTGGCCGGACACATCCCCGGCGCATTGAACCGGTTCTTCAAGGACAACCTGGGCCCCGACGGCCGCTTCAAGTCGGCGGAAACCCTGCGTCGCGAGTTCGCCAGCCTTCTGGCCGGACGCGACGGTGCAACGGTCGTGCAGCAATGCGGCAGCGGAGTCACCGCCTGCCACAACCTGATCGCGATGGAACACGCCGGCCTCGGCACGACCGCGCTGTACCCGGGCTCGTGGAGCGAATGGGTGTCCGATGCCTCACGGCCCGTGGCACGCGGCTGACGCCCGTTTCGCCGAGCCCGTTTCGCCGAGCCCGTTGACGCCGGTCAATGACCCGGCGGGCAGCGGGCGCATGATCGCGGTCCCGCCACCCCCGCAACCGGAGGCTCCATGTATCAACGAATCCTGTTCCCCACTGATGGCTCGGAGGCCACGGACAAGGCCCTGGAGGCCGCGGTCACACTGGCCAAGCTTTGTGGCGCCGAATTGCAGGTGCTTTCGGTCAAGGACCCGTATCCGTTCGCCGCCGTCTCGGAGATCCACCCGATCGCACCGCAGGAGTATCTCGACGCGCAGGACCGGGCCGCCCGATCCTGCGTTGGTCGTGCCGTCGCTGCGGCTGAAAGTGCCGGCATCAAGGCCAGTGGTTGCGTCGTCGAGGCGGTGCACCCCTGGGAGGCGATCGTCGAGCAGGCGCAGACCCAGGGCTGCGACCTGATCGTGATGGCCTCTCACGGTCGCCGGGGCATCGCGGCGCTGCTGCTGGGCAGCGAGACGACCCGGGTGCTGACACACACCCAGTTGCCGGTCCTGGTGGTTCGCTGACGGCGCCGCAGAGGTGCTGAAGACACGCTGCGGCCCGCGATGGATGTAGCGCGCTGTCAAGGCACGAGCCGATAACGTGGGCGTTGCGGCTCGCCGGCGGCCTGCTGGCGCGGCGCCGTACGCAACAGCCCGAGGTCGACGAGCTGGGCGAGCGCGGGGTCCCATCCGACATGGGACCCGGCCAACGCCTCCAGCACCGACCAGACCGCCGCCTGCGGTTCCCGCCCGGTTGGCGGGGATGCGGGCGTCGCGGCGCCCGCTGCTGCCCGCCTGCCGGATGGGGTTTGGTGGGCCGCCAGGAGATCGGTCCAGCCCACGGTGTTTCGACGTGCCCCCTTCATGATCGTGCCCCAGGCGGCGAGCGGGTCGCTTTCGCCATCGATCCGCCCGGCGGCGGCAAGCAGTTGCGCCAGCGCCTGACCGCAGGCATAAGGGGCGACACGCAGATTCGCCTGCTCCTTCGCGGCCAGCGTGTCGCCTGCGACGCCGCTGCAGCGCGAAGCCGCGTCCTCGAAGGCATCGCCGAACGCGGCGGCGTCGATCTCGCCATGGCGACGCAACAGATCCCAGGCTGCGGCTTCGGCACTGCCTTCGAGCAACGAGATCGCGCCGTCGCCCGGCCGTCCGCCGCGGACAACCGCATTGACGAGATGGAACAGCTCATGGATCACGAAGCGGCGCAGTTGCAAGCTCGAAGCCGCGTCTGCACGGTCCCAGCCATCACCTATGAAGTTCAGCCGAACCGCGCCTTCCAGCGTGTCGCCACGCCAGCTCTGCGGGCCCTCGCGGCGGCCGCTTCGCGTCACCAGAAAGCTCGTGGCCGCACCGGCGTTGCGCAGTGGCGCCAGATCGACCTCGACCCGCTTCAGCGTGCCGCGGATCTCGGCCAGCAGGCCGGGCGGCAAGGCGCGGTCGACGATGAAACGGTCGCGGCCCACGGCAAGGACCTGCGGTCGGCCGACCACCAGATAGGCGCCTGAGGCCCTGGCCGACGACACCTTTAACGCGATGTCCGGGCCCGCGTCCATGCCACCAGCGGCCACGACCCCTTCGAAGCGGAACGTCACCTGGCCGAACGCCGGCGCCGGCAGGAGCGATTCGCTGTAGACGGCAGCGGCACGGCCATCGGCAAAGGGAAGCAACGGTGTGTAGACGCGGTCCATCGCACCGTCGGCAATGGCATCGTCGAGCCAGACCGTGAGGCTGCGGGCGGGCGCGGCCAGCCGCAGCGTGCGGCCGTCTCCATCCAGCGCTGCGCCTTCGAGCCGCCAGGCCCGCGCCCTGACGCCCGGGGCATCGGCCAGGACCAGACAGTCGATCACCTGTGCGAAGCGATAGTCGACACGCACCCGTCGTGCGCTGCCGTCGAGGCTCAGGAAGGCGGTGACGGCATGCGGCTCGGATGGCGGCCGACACTCGGCAGCAGCCGCAAGCGGGGCGACAAGCAGCACAGTCGCGGCCGCGACCAACTTCTGGCGGCCGTTCGGCCCCATCAGTGCGCGTGGCCGGCTTCGTGCAGCAGGGTCGTCGCGAGCACGACGATGGCCAGGCCCGCGCCCAGCCAGCCGACCTGCGCCAGCGTTTCGCGCCATCCCATGCGCTGCTGCATCTGCGGGATCAGGTCCGCCAGGGCGACGTAGACGAAGCTGCTTGCCGCGACGACCAGCAGGTAGGGCAGCGCCGCCTCCCAGGGTTCGACGAGAAAGTAGCCCGCAACACCGCCGGCCACCGCGCAAAGCCCTGAGATTGCATTGAAGCCCAAGGCTCGCCGGCGGCTGAAGCCGGCGTTCAGCAGCACGATGAAGTCGCCCGCTTCCTGGGGGATCTCGTGCAGCACGATGGCCACCGTCGTCACCGCGCCCAGCCAGGGGTCGGCGATGAAGGCCGCGGCGATGATCACGCCGTCGCAGAAGTTGTGCACGCCGTCGCCCACCAGCACCGCGTAACCGCCGCGGCCGGCCTGCTGGGCGTCGAAGGGGTGATGGTGATCATGTCCGTCGCCTTCGTGGTGGTGCACGTGGCGGAACAGCTCGACCTTCTCGAGCAGCCAGAAGAACAGCAGCCCCGCCAGCAGCGTTGCGAACAACACCTGCGCTCCAGGCCCGCCATGCCCCGAATGACCGGGGTCATCGGCACCAAAGGCCTCGGGCAGGACATGCAGCAAGGCGGTGCCCAGCAGCACACCGGCTGACAGGCTCACGAGGTGGCGAACGACACGCGACAGCACCGTCACGGTGAGGCTGGCGGCGACAAGCACCGACAACAGCCCGCTGGCCAGCGTGGCCAGCACGATCATCAATAGGGTCATGGCGGCCCGGGTCGAGCCCGGAGTCTCTGTGTGTTCCTGATCCGCAAAAGTTTAGCCGGCGGCCTCGTGCGGTCCGGGCGCTGCGGTCAGGCGCCGAGGTGACGTCGACTGGCGCCGCTGCCAATGGCTGGGCGACTCCAGGCTCGCCCGCGCTTCACCGAACGGGAAGCGTTTGCCTTGACGACGGCCACGAGCGCCGCGAGAATACCTACCAACTAGAAGGTACAAGGAATGACCGAACTCGCGATCCATGCCCAGCTCGACCGGCGCGCCGTCGTCGACGGTGACGCGCTCCCCTGGCAGGACTCCCCCGCGCCGGGTGTGCAGCGCCGCATGCTGGAGCGCGACGGTGGCGAACGGGCCCGCGCAACCTCGGTGGTGCGCTATGCGCCGGGCAGCCGGTTCAGCCCGCATCGGCATGACGGCGGCGAAGAACTCTTTGTGCTGGAAGGCGTGCTTGAAGACGAGTTCGGCACCTACGGCACGGGCACCTACATCATGAACCCCCCAGGGACGGCACACACACCCGCATCCGCCCTGGGGTGCGTGCTCTGGGTCAAGCTGCGCCACCTCGGCCCGGAACACGGCGAGCGTGTGGTCGTGGACACCCAAGCCGCCGTTTGGCGGCCGGGCCTGGTGCCGGGGCTGGCCGTGCTGCCCCTGGGCAGCCATGGCACCCAGCACACCGCCCTGGTGCGTTGGGCGCCCGGTACCCGCTTTCAGAGACATCAGCATTGGGGCGGGGAAGAAATCTATGTGCTCAGCGGCGTCTTCGAAGATGAGCATGGCCGTTACCCGGCCGGTCATTGGCTGCGCAGCCCCCATCTGAGCCAGCACACCCCCTTCAGCGACGAAGGCTGCACCATCCTTGTCAAGACAGGGCATCTGCTGTGAGCGAGTCGAAGCACTTCTCTGAACTCACCCCGGCCGCCGAGCGTCTGGTCGATGTGGCGCAGGGGCTGATCCAGCGCGGCGGCTACAACGGCTTCTCCTACGAAGACATCGCCCGCGTGGTGGGCATCAAGAAGCCCAGCATCCACCACCACTTCCCGACCAAGGCCGACCTCGTGACCGTGGTCACGCAGCGCTACATGCACCGCTTTCGCGAGGCGCTGTTGCGCATCGAAGGCCAGCAGGCCCGCGCGCCAGAGCGCCTGTTGGCATACGCCGAGTTGTTCGAGCAGACCTATGGCGCGCAGCGCCAGCTCTGCCTGTGCGGCATGCTCGGCGCGGAGGCCGACGCGGTGCCGGCCGAGGTGGCGCAGGAGGTGCAACAGTTCTTCAAGACCAACCTCCAGTGGCTCACCGACGTCATCGAACAAGGCCAACGGCAGAACAGCCTGCGCAAGGAGGTGGATGCCCGCGTCCATGCGCAATTGCTGCTGTGCGCGCTGGAGGGCGCCATGGTCGTGGGCCGGGCAGCGGGTAGTGCCATTCACCAGGGCCCGCAAGCGTTGGGCGCCGCGCTGATTCATTCCCTCAGGGCCTGAACGGGCCTTCAACTCGCGGGGCCGATGTGGCCCTCTTTTTCACCCTCGTTACCTACCGACTGAAAGGTTTGTCCATCATGAACACACTCGACTTCTCGAACCAAAAGCTGCTCGTCATTGGTGGCACCAGCGGCATCGGCCTGTCCGTGGCGGAGCGGGTTCTGCGGGGTGGTGGCCGCGTGGTCGTGACCGGCCACCGCGCTGACAAGGCGGCTGCGGCGCTGCAGCAACTCCAAGCCCTGGGCGACGCCAGCGTCCTGCAAGCCGACCTGCAGCAAGCCAGCGGCCTGCAGCAGTTGCAAAGCGAGCTGCAAGCGCGACACGGCGATGTCAGCCTGCTCGTCAACGCCGCAGGTGTGTTCGTGCCCAAGCCTTTCCTGGAGCACACCGAGTCCGACTACCGCAGCTACCACGCGCTCAACGAAGCGATCTTCTTCCTGACCCAAGGCGTCGTGCGGCGCTGGGTGGAGGCAGGCACCGAAGGCGCGATCGTCAACATTGGCTCGATGTGGGCGCAGCAGGCGATCGCCGCGACGCCTTCTTCCGCCTACTCCATGGCCAAGGCCGGCCTGCATGCCTTGACCCAGCACCTGGCCATGGAACTGGCGCCACGTCGAATCCGTGTCAACGCGGTCTCACCCGCGGTGGTGGCCACACCGGTCTACGAGGCCTTCATTCCAAAGGCGCAAGTGCAGCAAGCGCTGGCCGGCTTCAACGCGTTCCACCCCCTGGGACGCATTGGCCAGCCCCAGGACGTGGCAGCGGTGGTGGCCTTCCTGCTGTCAAGCCAGGCGAGTTGGGTGACTGGCGCCCTTTGGGACGTGGACGGTGGCGTGATGGCCGGGCGAAACATGGCTTGAGCCGTTCGTGCATCGCGGGCCTGCGCCCCTCTCTTGAAGCGCCAACGACCGCAGGGCCCTCCATCAGACCCCGTGCGTGCGGAACCAGTCCAGGCAGCGCTTCCAGCCGTCTTCGGCCGCCGGCTTGCGGAAGCTTGGCCGGTAGTCGGCATGGAAGGCGTGCGGGGCGTCGAGGTAGATCATGAAGTCGCTGGCCTTGGCCGCCGCATTGCCCGCAGCCCCGGCTGCGGCCAGCGCGTTCTGCATCTGCTTGACGGTGTCCAGCGGGATGCCGGTGTCCTTTTCGCCGTAGAGGCCGAGCACCGGTCCCTTGAGTTGGGCCGCGACCTCGACCGGGTGCCGCGGCTGCAGCGGATTGCCCTGGCCGACCAGGCGGCCGTACCAGGCCACGCCGGCCTTGACGCCCGGGTTGTGCGCGGCGTACAGCCAGGTGATGCGCCCGCCCCAGCAGAAGCCGGTGACGCCAAGCTTGGCGGTGTCCGCGCCCTGCCCCTTGGCCCAGGCCACGCAGGCGTCGAGGTCGCGCATCACCTGATCGTCGGGCACCTTGGAGATCACCTCGGCGATCAGCTTGGCGATTTCGCCGTAGCTGGTCGCGTCGCCCTGCCGCACGAACAGCTCCGGGGCGATCGCGCAATAGCCGGCCTTGGCGAAGCGCCGCGCGACGTCGGCGATGTATTCGTGCACGCCGAAGATCTCGCTGACCACCAGCACCACCGGCGCGTTCGGCCGGTTGGCCGGTGCGGCACGGTAAGCCGGCATCTTGAAGTCGCCGACCGGTATCGTGACCTCGCCAGCGACGAGGCCCTGCGTGTCGGTCTTGATCTGCGTCTGCGCCACGACCGGCAGCACAGCGGCGGCAAAGCCGGTGCCCACGGCACCGCGCACGAAGTCGCGGCGGCTCGGGTCGTTCGCGGGAACCAAGGTGTCGAAGTCGGCTTTCAGCATGGGCGTCGCTCCTGAAGGGGTCGGTTCCGAATCCCGGTCGGGCCGGGACCCGGTGGATTCTCGGACTTTCCGCAAAGGCCCGGCTTGTACGATCCAAGCATGGCATCAACAACACGTACCGCAGCGGCAGGCGGACCGCTCGCGGGCATCGACCTCGGGTCGAACAGCTTCCGGCTCGAGATCGGGCAGATGCCGGGCGGACGCTACCGCCGCATCGATTACCTCAAGGAGACCGTACGCCTGGGTGCCGGGCTCGACGCCGCCGGCCTGCTGTCGGACGAGGCCACCGAGCGCGGCCTGACCTGCCTGCGCCGGTTCGCGTCGAGACTGTCCGGATTTGCACCCGGCCAGGTGCGGGCCGTCGCGACGCAGACGCTGCGCGAGGCACGCAACCGCAATGCCTTCCTGCTGCGGGCTCAGGAAGTCCTGGGCTTCCCCATCGAGGTGATCTCCGGTCGCGAGGAAGCGCGGCTGATCTACGCCGGCGTCGCCCACCTTCAGGCGGGCGACGAACCGCGGCTCGTGATCGACATCGGCGGCCGGTCGACCGAGCTCATCCTCGGCCGCGGCCGGGTGCCGATGGTGGCGGAGTCCTTCGGCACCGGCTGCGTGTCGCTCAGCCTGCGCTTCTTCGAGGGCGGTCGCATCACCGAGGCCGGTTTCCGTGCCGCTCAGGTCGCCGCGGGTGCCGAGTTCGAAGAAGCGCTGGGGCCGTTTGCGCCCGAACACTGGGACCATGCGCTGGGCTCGTCCGGCACCGCCGGTGCGGTGTCGCAGGTGCTGATCGCGGCCGGCATGAGCGACGGCCGGATCACGCCCGCCGGCCTGCGATGGTGCATGCAGCAATGCCTGGCGGCCGGCCACATCGACAGGATCGACCTGCCAGGCCTGAAGCCCGAGCGCCGCGCCGTTCTGCCGGGGGGGCTGTCGATCCTGTACACCTTGGCCACCCACTTCGACATCCAGGCGCTCTGGCCCGCCAAGGGGGCACTGCGCCAGGGGCTGATCGTCGACCTGCACGAGCGCCTGGTTGGCGCCGGACGCAGCGGCGACATGCGCGACGAGTCGGTGATTTCACTGCAGCAGCGATTCGACGTTGACGCCGAACAGGCCGAACGGGTCACGCGCATCGCGCTGGCCCTTTGGGACCAGGGCGTACCGGCCGCGGTACGAAGCGATGGCGAGCGCCGGCGCGAACTGGCCTGGGCCTGTGCGCTGCACGAGATGGGTTTGATGGTCTCGCACCACGACCACCACCGGCACAGCGCCTACCTGCTGGCCAACGTCGACGCGGCGGGTTTCTCGCAAAGCCAGCAGCGACGCATCGGCGAGCTGGTGCTCGGCCAGCGCGGCGGGTTGCGCAAGATCGAGACCGCATTGGCAGCCAGCGAGGCCTTTGCCTGGCAGGTGCTGTGCCTGCGGCTGGCCGTCATCAAGTGCCACGCCCGCCAGCCCGTGCACGACGGCGCCTTGCACCTGCTGCCCAGGGGACGCGAGGCCCTGCTGCGCTACACCCGCAGCTGGGCCGACGAACGCCCGCGGACGCTGTTCCTGCTGCAGGAAGAAGCTGCCGCCTGGGCCCGCCAGGGCGGACCCTTGGCCTTGCGTTTGCCGGGCTGAAAACACAAAACCCCGCCGAGGCGGGGTTTGTCGCAACCGTCAGGGGGCCGGACTCGGCCCAGGCGATCAGCGCGCCTTGCGACGCAGCGCGCCAGCGGCACCGGCCAGCGCAAGGCCCACCAGGGCCAGCGAGCCGGGTTCCGGCACTTGGTTGCTGCGGTCGGCGACGAAGAAGATCTTCTCGTAGGCGGTGCTTTGATTCAGGAACTGGATGTCGTTGATGCGGTAGCCGCCCACGAAGCTCAGCGTGTGCAGGCACATGCCGATGGGCGAAGCACCCGTGTTGCACTCGCCGTTGCGGACGACGTCGTTCAAGCCGGCAAAGCCCCAGGACCAGAAGTCCGAGTACCACCACTGAGCGCCGTTGGATACGTGCGTGGTGCTGGTGTTGCCGGTGTCGATGATCGAATCGGCACGCGTCGTCGCGGCCAGCGACAGCAGGGTGTTCGAACCGGTCTCGCGACCGGCCATCATGATGTAGTCGCCCTGGCACTGGTTCAGCACGTTTTCGCCGCTGTTGCCAATGGTGAGGTTGAACGTGGCCACGTAGCACTGCGTCCAGCCGCCACCGGTGACGGTGGCCAGCGACACGTTGGCCTGGGCGCCAAACGGCAGGTAGGTCGGCATGGCCTGGGCGGCGCCCGCGGCAAACAGGCTGGCGGCAGCCAGGGCGATGGAAGCAAGACGTTTGTTCATGGCAGGCACCGGGTTTGGTTACAGGCGCCAATCCAACTGCGCAAACCGTGCCACAACAGAAATCTTGAATTAAATCAACAACTTGTTGACCACGGGCCGTATACAGTTGTAAGCAATGGAAACTTTTCCGACACCCCCGCCTGCAGGAGGACCCCAGCGATTCGTGAAGAGTTTCACAGACCATAACGTCGAGCCAGCGCCTGCTGCGCGCTGACGCCGTCGTCGGCGATGCGCCGGTACCGGCCCTGGCCGTCCAGCGACCAGGCGTCGCGACGGTCGTGCAGGTAAGGCACCAGGCCTTCGTCGATGACGCGCTGGCGCAGCGCGGGGTCGCGAACCGGCCAGGCGATCTCGATCCGGCGGAACATGTTGCGGCTCATCCAGTCCGCGCTCGACAGGTACAGCGCCTCGTCGTCGGCGCCGTCGCCCCAGCGGAAGTACATCACCCGCGAATGCTCCAGGAACCGGCCGACGACCGAGCGCACCTGGATGTTGTCGGTCGCGCCCGGCAGGCCCGGCGGCAGCATGCAGGCACCCCGGACGATCAGATCGATCCGCGCCCCGGCCTGCCCGGCCGCGATCAGGGCGTGGATCAGCGCCGGATCGGTCAGCGCATTGACCTTGACGACGATGCGCGCCGGCCGACCGGCCCGCGCCGAATCGGCCACCTGCTGGATCAGCTTGAGCATGCGCCGGTGCATCACGAAAGGTGCCGTCACCAGGTGCTGCGGCGGCTTGAGCTTGGTCTGGCTGGCAAGCTGCAGGAACACCGCGTCGGCATCCGCCGCGAGCCCCGGGTCGGCACTGAGCAGGCCGAAGTCGGTGTACAGCCGCGCGGTCTTCGGGTTGTAGTTGCCGGTCGACAGGTGCAGGTAGCGGCGCAGTCGCGGCTGTCCGTCGTGGCGCGCGCCCTTGCCGCTGGCGGCTTCTCGCCGCGTCACCAGCAGCAGCTTGGCGTGGGTCTTCAGGCCGACGATGCCGTAGACGACCTGCGCGCCCACCGCCTCGAGCCGCTCGGCCCAGTTGATGTTGGCCTCTTCGTCGAAGCGCGCCTTCAGCTCGACGACCGCCAGCACCTCCTTGCCGCGACGGGCCGCCTCGATCAGCAGGTCCATCAGCACGCTCTGCGTGCCGGTGCGGTAGATGGTCTGCTTGATCGCCAGCACGTCGGGGTCGTGCACCGCTTCGCGCAGGAACTGCACGACCGGCTCGAAGCTCTCGAACGGGTGGTGCAGCAGAACGTCGCGCTGGCGCAGCTGGTCGAAGATGGACTGCCCCAGCGGCAGACTGGCGCTGGGCCAGGCGGCCTCGAACGCCGGGAATCGGAGCGCCTCGTTCGCCAGCCGGTCGTCGACCTGCTCGATCAACTGGTTCAGCCGCACCAGGTTGACCGGCCCGTTGACCTTGTACAGCGCGACCTCGGGCAACTGGAACTGCTCCAGCAGGAAACGGCTCAACTCGACCGGGCAGCTGGCCACCACCTCAAGCCGGATGGCCTGCCCGAAGTGGCGCAGCGTCAATCCGCTGCGCAGTGCCTGGCGCAGGTTGGTCACGTCGTCCTCGTCGACCTCGAGGTCGGAGTCGCGGGTGACGCGGAACTGCGAAAACGACACCACCTCGCGCCCCCCGAACAGCTCGCCCAGGTGGGCGCGGATGACGCTGGACAGCAGCACGAATCCTTGCGCACCGCCCGTCAATGACTGCGGCAGCGATATCACCCGCGGCAGCACACGCGGCACCTTGACGATGGCGATCTGGTTCTCGCGCCCGAAGGCGTCGCGGCCCCCGAGCTTGGCGATGAAGTTCAGGCTCTTGTTGGCCACCAGCGGGAACGGGTGGCTGGGGTCCAGGCTGACCGGCACCAGCAGCGGCCGCACCTGGGTCTCGAAGAAGCGCTGCACCCATTCGCGCTGCGGGGCGTCGCGCTCGGCGTGGTTCAGCACCACGATGCCGACCCGCTTGAGCGCGGGCATGACTTCGTCGTTGAACAGCGCGTACTGCTCGTCGATCAGTTCGTGCGCGGCCGCGGCCAGCGCCTTCAGGTCGGTGCCGGCCTCGCTGCCCTGCTGCCGCACCGCCTCGATCGCATCGGCCACCCGGACCTCGAAGAACTCGTCGAGGTTGGAGCTGACGATCGTGACGTAGCGCAGCCGCTCCAGCAGTGGCACGTCCGCCCGCCGCGCCTGCGCGAGCACGCGGCGGTTGAACTGCAGGATCGAACGCTCGCGGTCGAGCAGCGGCGTGCTGTCGGCGGTCTTCGCGGGCACCGCGGCCGGTAGGGGCATGGGCGGGACGATGGGTGACTTGGCTTCGGTCATCCGCCGAGAATATGACCGTCGCGCGACAAATGCGTGACGTTGCGGGTGCGGGCCCGCGGGACGTGGTGCTACTTCAGCGAGTTCGCCAGGAACCCCTGCAGCCGCTCGCTTTGCGGTCGCACAAGCACCTCGGCCGGATTGCCCTGCTCCTCGATGCGGCCCTTGTGCAGGAAGACGACGTGGTTG
>Ga0209985_10000511_pt1 | contig 41584 bp, 57 predicted proteins | sample NOAtaG_FD_187305 | JGI IMG/M metagenome (GOLD analysis project Ga0209985, IMG submission 187305) | Freshwater lake microbial communities from Lake Erie, under a cyanobacterial bloom - NOAA_Erie_Diel6S_1000h metaG (SPAdes) (version 2) | ecosystem: Environmental > Aquatic > Freshwater > Lake ...
GTGGAGCCTCGGACAGTGATTACATCCGATGCGTTCATCGTCGCGCCAATAGTAATGATAGTAGAATCGCTACCACCCACGGTGACATCGAAGGCAAGGTAGTGTTGGTTAGCGATAGTAGCGCCGTCGGGTCGTACTGCGATACGAAAGGTAGCAGCAGCACTGTCGCGGTTAGCGACAACGATGCTTGATACCACCGTCTCGGTTGCCGATGGCACGGTGTAGAGGGTTGTGTCAGTGGTAGCAGACGGTGCTGACTGACCAAGGACTTTATAGTTTGTTGGCATTGCTTATGCTCCCATCAAGAGGAATACGGTTGCTGTTGGGTCGGTGGTGATTGCTGCCCACGAAGCGCTGGAGCCGTTCGTGGTTAGGTACTTGCCGTTATTTCCAGTCTGACTTGGCAGGGCATCAACTGCAGCCCACTGAGTTGTTGTCCCCGTGGTCTGTAAGTATTTACCATCATTGCCAGTTTGACTTGGAACAACATAAGCAGCAGCAGATGCAGCACTGGTAGCAGCACTTGATGCAGAGGTTGCTGCACTATTGGCTGATGTCAGGGCAGAGGATGCCGATGTCGCTGCTGATGTAGCGCTAGTGGCAGCCGATGTAGCGCTAGTTGCTGCAGAGGTAGCCGATGTCAAAGCAGACGAGGCTGAGGTGGCAGCACTTGTAGCACTGGTAGCAGCCGAAGTTGCCGAGGCGCTTGCAGCGGATGCTTGAGCGATAGCGATAGAGGCAGCGCTGTCTGCAGCAACGGCACTGCTATTAGCAGCAGTTGCGCTGGATGCAGCGGAGGTGGCACTGGTTGCTGCGCTGGTGGCGCTGGTAGCAGCAGAGGTAGCGCTAACTGCAGCAGAGGCAGCAGAGATTGCAGCAGAGGTAGCAGAACCTAAGATGCTATCAACATAGTTCTTTGGCGTAGCCGATGAATCAACCATGCCTGCGCTAGACAAGCCGGTGATAACTGGCGAGCCTGATATGGTCGGGCTAACGAAGGTAGCGCTAGATGCTGTGAAGGAACCTGTAAAGGTACCTGCAGAGTATGTCTTGTTGGTAAGGGTCTGAGTCTTAGAGGTACCGACAACAACGCCTTCACCCGTTGCAATACCATGCACATGGGTCTGGTTGGCAGCAACAAGGATGGTTTCGTCAATGTCATAGCCACGGGCTGCGATGTGGTTCTCTGCCTCGCGGAAGTCACGACCAGAGACACCGTGACGAACAACAGCACCTGCAGAGTGAGCAACGGCAGCCGTACCATCGCCACCACGAGTAACCGTGAGCGTGGTGCTAGAGCCTGATGTGACCGTAAGGACTTCTTCCTTGGAAGTGTCTGGGTCAACAATGAGCGTGTATGGGAAGTTTGTCGGGAAACCGCTGATGGACACAACGATGAACGAGGTGTTGGACTGTCCTGATGATTGTGCGGGGATAGCCGACTGGAGCGATGTCTCTACTGCGGTTGAGGAGTAGTACCGCGCTGGTGAGCCTGGGTCGCCTGCTGCCATGTTTTACCTATCTCTGGTAGTGGGAACGGATGGGGTACTGACGGCGCTGATTGCCCGCCACTTCGTTTAGACGCTGTTGGTAAATGTTGTACAAGAATCTGGAAGCGTTCTGTCCAGAGCCTGCTGGTCGCACGCCATCAAGCGCATCTGCCATAGCAGACTGCGGACCAAGGCGTGATGGGTCTAGGAATGAAATCATGCGGAAGGCTGCGCCATAGATGACAACATCCTCCGAGTAGGAAGGCATGCCCGTTACCGTCTCAAAGTCATCGCTGTCGTTGACCATAAGTGTTGGGCGCTTGGAGTAGGTGACATGCACCGTCTGCCCAGGCACGATGTTGGAGTACACGCTGATGGACTTACCCGATGTGTAAACGGATGTATCCGCATTGCGGTCCACCGTGTAACTGCGAGCAGGGAACCATTCCTTAGATGGACCTACCAACGAGTAGGTCATGCTAAGTACATCCTGAAAATCTGATGGCAACTCATAGGTAGTACGGGCTGCGATATAGGCAAAGTCGTGGGTGTCCACTGCGAAGACTGACGGAAACATTGCATCAAGCGTGTTGTTGATGGCGTTCTTGATTTCCTTGCGAGGGAAGATAGGACTACCTATAACCTTGGCATTGGTTGCATGAGTACTGGCTGTAGTACCACGCTGTCCTCTTCCCCATGGGGGAAGGTTCAAGATATTGTTTACATTGTCGGTGCTGTTGATAAAGAAGATTTCATCATCTACTTGAGCAAAGCCACGCCCAAGAACCGTAGCATCATAAACAGTGAACGATGTGCCGGTGGTTGTCGTAACGGCAGCAGTAAGCCAGGTGGTCGGCTCTGAGTTCTCCGTATAGCCATGGAGGACCGACTCAACGCGGTCAGCCAGTTGTCCAAAAGTACTCATAGATTTATGCTCCTTAGGGCATCCACGGCAGATAGTCCGCTGGTTCCAGCAATCTCGTTGCAGACGGCGTTTAGACCAAGGTAGTCATCTGGCTGCCTGGTGGAACTTGCCTTGATGTTGAGGGCACCCAACAGACCTAGCCCGCTGGTGCCAGCCCAGGCGTTGGCTGCCCCTACAAGGGCTTTATAGGCTGTTAGCGCGGGGTATGTGCCTCCGTTGGCAAGACGGTTCATCTCGCTCGTAAGCGTGCTTCCTGCGACTCCTGTAGCCATTTACTTAGCCTTTCTCCTGACTGCTGCGTTATCCACAAGGTTGGGATAGGGACGACCAGCCTTCTTAGCCCGTGCCTTAGCCTGAGCCTTCTGTGCTGGAGTTAGAGGGGTTGACTTCTTCTTTGGGTTCTTCTTGTCCCAAAATGCTTTCTTCTTCACCACTTCACCTTGTCTGCCCAATATGCTGCCGACATCTTGCCTTTGGCGATGTTCTTAGCATGGCGAGCCTTGAAGGACTTTTGACGGGCGGTGGGCTTGCGGTCCCCCGTCACGCCTTGCTGTCCGAAACGGATTGTCTTGACTTGACTGCCTGACTTGGCTACCACCACATGTGACTTCGTGGGGTGACTTGGTGTGCGCTTAGGCTTGTTGAAGCCCGATACGCCTGCCCTCGCTAGGCGAGGGTCTTTCTTACTTGCCACGCTTCTTAGCCTTCTTCTTAGCCATACCAGCCTCGCTCATGGCAATAGCCACGGCTTGCTTACGGCTCTTGACGACTGGACCTTTCTTGCCGGAGTGCAGAGTTCCTGACTTGAACTCTCGCATCACCTTGGCTACCTTCTTGGCACCCTTTGCTTTCTTCATTAGTCCATGTCCTCTTCGTCGTCCATCTCAGCCTTCTCGCCGTATGGAGTCTCGCCAATGCGAACGATTGGCTTGTTGTATAACTCTGGGTTAGCAGGGGCTGGAGCAGAGCCAACTTCCCGTCCGGCTACGCCGTAGGGAGTCACTGTTCCGAAGCAGTTGCACTCAATGCACATTATTCATCCTCGTCTTCGTAGAGGTCTTCATCCTCTAGGTGTGGTGTGGGAAGCCCCCACAGTGGCTCAGGAACTATGAATCCCATAGGTCATCATCGTCCTCGTCTAGGTACTTACCTAACTCTTCTTGGGTAGGAGCCTTGTACTTGACCCAACTTGGGTAAGACTCCTTATCCATAACAAGCGATAAGGCTATGTCGTACTTGAAGCCAGCCTTGAGTAAGGAGTTGTAATACTCATTGAGCCAGATGCAGTACATCTCAAGTTCTGAGTATGACTCATCCTTGACTGTTTCCACCTGCTTACTTTTGGCAACTGCCTTCTTACGAACAGGTTTCTTTTTAGCAGCCATATTCCTCTCCTTACCCCGCTTGATATGCCTTTCCTGTTTTGTTAGAAATCTCTACTGCCTCGCGGACTTGCTTGATGCTTGTCCCTGCTGGCTGGATGCCTTGTGCCCTGGCATCTCTATAGGCTTGTAATTCCTTGTCCCATTTCTTTGATGACACGGACAAGTTGGAGTTAGCCTCTCCTGGATTCATAACGAGTGTGCCAACCTTGCAGCCAAAGCAACCCTCTACATACTCTGGGTGTTTCTGAATCTGATGTAGGTTCATGCTGGTGTTATGTACGCTCCGTATCCTTGTGCGGTCAGCGCATCGGCTGTGGCTTGGTTGATGAGGGTGGTTGTTCCACCCAGATAAAACTCTGTGGCACTAGCAATCTCGGTCTGCGCTGGATAACGATATGAGGAATAGATACCGTTTATACGCAATACCGAAACCCCGCGGTTCAATGAATATCTATCAAATAAGGGACCTGGACCTGCAGGGGTTTCTTCTACCGTTGGGGTAGTAAAGTAAAAATTTGACATGTCATCCTTATTCTGGGTTATGGGGGCTACCCGCTATATGGCAACCCCCACAACACCTAACTGCTAGAGAGCAGCGATTGAGGAACCTGACTCAATACGATAGAGAGCAGCCTCACGGTAACGGCTCCAACCGAGAACGCCGTACCACCCGATTGGGCGGAAGCGCATCAAGCGGTCAGTAACTGGTCCGATGACCACACCTGGCTCTTGTGCAACAGCCTCAGCCAACGCTTGCTTTCCAGCAACGATGGTGCGGAAGACACGAGTAACCGGAGTGACGGTGACAACGGTTGTTGCGCTGACTGCGCCAGTGTTGGCAGCAGAGAGCGTAAGCGTGGTGGTCGTTGCGCCAACTTCGATAGCAGCAATCTTTGCGCCAGAGGCGAGATTGGTGCCCGAAATCTTGTCGCCAACCTCTGCTCGCTGAGCGATAACAGAAGTGGAAGCAACGCCGATGGTGAAGCCAGCCGAAGTACCAGCAACTGTTACCTGAGTGGTAGCAAGTGTGGACTGGTCAGCGCCATCCTTAGCCGAGTACATGCGTGGGTTCTCTACGAAGAAAGCACCCTCGTATGTTCCGATGGTACCTGCGAAGAGGTTGCCAAGGGAGGCATCGGTGTGTGAGTGAGTATCGCGCCAGCCGACAGAGCCAGACTCTGCACGGAGGTCATGCGATACCTCTGGGTGGATACCAACCCAGTAGAGGCTACCCATGCGTGGGACAGCCTTGTTGGAGCGCAACTTAGCAACAACCTTGCGGATGTCTGCAGAGTCGATAGTCGCTGCTGCGGTGACAGTCACGGTGCTGGTTGCGGTAGCGCCTGAGTACTGAACATTGGTTCCGCCAACGAGAGTTGTCTGAGCGACAGTATCGAGGGAGTCAGCCATGTTGAAGGCGATGATGTCTGCGATTGCAGGGTCAACATCGGAGAGCGAGAACAACTCAAGTTTACGAGTTGCGAGCGCTGCGTTGCCGTACTCATTGAGAGTAACGGAAACGGTGGAGACATCTGGCAGTGCTACTGCATCTGGGTCAGTTGTCTCAGCGAGGGTAGAAGTAGCCGCGGTCAAATCGTTGTAGAGTGAGAATACAACGCTTGAACCAGGCATAGCCTGCTGTGCAGGCTTCTTGTCCGCGACTGCACGAATCATCGGCTGAGCGCGGAGGGCAAACTCAACATAGCGGTCATACGCTGTCTTGACTAGACCAGCGAGAGCCGTTGTGTCGGTAAATGCCATGTGTTCACCTCCTGGTGATTGGTTGATGTGGGTTTGGTTTATAGACCAAGGAGTGCATCAAGGTCCTCGCGGGTCTTTGCCCCAAGAACCTTTGCCATAGCATCTTCATCCACCGTTGGTGGTTGACCTGATGCCACAACATTATTGATTCTTGCGTGGGCGCTGACATCCGCAGCGGGTCTTGCTTCTTCTTGGGCTGGAACTGGTGCACCAAATACATCGCCATATTCGCTAACCCACTGGTTGATTGCTTCCTCAGAAGCATCAATATCCTGTGGGATAAACGCTGCAATCTTTGGGTTGAGTCCTTTAGCCTGTAGCACTTCCTTGACAGTACGCTGACGGGTCTGTGTTTTCAGACCTGACAACTCCTGCTCTAGTTCTTTTGCACGCTTTTCGAGCGCACGATTTACTTTGCGGAGTTGAGCGACAACATCTGTTGAGGTGTCGTCATCTTCGTCATCGTATGTATAGTTGGTAGCCATCTACCTATCTCCCTTTTGTTGGTTGTATTCGCAATCCACGCATAGGTTCGGGGAAACCCATACGGCTATCGCTACCAGACTTCTACGCCCCCCTGGGCTGGTCGGTCAGGGTGGGGATTCTGTTTAGATGAGGTCTGCGGACCTAAGGGAAGTTCCTGTCAAACCTGAGGTACCGCCGAAGCGAGCAACCTCACGCTGTGCCCTACGCTGTGATGCGAGGAGGGCTTCTGAACTTCCACTGATAACTGCATCAAGCGCTTCTTGCTCGCGGTAAGGCTCGCCTTCGATGCCAGCCAAGCGTGACTGCTCCCTGCGGAGTTGACCTGCTTGCTGCAAAGACTTCTGCAGTTGTTGCTCTGAAAGACTTGCATAAGGCGCAGTGCCTGCAATATCCGTGGCAACTTCTGGCGTAATGCTGGAGAGTCCAAAGCCTGCTTCACGAGCATAGCCAACGAACTGTGCAGCCTTAGCCTGCCTCTGAATAAGGCTAAGCGCCTTATCTGGGTCAAGAACATAGGCGGTAAGCGCACCTTCTCCAACACCGTAGAGGCTGCTGAGGGATTCCTTGATATAAGGGTTGAGGCTACGGGACAAGTCTTGACCTACCTGGAGGCGGTCCTGGAACTCTTTGGCAGATACTTGCTTGCCAATCAAATTACCGAAATCTTCTGGTCCATCGTAGAAACCCTTAGGCAAGTCAAAGAAACGGGCAGTCTGCTCCATCTGCTTCTCAATGCCCATGTACTCTTTTTCGCTGATTACCTTACCCTGCTTACGCAGTTCAGCCATACCAGGAAAGCGAGTCTTATACTCAGGGCGCTCATAAATCTCAAGCATGAGCATGTCTTCTGAGACATCGTTCATGATTTGCTTGTCGATGAACTGGGCAAGGTTACCTAAATCATAGGTTGTAAAGAGAGCAACAAGCCGGTCAGAAGCCTTCTGCTTTCCAGCACGCCTCTCAGCCTCGCGTTGTGCCGAAGCCTGGGCTGCCGCTTCTCTCTGTTGATTGGCAAATGCGGTTGCTTGGGTAGCCAATGCTGACTTGATTGCAGCATCTAGTTGCTCTTTTGTGACGGTACCGGCTGGAGCGCCAGTTGTCGCAGAGGTAGCAGGTCCGGTTGTTACGGCAGAAGTTGCTGGTGTAGTTGTAACAGCAGATGTTGCTGGTGTAGTTGTAGTAGGAGCGGTAACTGCTGGCGTTTGCAATGCGTTGAGTTGAGCGTTTGTAATACCAAATGTGCGCTCTTCTGTTGCAGTCAAATCTGGAGTCTGAGGGGTAACCTGTGGAGTCGGGGCAGTTCCAACGGATGCCAAATACTCTTGGTAAGACATTCTATCTTCCTCAGGCAACCTAGCCTGAAAGCGTGCCCACTGCGCTGCAGTCATAGCCATTTAGCGTGCCACCAATCCAAAGCGACCAAGGATGTTTAGACCGTACTGCTCATAGGTTCGTGCAGCATTTTCCGTATATTGCCAACGCTCATCGTTCTTGACGAGTTTCTCGGCATCCCATACCGGACGGGCTACGACCTTGCCGCTCTTCTCATCCATCATTGTGAATATCTTGCCGTCTTTCCAGAGCGGGTCATCCCAGTCAAGGGTGTCCTCATCTACCTCAAGCAGGTCTGCCCACTTCTTGCGCTGTAGGGAAGTAACATCCCAGAGGGTTCGACCTACGGCAAAGTCATCTGAAAACATTGGGTAGAGAAGTGACTGCTGGTTGACGATTTCCTTCTTGAGTTCATCGACAGATGCAGCCTTGCGAAGCCCATCAATACCTACCTCGCCGATAAGTCGGCGCTGATAGTTGCTCTTGGTCTGGTCGCTCAACTTCACGCCCATCAAGTTTGCATACTCGTTGAGGTCAAGAATCTGATTAGCGTATGCTCCACCGGAGATTTTACCGACAATATCTGCATTAGATACGATGGTGTTCTCAATGTAGTTTTCATCCCATCCATTGAGGAATGAGGTTTCAGCAAGCCCGCTGAGGTACTCAGATATACTTGGGTCAGCAACATCAAGACCCATGGCACGAGCAAGAGCCGATACGGTTATCTTGTACTCGTTTACCTTTTGCTGGTAGAACTTCTCGCCAAACTTGAACCGTGCTGCGATATTTCCTGCAACGGTTGGTCCATTGGATAGATACCAACTGCTACTGGTAATCATATCCGTAATGGCATCTGCGTTATACAAGAACTTGCCGGTGCTTGGGTCCCTTACGGTGTCATAAATGTTTTTGAGTTCTGGGACATTCTTGAGCAAGTTGACAATCCATGTAGTCATGGATGGCTTACCTGTGCCTAGCGGGTCCTTATCAAATGGGTCTGCCATTAGCCTCTAACCCCCAAAGCCTTCTCAAGTGCGCTGCCAAATACATTGGATGTCTGGAACTCTGCGAACATTGGGTCCTTCTGAGCACGCCTCTCAACAAGAGCAGCAGCCTCTGCCTCGCCAAATCCTGGGTCCGTAACAGTAACTCTCTTACCATCGACAACCTGTACGGATGTCTTGGTTGGCTTCTTGAGTTGGCGCTTGCGGACTAACTTGGCAAACTCCTCAGCCTCGGTGTCATCAATAACTCGACCCGTAAGGTTCTCAACACCCTGCTTGAACATCGCCATAGCGTTTTCGGTCTTTATCAAGGATGTGCTGTAGGACGGTCCCCTATCGGCTCCGCCTCCACCCCATAGACCACGCTGGATTTCTAGGAGTTGGTTAGGTGTCAACTTGTTGCCCATGCGGTTCATCTGCTGAGACAACTCGCCCCAGGCATCCCACTGCTGGCGTAATTCCGTAAGACCGGCGCTTGCAGAGACAACCCCAGACTTGACGAGCGTGTTCTTCCACTCAGACAGTTTCTTTGGGTCGCCAATGGGAAACATATTTGACCACTCTTTGGTGGATACGGTGTCGGTGGTAGTAAACGATGGTCTTCCGCCACCCTCTGCTGGATATGCGCTAACCGTAACTGGCTTACCCGTGTAAACACCGCCAGCGGTTGGGACGATACCTGCTGCTCCGGTAAGTAGTTTGGCATCAATACCACTGCTTGAGAGAAGTGCTTGTCCGAGTGGCTGGCTTACTAGGCTTTCGACATCAATACCTTGAGCCTGAGCCATGGCAAGTTGCATCATCATGTCGTTTTGCGCCTGTGCTGCCAAGGCTTCTTCTTGCGCGGTGTTATCTTCATCTCCGCCACCAAGCATAAGACCTGCAACACCAAGAGCACTTCCTCCGAGAAAAATCTTGCCCTTAGATACTTTGCCGGTTTTAGTCCTCGGAACATAAGTTTTGGCAACATCTTTTGCTGCTTTTAGACCTGCTTTTGCTCCAGCGTAAGCAGCCTTGCCACCAGAAACAACGCCACCTTCAAGGACGGTTCTGCTTACTGGCAAAACAATGTCTCTGGGGTTGAACTGCTCTGGATTGGCTATGAAGTAATCCACAGCATCACGAAGGTCGCTATCTGGCAAGTCGGGATACTTAGCCCGAATCTTTTGCCTTATCTCTGCTTTAGTTGCCATAGTCCTATCCGAGTGTCACTGGGTCGTTTTGTAGGAAGCGGTTGTAGAAGTCCTCAAACTCTGGAGAACCAGTCTTGAGTTGGTAGATGACACTGTTCCAGTAGCCATCAAGGTCTTCGTTTTCCTTCGCGGTAAGGGTTGATGCCCCACCGTATGCCTTGCGGTTAGCCAACTCTCTGGCAATCTGTGTTCTCGTATTGAGGTAAATTGCTATGCTGCTGACCACTGGGCGCTGCGCGTTGTCAGCCATCCACTTGCGGTCTGAGAGCATTGTCTTGAGAGACTCCATGCGGTAAATCCACTTGCCTCTATCTACGCTGTAGTAGTCAGCAGCCCAGTCCTTGTTGCGGGTTGTGATGTCGGCAATCATCATCTGGCGAAGGGTGTTGAACTCCTCAGCGCCTGATTCCGAGTATGACTGGTAGCCCTGTGCGTACAACTGTGAATCAAGCATGTTCATCTTCTTGCGGAACTCAATCCAGCCAACCTTGACATTGGCATCCTTCTTGAGTTCAGCAGGGTTTCGGCGAGCGCGGTAGTTCTCGGTTGAGCCAGGAACTGGTGCGTTGCCATACTGCCAGGCGTACACAGCCTCAGAGAAGTCATACTTGCCCTCAGGGTCATTGACCAAGAAGCCAATCATCTCAGGGGTTTGCTGACCCACCTTGCTTATAAGGCTGCTGTACTTCTGAATGTTTTGGTACGCCTTCTGAGAAGCCTGTGCACCCGTTGGGTTGTAGGAAGCACTCACCAAAGCAGGACCCATCTCTGGGTACATCTGCAGGAATAGCACCTCTGCATCGGCTCCGTAGGTCTGCTGCAGTTTGCGGAACTGCGTAGTGTAGAAACTTAGTGGCGAGTCGTACTGGGCAGCGAATGGCATGACCAGATTCGAGAGCATCTTGACTCGGTACATGTTGTTAGCCAGTTCGCGCACTTCTTCAAGCGTTGGCATCGTGTCCCTATCGCCAAGGTTGAAGCGAATCAACTCATAACGATAGACGGTGTTGAAGGTACGACTCCATGCCTCATCCTGTCCAACGAGCGAGACAAGTTTCTGCGCTGCTGGTGGGAACAACTGCTGGATGGTTCCCTCTTGTGGACCGAATGGCAGGATAGGAAGCACGCTTGATGTAACAATGTCTTCCAAGTCCGGCTTGAGTTTGACAATCTCGTTGACTGGCATGGTTACCACTGGACCGAATCCAGCGATTGCTTCACCCTGGAACAGGATGTCAAGGCTTCGCACTGGAATCCTTACTTCGGTTCCTGCTGCGCGAAGCGCCTGTGCCATACCTTTGCCATAGACTGGAATCTTGCTAACGGCGCTAAGAGCGCCCTCTGACATAGGCACAACAATCTTGTTGTCGTAGGAGAACTCAGTTGTTGGGTTTCCGTTCTGGTCAACCACATTAGGCTGATTACGAAGGGAGGAAACAATCTGACCTGCACGGGCAATGACTGCCGGATTGTCTCCAGCCAAGCCACCCCATCGGCGGATGGTGTTCTCCCAGGCGTTGAAGAACGGCATGATAAAGCGCATCTTCTCGCCCGCGTAGGACTTGCGGATAATCGTAAAAAGTGTCTTGTTGATTTCTCGGCGCGTTGACTCAATCGTAACCTTGCGGACGGCATTGATTTCATCCAGGGTTAGTTCAGCCTTTGGGTCGTTTACACGCTTTGTAGCCAAGGCTGTGTTGAGGCGTTGCTTGATGTCAGCCCTGTAGATTTGACGAGCCAGCGGGTGACGAGCAATCGTTGTCTCAGGCAGTGAGCCAAGGAAGTAGAACGCTCGGTCAACAACCTTAGCCATAGCATCTTGCCAGTTACGAGCCTGTGGGCTGGTTGGCACGATACGCCCAATGATGTCTGGCATAGCAGGCTCATCTGCGAAGTGACGGCGTAGCCACTGCTCATCAATGATTCCAGCACGGAAGGCTTCTTGAATCTGAGCATCTGGCAGGTAGCGGTTGTAGGCGCTATACAAGTCACCAACGAACTCTTCTGCATCAATCGAGACATTCAAGCGCTCTGACTGCACCTTGATACCAGGTGTGTCGATATTGAAGCGCTGTGCGTATGCCTTGTTCTCTGGCTTTCGCAGCCATCGGACTACATCCTCTGGCTTGCTGCCGTTGATGAACATTTCGATGAGCGGGTCAATACGCCCATCTGGGGAACGGAAGAATGTGTTGAGCGAGTTGGCATAACCCGTGTAGTACTGAGGCATGTTTGGCGTGAGGGTTTCCTCAGCAAAGTTGCCATACTGGGCGCTAAACAACTGCGAAGGGTAATCTACGAAGTTCCTGTAGGACTGTGTGTTGTCGGTTCTGTCGAGTAGAATCTGACCAAGTTCGCCACCGAAGGCATCGTCAATCTCTACCTTAGTTCCGTCATAAAGTGTTTCTACACGGCGACCAGTTCCCTGAATTGCCTTAGGTCCACCAATCCTTGCTTCTTCTACGATGCGAGCATCGAGACGAGCCATGAGTTGTTGCATGTCCTTACGGACAAAAGCCTGACCATCCGCAATCTCACGGATGATATTTACTATTCCGTCGAGAGGGTATTGCTTGGAGGCAATGGCTGCCGAGAGTTCATCAACGCGTTCTCTAAAGCCTTCTCTGCGAGTTCTCTGGCGAACGCCTGCCGCTCCTCTGGAGACATATCCGAAATTGGCTTTGGTGCCTTGACCCAATGCAAACGCTGCGCTTGCTCCTTCATCGCCTGTTCCTCCCGTGGAGATAAACTCGCCCTTGCCCACATCAAAGACACCCTTTTGGTTTCTTTCTGAGCCTAATAGTACAGCCTTCTTGCGGTCCATAACGACATTGACTGGCTCTGCCCAAATGTGTGGCACGCCATCAATATCTTCAACCCAAGTACCGAAGTGGTCAGCGGTACCAAACTTTTCCAGGTTCTTCTCAAAGTGAGATGCCATGGAGTCAATCCATGCCTGTGGGTTGGTGCGTGCATCTTCAAGGCTGAACGAGTGGGTAGCGCCACGAACTGCAACGGATACGCCTTGGGTTGGTACATCACCATCCATAGACTCGGCAAAGCGGAATGTTCCGCCACCTTGTTGAACCGTGCGCTCAATGATGCTTGCGATGCGTGACTCTTCGCCAAGAAGTGTCTGTTGATTTTTGACTGCGTTTATACGCTTCTCTGCCAAAGACACAACAGGGTTCTTGCCAAACGCCTCAACCATGTCGGGGTCAACCAGAATGGTTGCACGCCCATTAGCCTTGTTATCTGGCAATACGAGTTTGCCAACACCGTTGGCTCGCATCCAATCAAGGAGACGATTCTCTTTGCCTTCCCATCCGGCACGACCACGCCACTTAGCAGCGCTGTCAATCTCAAGAATTGTCTTGAGTTCTGGATAGTCGTTTAGACCAATACGAGACTGGTTGCCGTTTATTAGGCGAAGGTCAACGGTCTGACCGTACACCTTGCGACCCATGACAACGCCCTGGTTTCCAGGCTTACGGACTCGGAACTGACGGGAAAGAAGCGATTCTTGCGAGACAGTCTCTGGGTTGATAGCACGCCACTGACCAGTCTGAGTGTTGAGCATTTCAACGGTATTGCCGTTGTCAGTGCTTCGCTGGAATCCTTCGCGCATATCTGCTGCGATAGTCTGCATAGAAAGCGATGGTTCACGCTTTGGGGTAAGGCGCTCGCCCTCACGGGTGCGTAGGTTCTTCGGCATCGGGTAAGCCCTGCCGGTCATCCTACGATAAATCTCAGATGCTGAGATAACTGGCATGCCAGCCTCTGCGTAGCGGTTGGCAATGTCCTCAGAGTAAGTCATCGCAAAAGCGCGGGCATTGTCTAAACCAGTTAGCGGTGCTGTTGAGCCGTGGTATAGCCACTCGCCTGTTGCGTACTGAAAGACCTCAACTACCTCACGGTACTGGTCTTCGGTCAGTTTGCCCTGTCTGTATAAACGCTCAACTGCTGGCAAGTAATCTTTGATTTCGTCGTATAAACGCTCAGAAGCCATGAACTCCTGTTGCTTTTCAGCAAAGGCTTGGCGCAACTTGACAGAATCTTCACGAAGTCCTTGGGCTACAAGCCTTTTATCTGCAAGGCGCTCAAGTCCTCGGACTCGGTTGGTGTACCAAGCACCGAATCCTTCTTTGTTCAAGTCGCTCAAAGCCATCAAGCCGTAGCCCTTGGCAAGGATAGAAAGTGCACCTTCGGAGACATTTCGGATGGTATAGCCGAGACGGAGAAGGACCGAAGCCTTCCACATGTCATTGAGAATACCCGTGGTGTAACGCCATGAGTCTGGGTCGTTGATGTCTAAACCACCAGCCAAGGAATCTACAAAGCCCTTGTTCTTTTCGATAACACGAGCGTAGTTCTCTAGGTCAACCATTGGCAGTGCGTTAGCACCTTGGCGCTCTAGGTATGGAATCTTGAGGATGAGGTCATCTTCGGTCATCAAGAACTTGCGGTCCTTGATTGTTTGACGGGCGGTGTTACGGCGTTGTTTATACGCTGCCCAGATAGCAGCACCTGCTTCGTCACTTACTCCGAGTCTGCGGTTGATGAGAGCAATGGACTCGTCCTCAAAAGACTCAACGACACGGGCACGAAGTTCAGGTGTACCACCAGACTTGATGTAATCCTCTAGGTGTCTTTGGATTGTCTCTCTTGCGCCATTTCCAACAACACGGCGCAGAAGGTTGCCAAATGCCGCAATTTCAGTAAAGGAATCAGAGTCATTGAGGTTGACATAACCTGCTGGTTTCTCAGCAAATCCATCTCCGACCTTCTTTACACCGAAGTTGACTACCGCCACGAGTGGGTGGTACTTGGTTGGCTGGAAGTATCCTACCGTAGGAAAGGAAGTGGGGCGGTCAAAATCCTTGAGTCTGGCAGCACGGCGTTCCGCACGGTTGATAGCCATTTTCTCAAATACTGGCGTACCGAATGTACGCTTACTCAAATCTGCTGCTCTATCGTCAAAGGTAGAAAGAGCCTTGAAGTATGGGTCCTCGCCCAATGTGGCAAGCAAATCATCTGCTGCTGCCAAGACATTGGCATCTTCGACAATACCGTTGGTTGGTATGTTATCCAACGCTTGCTTTTGGGTGCGTGGTGTGTCCTTGAGTTTGTCAAAGACAAAAGACATTTGCTTGCGAGTTTGCACTAAGCGAGCCATAGCCTCGGTATCGCGGACCGATACTGCAAGGAGTGTGTCCGCTACTTCATCAACGCTTTTAGCCTGACCCAACAAATATGAGAGAGTGTCTGCATCAGTAGATGCTGCAACCATGGGGTGTGTACGCACTGCAATCTGGTCGCTCTTAGCAAACCACGAAAGCGTGTTATAAAGTTCGCCACCTTCTTCACGACCCTCGTTGATTCCCTTAGCAAGGGTCTGGGGGGACATAATCGTGGTAGAGCGGATGGACTTCGGTACGAAAAACTCACGAGCCAGGGTCTTCATATTGGCATCTGCCATACCCAATGGACGGGTAACCAGTGCCTTCTTAGCAAGACCTGCTGCTTTTCCTATTTTGCCTAGCGGGTCTGTAACTGTTGTGAAGAATGTGTCGTAAGCGCCTGTAAGGGTGCGAAGAGTCCAGTCCTCTTGAAAAATCTTGCGGTCATTGGGGTTGAAGATGTCGAAGTCTTGCGGTATAAACGGTGCTGCTCCGAATGTCATCCTGTCGCCAAGGTAGGCAAGGGCTTGACCAGCGGAAATCTCGTCGCGGTTTTCCCATGACTTCTTGACATCACCCGTTGCAGCGGTCAAAAGCGCTGCAGAAAGTGGCTCACGCAGGTATCTGCCACCAACTTGGTAAGACAACTGCGCTGTAGGAAGCAAAACTTTGTTGAAAGCAGCGCCCGCAGTCTTGCGGATTGGGTACGATGCTGCTAGAACGCTACTTCTAAAGGAAGATGCAGCGATATTGAACGCATCTCCTACCCAGTTCTTGTCGTTCGAGGCAATGCTGGCAACATCAAACATAAGAGTCGGTAAGCCAATGTCCTTGGCAAACCCATTTGATTGTATTTTTTCAGCAGCCTTGCCGAGCGAGTCAAGAAAATTCACAGAATGCCTCGTAGGTATCGCACATAGTTGCGATAGGCGTTAGATACTTCTGGCAATTCAGCCAAGACGGACAGATATGGAAGCGCCTCACGCATACGAGCAGCATCTTCTGCATTAGCAGTGTTGTCAGTTGCGTACATGCTTTCCATGCCCATGGCTGAACCCATGCGGACATCTTCTTCTGGGCGCTGTGTTGGTGCCGTAAGTGGCACAAGTGGTGAGGCTGAGTCGCCACGAAACGGGCGCTGTCCTGACGGAGATGGCACACGACTTACTGCTGGATTCTTACCAGCCATGCGTGCTTGAGTCTGGATGTCATAGAACTCTCCAGCATTATCGACACCTGCTGCATATCGCGCAGGCTGTCCATCCGTGCCCGCACCGCCGGTTGCAGATACCTGAAAGTTCTGCTCTCTTGGCAATGCCATTTTTCCTCCCACCTAAGGTCAGTTGTTATGAGCAGTTTATGGACTTGCTCAGGTCACTGAATTACTTGTTCTTGCTTCCGCGTGTGCCTCGTGGTGCTGCGGTCTGATAGACCTTGCCACCCTTAGACGATGCCTTCTTTGCCAACATAGGCTTCTGTACATTTGGCTTACCTGCGGACCCTTGGTTCGCTGGCTTCTTGCTGTAGCCCTTCGCCAACTTTGATGCTTTCTTCATGTTCACCTCCCCTATGCTGGTAGTCGTCTGATGAGGGATGCCTGTAGATTCGGCTCGCCTCGTTGAGTCAAACTTGCAAGGAGCGACTGAACATCTGGTCGTCCACCTGGAGCAACTTGTCCTGGAGCAACACCGACCATACGACCAGTAGCGCTCAGTCCTTCTGGAAGACCCTCACCACCTGGCATTGCCGCACCTGGTTGCCCAATCATGTCGGGACTTACGATTCCTCCAGGGGTCATAGCGCCAGGTGGGGGAGTCTGTGGCTTGAACGCATCAGAGACTGCAACCTCGATTGAGGTTCCCTTCTGTCGCTCATTGATGACATAAGACAACTTGTAGAGAATGTCGGATGGGTCTTGACCTTGGCTGGCGAGCGCAGGGATTGCCTGTGCGTAGGAAGCGATTGCTTGCTTCATCGCATCGCGCAGTTCCTCGGTGTCAACCTTCTCTTCTTCTTGAGTTGCGTTGAAGGAGAATGGCATCTGACGACGAAGGAAATCACGGCTGATGAGTTTGTCACCGCGTGCCTGTAGTCCGAAGACAAGTGCTCGGTTCGGGTCAAGTCCAGCCATAAGACCGTACTGCACATCAACGGTGTAGTCACCATCAATGTCGCGCTTTGGCTTGTACTTGATGTTGTATGGAGTTCCGTTGCGGGTGCCACGAAGTTGCTTTTCCATATCGCCAAAAATCTTCTCATCAACCTTGAGTGAAAGGCTAAGGAGTTCGACAAAGGCGCGAGCAAACATTGCATGCGCTGTTTTGATTTGGGTATCAAAGCCACCCATGAGAGCCTGCACGCCACGACCTGTGACGATGGAAGCATCAATGTTTCCGGTACGAGACTCTGGGTAACGGCTTCCTAGTCGCAGTTCGCCTTCAAGGACCTGTTGCTGAGCAAAAGCGCCTGGCGGTATTTCAATCGCAACTCGGCGTACTGCTGCAGGGTTTTCAGTAGGGATAATAGCGTCTGGTCCAAGGGCTAACTCGCTTACATCTCGTGGAACAACGATAGGAGCCTGAACTGCCTTAGTAGCAGCCTCAAGAGAAAGCAGTGCATAGCGAGCCTTGGCAACTTGAATAGCCAAGACATCATCGAACTGACCGCGTGTTTGCGAGTCAAGAGATGGTCGCTTGACCACACGAATCATGCACTCACCCAGTGGGTTAGGTGCACGGTCTATGACGAGGTTGTTGCGTGATGGAATGAAGAGAACATCCTGGTCCTTGTCGTGGTAGCGAACAATCTCAACCATGGAAGACGAAGCATCACGGTCATAGATGATGTGGGCATACTCTGGGTATGCAGCCATCAACTCTTGCGTGGTCTTGTTGATTCTCTGATAGAAAGCAGTGACTCGGTTGAATCGGTCAATGACTGGGTACGAGCCATAAGCATCGAGGAAGCGGATGCGTGGCATGTTGTTGTCCATGTCCACTTCAACCTGTGCAGGCACAAAGCCATAAGTTACATACCTGTCAGCAGCGGTAAACATCTGTGTGGACAAGTCGGAGAAGTCAACGATGCCGTTGACGATTTCCTCACGCTTGTCAGCCTTCTTGCGTTCCTTCTCAGAAACCATCGTAGGCGAGTTACAGTTGAAAGCCGGTAGGGGCGCGATGACCTCAGACAAATCGCGGGCGGAGATGTCCACCATGTTCGCAACGATTGGGTCTTGGAATGGACCATCTGGGAACAGGTCTGGGTACACATCTCGCATGCGACCTTGACGGACGAGCAGGACTTCTTCCATACGCGAATCGCGTTCGGCGTTGTCTGCCTTGATGCGGTCAAAGTTGTCTGCAATTTCACTTGGAGTGAGCGCCACACCCACCTCCTGTTCTATGCGTAGTTTTGTTCATATAGGTTGACTGTTACTTGCCTGGACTGGTCATACTTCGTGTGGAACATGCTCATACGATTATGAGTCCTGGCGAATGAGCGAGCACTGTTTAGACGGTCACGGCAGCCTAGTTCTGCGAACCAGAAAGCCATGACGGTATCTGTCTTCTGCGACTTAGGCGCATCCGGATACCATGTCACCAGTTGTTCTATAAGAGACTTGATTCCTTCGGAGGCGTGAGTGGACGGGAACTCTATGAGCGCTTCGTCTTCTTCATAGCCATGGAAGAGGGTCGTCAGGGATGCAACTCCGAAGTTAGAGTCCCATTTGTTTTGACCCGTGTGATGTTCGCGTAAAATTGCACCCCGTGACGACAGGTATTCCCGTACCTCACGGTCCTGAGTGAGCATGGTCTGGAAAGCGTTTTTCTCAACACGCCACTCAGAGACTCGGTATCTGTCGGTCCAACCCTTGATGAGCGCTCTGATTTCATCAGGCTTCATACCAGGCTTGTTCGAGACATCCAACAGGTATCTCTTCTGGGTGGATACATCCAATGCCAGACATACTGCTGCGGTGTAGCCAGAGCCTGCGGGGTCAAGACCGGCGATAACGATAAGTCCATCCATGCCATTGGGTCGGTTCCCTGCTTTACCGCGGGGTATGAGTCCGACATTGCGAGCGCCGTTGATAACGCCTTTGATGGCATCGGAAGGAAATGCTGAATCTTCTTGTACCTGTTGCTGCTGATAGACCATAGCCCACAGGTTCGGGGAGATGCGGGAGCGCTTCTTGTGAAGTGCTGTCCCATCCCACTTTGTGTACAACCCATCCTCGTCAGGTTCGCCCTTGCCGGATACGGGTGGCATGTTGGTCTTAGCCCAGAGGGTGACCCAGTTGGCGGGGTCCTCGTCAAACTCCAAGACGGCGGGTTGTGCGAAGTAAGTCCAAGGGGAAGTCTCGTCCGGATAGCGCATAGGGTCGCGCAGTTCAGAGTACAAATCTCTGGGTCTTAGACGGGTGCCTATAACGAGTAGTCTGCCCCCATCGTTGTCAATACGAGACATGACTTCCGACTGAATCCAGTCAATCTGCTTTTCGTACTCATGGGCGTTGGTGTGGTCCACGCAGTCATCCATGATAATCAAATCGGCACGAGCACCGTAGATATGCCCTCGGATACCGATAGCCTGCACCGTGGGGTCCTTCTCGCCAGAGTCCCTGGCTTCGGAGGATAGGTAAATCAAGTCCTGCTTCCACGAATCAGAGTTCTTCTCAAAACCCCCTGGAGGTCCAAAGGTCAGTTGTAAGTCCTGGTATCTAGGATGCGTTAGTCTGTTCTTTATGGAGAGCAGGAACTTTTGCGCCATAGCCTGTGTCTTTGACACAATCATGATTCTGATATTAGGGTTCTGGCAAATCCGATAGACGGCGTAGTTGACCGTGATGGTCGTGGACTTCGCGTGCTCAGGTGGGGTGTTGACGATGAGTAAGTCGGGTGAGCCTTGTTCGTAGGCTATGGCAGGGTGGACATCCTCAGGGGTTCTACCCTCCAATAAGTCAATCCAATGCTGTTGATGCTTGAAAACCTTAGTTCCCAGGTACTTCTCAGAGAACTCGGCAAAGGGTGGTACTTCGCCTCGTGCCCCGCCTATCTCACCCCTGGCGGTCATGGACCGTACTTTGTCGATGGCGGTAGCAAACTCAGAGTCAGTTTTTCGATAGTACTCGTAAGTTTTGATGCTTCGTCCAACGGCATCCATGGCTCGTTGGACTGAGTAGCCTTGCATCAGAAAATCTATGATTTGCTTCTTGATGGCATCGCTTTTGTGAGAAGCAGCGGTAGTTCGTTTTCTTTCCATAGGTTGTACCAAGGCGGGCTTATGGGAGCCTTGGGCTTACTCCTAACCGAAGGGCGTAGTCCTAACGAAGCCCGAAGGTTAGGGCTTCTTTTAGGGGGCGACCCTTGGGGTCGCTGCTTAGCGTTCGGAGGCTCCGGCGATTTCGCCTCCTCACTTATACTATAGGTGTCCAGAAGGGTCCTACCGGACACTTTCTGGGGTGTGATTTATGCCACATCCTATGGATGTAGTAAAAGTGCAGGTCAGAAGGCATATACGAATCCTAGCAAACTTATGTAGGTAGAGATATACACACACGCTCGCCCCCATTTTATAAACCCTGGGGTCTCGCTCATCCACTTGCAAGCGCTTTTGCATGCAATCACTCATCACTTTGCAAGGCATGGCATGCCAAGCATTGGCAGGAGCAAGCACTAGCGGGCGCGGTGGCACTTACTCCCTCATCCCTAGTCGCGCCCCGTGCAGACATAGCCCCGCGCCCCGCATGGTCTGCCCTGCCCGCGTTTAGACACCTGCCCCGCGGACATCGCCCCGCCCCGCATCCTCCGGCAGGTAGTTGAAAGTTCAACAACCTAACCCTCTTCCCGTCTCACATATTGAGATGCCGTCTCATAAAAAAATCTTTGCGACTTGCCCGTTTAGACTTGACACCTACCGGCACGAGGACAAAGATGCGCACTACAACTGAATAATGACGAGGTGGCAAAGCGCCACCCGTAGCGATTAGAACAAGTGTTCTAAGACTGGAGCAAGACATGAATCGCGAGACATGGCTGAAAGAGTTGGCGAATCGCGCCATTCCATTCATAACCAATCACTACCCCTATGCCGAAGAGGAGGTGTCCGTTCGCCTCTCCTGCGGATTCCCTGCAACTCAAGGCAAGCGCAAGAAGGTAACCGCCTCCCTCATCCCTCCGACTAACTCCGATGAGTTCAATGCCGAGGTTTTTGTCACTCCGGAAATCGACACCGATGAAGAGGTGGCGCGTGCCGTGCTCCCTCTCCTCGTAGCCGTAGTGCTTGGCGATTACAAGCAAGGAGCCACCTATCGCCAAGCAATCCAAGCGCTCCGTCTAAACGCGGAGGGCTTGCCATCATGGGCTGAGAACATCCTCAGCCAACTCCCCGCCTACCCTCACGCCTCCGTCACCCTGCCGGAGGTCAAGAAGCAGACCACCCGCCTCTTGAAGGTGGCGTGCCTCCCCTGCAACTATATCGCCCGAGTCTCGCGTGCCACGCTTGACCGTTTAGGCACACCCGTGTGCCCTGCATGCCATCAATCATTCACCGAAGCCAACTAACCGTTTAGACGATAGGAGACTGGAACCATGGAAACTTTCGGAATCGAACTAGAGGTGAGCGACATATCCATCCCGAGCGCTCAATCCCTCATCAACCGCGCCGGCATCGCTTGGCAGGTCAAGCGTGACGGAACGCATCATGTCAGCGCCGAGGCAGTTAGCCCGATTCTGACCGCCGAGCGTTTAGACGAGGCAAAGACCGCAACCCGTGCACTCCGCATCGGTGGCGCAACCGTGAACAAGCAGTGCGGACTCCATGTCCATCTTGGCGCGGATGAATACGGGCTGGAGGGCTTGGCGAATCTCGCGTGGAACTGGAACCTCGCGCATGCCACCATCGGCGCGCTCGTTGCTCCATCCCGTCTAAACAATCGGTTTTGCGTGCCGGTGGCGCTTGCGGAACTCGATTCTCAAGTGGAGACAATCCGCAACGGCTCCATCCGCAACATCGGACTAAATGGGCGCTATCGCTCCCTCAACTTCGATGCGTACCGTAACCACGGAACCGTGGAGGTACGCCTACATCACGGAACTCTCAACGGCTCCAAGGTCAAAGCATGGGCAGAGTTCGTCAGCGCCATCGCGAACTACTCCAAGGCGGGAAGCCGTTTAGACCACTCCAACGAGTGGAGCCAACCCGTGGACAGAGTTGCCAAGGTAGGCGAACTCCTCGACCTTCTCACCCTTGTGGGAACCCTCAGCGAGGCAACCAACCGTTACCTCAAAGGCAGAGCGGACGAACTAGCCCGCTAACCGCGGGCAGGGGTGGACAGCGTAGGCGGGTGCAACTCCCGCCCACCCCACGAACGCGACGGAAAGACCGTCAGCGTTTAGACAAGACTGGAGAATCATGAAAGCGCAAGAGCAACTCACCGCATGGTTATGGAAAGTCGGAACCCTCGACATTTCTGCCAATCATCAAGACCTCCTAGACCTTCTCCTCAGGTATAGCGCGGAACTCAATTACATCACGCAGAAGGCAGAGCACGAGCACGCAACCGGAAGGAATGTCTAAACATGAAACTGACCAAGCGCGGGCGCATCGTTGTCGCCCTCCTCACCACGCTCGCCATTACTGGCATCTACTACATCGCCACCCATATCTGGTGGGATGGCTCCGGATGGTGCTTCGGTACCGTCATCGAATGCCTGGACGGTAACTCATGAGCGACCGTCTAAACGAAAGAGTCATCTGCGGGGATTGCCTGCGCCCTTCATGCAAAGGATGTGAACGATGAGCACGATGTGTTTACACTGCCAAGAGGAGAAGGATATTTCTATCGTCTGGCTAAAGAAGAAGAACACCCGCGGGCGAGAGTACTTCCGGCGGGATGCGATGTGCCAAGAGTGTCGGGAAGAAATCCGGCGCGATGGTGGAGATGTGCGATGAGCACAGTGCTATACTCAGCCCCTCAACAACCCGACAGACTGGAGACTAACTAACATGTGTGGAATCGCAGGCTATTGCCTCAGCACTCAGCAACATCAGACCGCCGAGATTGCAGACCTTGCAGGTCAGATGCTTCTCGACATCGAACACCGCGGACAACACGCGACCGGCTCAGCATGGATTGACTCAGGCTCCGGCGGGCGGGTCATCCGCAAGGCACCTATCCCTGCCTCACAATATGTGCGCAGGGCAGGCGCTCACCTATGCAGGCGGGCACAAACCGCTATCTTGCACACGCGATGGGCAACGCAAGGCACACCGCAGAACAACAACAACAACCACCCCATCCCTCGCGGGCGCATCGTGCTCACACACAACGGGCACATCGCCAACGACAAGGACTTGTTTAGACAGTTACGGGTCAAGCGACACGGACTTGTTGACTCCGAGGCAGTGACCGCACTCCTCGCCTTCGGCAAAGACCACCCGACCCAACTCCTCACCGAGGTGGAGGGCACCGCATCGCTGGCTTGGCTTGAACAGGACAAGCCCGACACCCTGCACCTTGCACGAGTCAACTCATCCCCACTCTGGATTGGTCAGACGACTGGTGGCTCACTTGTCTATGGCTCCACCGAGGAAACTATCGAACACGCTGGCATCATGCTAGACAGCGACCTCGCTTGGAAATACAGCGCCTCCGAGGGCGAGTACTTCAAGGTCAAGGCTGGCAAGATTGTCGAGTTCAACCGATTTACCCCGCGCAAGTCAACCAAGAGTTATCGCGGATGGTGGGAGTACGATGGATGGACAGACGAGGAGACGGAGCAACTTGCCATCTAACCCACGCCACGCAGACAGCCCCTCGCCAACAGGTGGGGGGCTTCTTCGTTTAGACACAGTAGTACCGCGCCGCATGATTATTAGCCAGGTGTTTAGACAAGCCGCTGCAACCACGGTCTTCAGTGTTTAGACACTAAAACTTTTTTATATTTTTTGGTTTCTTTCTTGACTTTTATCTGGCGCAGTGCCATCCTCTGCATGTGGGAAATACTCACACAGAAAGGAACATCATGACTGGAACAATCCTCGCCCTTACCGCAGTCTCAGCAGTGTCGGTGGGCTTGCTTGTTTACACAACCATCCAACACTCGCGTCTGGAGCAGGCGTACAAAGAACTCCGCAAGGTGAACAAAATTCTGCAACAGCGCCTAGCCAACAGTGAGGAGCGCCCCTTCTAATGAGCACAACCTACCAAGGCTGGAAGAACTACGAGACATGGAATGTGGCGCTCTACATCAACAACGAGTACCCACTCTATCTATCGGCGACACTCTTCATGAAGGCATACAGTGGAGCCATGCCGTACCGCGATTGGGTCAAGGTTGCCGGACTGACCGACAGGAAAACGCCGGACGGTTGCAACTACATCAGCAAGCAGTTGTCCTATTCCGAACTCAACGAGATGATGAGGTGTCTAAACACATGAGCAACTACATCCGCCAAGGCGAGCGCCTCGTGTGCTCTAGTTGTGAGCGTGACATCAGCGAAAGCCACAAGAAGCACTGCCCATTGGACTTATCATGAGGCTCTGCGAAATCTGCGAGTGCAACGAACCCCGCACATCAGTAAGCAAGTGGTGTGACGGATGCCGTGATGACTTCAAGGAAAGCGAACGATGAGGTGCGGTGTCTGCGGTGAACGGTACAGTAATCGCACACTGAGCAAGCACTTCACACAGTGCGAGGACGAAGGACTCGCGCCCACTATCAACGACCTAAAGAAGAGCATCGAAGAAGGGAAAGCGAATCATGAAATGCCCCATCTGTAACACCTACCCACACACCCCCATCCAAATCCAAAGGAAGGGGATGTGTCGGTGGTGTGAGCGACACACAGAACCAACCATCAACGACATCAAGAAGAACAGTGAGGAGAGTCAGTACCATGACTGAAAGAGCCAAAGGAATCATCATCTACCCTGGCAGTACATGGGAGCACCGTGTGTTTACACAGTTGCAGGACTACCAGCAAGTAGTCGGAGGTCTGATTGAAGCGGTGCGCCTCTTCGACCACACCTATGAGAACGAGGTTGCCACCATCTATGTGAACGAGGAAGGCAGGCTCATCGACCTACCTATCAACGCCGTTGCGGGTGGGCTTTCATTCTTACTCAACGGGGAGGACATTCTCTTCGGCAACGCCATCGTGATGGGTCCATCCGATGAGGAAGGGTACGACTTGGATGTGCCGGAGTGGATTGTCGAGTTCATCAGACATGTAGCGAAAGAGGTGCCTCGTGTTTAGACGGGTATTGATTTACGCTTTGGTAGTTGGTGCAACTTTAGCCATCGACAACCGATTCTTTGACAAGCCTAATGGAGCAAGCACCAGTCGATACATCGAACACCACCCCGTCGTCGGCACAGTGGTTGCTTACCACGAGAACGAGTACCAACGGTACGCAGTGGACATGCTCACACAGATGGGGAAGTTGGAGCAGTGGTCTTGTTTACACGAACTCTGGACACGCGAATCCAACTGGCGACCCAAGGCATACAACAGAGCATCGGGTGCCTACGGTATCGCCCAGTTCATGCCGGTCACATGGGACTTGGTGGGCTTCAAGCGCACAGACAACGGGTTCGTGCAGGTTGAAGCAGGGCTTGCATATATCCAGCGCAAGTACGGTGGCAACATCTGCAAGGCACTCGGAAGCAACCTATCGAGAGGGTGGTACTAATGAACATCAAGCCGGAGCATCACGAGATTGAGAAGCAGTGGGAGTCTAAGGGCTTGACCTACTACCAACTCCAGTATGAACCCGACTTGTTCGAGGGTGCATCGTGTAAGGGGATGGACACTAATCAGTTCTACCCCGAAGGCAGGCGAGAGCCAGTACAGCAACAGAGGTTCATCAGCATGCTGTGCCACCTATGCCCAGTGCGGGATGCGTGCATGGAATGGGGACTAGCCCACGAGAAGTACGGGATTTGGGGAGGCTTGACCGAAGAACAGCGTGTGCTTTATCGCAAGGCTATGAAATGGGGAGTCAACGATTTGACAGCAAGTGAGTTCTTGCCCCTATAATAGGACAAACACCCGTCACTTGGTTCCAGTCCCAGTGGCGGGTGTTTCTATTTCAATCAGCGGATTTATCACCACGCACGATACGGTGCGCCCAATCTAATCCAGCGTTCCAACCCTCCCAGTATCTCTTATCAGGCAAGCAAGCGGGAGAGTCAGGGTTCATCTTCGCGTAATCAATCTTCTTATGGAATCGCTCCAAGATATACTTATGCAACTCATTGAAACGCTCGACGAACTCATCATCGGTCATTGTCTAAACGCACTCTTCATCAACATGAAAATGTTTTCGGTGAAGTCGTCAAGCGTTCCGTCATTGTAGATAGCATGGTCAAACATATAGTTATCCATGGCAATCTCAGACTTGTGCCTGTTGACTGCGCTGTGGTTGTGCCTGTTTACACGAATGACTTTACCACCCCGTTGCTTGATAGCATCAGCCTCATTGGGGAATCGAACATCTGCAATCACCACATTCTCATCGGGCTTGATGTCCTTGAACGCCATGTCTATCCAGACATTCTCGCCGAACATCCTGCGCCCCACATCGGTGCCGAATACTTGCAACAACCTACGAATCTCAGGGTTCTGTTTAGCCATGTCCCACCCGTAGTCCTCAACATAGTGAGCGACATGAGTGATGCTGTCTATCTTCGGGTTCAGGATGAGGATAGCCTCACGCATTGGGTCAGCAAAGGACACGCGCCGGAAGCCGTAGTTTAGACATAGGGTTGATGCCATCGTGTCCTTACCGCTTCGTGCATATCCACTCAGTCCGATAATCATTGGTTGTCCTGTTCTCTTATCTCTTGCCGTGCTTGCTCATTAGACATGCGCCTTCTTCTGCCATACCAGACCGGCGCTTCACCACCAAGCCTGTCCTGTAGGCGCACCAGCGCCCGCTTGACTCGCTTGCGTACCGCTTCTTCCGATGCACCTAGAGATTCAGCCAGCGCACCAAACTCCATACCCCCATTGGAATACCGCATCCGCAGCAGGTCACGGTCAGTGTCGTTTAGACGGTCAAGACCAGCCTGCACATCTGATAACAACGCCAGGCGATTGCCACCTTCACTTGGTTTAGACGAGTGAGTGACGAACTCGTTAGCCATATCGGGTGTATCTGTCCACCCCTCATGTGACCACACATCACGAAGCAACTCATGCAAGACTTCAAGCGTGTAGTAGAACGAGTCAGTGACGGGCACCCGCGCATGGCGACTGCGTTCCTTAGCCACATACTTCTGCGCCTCATTGAAGAAAGTCTTGCGCAGTTTATATTTCAGGCTGTCCTCTGCCTGCCATTGCTCCACCTTATGCCAGTGCTCTAGCGCCCATAGCGATAGGTGTTGGTACATATCATCAGTGGATACCAAGCCACGATGGATACGATTACTGCGGGTAGTTACCTGCCTCGCCACTCCGTAGATGGTTTCCCATACCTTGTCCTGCTCATCCATTGGATTGCCTCACAATTTCAGCAGCATGCCAGTAAGTCTTGGCACGAACAGCGGTATCATTGAAGTTGTATTCGCTACTTATCATCGCGTAGGTTGCCTGTCTCTCTAGTTCTAAGGCTATCTGCTCACGCAGTTGTTGTTCATCCATTGGATTGACCCTTATCATTCTTTAGTTTACGCATAGCCATCAGCAAATCATCAACGGTAATCAGCACGCCCTTGCTCTTGTTTGGTGGGATGTCGCATGTAATGTCGCGCCCAAACTCCTTGACTGCGTAGAGCACATGGCTAGTGGGCACCATGAGTACGCCCTGCTCCAGCACGAACGCCCAGTAGTCAGCCTCAGTCACCATGATTCCTGACTTCTCCCACGACTCAGTTTTCAGGTACCAGCACTCCACCTCGACATAGATGTTGTTAGTGACCCACCATTTCCTATCTCTCTTGACCTCTACCTTCTTACCATTGGTGAGTAGTTCCTCTACGAGTTGCTCACCCTTACGCCCATAACCAAAGTCCAAATCAAACGATGAGTTCTTAGCCATGTTTAGACAAACTCCTTCTGTATCCAGACCTGCCAGCCGATTTCGATAACTTTGATTTTGTCCCGCGTGATATTGAAGAACGCATCTACTGCAGGGCGTGGCTCATAGAAGTTGCCCCTGCCCTCGCTCCAGTGGTAATCATCGAAGGCGATGATGCCACCCACATTGAGACAATCAAAGGCGTTCATGCCATCACGCATCACGCCGAAGGCGGTGTGGTCGCCATCAATATAAACGAAGTCATAGGTCATGTTGTTGCTCTCAAAGAAACTATCGCTCGTCTCTCGGAACACATGAACATTCTCGTACTGCCTAATCTTGTCCGTGTAAACGGAGTACACATCCTCGAAGTCCATGGCGTGGTGTGAGTTCTCGTCACTACCCCTCCATGTATCTACATCGGTGAGCGTGGCGTGTGCGTGGGTAAGTACATTCTCTAGCATCCACACAGAAGCATCGCCAGTGAAGGCACCTATCTGTAGGAACTGAACGGGCTTATCCTTGAACTGCATGAGGTGGCGCTCGAAGTTAGCCTGCGCACCAGTGGCTTGGAACCAGTTTGGGTACTGCATCTAAACACCCATCCGTTTCCGCAAGCCATCTGCTCCCTCGGATAGGTACACATCGTTTACATCAGCGCCGTCAGGCATAAAGACGGGGAACACATTGTCTAACTCACGGCTAATGTTCTTCGCCATCTCACGCCCTGCATTGTCCCCATCGCAGAAGAGCATAATCTTTTCCCAGTCTGCAAGGACACGGGAGTAAAAAGGTTTCCAGTTGTTAGCACCAGGCAAGCCAACGGCTGCGAACCCGACCTGCGTAGCGATGATGGTATCTATCTCGCCCTCGCAAATGACCAGCACATCGCTGTCTTTCTCCAGTGCACTGATGTTGTAGATATGGGTACTAGCGCCAGGTCGGGACATGTACTTCGGTCCCGCATCTGCGTTTAGACTGCGGAATCTAATATCAATCACCCCCGATGGAGTCAAGTATGGGATGGATAACTTGCCGATGTATGGCTCGTGTCCAGTCTCAGGTTGCTTTACGAAGCCGAGGCGGAACATACGAGCCGTCTCCTCCGTTATACCTCGACCCGCCAGATAAGGAAGCACCTCGTCTAGGTTTTGCTCGTAGTTCTCCGTGGCTTTCGCCAGTGATTCTCTCTGCGATTTTGAGAGCCTCGGCATAGTTGACTCCTTCTCGTTTCATAATCAGTGAATAAACATCTCCAGCCATATCGCACGCAAAGCAGCGGAACCCACCCTTGTCTATGTTTAGACGGGCAGACTTGATATGGTCATTGTGAAACATGCACCTGACCGACTGCCACCCACCGCGATTGCTTGGGATAACAAAGCCGTAGTGCTCCAGCACCCGCACCATGTCGTGCTTAGAGGTTTGGGAAGACATTGCCTAACCTCTGCACCACATAAGCATCGCTGATAGGTCGGTTGCTTGCCTTGATAATCACCAGTGGGTTAGGCATGACGGCAAGGTTCTTCTGAATCTTATAGTTCAGAGCCTCAATCTCAGCCTCACGAATCCACCCTGATAAATCTATGCGCCCGTCTCTGCGAGGAGCCTTGGCTTCCACGACATAAATGCCATTGTTGCCAGGCACGAACACATCACCCACATCGTTACGCCCTGCACGAGGCAGGCGCTGTGCGTTTAGACCGGACTCAACGAACCAGTCGGCGAGTTCAATCTCGAAGGTTGCACCTCTACGCTTGTTCGCCATCTGCGGACTTGGCATCGCGCTCTCTCCTTTCGGCTGCTTCGACTGCTGACCAGTACAGGTTGTAGTAGGCGTGGTCGAATGAAAAGCGCTTCATGTGCTTGACGAGAGCGCCAGTGTGTGCGTGAATAGGAATACCGGAGGCACGCACCTTGCGGAAGAAGGCGATGTCCTCACCAATAAACTTCTCACCAGTCTCGTTGTTCTCGCCAAACCAGAAGTCGCCTGGGAACTTATCGTTTAGACGGTCAAGTACGCTCTTGTGCATGAGTACCAAGCCCATGCCTGCGTTGTCAATACGCACCAGTTGGTTGTGAGGGAGCGGGTGGAGGTACTTGATTTCATACTGAGTCTCACCCTCATTGAAGAGGACGGGCATCGGTTGCATCAGTGTGCCTTCGCTCTGCTTGGAGATGAAGTACACACCGCACACCACGGGACGAGCCAGCCTATCGGCTGAATCCCATAGTATCTCTAGCACTTCCTTCGTGAGCACGATGTCTGAGTCAACCCAGAGTGCCCAGTCGGTACCAACCTTGCCCCACATTTCGATGGCTGCTTGGCGTTGGCGTGCGATTTGATTACCCTGTACACGAATGGCGTTCGTGATACGAACCTCGCTGGTAATCATCGTGTAAACAAGACCCTCGGTAAACTTGCCGTCTGTGTTGCCGTTGTCGCACCAGATAACCGAGAGGCTTTCGTTTTTACCGTGAGCCATGGTCTAACTCCTTATCAAGAATCTTGTCTGACTGGTCAAGGATTTGCATAGAGGACTCGGCTACTTCCTTGAAGGTTTCAGCAATATATTTCAGTTGTTCTGCGAGGATGAACTTGTCTTCGGGTGTACATCCGCAGTCGCTGAGTAGGTGGTCAGCCATTTGGCTAACATAATCAGCGAACTGGATTGACTCCAACCATACTTTGGAAGGGTCAAAGATTTTTGCTGTCGCTTCATCAATATGTTCCACAAGACTTGGAAGTTCATTCAGGATTGCTTCCTTCATCTCCGGTGGCATCGGTGCCTGCTCCATCGCTTGCCGAATCTCCTCTGGAGTAACCGACAGTGCCGACAGAAGCGAGTTCATTCCACTCCTCTTCGGTAAGTTCTTGGAACTTCCCCGTTTCTTTCTCTTGCCAAACATAGGTTCTCCAACCAATAGTCCATAGGTAGTGCTTCGGTGTAAACGATAGGTGCTGTGTCATGTCCTCAACTAGAGGCTCTTTTGGTACTGCAATCTCTTTGTCGTCTTCTCTCGCAAGCATGTCGCCTGCGTTCTCAACTAATCTGAGTATCCATTTGTCGCTCATGCTTGCATCAAATCCAAAATCTGCATACTTGCAGGCTCGTAGGACAACCACACAGGTGAAGCACCCGTGGCATCGGCTGGTCCATATCGGTTCTTTACAGCACACACACCCATAGATGCGATTTGTCCATGCACTGTGAGGATGAGAGATGGGGTCTGGGCTACCTTGCCATGCAACGAACTGCGTGGTGGGCATGGATTACCAGACACACCTTCGCTCGTATGATGGCAGACAACCACCGCTGCACCCGTCTCTCGTGCCCACCACTTGAGTTCACGCATGAGGGTGCGTAGTCCGCCCCACTCATCTTGTCCGTCAAGGGTGACATCAACAGCGTTATCCAGCACGATGAGTTCAACATCCCTGCCCAAGCGCTCACGCGCTGCAAGGATGGAATCCTCAACATCGCGGAGCGTTGGCGCTGAATCAAACTCCCAATAGATGTGGTCAGAGGCGCGGAGCATTTGTCCTGCCCACTCTCTGTCCTGCTCCATCAAGGGTTCGACTTCTGACTGAGGCATGCCCGTAATCATCGCCAGCAAACGCAGACTCATCGTGTGAGAGTGCGTGTCTGCTGAGATATACAGCGTTGGAACGCGAGCGCGAACAGCAAGGGACAGCGCCAGGGTGGACTTACCAGCGCCTGGCGGTCCCGCAATCATGCTGACTTCGCCCCGTCTAAACGCTATCTGCTGCGCTGCAAAGGTGTGCCACACTGTTGGAAGCGTTGCACCGCCTGTCGAGGCAGTCTTGATAGCACGGGATAGTAGGCGCATTGGCTATGCGTTCTGCCTGTTCTTGCATGCTGAACCTTGTGGGCGTGGGCATGCGAAGAAGGCGCGGTATGGCTTGCCTGTTGACTTGCTGATACCAGCAGGAACGAGGCGCATTGGACCAGCACCGCAGGTGCACTCAGGCGCTCCATTGCCAGGGGATGGTGGAGTTGGTGCGTAGTTGTGTGCAGGCTGTGTAGGTGTGACCACCTGTGCATTTGGAAACGCGTTCTGTACAGCCTCAACCGCCTTAGCAGTTCCAGCCATGTTCTCAGTTGTCTGCTCTAGGTCAAGCAGTGCAGTGAGTCGAAGGGTGATGCCATCAAGGAGGACATCGAGTTCCTCCGGTGTGTTTGCACGAAGGTTTATCAACATCCCATCGCGCTTGGTCTTCCAGTTGATTTGGATTGCTGAGTTCTCACTCATCCGTGTTATCTCCTAGTTCGGGGTAGAGGTGTGAGTCTTTGCCGTTGACTGCGTAGCATGCGTGGTTGACTGAACATGTCCCACACAGGAAGCCTGGCTGTGGGATGAAGATGTTGTTGTCAACTGCAATCTTGAAGCCCTTGACTTGGCTTGCCAAGCGTGGCTCGGTGTAGTGCGAGAGGTTTGCTGGCTCGGTCAGTTCGCCTGTCCGTGCCATGAAGTACGCTCCCTTGGTAGGTCGCACACCCCACAACTTCTCACATAGCACCGCATAGGTACCCAACTGAGTGTTGGCTACGGGTGCTTTGGTTGAGGTCTTGATGTCTATGACGACAAGTTCCCCCGCTGGTGAAACCATGAGCCTGTCGAGAAAGCCCCTCATGGGCACTCCCCCTACCTCGGCACTGAGTTCTGTTTCAACGGCGTACTCGCCAGAGGGTGTCTGATAGGGAACGAACCCGCTGACCTCCCGCCATTGAATCCAGAAGTCCACCATCTTGGGTCCATTGTCAAGCCACCACGAGGCATCCTCCTTGTTGGGATATGCCTTGCTCGCCCTACCTCCGGCACGAAACGGCATGCCGTTGTTGTCCTTCTCGTAGTTAGCGTTCCAGCGGGCGTTGAACACAGCCGATGGGTCGAAACTACCGAGCAGGGAGGGAAGGGTGGTGTCGTAGATTTCAGTCGCCTCGTGTACAGCCTTACCCCCTACAAGCCAGTAGGCGGGGTTCTGCGGGACATTCTGAATACGGGTGAGGTAATATGACCAACCGCAGTTGAGCCATGTGGACATGGCGCTGTGGCTGATATACGGCTTACCCGTCTTTTCTTCGAGAGACATATAACTTCCTTTCAATAGAGGAGTTTACTACACAATGTCTCTTCTATCCTGCGACACGCCGAGGGTGAATTACAAATTTGTGCTTCAGCCTGTTCGTCACTATAATCCTGTTCGTGAGAACGGGTAAAGTGTATGCGTAGGCGTGAGCCGGAGCATACAGAGCCTGTTGCGAAGGCTGATTATAGGGGCGTGCCAACGCACGCCTGCCCTTGTGGGTGTGCAATGATGCGTATTTCTTGCATGTTTGATGAGGGAGAAGTAGTTTTTTATTTGCTTGATGCAGAGTGCTATGAGTGTGGCGCACTGCTGACAGCACCGACACCGATTGATAATGACCATGCCGATATATGAGTTCAAGTGCCTCATCTGCAATAGCCAGTACGAGGTGATGCGGGAGATGGGCGAGGAGCGCCAGCCTGTGTGTTGTGGTATAAGCATGGAGAGAGTCTGGTCTGCCCCTGGGATAATCTTCAAGGGTCCAGGGTTTTACAAGACCGACAATAGGTAGTAATCTGTACCCGCTGGTATGTCGGGGAAAGCATGCCAGTTGGGGAAGAAAACAAAAAAAGCCCCCGCCTTTCAAGATTTCTCTTGAGAAGCGGGGGTCTTTGTATGTCTAAACTAACTACTTTACTCTGCCGAACTCCGGCGCAGATGGGTCAAGCCACTTGAGAACAGGTCCAAGAAAACCCGCTAAAGCGGCAGTACCTAGCACTTTCAGGTCAGTCTCACCAGCGAGGTAGAGAGCGATGGCTGCAGCAGCAGAGGCACGGAACCAAGTGAGGGATACTTGCTTTAGTACTTCCATTTACTTACCTTTCTTTTTGGTCTTGCGAATCGGGCGCGAAGGAAACCTTGCGGGTTTCTTAGAGCGCGGTGTGCTGAGTCCAGCCAGCACCTGATTTACAAGTTTGGGTTCGTTCCTCCACCAGAACCAAGGGCTTGTGTCATTGGCTCGCTCTGGCTTGATGGAGATGTGGAGGTGTTTGTTGTGCGGATTGTTACCTGTGTACTTTCTTTCACCCAACCGCTTGGACCAAATCTTTCCATTGAAGATGAGATATGAAACTCGGTCATCCTCTTTGAGATGCTTATAGATTTCTTTACAGTCAATACCGTTCTTTGGGTCATGGGTCAAATCTACCGCAAGTCCGGTGTTGTGGTCTGAGTTAGGACTTTGTTTGAAATGAGCAGTGGAAGGGAGCAACCCGTCTGATGCCTTCTTGCGTAGTGGTGCAAGAGCAGTCGCCTGGCGTAGCACGGCTAATGCAGCAGGGCTGGCAACTTTGGCAAGGGGTTTCTTCATGGATGCTCACTTCCTTAGAACTTCTTTTACTAAATCGGTTAGAATGTCCACCTTCTCTTCAAGATGGTTTACCTTGTCCTTGAGGCTTGACCCGCCGTTGGGTTTGAGTTCGGACAAGTAGTGTTTAGTCAGGTGCTTTACTCCCATGGCAGCAGCGCCAATGAGTGTTGTTACAGAGACGGCTAATCCAGCCCAATCAGCAGGTGACATTGCGGTATTCCCTTTGTGTTTAGACGACAGTACGAGCGATTACTTGAATGATTCCACCGTAGCCGGAGAAGTTGGCGTTCGGTGGTGAGGTGCGGGTGAAAGTCACCTGCTCCACCACTGCCTCTGTGGGTTCACCACCGGCAGTGAAATCTTGAATAACTAGAGACTCACCCTGTGCTTCAAGTTGCTCCAGTGATTGGAGTCTTGCAAGGGCATAGCCTTCAAATCCTATGATTTGTCGGTTGCGGTCAGTCTCTTTATCAAAGCAGAAAATAGGAATCTGTAACACACGAGCACGGGTAGGAGTAGGAAGAGCCTTGACAGAGTAGCCAAGAAGCACAGCGCCAGTCGTAGCATCCGTATCACTACGGTTGAGCCTAAAGGTGAATTGCGCCTCAGCAGTAACATCGCTGAAAACCGATGCAAGGTCGTAGTCAAACTGTTGTGTGGTCCCTTCTTGAACAGTCTTGAAGGCTTCATTGACACCATCAAGGGTGCGGAAGATGTCAACATCTCCACCGATAGCACCATCGAATCTAAGTTTTATGCGCTTCCACGCCTTGTTCTCAAAGGTGTCGAAGCGGATAATACCCGTGGTTATTTCACCAGACTCTACTAAATTACTAGCGCTTTCAATCCAAAGCCCAGAATCTTCAACCGTAAAAGCCTTGCGATTATCTGGAAGTGTTGCGATGGACCAGACAGCACCAGTGGTGCCGGTGGCGTAGATGTCTTTGGCATAAGCGTATCCGCCCGTCGAAAGCGGGGAGCCTAAATTGAACCTGATAAGACCAGAGGCTCCGCCAACTCCAGCAGCAACGCCAGCCCATACATACTCGTTGCGGGCAGTAAAAGCATAGATTCGCGTGGCTGTCTCAAATATAATGGGTCCATAAGAGAGATTGGCATTGTCATCAGATACGGCAACGCGGACTCCCTGGCTTGTTCCTATCATCACAAAGGTTCCCAAATAGCCATACATGGCTGTGAGAATCTCACCTCGTGGCAAGATAAGAACGGTAGTCATAGTGCTTAGTGCACCGTTGTTATCTACCGTAATCTTGAAAGCCAAGCCCTGGTCGCCTGAGTATCCACCAACATAGATAGCACCACTAGATTCTGTTATGGATGTAAAAGTAAAGCCGATAGGAAGTGTTGCTGAACCGTTGATTGCGGTGAGTGTACTGATATTTATGGAAGAACCAGTATTCCTGTTTATTTCATAAACAAATGTATTCTTGTTTACATCAGAAAATGCCAAGATAAAGCGTTGCTTGACATATCCTATCTGGGCAACAGCAGCATTGGCTGAGTTGATGGCATAGTCCTGATGCAAGGCGGGTGTTCCTTCATCGAAGGAGTAACGCCATACCTTGGTTGGAGTAACCATCATGAGGTCGTTACCGCCCATGGTAGCCCAAAGAATTGTCTCGGTAATCTGAGTGTTGTTGATGATGGTCGTCTCTTGACCGTCAGAGATGCGGATGCGAAGAACGCGGATGGTTTCCGTTGATGCACCCGTCACCTTGATGAGGTAGTCAACACCGGCAATGGTTGTAGAGAACACTCCTGAGCGCGATGACGAACCTTCCTGAAGGTTAGTAGTGCGAAGTAGTTTGAGTTCTCCTGGCTCCCAGATGTCAATACCTACGCTGTCGAAGTAGCGGAAACGAACTTCCTCTGGGGTTCCAACAATGGGTTCTTGATATGTGGTGCCAGCACCAAGGTGAAAAGATGATTGTGAGCGAATCCAATAACCTGAACCAGAGAGTGACTGCTCACCTGGGTCACGGGAGTTATCGAAGCGTTGGGTACGGAACTCTGCCGTCTGCCTACGGTAGGGGGTGTTATCCGTGATGGCATAAATAAACGGCAGGGTTCCAATAGCAACATCGAACTTGTAGGTGGTTGGGTCATAGTATGCAGATGCGCGACCCGACAGGTCGATGATTACGCGTTCAGATATATCCGGTGGTCTGCTTGACATTATGCTCCTGTTTAGACGGTTGAATTATTTAGTTCTGTACTGCTACCCAGTTCTGGGCATCTTCATCCCAGGTGTACATTCCGCCATCCGCTGGATACTGGGCAGGCGCTTCCCAGAGGCAGGACTCTTCGTTCAAGAGCCAACTCGCAAAGGGCTTGGGCGGGATGAAAGCATCACGCGCCTCGTCGTAGGTGTAGCCGATGCCAGCGTAGTTCTTGCGAAAGGGTGTGCCACCTGATGAGTGGACACCGCCAGAGGTGTTGTAGGAAGTGCGCTTGCAGACCTGACCTCGGAACTCGCCATACCACTGTTCCCAGTTGATGCCGTCTTGTCCCTCGTCCTTGCCTACAATGACTTCGGTGACGGTGTTGTTGCCGTCAAGGAATGCGTAGTGTGCCATTGATACTCCTTAGAACTTGATTGAACCTGTGCCAGCAGTGAATGAATAGACTCTGTATCCAGTGCGAGAAGATGTGCTTACTGAATAAGTCAGACCTGAATCAATACTTGGCAATTCTCTATAAGTAGTTGGGTATGCAATGATAACAATTCCAGACCCACCAGCGCCAGGAGTTCCAAAAATTGTTCCACCTCCACCGCCACCAGTGTTAGCAGTTCCGCTTGTTCCGTTTCCGCCTGTGCCAGAACCGCCAGTTCCTCCACCACCCGTTCCGCCTGCACTAGCAGTATTTCCAGAACCACCACCACCTGCTCTGGTTACGGAAGTTCCAGTAATAGATGATGCTGTTCCATTTCCGCCAGTTCCGCTTGAGTAAGAACCACCAGCACCTGACGCACCACCACCGCCACCACCACCTAATTGGTTTCCGTAGTTGACTCCGTTTCCTCCATTATTTCCTTCGGATGGAGAATAACCACCTTCGTTTCCGGCTCCTCCTGTTGGAGCACCTCCAGCACTGGTCGAACCTGAACCACCACCGGAACCACCTGTCACACCGTTTGCGTTTGGACCTCCACCACCTCCACCACCAGTAGAAGTAATTGTTCCAAAGACGGAATTGCCACCTTTACCACCGTTGCTACCCCAAGAACCACCTGTTCCACCACCACCGACTGTAACGGTGTAAGAAGTTCCAGAAGCAACGCTAAATGAAGTTGAAGTTCGATAACCACCAGCACCACCACCGCCAGTTCCGCAACCACCACCACCAGCAACAACAAGATATTCAACTATGTCTGCTGGAATACCTAAAAAATTTCCCGCCAACATCGACCTGCTCTTGACTTTGTTCTTGAGACTGACGACTGCCATTAGAATGTCACCGTTCCCGTTCCTGCCGTGAATTGATAGACACGGAATCCGCTTCGTGATGTGGTCGAGTAAGAGTAGGTAAGACCTGCATCAATAGATGTCAAAGGTGGGAACTGTTGTGGGTAGGCAAGGATGACGATGCCTGAGCCGCCTGCTTTGCCAGGTTGACCAGAGTTCCAACCTCCGCCGCCACCTCCTCCGCTTCCGCTATTGGCGGATGCTGCGGTTGCATTGTTTGTAGCGTCGATTCCTCCGTTGCCACCACCTGCTTGCCCTGTTCCACCGCCAGTTCTTCCACCACCGCCACCGCCACCTGCACGGCTTACGGATGAGCCAGTGATTGAGGATGCGGTTCCATCGCCACCATTTTTACCAACAGTTCCACCAGTAGATGAAACGCCAGCAGAACCGGAACCTCCACCACCACCTGCAGCAACAGTGCCTGAAGTACCATTCCAAAACCCATTACCGCCAGCATTTCCTTGACCAGATGTTCCAGAAGCACCGTTTCCGTTGTAATTACCACCACCACCGGAACCACCAACTTCCATTTGGGTTCCGCCTTTAGTGGATGTAACAGATGCAAAAGTAGAGTCAGAGCCATTAGTGAGTAAAGCGCCACCAGCACCAACGGTGACAATATAAGAAATATTATTGGCAACACCAAACTTATCAAAAGCGCGATAGCCACCGGCTCCGCCACCACCGCCGATATTGGAACCACCCCCACCGCCACCGGCAATGACGAGGACATCGCAGTAGTTGCCAGCGTTCATCGTGTTGGTGATGTCACCCGTTCTCAAACTGCTGATTGTCATTGTTCCCCTAGTTTAGAAAGGCGGATACTTCGTCTTCGGTAAGTCCAAGCGCTGCCAACTTAGCCTTGGCAGATTCCTTGGCAGCAGCCTTGGCTGCCTCCTCCGCCTGTCGCACTGCCTCTGCCTCTGCAAATGCAGCAGCATCAGCCTCGCGTTGGGCGATTTCCTCGGCAGTGAGTGGGAGTTCCTTGACTTCCCCTGTCGAGCAATCGACGACTATCTTGGTCGGTGTGTCGGTCATTGTTTCTCCTTATGATTTTTTGATGCCGTATAAAGTTGCGGATGAATTGGTAACGAACGAACCACCACCACAAGTTATTGTAATACTTGATATGGCTGCGGAATTGCTCCATAAACCAGCAGTCAAAGCCATAGTGCTAGCGGTTATATTAGCCTCCATTGTTGAATCAATAGATACTGATTTATTGGTCGAACCGGCGTAATTGGGAATATAATAAAAAGCACTACCAAAAGTAGATGCTGTTGAAGTGCCACCAGATAACCAGATATAAATTTCGCTATTGTAAGTATAAGATAACGCGCTAGTTCCGTTACCATATAATGTCCTTGCGCTTTTATTTGCCCCTGAACCATTGAATGAAATAGTTGCATTAGTCTCTACTGTTGTTTCATTAGAGCGAAGTGATGCAAAAATAACCAAGTCATCAAAAGTTCCAGGGATGCTCGTAAACTCAATAGCAGCCTGGGTAGCACCCGTCACCGTCACGGACTGAATCTTTACATAAGAACCTGGCATCGTTATCCTGCCTTTACGCCGTACATAGTGATTGTGCTATTGGCTGAAATAGAGTTCGATGTGCCAAAACCAGTGGTGGCAAATGTCACTGTTGTTATCGCCGAGGTTGAGCGATAAAGACCAACGATTGCATCCGTTCCGTTACCAGCATCATTTGACCGAATCAAGGAAGTCTTGTTTGTTGTGGAATTGGAATAGTCCATTACCTGCATAATGCTCACTGTGTTACCCATCGTTGATGTTGGATAACCGTTGCGGGTAATCGTCATCATCGTTTGGCTTGTCTGACGGTCTGATACCGCAGTGCTTCCACTTCCAGCCAACCGAGTAACGGAATAATTGCTTGCCGTATCGGAATTGAACCTAACAAAGATGTTGTCCGTACTCGTTGATGCCAACTGTATGACAAACACAAGGTCAGTGTAAGTGCCAGTAATGTTAGAAAACTGAATCGTAGCAGCAGCACTTCCTAGCGTAGTCGTGGCAAGCGGTTGATAAGTTGCTGGCATATCTATCCTCGTATTCCGTAGAGGGCAAAGTGGGAGTTTGGCGATATATTATTGCTAGTATCTACATAGATTCTAATGTCTGTAGTAGCATTGGATGAACGCCAAGAGTTTGAAATAATCCCCAATATCCCTGAACCATTGGCATCAAATCCAGCAATAGAGCGTGTTGTTTTGTATTTATTTGTATCAGCATAATCTAAAATATCCATTACAAAACTAGCAAAATAAGTAGTATTATTGCTATAGGCAAGGTTCATTGCTGTTGCGCTTGCACCAGATACCGCTTCTGTATATGCAGTAGTTCCATTACCTAATAAAGAATGATAAGAATAGTTTGCTGCGGTATCAATCGTTCCAGCATTACCAAACCTAATGTATGTCCATTGTGATGTAGTTGCTGGTTTCCAGATACCTCGGATTTGTAAATGTTTGTAGGTTGTTGGTATTGATGAAAAATCAATCTGAGTAGCGTTACCAGAACCCACTGTTACAGAAGCAATAGCCTGAAAGTCACCAAACCACTGGTCATTTCCAGCCAGCGCACTGATGCCGGTCCAACCCGTCCTGATGCTCTTGATGGACATAGATTAGGAAATCTCGCTACCGAACGCGGTGAAGGAAAGGTTGGCAGTAGAGCCTCGGACGGTGATGACATCCGCTGCGTTCATCGTCGCGCCAATAGTAATGATAGTAGAATCGCTACCACCCACGGTAACATCGTATGCGATGTAGTGTTGGTTAGCGATAGTAGCACCGTCGGGTCGGACTGCGATACGAAAGGTAGCAGCAGCACTGTCGCGGTTAGCAACAACGATGCTTGATACCACCGTCTCGGTTGCCGATGGCACGGTGTAGAGGGTTGTGTCGGTGGTAGCAGACGGTGCTGACTGACCAAGGACTTTATAGTTTGTTGGCATTGCTTATGCTCCCATCAAGAGGAATACGGTTGCGGTTGGGTCGGTGGTGATTGCACCCCACGAAGCGGTTGTTCCATTCGTGGTGAGATACTTCCCTGCATTGCCTGTTTGCGAAGGAAGGCTAATTGGGGCTGCAGCCCAAGTAACTCCATTTGTTGCTGTCGATGATGCAGTGAGGATGAACCCATCGGTTCCTACTGGCAATCGGGCTGCAGTGTCAGCAGCGCTGGCTACAATCAAGTCACCCTTAGCATCGAAGATAGTTGCTTGGATAGCAGAAGCAGCCTGAGCAGCGGATGCTGCAGCAGAGTTAGCAGAAGTCAACGCACTCGATGCAGATGTTGCTGCACTTGTGGCTGATGTCAAGGCAGAGGATGCACTGGTTGCAGCCGATGTAGCGCTAGTGGCTGCAGAGGTAGCCGAAGTCAATGCAGACGAGGCTGAGGTAGCAGCACTTGTAGCGCTGGTAGCAGCCGAGGTAGCCGAGGCGCTTGCAGCGGATGCTTGAGCGATAGCGATAGATGCAGCACTGTCTGCAGCAACTGCACTGCTATTTGCAGCCGTTGCGCTTGATGCAGCAGATGTTGCGCTCGTAGCGGCACTTGTCGCACTGGTTGCAGCAGATGTTGCACTGACTGCAGCAGATGCAGCCGAGGCTGCAGCAGAGGTAGCGGAGCCAAGGATTGAATCTACATAGTTCTTCGGAGTAGCCGAAGAGTCAACCATACCAGCGCTAGACAAGCCAGTGATGACTGGCGAACCAGAGATGGTTGGGCTTACGAAGGTAGCGCTAGATGCTGTGAAGGAACCTGTAAAGGTACCTGCAGAGTATGTCTTGTTGGTAAGGGTCTGAGTCTTAGAGGTACCGACAACAACGCCTTCACCCGTTGCAATACCATGCACAT
>Ga0209985_10000512_pt1 | contig 41569 bp, 30 predicted proteins | sample NOAtaG_FD_187305 | JGI IMG/M metagenome (GOLD analysis project Ga0209985, IMG submission 187305) | Freshwater lake microbial communities from Lake Erie, under a cyanobacterial bloom - NOAA_Erie_Diel6S_1000h metaG (SPAdes) (version 2) | ecosystem: Environmental > Aquatic > Freshwater > Lake ...
CTGATGCTCCTGCGAATACTCGCCGTTGCTCTGATCGCCCTCGCATTCTCCAGACCCTTTCAGAGAATCTCCGTCACCCAGGACTCTGCTGCTCCGGCTGGACAACGAATTGCCATCCTGCTGGACTCCAGTGCCAGCATGCGTCGTGATGGCATCGCTGAGTCGCTGCTGCTTCAATTTCGCGAACAAACTGCAGCACTTCAGCCCGCTGACGTGCTCAGTGTCTCAAGCTTTGCACAGACAACCAGAACGCTGCTGACTGCCGACGAATGGCGTCAGACAGACCCCGCCAGTCGAACTGCTCTGCTGCAGCGAGTTGAACAGCAATGGCAGCCGGACTGGACAGCAACGCACCTCGATTCAGCAATGCTCGAGGCTGCTGAAGAAGTATCCCGGGAACGGCTCGGCGAGTCGTCCGACGCCGCGTCCGTTATTGTCATCACCGACTTCCAGGAAGGCAGTCGGCTCGATGCACTGCGATCGTCAGCCTGGCCGGATGGCGTACGCCTCGAACTGCGTCCTGTGAAACCAGAACAGTCCGGTAACCGGGGCCTCAGCCTCGCCGAAGATCAGAAATCCGGCCGAGTTCGAGTTCGCGTGACCGCCTCCGGTGACGCCCCCTCGGGCGCATGCACACTGCAGCCCTTTGACAGTCAGGGAAAACCTGTTGGCAATCCGATTCCGCTGGATATTGCACCCGGCCAGCGACGTACCGCAGCAATGCCGGAAGTTACAGAAAATCAGCCACAGATTGCCGGTGTCGAACTGCTGGGTGATCCGCATCCGTTCGACAATGTGGTTGACCTTCCCCTGCAGCAGCAGAAAACCCGACGCATTCTGCACGCAGGATCCACTGACGCCAATGATGAGGAGTCCATGAGGTATTACCTGCAGCGAGTCTTCGACGGACAGGAAGCAGAACCTCTGGAATTGCTCGACCTCGTCACCGCCGACGGCATGCCGATTCCACCTCCGGCTGATTCGAAACTCGCACTGCTCACCGACACGATTCCCGCCAGCGTGGCACCGACCCTGAAGCAGATTGCTGATCAGGGCGGCATCATTCTGGCAGCGATCAAATCGGCAGAGATGGCGTCGTCCATCAGCAGTCTGCTGCCCGCTGGACTGCAGTGGACGGAAGCTGAAGTGAAAGATTACGCGATCATGACCGCTACAAATTCTGAATCACAACTGCTCGCACCCTTTGCCGACGCACGGTTCTCCGACTTTTCCTCGATCCGCTTCTGGCATTACCGCAGGATCGAAGGTCTGCCGCAGGACAATTCCGTACAGATTCTGGCCCGCTTCGATTCAGGCAGCCCGGCAATCCTTGAAATCCGGACGCCGAGCGGGGGCCGCATCTTTCTGCTCACATCCGGCTGGAATCCCGATGACAGCCAGCTGGCATTGTCCAGCAGGTTTCCGCCACTGCTGCTGCAGGTTGTTCGCATCGCATTTCCTGCCGAGGCAGCTTCACAACTGCATGATGCCGGGACAACTCTCAACATCACAGAACTCACGCAGGAAAAACAATGGCGATTGCAGCGACCGGACGGAACAACCGCCGCAGATCAGTCCTCGCAGGATGCCACAATTCTGCTGAACGAACCGGGGCGCTGGATCCTGACAGAAGAAACACCGGATGGCCCCAGGGCCTCCAGTCTGCTGGTCACTGTAGCGGCCTCAGAGAGCCGCACGGAGCCGCTGCCGGAAGGTCAGTTACAGGCCCTCGGAATGGCTCCCGATGTGGCTGTCGTGCGAACCAATGACGCCGAAAAACAGACCACCGACAACAATGCGGAAATGGATGCTCAGGAACTGGAATCCCAGCAGAAATACTGGCGTTACCTGCTGCTGGCCGGCATGGCCTGCCTGTTGCTGGAATCCGCACTGGCAGCAGCCACTGAACGCAAACAGGCAGCCGCGATCTGATCAGCCACAGCAGGCCACCCACCAGCGTCAGGAGTTCTCAGGACCATTCTCGTAGAACATGCCCAGACGACGAAACTTCTGATAGCGACGCTCCAGCAGATCGTTCACAGGCAGTGGCTCAAGATTCTGCAGCGCTTCGACCAGCCGACTTTTCAGAGTCGCAGCCATCTTAAAATGATCCCGATGAGCCCCACCGAGCGGTTCCGGAATAACCTCATCCACAACACCCAGTGACAACAAATCACGGCTGGTGAATTTCAGGGCTTTGGCGGCCTTCGGAGCATGCTGCGCACTCTTCCAGAGGATTCCGGCACAACCTTCAGGACTGATGACCGAGTAATAGGCGTGCTCAAGCACCGCCACGTGGTCGCCTATCCCAATCCCCAGCGCTCCGCCCGAGCCACCCTCTCCGATGACCACACACACAATCGGAACCTCAAGGGTCGACATGTCACGCAGGTTCACCGCGATGTTGTAAGCCTGACCACGCTCCTCAGCACCCACTCCAGGGTAGGCGCCCGGAGTATCAATCAGGCAGATAATCGGCAATCCATAACGACTGGCCATCTCCATCTTCTGCATGGCCTTGCGATAGCCTTCCGGATGAGCACATCCGTAGCAGCATTCGTTCCGCTCGCGCAGATTCCGCCCCTTCTGATGACCAACAAACATCACCTTGCGATCGGCCAGCCGAGCAAAACCGGTCACGATCGCCCGATCATCACCGAACGACTTGTCGCCGTGCAACTCGACAAATTCATCGAACACCAGTTCGATGTAGTCAGGAGTCTGAGGCCGATCCGGATGCCGCGAAACCTGCACCGTCTGCCACGGATCCAGATTTGCATACCGCTCACGCGTCATCTGCGTGAGTTCCACACGCATACGTCGCATGATTTCTTTCTCTGCAGGAGTGGGGTCCTGCTGAGCTTCAAGCTTCAGCAGTCGCTCTTCCAGTTCGTACAGAGGTTTTTCAAAATTCAATTGATGCAGGGCGGCCATCAGCGGTCATCCAGCGGTATCAGTCAGTAGAGCCGAAAAGCACAGGTCAGAACCCGGGATTCTAACCTGCTGGCCCCAACCGGCAAACACGGAGCCTGCCGGAGAATCACTGATTCCCGTGAGTTTTCAACAAATCAGGCAATGTCGGGCAGCTCACTCCACTCCTCCAGATCCGCGACCTGCTCCGTCGGTTTGGCCGCAGCGGACTGTCGCCGTTCGAGCGGTAAATGCACATTTTTGGGGCTCGGCGGAGCTGCAGCGGGGGCGGGCTGCGGAACTGCCGCCGCCCGTGCCACCGGCTGCACTGCAGAAACGGGTGGTGCAGGAGCAGGATTCGGGGCTGCCGGAACTACAGGCGCCGCAGCCGGAACACCAGACTGAGGCATCATCGTCTGCGGGGCCACTGCCGGCATCATCCCAGGCTGCGGCATCATCGGCTGTGGCATCATACCGGGCATCATCTGCGGCATCATGCCCGGCGACATCATTCCGGGCATCATCTGCGGCATCATACCTGGCATCATCTGCGGCATCATCTGCGGCATCATACCCGGCATCATACCTGGCATCATCCCGGGCATCATACCCGGCATACCGTAGGGCATCTGAGCCGCGGGGGCGGCGGGCTGGGATGCCGCTGCGGCTGCACCGGATTTTTTCGGAGGCGCCATCTCGCCGATCGGAGCCGTCGTGCGTTTGGCTTTCGTCGGCTTCAGCGGCGCTGCAATTCCTCGCGACACGCGATCCGCATCCGCTCGACTGTCCAGCCGCTTGTCCACGCTCAGACTTTCGTTGGCTTTGGCTTCACGCACTTTCTTCTCATGCAATTCCACAGGATCTTCCAGAAACACCCGACAGTTGCGAAACAGGGACATCACATCCCGCATTTCCTGAGGACGATCCTTCGGTTTCTTTGCCAGCATCTTCATCAGGACCATGTCCAGTTCGGGAGTACAATTTTTGTTGACTGCCGATGGTGGTGCCGGTTCCTCACTGAGGTGCTTTTTGAGCAGGTCATTCGGGCTGAGACCGGCAAATGGCGGACTGCCGGTGGCGACTTCATAGAGCGTTACACCCAGACTGTAAATGTCGGACTGAGCGGAAGGAGGACGCCGCAGAATGATCTCCGGAGCAATATAGGTTCTGGTACCCATAATGTTTTTCTGCTTGCCAGCCAGCAGTTTCATCACGCCGGTCGCCAGCCGGGACGCCAGACTGAAGTCGATCACCCGAACTTCACCAGTCTTGTTGACCAAAATATTGTCCGGCTTGATGTCCCGATGCAGCCAGCCTTTTTCATTGAGATGAACAAATGCCTGGCAGACCGCTTCAACAATCTTCTTCAACCGCGACTGTGTTTCCGGCAGGTTGGCTGACAACTGGGCCTTGAGGCTGGGAGCGCGGAAATAATCCATCAGCAGAAAACCGTGATCCCGGTTGATCTCCAGTTTGTGGAACCGCACAAATCCCGGGTGCTCAAGCTGCGAACCAACTTTGTACTCGTGCTTCAGCACTGACTTCGCCTCGGCACTCTTCAGCGAATCCGGCAGCAGCAGTTTCATGGCAAGGGGCACGGTCCCCCCCTGCTCCACAACCTCCCACACCTGCGTCGAGCTTCCGGAGGCTATGCAGTTCTTCAGTTCGTATCCGCCGACAACATTCTGGTTCTCTGCCACAAATCCAACCCTCGCCGAACAACAGGAGGCAGTGCGACGCAGGCCACCAGCAAGGTGCGAAAAAACACCTGCCAGACCTGGACACGCGGACTGATTATCGGGTAAATCATAGGCTCAGATCGCCCGGAACGCGAATTCAATTCCATCAGTCGAAGGAATCTGTTCAGGTATTTTTGAGGATTTTCGGGGCAAACACACGTTCTCACCCGGCTCTCAAACCAACTGAACGCTCGTGTTTTGTCCATTTCTTCCGATTTTTCCAATTCTCACCGGCTGTTACCCCCCTGCCCCCCGTTATAAATTCCACCAGCAGAATGACCTGCAGACTGCCTTGAATCCAATTGCCACCGGCCGGACCCGCCTAATGTCTCCCACCCAGCGATACCCATTTTCTCGTCGAACTGCCGGCCTGGCAGCAGTCCTGCTCTGCTGCATGGCCCTCACCAACTCTGCCCCCGGCGGCGCCGCAGACGAGCCCGGAATTGTTCACCACGAATACTCCGGAGCACTGATTCAGCCTGGTGATGGTGATGGACAGGTGCTTCGCCGATTCGAAGTCCAGACGTTTGATTCCCCCGCCTCCTGCTTCTTCCACCTGTCCGACGACCTGCGACAGGGTTGTCCCTGGCCCGACAGCTACGGACTCACAGGTCCGGAAACTTCCCTGAATCAACTGCAGCCACACCTGCTCTACCCGTACGACGGCACACCCTGGTTCCTGGCACTCCCGCCCCTCAAAGTCGCTCTGCCCGCAGAGATTCAGCCAGGACATTCGTGGAATCAAAATGGCTGGCAGCTTACCGCCACCGAAGCTCGCACAGAGGAAAATCTGCGGATCTGGCAGCTTGAAGCGCGAGAACCGCGAGGTCGCCGACAAAGTCTGCAGGTTGACGCCACCAGCGGAATTCTCGTCCGCGCCGAAGCCGACATCTTCATGGGCCAGGGTGATCAGTTCCTGATGACCCTGGTACGCTCTGCCACCAAATCGCTGCCAGCCGAGCAGGCTCAGGCCATTGCACAGTCGCGCGATGCACTGCTGCAACTGCAGGCAAAACTTGGCCGACGCCCGGATGCACAACTGGCAGAACTCTCGCAAAGGCAGGTCACCGACGCCGCTGACGCCCTCGACGCAATCTCAAAACTGGCAGCCGGAACCGCCCTCGAACGGCTCACCCGGCAGATTCGGGCGGACGTCGAAATTCAGAAAAAACGACTTGAATCCGCCGCCGGACGCGCCGCGACACTGATGAGCTCTCCCGCTCCCGGCTTCACCCTGAACCTCGCAGCCGGTGGAAGCCTCAGCTCAGACAGCCTCAAAGGCAAAACCGTCATTCTGCACTTTTGGGACTACAAGGACTCACCACTCTCGGAACCCTACGGACAAACTGGCTACCTCGAATTTCTCAACAACCGACGTCGCAATCAGAACCTGCAGGTCGTCGGCATCAGCACCAACGGAGACCTGCAGACCCCGGAGAACGTCGCACGCGGTCGCCGTTCAGCACGCAAAATTGCCGAGTTCATGAACCTCAGCTACCCCATCGGATATGACGATGGCACACTGCTGAAAACACTGGGTGATCCCCGTGAATCCCGCGGGCAGCTGCCCCTCTGGGTCGTCATCGGCGCTGACGGAAAGGTCAAACACTATCACGCCGGCTTCTACGAAATCGACGCCGCCAAAGGGCTGAAGGAACTGGAAGCCGTGCTGAGCGAAGATGCCGGAAAATAGAACCACAACAGCTCAAAAGTTGTACGCCGGATTGTCCTTGTCAAAATCACTGTCCGTCAGTCGCAGATCCGGCTGGACATCCGTAAACAGATAGTCCTCGATTACCGGAGGTTTGGCGTCCTTTTTCTTCGGAAACCCAAACTGCTGCACTCGCACCGGCAACTGTGTCTTTTCGTCGATCCACAGTCGAGTGATCTGGAAAGGGAACTGTCGTCGCGGTTCAGGGTGGCTGCTCTCAATCACCCGACAGTTGTACTTTTCGTACTTCTCAATCTTTGCGTCGGAAAAGTACTTCACGTCGCACTCGCCGTACTTCGACTCAACTTCCCACTGCTCAATCACGGCCTGCACCATGTTGGCCATGCCGGCCTTGGTAATCGGATAGCGATTCTCAGCCTTCACCCGCGAATCTTCAGGTGACAGTGACAGCGTGCCAATCAGTGAGGCCAGCCCGGTCTCATGAACCAGCAGTTTGTTGTCATTCTGACCCGACACAAAAATGACCTCACGACCCTCTCTGGGGTCCTGGAAGAGCATGTAGACACTGAATGGCTCATGCCGGATCTTCAGCTTCATCTTCTGCGAAATCAGGTCATCATCAACAACCTCTTTTTTCGCAAAAATGCACTCATATCCACTCATCTGCAGGACCCGACGATGTGCGTCCCGCGCAACCCGCAGGGCTGGTTTCAAAGGATGCTCGGCCCCCGTCTCATCGGAGGACATCGCCACCGGCTGACCGGATAAAAACGCCGCGCCCGCTGCCGCAATCGCACCCAAAAACACGCGACGCTGAGGCCTGCCGGCACCAAAACTCTCTGTGGCAGTCATTTTACGCTCCCCCGAATTGTCCGGCAGAATCCTTCGTCACCTGAATCCTGAAGCCCGACATGACTTTCAACTGCAGTCCTTTAAATCCATCGAGGATTTCCGTGGCGGTGTTCAGTGAATAACTCAGGATCACCAGGTGGAACCCAAAGTCCAGTCCTCGATGACTTCACATTTTGTGATTTCGACCCGGCTCAGCCTGCAGCACCAATACCAGATCCGGAAAAACCGGCAGAAACTGCCGATGCCCTCGAAAGGCACCGTTTTTATCGCCCACACCTGTCCACAGGGAAGCCAAAAACTGCAATTGCCGGAAATTCCATCGGAACATAAACTCCGGCAGGAACTGCCGATGGACTGGCAGTGAAAACATGTCCTGGAGTGGCGGGAATGGACTCCTCACGAAGTGGCCTGCTGTCGACACTGCTGATGACGCTGCCGCTGATTATCGTGCCGGCAATCGCTCTGTTACGCCCTGCAGGTGGACCCTCAGGTGTGTCGCAAACCATTGCCCGTGGTTCAGAATCCCCCGATGACGCTTCCGGCGATGAACTCGACATCGAAATGCTCGAAGGTTTCGACAAATCTGTCAGCGATGCCCCGGAATTCAATCCGGATGAGACAACCGACGTCAAACGCCCCCCGGACGACAGCGGCATCGATGACCTGCTGCCCGATTCTTCGCCCACACCCGGGGCCCCAAAAAAGCTGACTTCAACTCTTCCGGAATCATCAGAAGATATCGGCAGAGACCCATTCCAGCAGCTCGGCTCGAATGACTCACCCACCGACACTCCACAGAATCAGCCAGCCGGTGCCGACGTCGATACCGCGACGGAAGCCTCCATCCGACAACTCCAGGCACTTGGTGCCATACGGACACTCTGGTTCGTGCCCGGAACAACCACATCACACGGCTTCGCAGCATTCTTTCGCGGTGAAACAGAGTTGGTTCGCTACCGCTTTGAAGCAACCGGCCCCACCCGATCCGGCTGTGTTGAGGACGTACTGCAGCAGGTTCGTCAGTGGCGAAATCAGTCCGCACGCAATACACAACCACTCGACTGACCAGACAGCGACCCGGCCGACAAGTTCGAGGCAACTCATGCACGACCGCACAACAACCGGTCCCTGGAACTGCCGCAGCAGCCAGCCGACATTCAGCCCCGCCGGCAATGCCCGGACGGAACGGGAAAAGATGCTTCAGCGAGCTCCGCAGGCCAGTCGGAGAAGCGCAGGGGCCGGACAGCTGCAGGTCGACGGCAGCCTCACCAGAACTCTTCGCATCGCCCGACTCGAAGCGGCTCTGCTGATCGCCGAAGGCGCAGTCCCAGCCAGAAAACTGGCTCAGTCGGCAAGACTGATCGATGGCCGCGAAGTCCAGCAAATGGTCTTACTTCTGAACGAAAGTTACGATCGCACTCGTTCGGCTTTCCGCATCGAACAGACCGCCGCAGGTTACATCCTGATGACCCGCGCCGCACTGGCACCCTGGCTCGATCGATTGCATAACCGACAGGCCGCCACACGACTCTCCGCGCCGATGATGGAAACCCTGACCATCATCGCTTACCAGCAGCCTGTGACACGAGCCGATGTGGAAGCCATTCGAGGTGTACAGTCAGCAGAGATGATTCGGCAGCTGATGGATAAAGGTCTGATTCGAATCGCCGGAGAAGATGATTCACTCGGACGACCCTTCCTTTACGGCACAACAAAACTTTTTCTCACCACATTTGCGCTGCGGCAGATCGATGACCTTCCGGGTTATGCAACCCTGCGAAAACCCGGCCGGGATTCCACACCCGCCCTGCTGCCTTTTCCGGAAGACGAAGATGCAGCCGCGTGATCTCTCCCCATGACAGAACTGTTTCTCGGTTGCCCTGTCTGGGCCTGCGAATCCTGGAAAGGATCGCTGTTCACTCGCACAGCCTCGCGCCGCGACTGGCTGCCTCAGTATTCGTCGGTATTTCGGACCGTCGAGGGCAACAGCACCTTTTACGCATTGCCGCCCCTTGACCGCTTTCACGAATGGGGCAGCGCAGCCACCCCCGGATTTCGCTTCTGCCTCAAAGTCAGTCGTTCCATAACACACGATTGCAGACTCCGAAACGCTGAGACAGAGTTGTCTCGATTCACAGCGGCAGCTGAGGTGCTCAGCAGCTACCAGGTACTTGGCCCATCCTTCATTCAGTTGCCACCCGACTTCTCACCGGCCGAGGCCCCGGCACTGCAGGACTTCCTCAACCAGTTGCCCACACATCTTCCGTGGGCCGTCGAAGTGCGACATCATGCATGGTTTGATCTGGGGCGACATGAGCAATGGCTGATCGATCTGCTGACGCACCGCGGACTGGACTTCGTGATTTTTGATTCCCGCCCGCTTTATTCCGCCCCTCCGGCAGATGACGTGGAACGCATCTCGCAATCTCGAAAACCCAAAACTCCATTGCGACACACGGTCACCGGACGACACCCCTTCCTGAGAATCGTGGGACGCAATCAGGTATCGCAGACTCTTCCCTGGCTGACAGAATGGGGTCCCGTGATCGCCAGCTGGCTGCAGCAGGGACTGCAGCCGTTTGTCTTCACTCACGCTCCGGATGATCGATTTGCGCCGGACTTTGCTGCATTGATGCATGCACAGATCAGTTTATCGCATCCAGCTTTGCCCGCACTGCCACCATGGCCCGGACAACAACAGCCTGCCATTCGCCAGAAGTCCCTTTTCGACTGATTGCCTGGTCCAACTCAGCAGCACCGACAATTCTCAGGCACCCGGCCCCCGCAACGCATCAGCGATCCAGTCCAGATCCTCAGCCTGCACCGCTGCAGCACCAGCACTGCGCACAGCCCCGGCTGCGGTCAGCGCATTCATCACGAGGACACGCAGCACACTGGCCAGAGGACTGGACACACCGCTCCGCAGAGCATTCTGAACCAGCCTGTGCGTACGGTTCAGAACCACTTCATTGCGACCGGTTGGCGCCTGCCGAAAGTGAGCATCGATCAGTCGCTGAAAGCCCGTTGGGATATCACCCTCCCGACGCAGTTCTTCGAACGTACGAGCCAGTTCATAACGATCGTTCAGAAACGCAACCACCGGCGGACCGGACGCGAGCGAGGCTATCATGACCCGCGCATCAGTGCTGGAAAAATAATCCTGCCAGCCAGCGGCCAGATCTTCAGGATCCGTCATCCCAAGAACGATGCGGTTGAAATTCCGAGCCGAAGGAGTGGCCTGTCGCAGTTCCACCCCGCCATCTTCATCAACCAGCATCTCAGCCAGCAGACTCTCTTCGAAGCTGCGAACCGCGTGCACGCAGGGAACAGTGATCCGACTGAAAAGTTCATCAAGGTAACGTTCCTGACGCCGGTCAGCGTTGTACCAGACCACACTTTCGAGATCGTTCTCATACAGCGGATCCGCAGCACTCTGCTGCAGAATCTCATCCAGCAGCAGTGGCCCCTTCGACGTCTGAAACCGATACACCCTGCGCAACAGAAACCTCAGACGCACCTCGGACAATGCCGCCCCGGCGAAATGATAGCGATGCCAGGTGACGATGGACTCAAGACGCGAACCCGGCTGATCCGCCAGATCCTCCAGATGCTGATACAAGTGCTCCTCAAGTGTCCTGCGGAGCGCCCTGAAGTTATCATCACGAACCAGGTCCTCGCGACTGGCCACCGGAGTCCCGTCTTCCAGTTCCAGAATGCCGCGAAAAAAACTGCCCCACGCCGGCAGCAGATCGCGAACGCGACGCGAAATCACCATGCGACGCACAGTCACAGCAACGGTCGACTCGTCAGCAAAACCCGGGGTTCTCTGCGGCGAAATGTACAGCGCACCGGCAATCGTCAGAGGATGCTCCATGCGAATCGGGATCACATCCAGAGGTGCCTCGTTGAAGTAGTCAGCCAAAGCCAGCTCCAGCGACTCAGGCTCCGGCGTCGCCTCAAACCACGGTGCATTGATGACATTCACACGGGCAGGACGGTCGTTGACATGAATCGGCACCGGCAGAAAATCCGCAAACTCGCGAATTGCCCCCTCAAGTGACTCGAGCGATTCGCACCACATGCGAAATTGTGGTTTCAGATGCAGCGTCACACTGGTACCGAATTGCGTCCGATCGGAAGATGACAGACGAATCTCAGTGCCCGGCCCCGCTTCCCAGCAGACCCCTTCGTCACTGTCCTCGCTGCGACTTTCCACCTTCAGAAAATCGGCCAGCATAAAGGCGCTGAACAACCCAATCCCAAACTGCCCCACCAGTCCCTCGCCATCACCCACAATCGTGCTCTTCACGGCCGTGGACCGACGGCCCTTCAGGATCCCCGTCATGCCGATTCCCAGCGTGCCCAGATACTGCTCTGCCTCTTCCGCTGTCAGTCCGACTCCGTCGTCCGTAAACGTCAGAGTTCCTGCGGCAGCGTCCTGGTGGATATCAATCCGTCCGCGAAACTGCAGGTCTCTGGCACGACGCCGCAGAATCGCGTCGTAAGAGTTTTGAATCAACTCACGAATCGGAGTATCCAGGCGGCTGTACAACGACGATCCCATGATCTCGATGATGCCGGCGATATCCACTCGAAACGGGATCTGACGACTCCACACGCGATGTACCCTGACATGCACTGATGAAAACCTGAACCGCGGTTTTCAGATTCTTCTGAACATTGACAACCGCTGGGGCCAACTGGCAAGTTTACCCCTGAGACGCGGAATCCGCAAACAAACCCGGAACCTCCTGCACTTCAGGAAATCCCTGCCACTGACTGCTTGTCTGCAGCACCCGGCTGTGGCAGCATGCATTGACGGAATTCACGCCGCAGCCGAGATCCCCGCGTTCCCCACCTGACTACCGGAATACAATCGGATGCCCTCAACGCAGGAAAACCCTTTTGAACCCGCACAAATCCGTCAACCAGCCGGCCACATTCGATACGTTGTACTGGCATGGCTGTGTGCCCTGTCCGGAATTCTCTACCTCGATCGCATCTGCATCTCAGCTGCTCTCGGACGAATCAGCGAAGAACTGCAAATCTCCAATACCGGTGGCAGCTTCGTGCTGATGGCCTTCACTCTTGCCTACGGCCTGTTTGAAGTTCCCACAGGCCGCTGGGGAGACACATGGGGAGCTCGAAAGGTACTCACACGCATCTCACTCTGGTGGTCCGTCTTCACTGTTCTCACTGGTCTCTGCAACGGACTGACTTCCCTGATCATCGTACGATTTCTGTTCGGAGCGGGTGAAGCGGGTGCGTTTCCAAACGCTGCACGAGTCGTCTCGCGCTGGTTCCCAATTCACGAACGCGGACGTGTGCAGGGAATCCTGCTGGCAGCCTCGCAGACCGGCGGAGCCATCGCGCCGTGGCTGGCTGCTGCTCTTATCGAAAACATTGGATGGCGTTTGACATTTGCCGCTTTTGGCAGCGTTGGATTCTTCTGGGCCTTCGGGTTTTATTTCTGGTTCCGTGATGAACCCGCACAACATGCGTCTGTAAACCCGGCCGAACTGCAACTTATCGCAGCCGGAACAAAATTCCTTCCAGCTCCACCCAGCGGTACATTGCGTGACTGGAAAAATAACCCCGGCGCCAAGGACAGCAGAATACATCACGAACCAGTGCCCCCGGTACCCTGGGCACTGGTGTTCGCCAGCCCCAGTGTCCGCATGCTGAGCGCCATCATGGTTTGTGCCTCCTTCAACAGCTACATCTACTTCTCCTGGTTCCCGCGTTACCTTGAAAAGGGTCGCGGCCTGACGCCGGCCGATGCCGGGATGATGACATCCGTCGTACTTGCATGCGCTGCCGCCGGCACATTCTTTGGTGGCTGGGTGGTCGACAGACTGCAGATTTCAAAATACCCGGCGCGCAGCCGAGTTGCTGGCCCCACCGCATTTCTCTCCGCCGCTGCACTGCTGGCGTCCGCACTGCTCTGCTCAGATCACCGAATCGCGGTCCTGCTCACCGGCGGCTCCTGCTTCGCCACGCAGGCAACACAGTCCCTCTGGTGGTCCTGCGCCATCGGCATCAGCGGAAGACACACTGGAGCACTTTTTGGACTCATGAATTCCGCCGGCGTCTTCGGTGCCATGACCTCGCAACTGCTCGTAGGTCTTCTCGCAGACGCTCTGGGACGCCTCAACCTCAGTGGCCGGGCCCAGTGGGACCCGATCTTCTACATCAACTGCCTCGTACTGCTCACCGCGGCCGCACTGTGGCTGAAATTTGTTTTCGCACCCGTGGAAGGCAGCCCCGACAAGTCATCCTGAACCGGAGACCACATCATGCCCATCATCGACATTCACAGCCATTACTGGCGGTACCCGGAACATTTCCAGGAAGACTTTCGCAATCAGGCAAAACGTGCCCGGGCCGGCGTGGACGTCGACCTGACCGTCAACTACAGCAGCTATCGCGAGACCTCTCCACCCAATGTCCGTACCGTCGTCTTCGGTGGCAAGGCAAAACTCAGTGGACTGTGGGTGGATGACCGCGACATCGCGGCGTATGTCAGCCAGCACCCCGAACAGCTGATCGGATTTCTGTCACTCGATCCAACTCAACCCGGCTGGCAGCGCGAACTGCAGTACGGTCACCAGGAACTGGGTCTGCGAGGAATCAAAATGATGCCCATGTACGCAGGCTTTCGTCCCGACGACGAAAGACTGAATGAACTCTGGCAGTACGCTTCCCTGCATCACCTGCCGGTCCTGCTGCATACCGGCACCACATTCATTTCCCAGGCACCGTTGCAGTTCACCTTCCCTGCACTGCTGGATACCGTCGCCACCAGATTTCCGGAACTGCGGCTGATCCTCGCTCACCTCGGCCATCCGTTCGAAGGCGAATGTGTAGCCGTGATCCGCAAACATCCAAATGTCTACGCCGACGTTTCCGCCCTGCACTACCGCCCGTGGCAACTTTACAACAGCCTCATGCTGGTTCAGGAATACGGAGTCTGGCACAAGCTGCTGTTCGGCACAGATTACCCATTCACCACCGTGAACGATTCACTGAGTGGACTGCGACGCCTGAATGATCAACTGGAAGGCACCCGACTGCCGCGACTCGATGCGGAAGCCCTTGAAACCATGATCTTCCGTGACAGCCTGACACTGCTGGGACTGCAGTAAACTCACTCCGCTGCACTGTCCCGCGCCACGGAAATCTCAGTCCGCCCAGGAAAATCCAGCAGGTCTGCAAAGACCCTGACGCAGCCTGTGGAATCGACAGCCAGCGAAGAGTGCGAGACACGGATTCTTGGCACTGCCGAGGACTCCGGCGACAGCGTCGAGTCCAGCGGTCGCCAGCTGCCCTCCACAAAGGCCTCAACCCACATATGCGGGGCAAAAGCCGAGGCCCTCGGCACAAATACAAAACCCACGACCACCCGTGATGCGATCTTCTCTGCCCTCAGCAGCGCCGCCAGCAGCACAGCATGCTCCGTGCAGTCCCCACGCCACGACTTCAGCACTGCTGAGGCTGGCTGCTGAAGTGTCGACAGAGCCGAAAACTGCATCCGACTGCGAACATACTCCTCCAACCGCTCACATTTCACCTGCGGATCACTGGTATTGCCCGCAGCCAGCACAGCTGCTCGTGCAACCTCTGCATTCGCGCAATCAATCCACCTGCCGGAACCAAGGTATTCCAAGATATCACCGGGCTTCATACGAACCCGAGCTGCAGCCGCCTTTCCGGCGGGATCCAAAAGCATGACCCGCGTCTCACCGTCCACCCCTTCCTGCACCCGCTGAAACTCCGCAGACTGCAGAACTCCCCGCAGCTCCGGCGGAATCCGCAGGCTCAACTGAATCGTGCGATCAACACCCCACTCCACACTGCCAGTCACCGGGATCATCGTCCGCAACTGCAGATCCAGAGCTTCTGTGCTTTCACAGCCCAGTGCTTTGGCCGGCTCGGACCGACGAATCGACAATCGAGCCCCCAGGACACGCTGGTCTGATCCCTCAAACTCACCGTTCCGAAAAATCAACGTCGATCGCTCCACCTCAGGAAAATCCAGCGGGCGAAATTCGTACATCAGCTCTGCTGAGGTACCTGTTTCAGAGTCACCTGTACGCTGGACTTTTGACGTCAGCTCAAACTGCAGCTCCGCCGATTCACTGCTCTCCGGAAAAAACACAGATGTGGTCCAGATCCTCGCGTCCTCAGGAAACTCCGTCCGCAGCCAGCCCGCAATCAAAGGTGATCTGGGCTGCTGTGGACACTCCACCAGTGACTTGACTGCAGCCCCACCGGTGCCATCCCGAACCTCAAATGCCCCGATTGAGTCCTGCCAGACGCCACTTCGCTGCAAAAGCACCCCATCAGCCGCTGCCCGCCGCAGATTCCAGCGCAGCAAACGCCCGTCCTGCATCTCCACCGTTGACAGCCTGGCCCGAACTGAAAGATCCGTTCCCAATCGCTTCAAACGCAGCACAGTCTCGCGCTCACACCGACGAAGTCGTCCCAACACAGGATCGCTGATCTCCTCTGACAACAGCAGTTCATGCCCCGCAGGCTGACCTTCAAACTCTATCCGATACCAGCGCTCATCACCCAGCGAATCCCCCTCCGGACTGCGGCCCACGCACACAAAAAAAACCGGCAACAGCCGCTGCAGTACACACCTCACAATCGATACAGACATCTGGCCCAGCTCCAGTACTTTTCACGGATCCGAATCCCGATTTCAGCGATTGCCCCAATTATACCGCCTCACCCCCTCCCGCGCACAGCCGACAACCACTGCAGGCAACGCACGAAAACTCAGCGCGATGCACGAACTCCGCAGATTTCCCCGAAACCCCCGACACTCTCAAAATTCCGGTGCTAGGCTCAAAACTGTCAATTCGGCGTCTCGCTCACACGGCCATCCGTGAGAACCAATACCATGGGTTTCCTGCAGAATTTCCTCAAAACCGGCTACCGCGACGGTACTCCGTCCGGCGATGTCAGCAGCTTTCGTCACCTGTCCGAAGAACAACTGGAACAGCACATGAGCGTGTCTCGGTACGGTGATTTCACGCTCACCGATGCCATCAGACCAGCCTACAGTCTCGAAGTCATCCCCAGAACCGGTTACCGTCATGAGTGTTACACAGACGAGGAAACCGGAGCAAAAATCCCTGTCCTGATGGCTTCCGTCAGTAAAGAACATCTGTTTGATGTCTTTATGTCGCTGCTGGAACCCCTCGGACCTGTCGTCGATGTGGTCCTCGAAACCAGCCACGAACGAGCACCAGGACAGCACTCCGACATGTACCGCGAACAAATTGATCTGCCGGTACTGCAAAGTGTTCTTTATGACTTTGAAGAACTGCTGCTCAACGATGGATGCTGTGGTTTGGCTGTACTGAACCCCAACCTCCCGCTCGAAGTACAACTCGACGAACACAAACTGCTGTTCGTCTACGGGCGACAGAATCGAGCGTGTGAACTGGCACTGCGACGATCACAGATTCCACTGATCGAAGACATGCGAGTCATCACGGAAGCGGAACACGTGCACAGTTCCAGCAACGAGCTGCACGATCGATTCCTTGAACTTTGCTGTCGACTTGGAATCGATATCTGACAGACCACGCCATGAATCGGCTCCTCCTGAAATTCTGTGAATCGCTGCCCGGCTGGCTTGCACTTGCAGCCATCTCCCTGCTGCAGACCGGGTGTGCTGCGCTGCGCCCCACGACCGAAATCCGTGCAGCACAAAGCAGACTCACAGAGATCACGGCAACAGAAGAAGCCACCTCTGAACCGGTGTTCGATGCCCCCCGCGAAATCGCCGGAAACACCCCGAATACCGCGGCAACCGCGGCCGGCAGTCCGACGGCCGGACTGCATTTACCGAGCCTCACCATGCAGGCTCCTGCGGCATTCCACTGGAAAAACAGCGCACTGTCAGCCGGTGGCAGGCCATTGCAGTACTGCATCACAGGCGACGGCACATTCCGCACTGTAATCGTCGGCAGCACGCTCGGAAATGATCCGGCTGCGGTGGATTTAACAGAGAAACTTGCCCGCCACCTGCACGATAACAGCCTTATTTATGGTGGTTTTCAGGCGCTGGTGATCAGAACACTGAATCCCGATGGTGAAGCAAACAGGAAGTCGGTTAATGCATTCGGACAAATCATCAACCGGCAGTTTGTCTCTGAATCAGACGGACTGTCAGCCAACTGCCCGGAAGCTGACTTGCTGAGGCGGCTGATCCAAAACGAGCATCCGGATCGAATCCTGCACATTCGAACCATCCGCAGCCCTGCAGGTGCCCTGGGCAGTGACTCAGACTCCGCACCGCTGGCCGCCAGCGTCAGCCAGTCACTGAGCTTCACACGCTTCCTGTACCCTCAGGATGCTGCAGTCGGAACTCTGGAACATTACTGTGCCAGTCAGCAGCAGTGTCAGGTGATAACCTTCGCATTTCCAGACACAATGTCCTCATCGGCAGCCTGGAACTGCTATCAGGACAGCCTGCTGAATCTCGTTCTCAACCAAAGCCCGACAAAAACCGCAATCAAAACTGCGGGCTCAAGTCGCTGATCCCTTTTGCGTAAACAAAGAAGAGGCCGGCGGAAATCCGCCGGCCTCAGCATATCTGTCAGTCAGTCCGCGTCACCCTGATTACGCTTCCCAAACTGATTGTCCTTCCTTCACGCCTGACACAACAGAGTCACTCCGGGACTCAGTAGGGCTTTGGCAGTGGGGTCGGATGGGGTTCTTTACACTTCTCCGGAGGTGCTGCTGGCTCCTCAGCTGCTGGTTCCTCAGTTGCTGGTTCCTCAGCCGCTGGTTCCTCAGTTGCTGGTTCCTCAGCCGCTGGTTCCTCAGTTGCTGGTTCCTCAGCCGCTGGTTCCTCAGCCGCTGGTTCCTCAGCTGCACCTTCGTATGCAGCCTCCTCCAGCACAACCTCTTCAACGACGGCCTCTTCGGCGGCAGCCTCTTCAGCAGTCATTGCCTCTTCAGCGGCAATTTCCTCAGCGGCCGCAGCTTCTGCTTCCAGATCTTCCGGCGTCAGGTACAGCGGAATCTTGGGGCCCTTGGCAACAGAGGTCTTTGAACCCTTCTGCAAAGGTTCCTTCGCCTTGCGAACGACACTCTTTCCGTCGGCATCGGCAGCTGCTGAATCCCGAGGTACAACCTCATCGGCACCGTCGGCGTCAGTCTTCCCGTCGGCCGCATCGCCCTCGTCAGCCGCATCGCCGTCACTATCCGACTCGTCGTCGTTTTCAGACGGATCCACGGCTGGGATTTTTTCGAGATCCAGTCCGTTGGTCAAGGCTTCTTCGAAGGTCTGCAGTGCTTCGCCACCATCACGTCCCGTCTCCGGCAAAACCACCAGCGAGTCGAGGGCGTTGTCCCACTTTACGCTGTCGTGGCCATTCACCAAAAACAGTTCAGGATGGTCGAAGGGCGCCTTCTGGTACTTCACGCGCGGGTCCGTCAGGTGCTCAAGAAACTCAACCAGGTTTGCGATCCCGAGGTGGTGCCCGTGGAGCGAAGGAATTCCGCTGACATCAGTGTCCAGATCCTTCAGATTCGCATGCTCAAAGTCTGCACCGCGAACATAGAACTGAACTACTTCGGTCAGGTTCTTCATGCTGCCCGTGTGCATGTAGGGACCGGTCAGTTCAACGTTGCGGAGGGTCGGTGTCTTGAAAGCACCGTCCACAGCCACGCGATCACTGGAGGTCACAACATGCTTCGGATCCGGGTCTGCACCGGCCTGCTCCTGACGGCTGTATGACAGAGGTCCAAACAGCGGATGAGCAGCACCGATCCCGAGATCCTCAGTGGTCGGACGCACGCCGATGTTGTAGAATCCTTCATCATAAAACGCCAGACCGCGCGCCATTGGCATGTAGTGGATGCCGCCGTCCGTGGACAGTTGCCCACGAGTCATGCTGACAGTCGCCCCCGCGAACTCAGGACCATGATGGCAGGTAATACACTTGCCTTCGTTCATGAAAATGCGGAAGCCCTTCTTAGCACCTTCAGACAGGGCACTCCTGTCACCCTTCGCGTACGCATCGAATGGCGTCTGATCAGAAACCAGAGTCGACTCATACATCATGATGGCCAATCCCCAGAACAGGGAGAAGTTGGCTTCCATGTGTGTGTAACCGCCTTCAGTAATCTGCTTGCCACCCCACCACTGCCGATGGAATGCGTCACGGATCAGTTGTGCATAGCCGGCAGTCTCTTCATCGAGGCCGCGGCCGTCAGAATCGCAGTAAATTCCAAGAACGCTGTCGTCATCATGAACTTTCTGCAGGCCCAGTGGCTGCAGAGACATCAGCTTACGACCCAGTTCCCTGAAATCGCGACCTTCAGCACTCATCTCCACAGCGCTCAATACCGGACCGACAGCCTGAGATGCCAGAGCGGCATTATCCAGACTGATCTTCACCTTCTGCAGGTGTCCGCTCTCGGCCAGCTGATACACCCGCGCGTCCTTGTCCAACTCGCCAAACGGATTGACTCCGTTGAAGTAGCGATTGGCACGACCGTCCCAGAACAGGCGATCGTGGAACACGGCGTTGATCGTCGACGGAGCATTTCGGCCGGTCACCTGACGAGCATTGCTTCCCTGAATATTAAACACAAGGTCAGCAACATGCTTGCACTTATCAATCGGATTTCCGATGACAATCGACACAAATGCCTCAGTCACAACACCCTGAGATCCGAAGACCTGCATGGAGTCGCTGACCACCGGGTTCTTGCTGTCACCATCGGTGGAACTGCTGCCAGGACGAGTCGGGTCCTTGAAACGATGGAACGGGAAGTCCGAAGGCTTCAGTTCCTGATTCGCTCCTTTGAACGACTGTACTGAAGCAACGCCCAGTTTCAGGCTGGCAGCAGACTGATGCCCGAAGGTACTGCCCGGCGCACCCGGATGCAGCTGATTCTTCGTGCGAATGTCCGCACCAGCGTTGTAATGGCACGAAGCACATGCTGTGCGGCCATCACTGCCCGCCTGCATATCCCAGTACAGAGCTTTCCCGAGTGCAATTGCTTTTTCTTTGTCTTTAATGAAGTCTGCCAGGTTCTCCGGCAGCGGAACATTAATTGACTCCAGCGGTCCCGGAGCCAGTGCTTCCTTCAATACGCGGACATTCGCTACCACAGGACCGTCCGGAATGCCGGCAGTTTCTGAAGCGAAGCGGATGCCGGTCAGAGGCCTCACGGCGGTAAAGACCAGTTCGTGCTCTTCCCACCGCATGTTGCTCTTCGACCATCGACTGGGGCGCTTCACGGTGAAAAGCTTCTTTTCGCTGCCAAAATATACGGCCAGTGTGCGAGCCTTCGAGGGGAAGGTCGACCAGTTGCCAGACATCAGGAAGCGAACATGATAGCGGAATCCTGGCACAGTCTCGATCGCCTGAAACAGCGAGCCGGAACGATTACCGTTCAGGTCCACTGCATTGCCGCGATCATACGGCACCTTAAAATCGTTGACATGCAGCGCCACATTGCCAACGTCCACAGTCCAGCGACCCACTTTACCGGGAGCCGCTACAACATTCACCGGATTCGACAGATCAGATTCATCGAAGAATCCGTCAACCAGAACATTACGCAGCCAAACCGGATCCGGTTCCGGTTCGCCCATCGCGGCAATTTCCGGTGCCATTCGAGGAAGACCCAGACGGGCGGCTTTTGCGTCCACACCGACATCGGCAGCCAATGGCTCAGCCTCTTCTGCCGCCGGTGCTTCCAGCGCAAAGACCAGTTCTTCCGCTGGATCAACCGCTCCCTTCGCCGTATCCTGAGCGACAACGTGGCTGGACGACGCCAGCAATGCCGCAGCAAGGGCAAAAGGAGAACTCACGCGGGCCAGCCAAAGCCGCCACCGCGTTACACGCACAGCGAGGCAGTTTGTGTCTGCCAGCGCTGAGCCAATCCCTCCGTGCAGCCTGCCCATGCCATCCTGTGGCACGGACTTCTTATGAAATTCTACAACCATGCTTTTACCGTCTCTGGTGCCAAGGGGAACAACTCACCATCAGACAAAAAATCGACACCTTCCGGATTTCGTTCTCCGGTGACGACCCCTGCCTCAGCCGCACGGTCAGGACATCTCCCTTCTGCATCAGTCCGGATGCAGAAATGCCTGACAACGACCACGACCCGGGTACCCATGAACGCAAGCTTTCTTCACGACACGCTGTTCTCCTGCACAATCGCGCTCCGCGATGCGCACAATGTGTCCTGTTTGGACGTGGCAGCAAACGGCAAGCCGTAAAGCAGAAAAGTCGCTGCGGGCCCGCCGCATGTTGCAAGTGTGTCAATCGCAGCGATTATCCGGCCCGTTTAACTGATACAATCGACACAACCGCTTCAAAGATACCGGACATTTCCCCCGGTGCTCGAACCATGATGCAGTCTCGCACGATCTTGACGATCGATCTGTTCAGTTGGGTTTGCGCTGTATGTTCAGGATCATTGACGGGAATCCCCACCCCGGTGGCTGCGTGAGCCCCACTCCACACACAGATATTCCAGCCAGCGGCTCCCATCTTCAGACATATCCACGGCACAAAAAAAGCCGCTGGCAGATGCCAGCGGCTTCGCTTCCTCATTTCGTCCAGCACTGTCTCTCAATCCCGCCAGTAAATCGGCGGCTTCACAGCACCTTCAGCCGGGGACTTCGGCAAAGGCAAAGGATCGCCAGGGATCAGCTTCGCCGGAGGAATATCGTTTACCGGAGCGGTTGGGTACTTTGATTCAGGATACCTGCCCGATCCGGAACGCCACTGCATGCCACGCTGCAGAGTCTGCTCAAAGGTCCACAGTCCCTCTCCACCGTCCCGACCATTCGCCGGAATCACCAGCAACTGATCCATCGCCTCATCATAACACTCTTCTGCATGGCCATTCGGGATCGCCAGTTCAGGATGATCAAACGGAGCTTTCTGCCTCCGCACTCGCTCATCGGTCAGATGCTCCATAAACTCGACCAGCGCGTCCACCTTGAACTCACTGCCGTACATACCCTCCAGCGGACGAATATCGGGCGCCAGATCCTGCCGATTCTGATCCGGAAAATCTCCTCCGCGCACGTAGAATTCCACAACTTCCCTCAACGATTTCATGCCGCCGTTGTGCATGTAGGGGCCGGTCAGGGAGACATTTCGCAGCGTTGGCGTCTTGAACGCGCCATTCACCGCCAGTCGCTGGTCCTGCGACACAACAACTTTCGGTTCCGGATTCCTGCCCAGCTGCTCCTGCCGACTGTACGACAGCGGCCCAAACAGAGGATGTGCTGCACCCACACCAATGTCCTCAAACGTCGGGCGCACTCCAATATTGTAAAATCCCCCGTCATATACGGCGATGCCAGTGGACATCTGCATTCTCTCGACACCCCCGTCATTCGACAGAACACCCCGCAGTTCACTCACCGTAGCCCCCGCAAACTCCGGACCACTGTGACAGTCGATACAGCGCCCCTCATTCATGAAGATCTTCAGCCCCTCCTTAGCCAGCGGCGACAGAGCCGATCGATCCCCCGCTGCCCAGCGGTCATAAGGCGCCTGATCAGACACCAGAGTCGACTCATACATCATGATCGCCAATCCCCAGTACAGCGAAAAATTGGCTTCCATGTGCGTAAATCCCTCGGAAGTAAGCCGACGGCCTGACCACCACTCCGGCTTGAACGCTTCACGAATCAGCTGCGAATAGCTGGTCTTTTTGCCGCACAAGCCATGCCCCGATTCATCACAAAAGCAGCCCAGCACACTGTCGTCAGGCGACACCTTCTGCAGTGCCAAAGGTCTCAGAGGCAACAGTTTCCTCGCCAATTCCGAGAACCGCCGACCGTCCCACGACATCTCCACCGGACTGATCACCGGACCAGTCGCCTGTGACGCCAGAGCTGCATTGTCAATCCGAACCATAACCCGGCTCATCGATCCATCCGCTTCTGCAAAGTACACTCGAGCCTCCGGATCGAGATCCCCAAACGGATTGACTCCGTTGAAATATCGATTGGCTCTGCCATCCCAGAACAAACGGTCGAAAAAGACCGCATTGATCGTTGTCGGTGAATTTCTGCCGGTAACCTGCCGGACATTGACCCCATGCATGCTGAACACCGGATTCAGCACCGGTTTTCCGAGATCCGCAGACCGACCTCGAACCAAAGCAATAAAATCCTCAGTCAGCACCCCCTGCGACCCGGCCACCTCGCGCGTGTCACGGAGTACTGGATTGCCTTTTGACGGCTGCCCCTGCCGATCCGCCGGAGCCAGCGGCTGCAGCACCTTATGAAACGGAAAGTCCTCCGACTTCAATGTCCCGTTCACTCCGCGAAATTTCTTCACCGCATCTGCAAACAACGATCCACTCTGCGGATACTGCGGTCCGAAATTGCTGCCCGGAGCACCCGGATGCACCGTGTTCTTCAGTCGCAGGTCGGCCCCCGCATGCCAATGGCAGGTGGCACAGGCCGTGCGACCGTCCGAGCCCACCTGCATGTCCCAGAACAGCGCTTTCCCCAAAGCAATTGCCCGCTCCCGATTGGCAATGTACTTCTCCAGATCTGCCGGCAGCGGTACCGGAACGCTGCTCAGTGGTCCCGGAGGTCCCTGGGGAGCATACAATGACACGGCCGCAATCATGGGACCGTCTGCAGTACGGGATGTTTCCGAGGTAAATCGCAGCGCCGCCTGCGTTCCCTGAGCCAGAAGGTCGGCCGTATACCACTTCCAATCAACTGCAGACGGCGACCAGTCTGCAGGTTTCGCGATTGAAAACGTCATTTTCTGCTTCCCCAGCCGCACAGTCACCACACGCGGACGATTGTCGTTGCCTGCCCACTTACCGGCGGCGAGGAATTTCACGGTATACCGCAGACCCGGCTGCACAGGCACAGCCTGGTAAATCGAGCCTGAACGCGTGCCATTCAGATCGATCGCATTTCCCCGGTAGCCCGGCGGACGATACTCGCCCACCACAACATCCACGTCACCCAGATCAACCTGCCACTCACCAATCTTCTTCTGAGTCCGCACGAGCGTCGTCCGGGCATACCCAGGCGCTGAAAAGGCACCATCACGCACGAGGTCCATCAGTTCCGCAACCTCGGACTGCTCCGGGGCGGCAGGCGGCTCAATCGGAACAATGGGCTCCTGAGCCGGCAATGCCCCCAACCCGACCCCCAGCACTCCCAGACCGCAACCCAGCAGCCCCTTCAAAACTGTCCTCGCCAGCAAATTATTCACGTCGTCACCTCACTGTCGGATGCCAAATGGAAACGCCCCTCTGAGGCTTCCCTACAGCGAAATGTGGTCCCAACAGGACGCTGTTCCCCCCCACAACACGAGTCCTGCAAAAAGCCGACAGATCATCAGAACCCGCGTTTCCAGCGCAGGCGCTCACTCGCAAGGATCACTCCAAACACAGCCGCTCTCCCACGCCCGGTCTCCACATGGCACCGCAGCCAGCCGGAGATTTTCCGCAAATCCACCGGACCATCAGAACACAAAACGACCCGTTACGAACGCTGTACAGAAACGCTGATCACAAATCACGAGACGTCAAGACCTGCAATCAAATCCTGAAACCAGGCGCCAACCCCCTTACAAAAACGCAACAAATTTTTTTCAGAATCGGGGCCGTGTTGTTTTCCAGAAACACCCACGTCACCGTTGCGCAAGAAATCATGAACATTCTGTCAATTCGCACGACCGGAACTTTGAATACTCACCCCAATTGCACGCTGCAGACGGACAACGCACCACACCACCACCCTGTGAAGCCTGCTGACTTCAGTAAAAAACCCGGACTCTTTCCATTTTGTTTAAATCAATGGTCCGATTGTGACGATCAGCGAAACTGAGTGGGTTTTCCCTAGCGGTCGATTTCAAAGGGAAGCGGCATAATTTGCCGGTCCCCGGGACCAGCCGCGAATACAGCAGACACCTTCGGGCAGGGCCAGTGACACCACGACTACCACAACTTCAAGTCCCGCTGATCCTGGTTCTGCTGTTCACACAGACTCTGACAGCACAGGAAGGCGTGCGGCAGCCTGTTCAGGTTCGCACACCGCAGCGAGCCGGACACAGCCTGCTGCCAGCCTCCGCACGGCCAAACGCCGCTCGATTCCCCGTTCGCACGGCCGGCTATGAACGTCTGGCCAGTCAATCCGGCGAAATCATGGACGCCGTCACGCCGCTGGGCGGACCGGTCGCTGTTCGCAGCGGAACAGCACGCTACAGCCAGGATCCTCTGCCAGGCGATCCGAGCCTGAACGGTCTGTCGCAGCCAAGGGCAATTGATGCACATCGCTGGGAATTCAACTTCCAGAATGCCCCCTGGCTGGCTGTACTGCGAGCCTATGCGCAGGAATTCGGCTTCACACTGCACCTGTCTGCTCCCACTGACGGGCTGTTCTCGTTCTACGAAGAACGCCTGCTGGATGCCACTGAATCTCTCGACATACTCAACGACGCCCTGCTGGCCTCCGGCAGAATCCTGATCCGCGATCAGCAGCGACTTACGCTGGTCAGTGCCACCGCCGAAATTCCGGGTAACATGATTCCCTTTGTGTCCATCCATCACCTCGATTCACTCGGACGCAACGAGCTGGCGACAGTTGCCATTCCGCTCCGCGGGCCGGACTCCACTCAGGCACTTGAGGAAATCGCTCAGCTCCAGAGCGCTCTGGGACAGGTGCGAGTACTGACCAGTTCGGGCCGAGTGGTGGTGACTGATACGGGCAGCTATCTCCGCCGCATGCGCGACCTGCTGCTGGGCTCGGGCATCGCCGCCGGCGATCAGCAGGCGCACGTCTACCAGCTGCGGCATGCCCGCGCCGAAGATGTTGCCAAAGCCATCACCGACTTTCTGTCCAGTTCCTCTGGCGGAACAGCGGACGCAGCAGGAGCCATGGTCTCCGGTGGTACCCCGGCAGGTCAGCGAGTTGTGGCGGAGAAAACCACAAACAGCCTGCTGGTTCGCGGCACCAGTGAGGAACTCTCAACCATCGAACGGCTGGTCGCCGAACTGGACCGCGCTCCCCGCGAAGTCCTTGTGCAGGCACTGCTGGTTGAAGTTGAACTGGGCAATGTGAATGAATTGGGTGTCGAACTGGGCTTTCAGGACTCCGTTCTGTTCGACCGCAGCGTCGTCGACAAACTGGTCACCATCAATCAAACCACCACGGCTCCCAACGGCACTCAGACCACCAACCAGCAGATCATTTCCCAGACTGCTGCTCCGGGATTCAATTTTATGAGCCAGCCCCCGGGCAATAACGTGGCTGCCCAACCGGGGCGAATTGCTCCTCAGGGACTTTCGACCTTCGGCATGGGACGCGTCAATGGCGATCTGGGCTTCGGCGGACTTGTACTCTCCGCCGGGTCAGAATCCGTGAATATCCTGCTGCGAGCCCTCGATGCAAACTTCAACATCGAAGTCCTCAGCAGACCGCAGGTCCGCTCGGTCGAAAACCACGAAGCTCTGATTCAGATCGGCCAGCAGGTTCCAATTGTCGACGGAGTCTCTCTCACACCTGTCGGCAGCGCCAACCCCAATATTCGCCAGGATAAAGCCGGAATCATCCTGAAAGTCACTCCGCGCATCAGCCCGGATGGCCGGGTGCAACTGGACGTGGAAGCCGAAAAAAGTGCGTTCAATCTGACACCCGGTTCCGGAGTACCGATCTTCACGGACGCCACAAATGGCAACGTCATCGAAGCTCCCATCAAGGACATCACAACCGCAACCACGACCGTCAGCGTGCAGTCCGGAAACACCATCGTGCTGGGTGGCATGATCACCAATGATCAAAGCATGGCCACTCGAAAACTGCCGTGGCTGGGAGACCTGCCCGTCATCGGACGACTGTTCCGCTACGACTACAACAAATTGAAACGCAAGGAACTGCTGGTGTTCCTGACGCCGATGGTACTGGAAAATGATCGGCATGCCGACCAGCTGCGTCAGCTCGAACTGGACAAAATCCGCCTGCCGGCCGAGGCCTGGAATATCTATAATCCCCTTGCGAGTCCCTCGGACAGTGGCGATATTCTGCCCCCCCCCATTCCGACAGACTCAGACATCCTGCCCCCTCCACAATCCTCCGTGGGCAGCCAGGAATCAGCAGTCCGACTTGCAGGCAGCACTGCAGTCTGGTCCGGACAGAATCGTCCGCTGAACGCCTCGCAGGCCTCACTGCAGCAGTCTGCCCCCGATCCGGCTCAACTCGATCAGACGGCTGACACAACGGATGTGGCCGCCCCGATTCCGCGCTCACGCTGGGAACAGTCCGCCAACTACCGACCACCGCGGAATCAGATGGATGGCAGTTTCCCGCCGGAACCAACCAGCGGAGCGTCAGCTCCACTGCGGTTCCAGCGCTCTCTGCGAAAGCCGGCGGTAACAGGTAAGCCGGCGACAAACGCGGAACAGCAGCGACAGATCGATCAGGAACTGGCACGACGGGTTTCAATGCAGCGAAACCGCTGAGACGGGCAGCGGTGAATTGCACCGCCAGTTGAATTCGTGCAACCCCCTGTTGCCGCAATGCTACGTCTGTTGCTTATGCACAGCACTGCAATGACAGCCCCCGGCTGAATTGTGCCCGCTGCACGACAGGCGAAATACGGCGGCGCAGCCGATTTGCAGCCCTCGCCCCAATTTCGCTGCATTTCAGGCACACAATCTGCAGCGGGTATGTTCACGGGACTGCTCCCGTCAACTGCAGGGCTGCGCACATCGGTGCATCAGGGCCTGCGATGCAATTCAACAGACAGATTCGCCAGCCTGGAATTCCTGCCCGTGATCGCTCCAGTTTCCAACTCCGATAACCTGCATCCCGTCAGGCAACTGGCAGCCCGATTTGGCATGCTCTGCATGGATCTGGAACAGCACACTGTGGATCTGCAGCTGCTGCAGCTGTTCCCCGTTCAGGATCTGTTCCGCGAAAGCGTCCTGCCACTCAGTCGCAATGGCAACCGAGCCGTTGTGGCCGTCGCTGACCCGCTCAACCTGACTGCACTGCAGGAACTTACGGTCCGTACCGGCCTGTATCTGGACCCTGTTGTTGCTGCGCCCGAACAGATTCAGCGACTCCTGAAAAATGCACTGGGCCTCGGGGGTGGCACCGTGCAGGAACTGATGGCGATGTCGAAAGAAGAAATCGACACGCTGCAGGCCGTTGCGGGCGATGAAATCGGCGATGCATCCCAGGCGTCGTCCGTTGTCAAACTGGTCAACGAACTGCTGCTGGAAGCCATCGAACAGAAGGCCAGCGATATTCATATCGAACCTGAAGAGGCAGATCTGCAGATTCGCTTTCGCGTGGATGGCATGCTGCAGATCCAGCCCATGCCGGCCGAAATCCAAAGATTTCGCGCGGCGATCGTCAGCCGACTCAAAATCATGGCCCGCATGAACATCGCGGAAAAACGGCTGCCGCAGGACGGACGCATCCGACTGACCGTCCGCGGCCGCGAGGTCGACATTCGCGTGTCTGTCATTCCCATGCTGCATGGCGAAGGCGTCGTCATGCGACTGCTTGACAAATCCCGCAACTCACTCAGCCTGCAGGCCGTTCGCTTTCCACCTGAACTGCAGCAGCACTGGCAGAAACTGATTCACCGCCCACACGGACTGATCCTCGTGACCGGGCCCACAGGCAGCGGCAAAACCACAACGCTGTACAGCTCCCTCTGCGAGATCCGCAGACCCGACCTGAAGATCATCACCATCGAAGATCCCGTCGAATACAACCTGCAGCAGATCAGCCAGATTCAGGTGCAGTCCCAGATCGGACTGAACTTCGCCGCCGGCCTCCGCAGTATCCTCAGACATGACCCGGACGTCGTTCTCATCGGAGAAATCCGCGATCCGGAAACTGCCACCAGTGCCATTCAGGCATCGCTGACCGGACACCTCGTATTCAGCACGATTCACACCAACGATGCCGCCAGCACCTTCACACGGCTGGTGGACATGGGTATTGAACCCTACCTCGTGGCCAGCACGCTGCAGGGAGTGCTGGCGCAGCGGCTGGTTCGCAGACTCTGCCCGCACTGCCGCATCGCTTACACTCCGGATGCTGAACATGTCCCGGAAGACTGTCGACTGCCCGCAGGACAACAACTCTGGAAAGCCAGCGGCTGCCGCGAATGTCGGGGGTCCGGGTACAACGGTCGCATCGCCATCTTCGAACTGCTGATAACCGGCAGTCGAATTCGCAGCCTTTGCATGCAGCGCGCCGACGCCGTGGAAATTCAGAACGAAGCCATCCGCCAGGGAATGCAGTCATTGCGGCAGAACGGCTGGCAGCGAGTTCTGGCCGGAGAAACCTCGCTCGATGAACTGATCCGCGTCTGCCCGCTGGAAACCGCTGACGACTGAACTATCGCAGCCCCGCAATGTCCGCAGACATCACCGGCAGATCCTCCAGCTGCAGCACCTGAGGCGACTGTCGCGATGCGTCCAGCACAAAGTGAATCACTGCCACCGGCTGCCGTCCGATAATCTGACCCACTGCAAAGCCACTGAATACGTCACCCCCGGAAGTAATCAGGGGGGCAATGGCTCGAAATTCACCCATCGTCACCAACCCGCGACTCAGCAGCCAGGCCACCGAACCATCCTCCGCCGTCAGGCCCTGCAGCGAACGCGGCTGCAGCGAACGAATTGATCGTGCCGCCGATTCCGAAATGCCCGGAATGGTTGCCAGAACTTCCGCCGCCGCGCTGTTCACGTTGATCCTGCCGCGAATCACCGAGTCACCTGTCAGTGCAAAGGCCCGCTCAAACTCCGGCAGCATTCTGCTGACTGTGGCAGGATCGGAAGGCCATGGAGAACGCAGCAGCCGATCTTCCCCGCTGACCGTCGCTCGCACCTCGCCACCAAACAAATCAACCAGCGAACGAAAACTGAACACCGGTCGCCCGGTCAGCAGCAGACCGCCACGACTGGTGCTGGAATCCTGGCCTCCGGGAGTCTTGTTCAGCCCCAGCTGGGCATTCAGACGAGCCTCCGCCTGTTCAAGACGCTCCAGCCGCCGAGTTTCCATGTCCTCGCCCTCGTCCGGACGCAGATCATCCAGCCAGTTGATCCCGTTTAAACGGCCAGCCACCACAAACAACGCTGCTTCCGAACCAAAACGCGTCTGCACACGGTCATACAATCCCGCCAGATCATTGTCATTGATCAGAATGCAGCCGCCGCGGTCCGCACCCGATGACTCTGCACTGACCAGTGTCAGCAAAGCCGACAAGCCGGTCTGCAGGACTCCGTCACGATTGTCAGCAGGAGCCGTCAGTGAACCATCGTTTTCCTCCGGATCCAGCACTCCGTTCGCGTTCTGATCCTCACCATACAGCAGTTCAGCCGTCATACCGCGCACCTGCAGCAGTTCGTGCAGATCCTGAAAAACTCCGTTTCTCGGCAGACGAGGCGGTGACTGGGACAGATACCAGGCCGCCTCGGCACCAAATTCGGAAGGATCGTTGTCCTCATCCATCCAGTCCAGAATCGCATCAGCCAGCGGTGGAGTCACCCCGGGCAAAGCCAGCAGGCGATTGCGGGACTGCTGACGACGAGACAACTGCAGCGGCAGAGTACCCAGATTCAGTCGCGACGATTCATTCACCAGACCTCGTCGAAGCTCAGCACCATTCGTCGGCAGAGACTGCAGCAGCAGCAGTCGCGCACGCTGGCCATCGTCCAGCAGCAGGTCAAGCTGCGGGGCAATTCGACCAGCCAATCGCTGACGTATGCCAGCCGTTGCCAGCTCAATCGCTGATTCCGCCAGCCGGCGACGACGCAGCTGCTGCAGACTTTCGCTGGCAGCCGTAGCCTCCAGCACCATCAGATGCGAAAAAGAATACACCGCGAATGACAACAGCGCTGTCACCACCAGCACCAGCAGCAGAATAAATCCTCGCCGCGAACACTCCGCTCCTCGTCCCCGCCGATACCTCAGCATCTCAGTTGTCTCCTGCGGGAAGACGAATTTCCAGCACATCATCCACTGCTGACCTTTGCCACGTCAGACGACATTCCACCAGCTTCGGCAATCGCTGCTCCGTCTCGCTGTTCCACCGATCATGCCAGCGCACACCATCAAAATAGCGGAAAGCAAACCGCTCAATATCTGCACTTACCAGAACCGGTCTCAATGTTTCCGCCGTCCCGCTGCCACGCTCGAAAAATCTCCGCTCACCGCGAATCAAACCAGACAATCCTCCCGCTTCAGAAATCGCCACCGGCTGCGGCTGACCATTGCGAGTGGCCAGCAGTGCGGAAAAAGCCCTGCCATTCCACCAGATGGCGTGATGCAGCCACGTTCCGTAGGCACTACCGTCCCCAAATCGATCACTGCGCCCCCGAACCAAAACCGCCAGCCACTCCCGCTCGCCCACCAGACTGGCCGGGTGCCGGGCAACTGCATCATCCGGTATCAGCAGCGATCGGGAAAAATCCAGAACCTGCTCAGAGACATCCGTTTCATCCACCATCAGACTGCGAGCCAGAAAGGACTGCGTGCCGGATGGTTTCTGTGGAGCCTCAGTGGGACGCAGCACTCGCCGCAAATCCGACGACAGATCCTCCAAAACTCCACGTCGCTTCGTCGCCGCCAGTGAATTCTGCTGCGACAGTCCGCGATAGCGATAAAACATCGACAACGAAGTACCAACGGCACCCATCAGGATCACCGTCAGCGTCAGTGATACCAGCAGTTCCAGCAGTGTAAAACCGCTGCGGTCACCCCCTGCGAGGCAGAGTCGGATCCTCATCGTCGGCCTCCTGCCACGCTGACACCGCCCGCCGAAGTGACCGACGTGCCGCCAACAGCCGCCTCCGACACCGCGACCAGCCGCAGCAGATCGCAGCGGCTGAGCAATGGCTGGCTCTCCCGATAAACCACCAACCGGATTTCCAGCAGATTCGGAACCGCAGAATCGCGGACTTCCGCAGACCACCGCCAACCCTGGACACCCTCAATCTGCTGGTCTCGCACCGTCCGCAAGGCCAGTCGACCCGCCAGCAGCCGGTCCAGTTGCGTCTGACAATAAACCGCCGCCTCAGACTGCAGCTGACACCTTAGAGCTGCCTTAACTCCCACGGCCGACTGCTGCGCAAGTGCAGCGAGCGACATCGATAATATTGCCGTAGCCAGAACCACTTCAAGGAGTGACATTCCAGACACCAGCGAAACGCCACTGCAAGGTAACAGTGGAGGCAATATTCGCACTGGCTTGGACAAACGGTGTCGCATGAGTCTTCAATGAACAGTCCAGCCCACGCAGATACTGAAGCACGCCGTCCTGATCCTAGCTTTTCAAAAGACCAAAACTCCGCTGTCCTCACCATTCCGGACCAGAAACATGGTGAAGAAAAACCACAGACCGAAATGATCGGATCTCGCTGCAAAGCGGGAAACTCAGTCCTGACGGCCAGCGACGCGCGAAACACAGTTGACATCGCGCTATCGCCGTATGTGAAAAACATGAAACAGAGGCAGCAAAAAAGAAAAAACGGTCACCGCAAACAAAATCGTCCACAAGAATCAACCGCCACGAATCAGGCGGATTTTGGGAAAACACAGAATAATCGGCCACTCAAATAGGTAAATACTATGCTAATCATCGGTTTATACAGCAAACACAAAAGCCCTCCCGGTTTGGCACAAAGACTGCCCCTCCCGATTTCTCGTTGCATCAGGAGATTACCCAACTTTACAAAAATGCAGGCGCTCACATGTCCCGACCCAGGCAGGCAGTTACCAACCGTCGTAAATCGCTCAGAACTCTTGGATTGATAGCAGCGACGGCCTCAGGCGCCGTCTCGGCAGTCCAGCAGACGCCCCCCCGACCGACTCCCTCTGTTCCCAAACCGCCCCGACCGACCGCCTCGGTGCCAAAACCTGCTCCCGCTCCCCGCCCGCCGGCAGCCCCACCCCGACCGGCCCCCGCTCCCCGCAACCCCGTGCCGCCCCGGCCACCCGCCGATGTGCCACCGTTTGCCTTCACACCATTCACCGTCCCGCTGGCAGTTCCCGCTGACCTGCAGCCGGTATCGATCGGTACGGCTCCCTGGGAACCGGGGGCCGTGTTCCACGGAATTGCTCCCGAATATTTTGACCGCCGCGTTGCTGAGCGCCCCGATCTCAGGTTTTTTGAAAACCGCCCGACAAAGTTCTACGAATTGCGGCTGCAGAAATCAGTACATGAACTGATCCCGGGCGTGAAAACACCAATTTATGGGTACAATGGAATGTATCCCGGCCCCACGCTCAGGTTTCGTATTGGTGAACCGGCCGTTGTACGAGTCACCAATGAACTCCCAATCGAAACGTCGCTGCATTTGCACGGGGGTCACACTCCGGCACATTCGGACGGACATCCCGCGTTCTATGTTCTGCCCGGCCGGGCACGCGATTACTTCTATCCGAATACGGTGCCTTTCCTGAACGGCGAACCCGACTTCAGCGAAAGTCCGTCCACGACGTGGTACCATGATCACGCCATGGACATCACGGCTGGCAGCGTCTGGAAAGGGCTTTGCGGGTTCGCTCCCACATCCGACGCCCTGGAAGACGACCTCGTCGCCAGAAATATCCTGCCGGCCAGAGCTTACGACATCCCGCTCTGCCTGCAGGACAGGCGTTTGAATCCCGATGGAACGCTCTTCTTCGACCATTTCGACCACAACGGAACACTCGGAAACATCTGGGTTGTCAACGGAAATGCGCAGCCGTTCTTCAAAGTACAGCGACGCAAGTACCGCTTCCGTATCCTGAATGGCTGCAATGCCAGATTCCTTGAACTCAAACTCAGCACAGGCCAGCCGTTCACACGCCTCGGTAAGGATTCCTGGCTGTACCCTCAGGCGATCGAGCAGTCCACGATGCTGCTCAGTTCCGGCCAGCGCGCAGACGTGATCGTGGACTTCACGGATGCTCCGAATGAAGTATTTCTGCAAAACATTCTGGCCCAGAACGACGGTCGGAAGCCGGAAGGTTCTTTGGACAACCCTGGGCGGCTCGATGTCCCGGTGCCGTTCCTGAAATTCATTGTCGAGGGTGATCGTCAACCGGACAGTGCTACCGTCTCAGTGGGAACTCCGCTCCGACCGCACCATCCAATCCTGCCCAGCGAGGCCGTGATTACCCGCACATTTGAGTTCCATCGCCGCAACGGCGCGTGGCAGATCAACCAGCAGTTCTACAACCCACACCTCGCTAATGCAACTCCGCAGCTGGGCACGGTTGAACGCTGGATCTGCCGCAATGGCAGCGGAGGCTGGTGGCATCCCATTCACATGCACCTCGAATCGCACCAGATTATCAGCTACAACGGACGACAACCCCCCCTGCACGACCGCTTTAAGAGTGATCTGCACACACTCGACGGAAACAGTGAAGTCCAGCTGCTGATGCGATTTCGCACATTCAAGGGGCCGTTTGTGTTCCATTGCCACAACGTGGAGCACGAAGACATGCGGATGATGTTTACATTCGATCCGCGGCTCACAAAAACAGTGTCTCCGCAGCCGATTCAGGCCAGCTACCCCTGATTTTTCGGCGTGGACACGGCAACGCACCTTCTCGGGTTACTTCCTCGGAAGTAACCCGAGACCTCGTTTGTCTGCCTTTTCAATTTCTCTAAACACACTGTTCAACCAATTTAACAGCTGCTTTCCGTCGGTCCTGTTTCCGATCGCCCTGTTTGCCCTGGCTGGTCCCGACACACGCATTATAACGATCCCAGGGGCCCGAAAGGGCCTGCGCAGTCACTACAATCGTTACACCCACAACCTTGTCTCCCCACCTGCAGCTTTTTTTTCATTTATGATGTCGGTGTCCGATTTCGGCACATTTCTCGCCCTGCTGCGACACGGCCGTGTTTTGTTTTTCAAAGCCATCGTGTGTAAGCCATCCCCGAATGTGCCCCACAGACCAGCATCGGAGCCTTTTCAGCATGAGTGTACAGCATCCCACGTCGCGTCGTTCCGCCCTGCAGAAATCCACTGCTGTCCTCGCTGTCGGTACCGCTGCCCTTGCGATGTCCGCACCTCCGAAACCTGCTCCCGCCCCGCCTTCCGTCCCCAGGCCCGCCAGACCCGCCGGAAGTTCTGTCCCCAAACCCGTTCCTGTTCCCCGACCGATCAACCCCACTCCAACCCCGGCACCCGCACCGAATCCCGGGCAGACCGTGGCAGGTCCGTTCCGATACACACCCTTTCAGGTTCCGCTGCCAATCCCCGTGGAATTGTCGCCGGTGGGCATTGGCGACTCCCCGTACAAGCCGGGTGACTGCTTCCACGGGATCGCCCCTGAATACTTCGATCGCCGCACTGCTGAAGCCCCGCACCAGCTTTGGTATGAGCGCGGTCCTGAGAAGTACTATGAAGTACGCATGCAGCCGTCTGTTCACGAGTTTATCCCTGGAGTGAAGACTCCGATCTTTACCTACGACGGCTTTTATCCGGGTCGGACGATCAGATCCCGCGTGGGACAGCCCATTGTCGTTCGGTACTGGAATGATCTCCCGGTTGAAACCTCCATTCACCTGCATGGTGCTCATACGCCATCGCACTCGGATGGCTCTCCTCACTTTTTTGTGCTGCCGGGGCGTGCCCGTGACTACTTCTATCCGCTTTCAGTTCCCATGCTGAATGGTCAACCGGATTTCGCGGAAAGCCCGTCCACAATGTGGTATCATGACCACGGACTGGACATCACGGACCACAACGTCTGGCGAGCCATGTGCGGGTTCTGTATCACCGTGGATGATATCGAACAGTCGCTGATTGACAGTAACGTTCTGCCGGCTCAGCAGTTTGATATTCCGATGTGCATCCAGGACAGATCGCTGAATCCGGACGGATCACTCGCCTTTAACCCCCTCGATAACAACGGGCATCTTGGCAATATCTGGCTGGTTAATGGCGTAGCTCAGCCCTTCTTCAAAGTTGAACGACGCAAATACAGGCTTCGCATTCTGAACGGCTGTAACGCCCGTTTTCTTGAATTGAAACTCAGCGACGGCAAGCCGTTCATGCGGATCGGAAAGGACACGTGGCTCCTGCCTCATCCGGTCGAGGAACCCACGATGCTGTTGAGTCCCGCAAACCGGGCCGATGTCATCATTGACTTCACCGACGCCCCTCCTGAACTCTACCTCCACAACATTCTGTCTCAGGATAACGGACGCGGTCCAAATGGCAGCTTCACTCAGCGAGCACACCTTGCGGCGCCCGTGCCGTTCATGAAGTTCATCGTTGAGGGTGAACCACAGCCCAACAGTGCCACCATCAACGCGGCAACAACACTTCGCCACCACGAAAAACTCAATCCGGCTGATGCCGTCACCGTGCGGACCTTTGACTTCCACCGTCGTAATGGTGCGTGGCAGGTGAATCAGCAGTTTTATGACCCGAACCGCGCCGATGCAACTCCGACTATCGGCTCCACTGAGAAGTGGATCCTCCGGAATAACAGTGGTGGCTGGTGGCATCCAATTCATATTCATCTGGAATCTCACCAGTTGATCAGTTTCAACGGTGGCCCGCCCCCGGCAGCATTTGCATACAAAAACGATACGACCTATCTGACCGGCAACGGCGTTGTGGAACTGCTGATGCGATTCCGGACGTTCAAGGGGCCGTTCGTGTTCCATTGTCACAACAATGCTCACGAGGACATGCGAATGATGTGCAACCTTGATCCACGGGTCACACCAACTCAGGCTCCGACTCTGGTCCAGGCCAGTTTCCCCTGAAAAGCCGTCCTGCAGGTCGCGACACGGTGCCGCGACCTGGCAGCCAGCGTTCAACCCTGACTGTCCTCCTGACTGTTTCCGGCGGCAGACCAACAGGGCGTTCAAATTTTGCAACTCGAGCATCATGATGAAACTTCGACTTGAACTCTGCGTGATCTCATCCATCCTGCTCACAGGGCTGATTGTGGCTTCGCTGGGGACATCAACCCCAACGGCCAACGCAGCACGCCTGACTTCGCTGCTGGATCGCAGCCCTGCTGCAGCAAAACTGCAGTACCAGCACCTGCGTGAACGCGCGGCTGAACTGGGGACTGAGGTAATTCCGGAATTCCAGGGCGTCAAAGCGTCTGACAGGTTCCCTGAGGTCCCGTTGATTAACCAGGATGGGCAGTCATTGAATTTCAGGACCGATCTGGTGCTGAATCGGACGACCTGCTTTGCGATGTTCTACACCCGCTGTACAGGCTCGTGTCCAGGCACTGTCACCAAAATGCTGAAAATCCGCGAGTCCCTGACCAGCGAGTTCGGCAGGGACAATATCCGGTTTGTCTGTATTACGCTGGATCCTGAACACGATTCTCCCGAAACGCTCAGGAGTTACGCTGAATCCGTGAATGGCCTCAACAACTCAGAACTTGCTGACATTCACTTCTGCACCGGGGCTCCGGAAGATCTGGAACAGGTGCGACTGGCTCTGGGAATGTATGACCTTGACCCGGAAGTTGATGCTGACAGATCCCAGCATGCCGCCATGATTGTGATTGGCAATGATCGCTACAACCGCTGGGCATCCTCCCCTTCCGGGCTGCCCGTCGAAGAGATTCACGAGACCTGCCTGCGAATTGCCGGAACAACAGAACGGCAACGGTTTGGGCTGCGGCTGGCACTGGACAGTGGCTTCAAGGACGACGCCCTCGTGGACATCGAGGATGCCCCGGTGGGGTTCTCAACTGCAGCGGCAGCAGCAAATTCCTCCGCATCCTGCTGCAGTAAAAACGCGTCCGCGGACTCCTGCTGCAAGGACCAAACCGCAAAAGGATCCTGTTGCCATAACAAAACCTCGCCCTGACAGGCGTGGAATCAGCATTCTGACAGCTTTGCTACTGGAATGTTGTGCGTTTGCATCCCGATTGTTGCCTGAAAACAACGTACTCCCCCCGCGAGATGCTGCAGAAATGCAGCATCTCGCTTCATTTCCCGGCATCCCCCATTTCCAACTCCGGAAACCCCGATTTTCACTTTGTCTTCCTCCATCCGCGGTGAAGATTAGGCCGTATTGCTGCATCAGGGTCGGTTATTCGGCGGTTGTGTTATGCCTCAGTTTCGCTATCTCGCGGTCAACTCCGCCGGTGCTCGCCTGCCAGGCACCGTGCAGGCCGCCAGCCGCGCTGAAGCTTTGCAGTCACTGGCGGGTCGCAATCTGACTCCTCTGTCACTTTCCGAACAGCGTTCGCTCCAACTCAGAAGGCAGCGGATCTCCCCGTCTGCACTCGCCGCTTCATTCGGACTGCTGTCTGATCAACTGGAAACCGGCGTCCCATTGCTGAGGGCCTTGCAGGTGCTTTCGCAGCAGTCCGCCGATCCCCTGCTCCGCAATACTCTGGTGGCCATCGCCGCAGAAATCGCCGACGGTTCCTCGCTGGCTGCCGCGCTGGCTGCTCGCCCTGAACTGTTTTCTCAGCTCGATATCAGCATGATTCAGGCCGGCGAAGAAGGCGGATTCCTCGAAGAATCGCTGCGTCGTCTCGCCGCCGTGCGCGAACGTCAGGAAGAAATTCGCAGCCGCATTATCAGTGCTTCAGCCTACCCGCTGCTGCTCGCGGTTGTCGCTGCACTGGTTGTCACCGGGATGCTCATCTTTTTCGTTCCGCAATTCGAACCGCTGTTCGCCTCATTGCGCGAAGCCGGACGTTTACCATGGCCTACAACAGTCCTGCTGACACTCAGTGATCTGCTGAAAACGTGGTCCTTACCACTCGCACTGCTCCTGGCTGCAATCGCCATGACCCTTCGCACACGCGGTCTGCTCACCAGGCTTGCCCGCCCCCGCGACCGACTGCTGATGAACCTGAAGGCTGTCGGACCCGTGGTCCGATCGGTCGCCATCGCTCGATTCTGCCGCGTGCTGGGATCGCTGCTGCAAAACGGCGTCCCCATGATTCGCTCGCTGGCCATCGCCGGACAGGCCACCGGAAATCAGATCCTCAAAGAGACTATCTCGGCCGCCTCCGACAGTATCTGTTCCGGTCGCAATCTTTCCGGCCCGCTGGCTGCCAGCGGCTGTTTCCCCCCCGATGTCCTCGAAATGCTGTCGGTCGGGGAGCAGTCCAATCGACTTCCCGCCGTCCTGCTCAAGCTGGCCGATAAACTTGAAGCCAGAGCTCAGCAGCGTCTGGACGTCCTGCTAAGACTTCTGGAACCGGCGTTGATGCTGGTTATGGCCGTCATTGTCGGATTTATGGTCATTGCCCTGCTGATGCCCGTTTTTGAGGGCAGTGGCCTGGCCTGATTCTCCCAAGCTCTGTATGTCAACACGGAATCTTTCAATGCTCAGTCAACACTCGCGAATGCCAAAGCACAGACTCACAGTCTCCGCTCGCCTCGGTTTCACCCTGATGGAGGTCCTGCTGGTCCTCGGTATCCTCGGAATCATCATGGCGATGGTCGTGCCACGAATCCTTGGGCGCCAAAAAGGCGCCTACGAGGATGTGGCTCGCGCAAGTCTCAGCGGGCTGGCCGACGCACTGAAATTGTACGCGCTGGATCATGCCGGTGACTTTCCCACAACCGCCCAGGGACTGCAGGTACTGATGCGCAAACCATCCGGAAAAGATCCCGCATGGAAAGGTCCGTACCTCGAGAAAGAGCCTCTGGACCCCTGGGGAACAGCTATCGCTTATCGCTTTCCGGGAACTCGCAACACCGACTCCTTTGATGTCAGTTCCGCCGGCCCTGATCGAATTCATGGAAATCAGGATGACATAGGAAACTGGCAGAAATGAGACCGCCCCGAGATCATTGCTCAGCCCCGCCACGGTCCGGCTTCAGCCTGATGGAGCTGCTGCTGGTACTTGCACTGCTGACCGTTCTGGCTGCTCTCACCGTGCCGGCGATGCGTGGCTGGCAACAGAGGCTGACGCTTGAGAGGGCAGCCACTGCCCTGCAGCACCAGATCTCCGAAACCCGGCTTCGCAGCATCCGGTCGGGAGAACGCTGGATGCTTGTTCTGTCACTTTCAGAAAAAACCAGTCTGCAGATTCGCCCCGATCGTCCATTAAATCAGCCGGAGCTGCTGCGACTTCCTCAGGACATTCGACTGAAACCCGAACCTGAAAAAGGTCAGCCACCAGTCGATGCTCAGGTGCTCCGAATTATTTTCCGACCAGACGGCACATGCTCCGCCACGGCTCTGCGAATCAGCGACACCCGTGGCAATTCCCTGTCCCTTTCACTTGACCGCCTGACGGGTTCGGTTCGCATCAGTACCCCCGAACTCAGCAAAGCCTGACTGTCACAGTCCACAGTCAGGCAGGAATCTCTCTATGAATCTCCCTGCCCTCCTGAAACAACTCAGTGCCGATCGTCGGACCGGGACGACTGCAACCTTTACTGTCGCAGACTGGACGACCTCCGGTATCATCTTCTCGTCCATCCAGCGGAGTGCTGACAAAAACCTGCTGCTGCAGTCTCACTTTGAACCATGGCCGGCAGATTTTGACCCATTTGCCTCGGCCCAGGACACTGCGACTTTTCTCCGCAGCCTGCAGCAGCAGCACTCGTGGATTGGCCGCCCGGCAGCCATCTCGGTGCCGCGACAACTGACTGCCATGAGACTTCTGCAGGTTCCGATTGCGGCTGCGGATGATCTGGCCGGCGCCATTTCACTGCAACTCGAAACTCGACAGCAGTCGGCCGAGCCACAGCAGTGGGATTTTCTGCAGCATCCCGACATCGCAGCCGACACTCTGTACGTCACTGTGCTGCAAATGCCCGCCCGCATTGCCCATGTGATCTCTGAAATCGCCGCACTCGCTGGCTGGAAAAAACCTGTACTGACTGCCGCTGATCTGTTTGTCGGGGGAGCCTCCATGACTCCCGGTGAATTCCGTATTTCTCTGCAAATGAACCGCTCGAAACTTGAAGTGGTTGTCTTCCGTGGCGGACTGCCGGCAGCATCGATGGCCACTGGCACCCAATTCGCCCGCGACAACGACAGCATGGGCTCGATCGCTCTGTCACTGATGCAGCGTGTCGTGGAAACTCTCCCGGAATCATGGCGCAGCGGCAGCGGCGAAATACCCCTCGCTGTCTCCGGCTCTCACGCCGCTCCACTGGCCAGACTGCTGCAGTCTCATGGTGTCACAGTACTGCCCGGCCCGTTCGATGAACGCAGCCCCCGCGCTTTTGCACTGGCAGATTCCCTGTACTTTCCGCAACGGCACTGCAATCTGCAGCAGTCCCGATCTGCCCCGCCCGCATTCGCCATTCGCCACAGACTAGGCATTCGACTTGCAGCCACCGCAGCCTGCCTGCTGATCATTGCAGTCTGGTTGCTCTGGAACCGCAGCACTGATCTGCACCGACAGCTCGCCCAACAACAGGAACGCCTGCGAGCACAGCAGGAA
>Ga0209985_10000516_pt1 | contig 41458 bp, 34 predicted proteins | sample NOAtaG_FD_187305 | JGI IMG/M metagenome (GOLD analysis project Ga0209985, IMG submission 187305) | Freshwater lake microbial communities from Lake Erie, under a cyanobacterial bloom - NOAA_Erie_Diel6S_1000h metaG (SPAdes) (version 2) | ecosystem: Environmental > Aquatic > Freshwater > Lake ...
AAACGCCGAAGGCAGCAGAATAATATGAGACAGCGTCGTTCGATACTTTTTACACAAACACATAATATTTTTCTGGAGCGCCATTTTCACTGATTTTTCGAAGTAAAATCAAACAAAATGGCATTTCAAAGCATATCCTTTGGCTGCGCAACCTGCCAAAGGTCTTTTGAGGCCGACTGAATTTTGAAGCGACCTACATTTTCGTCAAATTTACTCTCATGTAGGTTTTATGAAAAAGTTTATAGATAAATAGAGCTGTTTTATCTTCAAAAGGTTCATTTTTGCAAAAAAAAGTGCAATGATTAGCGGAAAAAGTGTTTTTATCACCGGGGCGTCGCGCGGTATTGGCCGCTCCCTGGCAATTAAGCTTGCGGGAGGTAGCAACCGCCTGGGCTTGCTCGCCCGCAATGAGGCCGAACTGGAAAGCCTGGCAGCATCCTGCCGGCAGGATGGATCACAGGCTATGGTATTTGCGGGTGATCTCACGGACGAGGGGTTCGTGCGGGAAAGTGTTTCGGCTATGGAATCTGCTTTTGGCCCACTCGATTTTCTTGTCAACAATGCCGGTTATGGTATCTTCAAGCCGGCCGAGGAGATCGGGCTGGACGAGTGGAGGCAGCTCATGGATGTCAACGTTGCCGGTACATTTATTTGCTGCAAATATTTTGTGCCCGGGATGAAAGGGCAGGGCAGGGGGCACATCATCAATATCGCGTCCGATGTGGCAAAACGCAATTTTGCCAATGGCTCGCTGTACTGCGCCAGTAAATATGCGCAGGATGCTTTTTCAGGGGCCTTGCGTAAAGAACTCCGTCCTTTCGGCATTAAGGTTAGTGTGGTGTACTCAGGCCTGGTAGATACCCACTTCCACGGGCAACCCGGGGCTGCACACGCTGCGACCTGGCTGACCGACCAGGATATGGCGGATGCAATCTATTACGTGATGGATCAACCGCCCCATGTGGTCGTGGATGAGTTGATGATCCATCCGCTATCGCAGGAATATTAGGCGGTAAAGCCATACGGGGCCTACTTTATACTGTCCGGATAAGCCATTTTGATCAGGAACGCGTATTCCAGCGCCGTTTCCCGGTAGCGCTCGAACCGGCCGGAGGCGCCGCTGTGCCCGCTGGCCATATTGGTATAGAGAAGCAGCGGCTGGTCATCGGTCTTGAGCAGTCGGAGTTTGGCAACCCATTTTGCCGGCTCCCAATACTGCACCTGGGAATCGTGTAGCCCGGTAACCACGAGCATGGCGGGATACGCTTTGGAGCTTACGTTGTCATAAGGCGAGTATGAAAGCATGTATTCATAGAAAGTCTTATCGGCAGGGTTGCCCCACTCGTCGTATTCAAATGTGGTGAGGGGGATGCTGTCGTCCAGCATGGTCGTGACAACATCCACAAAAGGCACTGCGGCGACGATCCCCTTCCAGAGGTCGGGGCGGAGGTTGGCAATTGCGCCCATCAGGAGTCCTCCCGCGCTGCCCCCCATCGCAAACAGGCCGTCCCGGGAAGTATAATGCTGTGCGAGCAGATGTTCCGCACAGTCTATGAAATCAAAAAAGGTATTTTTCTTTTTCAATAATTTACCATCTTCGTACCATGCCCTGCCCAGGTCCTCCCCACCGCGGATATGGGCAATGGCAAAAGCAAAGCCCCGGTCGAGCAGGCTGAGACGTGCAGAGCTGAAATACGGATCAAGGCTGATCCCGTAGGACCCATAGCCATATAATAAAAGGGGTTGGCTACCGTCCTTTTTAAAGCCTTTTCGATAAACGATGGAAATGGGTACCGCAGCCCCATCCCGTGCCCGGGCATAAATCCGCTCCGATAAATAGTTGCCGGGGGTAAAGCCACCTTGTATTTCCTCCTGTTTCAGCAGCTCAAAGCTCCCGGAGACCCGGTCGTAATCGTAAATGGTCTGTGGGGTGGTCAGGGATTGGTAGTTAATCCTCAGTTTTTGGGTATCCATCTCCCGGTTGATCGAAGTGACCACCATATAAACCTCCTCGGTGAAGGGCAGATAATGACCGTCCTGACCATCAAACGGCTGGATAAAAATCCGCGTGAGCCCACGGTGCCGTTCGGAAATAGCAAGGAAATCGGAAAACGCATCGAGTTCCTCCAGTAAAACCTCTTCGCGATGAGGCAGGACCTCCGTCCAGTTGATTTTTCCGGTATGTTGCTCCGGGGTTTTCATGAGGCGGAAATTGCGGGCTTCGTGGTTGGTCCGGATATAGAAATAACCATCAGCGTGGCTGATGTCGTATTCCAGACCGCGTTCCCGTTGCTGGAATACCCTGAAATCCCCGAGCGGGTTATCGGCCTCCAGTATCCGGTACTCTTTGGTAATCGTCTGCGACGAGAGGATGATCAGGTATTTCCGGGATTTGGAGAGGTAGATATGGGCATCAAAGGATTCGTCATCCTCCCGGAATACCTCCGCATCGCTGCTGACCGGGGTACCGATGGTATGGCGCATAATCCTGTAGCCCCTTAGCGTTTGGGGGTCTTTTTGGGTATAAAAAACGTGACGGCAATCCGTGGCCCACACAGCTTCGCCATTGGTATTGGGGATTTCGTCGGCCAGAAAGGTATCAGTGTCCAGATCTTTGAAGCGCAATGTATAAACCCGCCGGCTTAGGGTATCCTCCCCAAACGCGAGATAGCGGTTGTTGTGGCTTACCCTCCAGTGGCTGACGTCGAAGTACGAATGCCCTGCTGCCAGTGCGTTGAGGTCGAGAAATAGTACCTCGCGGGCGCCTTCTATTGCCGCTTTCCGATAATAAAAGGGATATTCTTTTCCGGCAGTGTACCGGGTAAAGTAGTAATAACCATTGTCCAGGAACGGTACGGACTGGTCATCCTGCTTGATCCTTGCGGTGATTTCCTCGAAAAGCTCCTCCCGTAGCGGGAGGTATGATGCCATTACTTTTTCCAGATAAGTGTTTTCAGAATGTAAATACGCCAATACCTCTGGGTCTTCCCGCTGGTTGAGCCAGTAAAACGGGTCAACCCTGGTTTGTCCGTGCGCATGTATCGGGTACGGCTGTTGTTTGGCAACAGGAGCCTGTGGTTTCATAGTGGGCTGTTTCATATCGGTTTGTTCGTTGTACCAAAAAGCCGTTTACCTTGTCTCAAAAGTCGTTTACCGCCTACGGCAACGAATGTCTTTTGAGACGGCTTTGTGGAATAATATTGAGGCTATCTTTTAAATGGGGCTATCTGATAAGTATGGGGCTTTTTAACCAACCCCTCGTACCGCTTCCGCGATCCTTTCGATCGCGGTGCGGAGTTCCGATTCAGCAGCGGCAAAAGAGAGCCGGATGCATTCCGGCGCACCAAAGGCAGTCCCTGAAACCGTAGCGACATGGGCCTTGTGCAACAGAAACTCGCTGAAGTCGTCGGCATTCCGGATGGTCATGCTGCCATCGCTCTTGCCGAAAAAGGCGCTGATGTCGGGAAAGCTGTAGAAGGCTCCTTCCGGTAGGTTGACTTTGAAGCCGGGGATCGTATTGAGCAGGTCGGTGACGACGTTCCTGCGGTGCAGGAAGGCATCCCGCATCTCAAAAGTTGCCTTCAGGTCAGCTTGTAGAGCAAGGGTAGCCGCCTTCTGGCCGAAGGAGTTAGCACCAGAAGTGAATTGTCCCTGGACTTTTGTGCAAGCTGCGGCCAGCCACTCTGGTGCGCCGATATAGCCGAGGCGCCAGCCCGTCATAGCAAATCCTTTAGAGAACCCATTGATTGTCGCGGTGCGGTCCCTGACGGATTCGAAAGTGCCGATGCTGTGGTGGCTGCCTGTAAAATTGATATATTCATAGATCTCATCGGAGAGGATCGTAACGTATGGGTACTTTTCAAAAACCCCTGCGATTTCTGCCAGTGCTTCTTTGCTGAATACGGAGCCGGTCGGATTACAAGGGGAGGAAAACAGAAAAGCTTTGGTCTTTGGGGTAATTGCGGCTTCTATTTGCGCGGCAGTCGGCTTATAGTCCTGGTCAATTCCTGCGGAAACGATGACCGGCGTCCCACCGGCCACTTTGACCATTTCGATATAGCTCACCCAATATGGCGCGAGAATGAGGACTTCATCGCCTTCGTCCAGCAGCGACAGGAATATGTTGATCAGCGATTGTTTTGCACCATTGGAAACGACGATTTGGTTGGGCTTAAAATCCAATCCGTTATCCCTTTTGAACTTGGCACAAATAGCTTCCCGAAGTTCCTGCGTGCCAGGCACGGGGGTGTATTTGGTGAAACCTTCGTCAAGGGCCTGTTTCGCAGCGGCTTTGATATGTTCGGGGGTGTCGAAATCCGGCTCACCAATACTCAGGTTGATGACTTTGAAGCCTTTGGCATTCAACTCACGCGCCATTGCCGCCATGCGCAGCGTTTCTGACTCGGCCATGTTTTGTACCCTTTTAGAAAGGGCATTTCCATTAAGTACGACAGACATAAAGCAGGTGTTTTTGCGATGTTCAGGTATAAAGGTTGAATGAGCCCGCCGAAGGCGGTATAAAAAACTCAGGGAGCAAGCTACATCAATTTTGGTCGTGCAACGACTTTTGAAAGCCCCTGCTTACCTTTGTCAGGGCTCAAATTTAATGTTGTTCCCATTTTAAAACAGTTTTTTTTCTAAAAAATCGCCTACTTTAGAGCGTTGTTTAATGATTTTGGCCATTTTTCAGGTTTTATACTCCTGAAAACCCAAAAAACAGGTAACGGGCAGCAATAGGCCCATGGATCATCTGGTCCTGTTGTCTGGATTTAAACTCACATACACTACACCTATGAAAGAAAAAATCACGGAACTTGAAGCCAGAAAATCCGTGGCGTTACAAGGAGGTGGCGAACCTCGTATCGCTGCTCAACATCAGAAAGATAAGCTGACGGCCCGGGAACGGCTCCATTTTCTGCTCGATCCCAACTCCTTTGAAGAGATCGGTATGTTTGTCGAGCACCGGTGTACGGATTTTGGTATGGCCGGGCAGCAATTTCCCGGCGATGGGGTAGTGACGGGGTATGGAACGATCAATGGCCGGCTGGTGTATGTTTTTGCACAGGATTTTACCGTATTCGGTGGATCTCTTTCGGAAACCCATGCCGAAAAGATATGCAAGATCATGGACCTTGCTATGAAAAACGGGGCTCCGGTAGTTGGGCTCAACGATTCCGGGGGTGCGCGTATCCAGGAAGGGGTCAACTCGCTCGGCGGGTATGCGGATATTTTTTATCGCAACGTCATGGCTTCAGGGGTGGTACCGCAAATATCGGCGATCATGGGCCCCTGTGCGGGTGGCGCAGTGTATTCCCCCGCGATTACGGATTTTGTTGTGATGGTCGAAGAGACCTCCTATATGTTCGTCACCGGACCGAACGTCGTCAAGACGGTTACCAACGAGACCGTCAGCTCAGAGGCGTTAGGGGGGGCACAGGCTCACGCTACCAAATCCGGGGTTACCCACCTCACTGCGGCCAACGATATGGATTGTCTGAAGAAAATCCGCCAGTTATTGGGCTATCTTCCGCAAAACTGTGAGGAAAAGCCGCCACAACGGCCCTATACCCTTGGCGAGGAGCTGCGCATCGGACTGCGGGAAATTGTACCGGCAAATCCCAACCATCCTTATGATATGCGGGAGGTTATCCAGGGTATTGCAGATGAAGATTCTTTCTTCGAGGTACACGAGAACTTTGCCGATAATATCGTTGTCGGTTTTGTGCGTCTGGCCGGCAGGAGTATCGGGGTAATTGGCAACCAGCCGTTTTCGCTGGCGGGTGTCCTGGACGTGAACAGCTCGCGAAAGGGGGCACGCTTTGTCCGCTTTTGCGACAGCTTCAATATCCCATTGCTCGTTCTGGTGGATGTACCTGGCTTTTTGCCGGGCACAGACCAGGAATGGAGCGGGATTATCGCCAACGGAGCAAAACTGCTCTACGCATTTAGCGAGGCAACGGTACCACGGATCACAGTGATTACGCGAAAAGCCTATGGCGGGGCTTATGTTGTGATGAACTCCAAACATATCGGGGCTGATATGAATTTCGCATGGCCAACAGCTGAAATTGCAGTGATGGGGGCAAAAGGGGCTTCGGAAATTATATTCCGGAAGGAAATTTCCGAAGCAGCAGACCCCGAAGCGATCCTGCTGAGCAAGGAAAAATCCTACCAGGAGGCCTTCGCACACCCTTACCGTGCCGCGCAGCGGGGCTTTATTGACGAAGTGATAGACCCTGCAGAAACACGTCGGAAACTCATCCGCGCTTTTGCCATGACAGAGAATAAAGTTGCCCGCCTTCCGCGCAAAAAACACGGGAATATACCATTATGAAAGCATTGATTATCGAAGCAATCGGCGCCCCGCTCAACTTTCGCGATTGGGACGACCCGGAGCCGGGTCCAGGGGAGGTCGTCGTCGGATTAAAAGCTGCCGCACTCAACCACCGGGACCTTTTTATCACCCAGGGCTTATACCCGGGCATCAAAACCCCGGGGATTCTTGGATCTGACGGGGCTGGCCTCCTGGATGGCCGGGAAGTCGTGCTGGCACCTGGCAAAAACTGGGGCACGGACGCACGCGTACAATCCACCGGATACGAAATCCTGGGCATGCCCGGGTTGGGTACTTTCGCCGGGAAAATTGCCGTTCCGCATGCCGCCGTTCATCCTAAACCCGGGCACCTGAGTATGACGGAGGCAGCGGCACTTCCCCTGGCGGGCCTAACCGCATACCGGGCTTTATTCACCCAGGGTGCCTTTCAAAAGGGGCATAAAGTACTGGTAACCGGTGGCGGGGGCGGCGTTGCCCTCTTTTGCCTTCAGTTTGCAGTGGCCGGGGGTGGGGAAGTCTGGGTTACCTCCGGAGATGATGAAAAAATCGACCGCTGTAAAGGACTTGGGGCACAGGGTGGGGTGAATTACCGGGAAACCGACTGGCACAAAGGCCTGCTCAAAGCAGCCGGCGAGTTCGACCTGATTATTGACGGTGCCGGCGGGGCAGGTTTCGGAAACCTCCTCCGCCTCGCAAAACCGGGAGGCCGTATTTCGGTCTATGGCGGTACGCAGGGGATGGTGCCTAATTTCAGCCCCCAGTTATTGTTTTGGAAGCAGCTCACGATCTGTGGCTCTACGATGGGCAATGATGCAGAGTTTGCAGATATGCTCAAACTGGTCGCTACCCATCGGATTGTGCCGGTAATTGATCAGGTATTCGCCTTGTCAGCAGGCAACGAAGCCTTGAAGCGCATGGACCAGGGTGCCCAGTTTGGTAAAATTGTCCTTTCCATACCATGAAGTTTATCGGGTTGATGTCCGATACCCATGGGTTTCTCGACGAGGGTATGCTCGGATATTTTGACGGTTGTGACGAAATCTGGCATGCCGGGGATATCGGGGAGAACGGGGTGGCCGATCGCCTCGCGCGTTTCAAACCACTGCGTGCGGTATATGGCAATATTGACGGGACAGCGACGCGGATGCGTTTTCCTGAGGACCTCCACTTTTCCTGTGAGGGACTTAAGGTTTTCATGACACATATCGGCGGTTATCCCGGGAGATACTACCCGCGGGTGCGGCAATTGCTGAAAGCCGATCCCCCGGATTTGTTTATCTGTGGCCATTCTCATATCCTCAAGATCGTCCCGGATCAACAGTTTGCCCTCCTGCACATCAACCCGGGGGCCTGTGGCCAGGAGGGCTTCCACCTCATGCGGACGATGGTGCGCTTCCGAGTGGATCATGGCCGTTTGGAAGGATTGGAGGTGATCGAACTGGGGCGCCGCGGAAAGTTGATTTAAAAAGTGAGCGTCCACCCGATGCCGTTTCCTGTCGGATAGATTGCAGAAAGGAACGGTTTGAGTTTTTCGTTGCCTGTGGCCAGGGCTGCATACTGGGCGATGTCGAAGACCAAAAGGAATCCCCCCTGAAGCAAAATGCTCTGGCCAAAGCCCTTCAGCCGCTCCGGTATTTTTTCCGTGCGCTTCGAGCGTTCGATCAGGTAGGCACCTCCCATCAGATAGGCAACATCCAGCCCGGCATTGAACAATAAGATTTTTTGAATTTTGTGGTGTTCCTGGATGCTTTGGAAGAGGTCCATCGCCGCCGGGTCACTTTTTGATGCCCCCCAGTACCCCAGGGCAGCGATGCCGAGGTTGACGCTATTCCATGCGAGGTTCATCTGGTGAAAATACTTTGCGCTACCGGTCTGCCTGGAGGTAAGCGCTGCCCCCACCGCCATATTCCCTACTGCCCAGCCTCCCAGAATCAACATACCGGTTTTCTGGCGATCCAGTCGCCACGTATTGAAACTGGAAAGGTCGCCGGCCGGCACCTGCGCAAGTGCCCAAAAGCCTGCACATACGAGAAACCAGGTAAGCAGGGCTTTTCTGATGGGCAGCTTATCGGCACCGGGCTGATAAGTAACCGCCTGGGTGAAGGTTTTTTTCATTGCGCAATAATTTTTTCAAAAAAAACATACCGTTTAAGAATTTGGCACGGTATTTGGACAAGTTATTTTCGAAAGTATAGTTGTTATTTCATAGAGATATTGGTTATTTTTACTGGCTTATTATTACGAGCGCCGCCTTAAAGAAGGTGGCGCTTTTGCCAGTTTTCCCTTCATTTTGGGGCATATCGCCCATTTTTTCCACAACAGCAAAATTACTCTTTTCCCGGTACGGTCGCCGGATGATTTTCTGATGCAGTAGTCGCCTGTCCCGCCATGCCGAGCGCATAGCGTATTTTATGAAAGATATCGGTATTTTCGTAGATGCCGGTAAAGAGTTCTGCGCCTGGGCCGAAGGCAAAAACAGGGACCATAGATGCGGTATGGTTGTTGGAGGTGAATCCAAACGACAAACGGTTCATTTTAGAATCCCCGTGGATGCACATACCGCCGGTTTCATGATCGGCCGTAACGATGACCAGCGTATTTTTGCTGGCAGCGGCATATTTGAGCGCTTCACCGACCGCCCGGTCGAAATCGAGGGTTTCCAGGACGGCATTTTTGCCATCCCGTTGATGGCAGGCCCAGTCTATCTGGGAGCCTTCGACCATGAGGAAGAAGCCTTTATCACTGCGTTTTTCCAGAAATACCGGCCCGATACGGGTGGCGAGTTCGAGATAGTCCCGGCCATTGGCTACGCCTGGCGGGTGTTTTTCTGCGGTGAAATACAACAGCGGCCTGGAAGGGTCGAGCTTTATTTTTCCCAGAGGTGTTGCATTGTAATCGGTGACGAGGTACCCTTTGGCTTTTAAAGTATCGAGCAGGTTCTGTTGATCGGATTCCCGCTTGTCGAAGTAGGTTTTTCCACCACCGATGGCCAGGTCAATGGGTGCATCGAGGAAATCGGCTGCAATTTCCTCATAATACTCTCTGGAGGCGGCATGGGCAAAGAAGGCGGCCGGTGTTGCATGAACGATGGTCGAGGTGGCGACCAGGCCGGTAGCCAGCCCTTTTTCCGCACTTTCTTCGAGGATGGAACGTAGAGGAAGGGTGTCGTGGGATACCCCAATGGCATTGTTATAAGTTTTACGGCCACTTGCGAAAGCAGTGGCACCAGCCGCCGAATCAGTCACGAGGTTATCGTAGGAGTAGGTCTTTTGGAAGCCGACGACCGGAAATTGTGTAATATGGAGGCGGTTGTTATTGGAATATAAAGCCGCACTGACCTGTGGCAGACCCATACCGTCCCCGATCATCAGGATGATGTTTTTTGGGCGCATATCGGGCGGGGGCATGGATGCCGCTCCCTGGGCGGCCAGGAAATTCAGCATCGCACAACAGCTCAGGATAAGCCCTGTTATCGAAAAGTTGCGCGCAGTTTTGGAATGTCTCTTCATTGCTTTCTCCCTACTTTAAAACGCCCGGGTATCAGACTTGCCAGGGTTGTGTGAAAGGTCATTTTGCTTGCCCCCCCAAAATATATCGGCCGGAGCAGCGGTATCCGCCTTATTATTGCAAAATAAAAAACTTTTTGGAAAATGCATATATTTTCCGGGGTGGAAACCGGAGGCATGGGGTTGTGTGAAAAACATTTTGCCGCCTTCGGCGGCGCCAGCCGCCAAATGAAAGCCCCGGAGCCTTTTTCCGCCCCCGCAGGGTTCAGTAACCATATTTTCCCTTCCACCAATGGCCGAGCTGTGCCCGGGCTTTATTTTCAGCCGGGTTATCCTGCGGATCGTAGAACCTTTCGCCCGAAAGGTGTTCAGGGAGGTATTCCTGATGGGCGAAATTGCCGGGAAAATCGTGGGAATAGCGGTAGTTACCGCCATAATTCAGCGCTTTCATGAGTTGGGTAGGGGCATTGCGCAGATGTAGAGGTACCGGCTGATTTCCGGTGTTGCGCACCTTTGCCAGGGCGGCGTCAATAGCGAGGTATGCTGCGTTGCTTTTGGGGGAAGTGGCGAGATAAATTACCGCTTCTGACAGGATGATGCGGGCCTCGGGCATACCGACTGCCTGAACGGCCTGAAAGGCAGTAGTGGCCATGAGCAGCGCATTGGGGTTGGCGAGGCCGATGTCTTCAGCGGCGGAAATGATCATTCTTCTTGCGATGAACCTGAGGTCTTCGCCGCCTTCGAGCATACGGGCCAACCAATATAGCGCGGCGTTTGGATCGCTGCCGCGTATGGACTTGATGAACGCAGAGGTGATATCGTAGTGTTGTTCGCCGGTTTTGTCGTAAAAGGCGGTAAAGGCCTGGGCTTTATCCTGTACGAGTTGGTCATCTATGAGGAGTTCCTGTCCTTCCCCGGCATCGGCAGCCACGAGCTCGAGGAGGTTATAGAGCTTGCGTGCATCGCCGGAGGAGAAGAAGAGCAGCGCATCGAAGCTATTGACTTTTATCTGTTTGGTGGACAGGTATTCATCTGTTTTCAGGGCATATTCGGCCAGGGCCTTCAGGTGACCGGGCTCGAGGGGTTTGAGGACATAGACCTGGCAGCGGGAGAGCAGGGCAGGGATGACTTCGAAAGATGGGTTTTCGGTCGTGGCGCCGATAAGCGTAACGGTACCTTTCTCCACTGCACCGAGCAGGGAATCCTGTTGCGACTTGCTGAACCGATGCACTTCGTCAATAAACAATATGGGGTTGGGCCGGCTGAAGAACTTTTGCTGCTCGGCTTTCTGAATGGTCTCACGTACATCTTTGACCCCTGCGCTGATGGCGCTGAGGGTGAAAAAGGGGCGTTTCAGGGTACTGGCGATCAGATGGGCTAAGGTCGTTTTGCCCACTCCCGGTGGGCCCCAGAGGATGATGGAAGGGAGATACCCGGATTTGAGGGCCTGGGAAAGGACGGACCCTTCACCCAGTAGATGCTCCTGTCCGATGAATTGGTCGAGGCGGCTCGGCCGCATGCGTTCTGCCAGTGGTGTGGCCATCGTTTAGCGCAGGAGCTTTTGTTTTTCCCGCTGAAACTCTTCATCAGAAATAAGGCCTTTTTCTTTTAACTGTCCGAGCTGCAGGATTTGATCCAGTGGGTTGAGCGGCGGTAGGGGCGTAAGGTCGGCAGCAGCAGGCGCCTCGGGCTGATGCTGTTGCGCCCGTGGACGCTTGAAACCATTTGCGGCAAATGGCCCGAATTCCGGCTGTTCACGCAGGAATTGAAGGGAGGCGTGCCTGTATATCTTATTATGGTCATCAAACCCGTTTGCCACGGCCTTTTCCAGGTGTTCCATAGCAGCATCGGCTTCCTGGATCATAGAATAACAACAGGCCAGGTTAAAGTGCAGCCAGGGATATTCAATACCTTTTTCCAGGGCTTTGACAAAAGCATCTACCGCACCGTCGAAATCGCCGGCACGAAAACGCTCGATACCCAGGCTTTTTAAGAAAGCCAAAGAAGGGTTTCTCCCGGAGTTTTTTGGCCATTCTTCCTGGTTTTCCGCTTCTTCTGCCGCGGCAAACCTTTCCCTGCGTATCCTTTCCCTGATCCGGCGGGCGTTGTATTTGTCGTCAAAGTCCTCTATCGGCATCGCAAAAAACAATACCGCGTCAACGAAACCCAGTATCGCAGGGGCAATGATTGCCGGCCAGTTTTCATCAACGGTAATCCCCAGGGCGATAAAAAATAAGAGGAAGTGCGCTACGCCCTGGAACCACCTTCCCAGGTAGAACCGATGTACGCCAAAGATTCCAAAGAAAAGGGCCAGGAAGCCTGCCACGGATTTACGCTTCATTACCAATTAACTTTTCGAATACAAATTTGCAGTTTTACGCAGTGCTATACAACTTTATTAGACGAGGGGGCCATTTCAGGTTGGAAATCGCACTTTTCGCCACCAGGCCGACCTAATCCCACCAATTCTATTAACTACATTTCCCCCTTTGTAGTTTAAGCGCCCCTTATCCCCGCGGTAATCTTTGCCCTTGCCGCCGGGCCCAGACAGAACAGGAGGTCCAGGATGCTGAGACCGGGCAGAAAGCCGTTGCGGTCTTCAAAAACCTGGGGATAAGGCACTGCATGAAAATCCGGAAGGGCTCGCCCGGCTGCGTTGTCCGGGCGGAATGCCCCCCGAAGATCCAGCATACCTGCCGGCGTTGCCGTGTAGCCAGCGTTTAACTCCGGAAGCTGCGGACTTTTCAGGAAGCCGAGGATCAGGTGCAGCAGTTCCTGGTTGAGATCGAAAAGAAAGCTGGGCCGACGCTCGAATACCGGGTGCAGCAGGGCGGCATACTCCTCATAAAAAGGGGCTTTGCCATAGGCACTTCGAAGGGTCTGCCAATGATTTTTGACCCAGGACTCCCGGTAGTCAATGCGCACTTCGCGTACCGGAAGCTGCTGGTGTTTGCCCTTCAGAAGCGGTATAGTAAGGCGCAGTGGCCCGCTGGCAGATGCGATGAAGCAGCGGTTGCGCATCCCTCCTTTCTGATAATGCTCCCACTGCTCGATAAAGACCTGCCCGAAAAGAAAAAACGTCCCCACATAAGCAATTGGAGGAAGATAAGCGGTAGGCAAAAGGGCCGAGGTATATTGCCCCATAAATGTTTCTTTTTTATTATGGCAAAGCTGTAAAAAAATTTACTTTTAACCGAATGTATCGGTCTGATAGAAGGAATATGTCGCAGCCTTCGGCGGCAAAATATTTTTTCGGGATTGTGTAAAACGTCCCTTTTGCCGCCGTACACAGCTTGCGCTGCCAAATAACAGACGCTACCCCATAAGTCTTTTGGCGGTATTGGCCGCCAAAGAATATTTTTCAGAGTGCCGTTTTCATTGATTTTGCAAATTAAAATCAATGAAAACGGCACTCTGAAAGAAAAAGTATTCAGCCTCGGGGTTTTTCACAGGACCCCGATATAAGGACATCGTCAAAATACTAATATTAAAAATTTATGCAGTACGTAGGTATCTTGAGCAGGGTCGCATTGACCATATTTTTTTTGGGCCTAACGGAGGCCTACAGCCAGTCTGCCGATCCGGATATTACATCAAAGCTGGATAATCTTTTCCAGGAGTTTGATCGGACTGACAGTCCCGGGTTTGGGGTTGGGATTATACAAAACGGGAAAACCCTTTACCGCAGGGGCATTGGATTAGCTAATTTAGAAACGCGTACGGTTTTTACGCCAGAGACCGTCTCGGATATTGGCTCGGTGGCCAAGCAGTTGACCTGTATGGGTATTGTATTGCTCGAACAGCAGGGTAAATTGGACTTAGACGATGATATTCGCCTGTATTTCCCAGATATCCCGGATTTTGGCAGTAAGGTCACGATAAGGCAGCTCATGCACCATATCAGTGGCCTTCGCGAGATATACGATGTACTGGCATTATGTGGCTGGCAACAAGGTGATGGGATCCATCAGCGGGATGCCGTTGATCTGGTATTGCATAGCAGCGCACTTAATTTCCCGCCGGGTTCCCGTTATGCATATTGCAACACGGGCTATATGCTGCTTGGCAACCTTATCGCCAAAGTAGGCGGGAAAGATTTCGAACAGTGGATGCGGGAGAACATCTTCCTGCCGCTTGGCATGGAGGATACTTATATCATGGATAAACAAGGGGAGCTGTTTTCCAATTGCGCCGAATCCTATGCCCGCAGGGAAGGGCATTGGGTGAAGTTATACGATAACAGCACCGCTTTTGGCCAGGGAGGAGTCTATTCGACCATTCCGGATATGCTCAAATGGCTGGATAATTTCCGCACCGGGAAAGTTGGTGGCCCGGCAGGCCTTCAGCAACTGTCAACGCGGGGGATCCTTTCCAGCGGCGATACGCTGGATTATGCGCTTGGAATCGAACATGCCGAATACCGCGGCAATCAACTCCTTGAGCATACGGGTTCAAGTGCGGGCTATCGGGCAATCCTTTGCTATCTGCCTGATTATGACCTGGGCATAATGCTGAAAAGCAATTATTCAGATTTTGACGGCGAGGCGCTTTCCAGGAAAATACTGGATCTTTTACTCCGGTTGCCTCCAGTTCCTGCCGGCGCAGTGGCTGCTGCAAAGTCCAGGCAGGAGCCGCTACCGGTACAAACCCCTGAAAGCTATACCGGTAGGTTTTTCTCTGCTGAACTGGAACAGTTTTTCGAAATTTATCTTCAGGAAAATAAGCTCTTTTTTCGAAGCCGCAATCTTGCTCCGGTCGAACTGGAAGCGGTTGGCCCCGACCGCTTTCGGGGCAGGGGGTTTATTGACGAAATCGTTATCGAAAGGGATAAAAAGCAGAAAATGACCGGTATCCGGGTTAGCTTAGAAGGTGCACGGGGGATATGGATGGAAAAATGGGACAAAGGACAGTCCCGCTGAGCTCCAAGGGCAGGGAGTGCCTTCAGTGGCAAAATTAAATTTTCTTGAGGCTGTCTCACAAGTCTTTTGGCGGCATTTGCCACCAGGGAATGTTTTTTTGAAACGCCGGATTTGTTGATTTTTCAAAGCCAAATCAACAAATCCGGCGTTTCAAAAAATTTTATTCTGCCGCTGAAGACGGCGGAATACTTTTCACACAACCTTCATTCAAAATTTTCTTTTGGCGGCAAAGAAAACATTCCCTAAGGTCATATTTACTTGTGCGGCTGGAAGACCCCTTAACGTGCAATCAGATAGACCAGTAGGATTAAGAGGAGGACAACGGCAACGATGTAGGACAAAACCCTTTTACCAGATGCTTCCTGTTCCTGTGAATGGGCTGTTTTTTTGCGGATGCGGTGAAGTTGGTTGCTCATCGGAGATAGGTGTGTAGGTAGTTGACCAAAATAGGATTCATGCTGTCCGGCTTCCCGGGGGGGAGCTGAAGGGGGACAGCGAAAAGTTACAACAACTCCGATAAAAAGTAAAGATTAACGGAAAAAAAATTCCTTTCAGGGGGTGTTTATCGGATAAAGCGTTCATAGAAATCCACTACCCGCTCGTCGGTAAGGATATCCAGTTGTCGTATTGGCTGGCGTAATACGATGCCTTCCAGCGTCCTGCAGCGGCTGAGGGCGACGTATGTTTGTCCGTGTTCAAAAGCCCCTTTCCCCAAATCAATGATAACGCGGTCAAAGGTTTTGCCCTGTGCTTTGTGTATGGTGACTGCCCAGGCGAGTTTCAGCGGGAATTGCTCGAACACACCGATGGTTTCGGCCTGGATTTTATCGGGGTCGTTATCGGCGACAGAATAGCGCAGCATTTCCCAGGAGCTGCGTTCTACCTTCACCTGGATGGTTTGCCCGCCTTCCTCGATAGCGACGGTGAGGCCCTCATCAGATATTTTGGTAATCCTGCCGATCGTGCCATTGGCATACTGACGTTCAGGGTCATTTTTGAGCAGCATGACCTGGGCATCGGGTTTTAACCTAAGGATGGAATCGGTAGGATATAAGGAGGGGTTGAAGCTACCGGAAACTTTCGCCTGGAAGCACATTTCCTGCCCTTTGAGTTTGGCGAGCTCCCGCTGATTGATCGCATCGGCGGTCGCATTACGGGCCGTGATAGTAACGTAAAACCCCTCTGGCTGGAAATTGGGCTGGTGCCGGCTGTTGAGGGCATCGAGGTCGTCCTGATCTGCGCGGTTGAGGCGCAGGGTATCGAGCAGGCGCAGGAAGTGCTTGTTATCCTGGCGATAGACCTTGGTCAGCTCGATCATTTCCATATTGAACCCCTGCCGGAATACCTGTGCGGAGAAGAAATAAGGAGAAGGATAAATCGAATGATAGATAAAGGATTCTTCGTCGGAGGCGATGACAGGGGGGAGTTGAAAGAGATCGCCGAATAAAGCAACCTGGACCCCGCCAAAAGGTTGCTGGCTGTTCCTGTTGATGCGCAGGAAATAATCGATATGATCGAGCAGATCGGCACGCACCATGGAAATCTCATCAATGACCAGCAGTTCCAGTTTTTTGAATATTTTCCTGTCCTTTCGCTTTTTGATTTCGGAACGGGGGAAAAACCTTGGAGGGAAGCCGAAGAATGAGTGGATCGTCTGGCCTCTTACATGAAGGGCGGCCACACCGGTGTAGGCGAGCACGACGGTATTCTTCCGCGTAGCGTCGCGCAGTAATTGCAGAAGGGTAGATTTGCCGGTGCCTGCCCTACCTGTCACAAAAACGTTTTTCCCCGCTTTTTCAATGCTGTCGAGCACGGAGTTGAATTCTGGGGATAGTTCCAGCGGCGTTTTTTTGTTCAACAATTTGATGTGTTGTTGCGTTAATGAAGTCTATCCTTTGAAACGGGAAAGATAACAATTTTTTGCTGCAGCTTATTCTGGTCCAGTCCTATTAACGAACGATTCTAAATATATTCGGTTCCATGGAAAAAAATGCAACCCGTGAGGAAAACCCTTTTCGGTTCAAACAATTCGAGATCCATCAGGACCGGTGTGCGATGAAGGTAGGTACCGATGGTGTGCTATTGGGTGCCTGGGCAGATATAACCGGGGCATCCCGGATACTGGATATTGGTGCGGGTACCGGGGTCATCTCTATCATGGCAGCCCAGCGTGCGCCCTTTGCGACTGTGGATGCGGTTGAAATTGACGGGGCTGCTTTTGCACAGTGCGGGGAAAATATGGGTAAATGCCCCTGGCATACACGCTTGCAGGTATTTCATGTACCCATACAGGAATACGCAAAAGATCCTGTGACAAAATATGATCTCGTCCTGAGTAATCCGCCATTTTTCACGGGGGGTACTTTCTCATCAAAGAGTGGGCGCAGCGACGTGCGGCACACAGTAAAACTTCCACACGGCGAACTCCTTCAGGCGGCACGCCGGCTTCTTGCTCCCAATGGCCGTCTGGCCCTGGTATTGCCCTATATCGAAGGCCTGCGTTTTCTGGAACTTGCCCAGGGCTATCATTTCTACTGCACACGCACAACCGAAGTCCGCCCCAAAGCCGGTAAGCCAATCGAGCGCCTGCTCATGGAGTTTGGCCATGAAACTTCCACCCCTCCAGAAAGCAGCGAATTGATTATCCAGCACGATGGGGTCAATGCATGGACAGATGCTTATCAGGCATTGACGCGGGACTTTTATCTCGATATGTGAAAGTATGCTGCCCTGCAGCTATCCGCTGCCGCCGGCGGTGGCAAAAGCCCTTTGACACAACTCCAGGCAATTGCATTTCCCGCCGGGGCAAAGATTTTTACCACAATACCGATTTAATCATCCTAATACGATAACACAGCGCCAGTGTCGCTGCAGATTAGTTCTCACTGGGTTTAAGACGTTCACCGAGGATTTCGAGGGCGAGCTTCATGATGGTCATATCCTCAATGTGCACGATACCGCCTTCAGGACCAGGCTCGATGTGGTTGCCAGTGACGTCCCCGCGGTCGAAATCATGGGCGCCGAAATAGTTTCTGACGGTCTGCTCCGAGATGTTCAGCGTTTCGGCAATTTTGCGGATGCTTCCCGTGGGCAACCGGTGTTTGATTGCCCTCAACTCTTCAAAGGTAATGTTCATGACACGCTTTTTTGTGAAAGAATTTTGTTTCCACTTGATGTGTAAAAGTTAAGAAACCTTGCCGTGAAAAACAAATTTCGCACGGATTTTTTTGTCCGATTTCGGTAAATGTTTTGGTATAAGCGCAAGGGGAAACGCATGCTTTTAACGTAGGCAGGAAATTTTTTTCATGCATTTATGCGAAAAGTCCCGGGGCTGATAATATTTATTTTTTGGTGTTGTATAAAAGCCCCTGGCCTGTCATTTGGCGGTGCCAGGCGCCAAATGACAAACCAGGGGCTTTCACATAAGACAGTCTTTTGCGCTACGCGGGCAATTTTAGAATTGTGCCCTTAGCCCGGCGACAATATTGAGCCCGACCATCGGGTAATACTGCCAGCGCTGGTAGCGGTTATTGAGTAAGTTGTTTGCTTGTACGAAAGCGCCAAGGTTGGAGGAGAGGCGATAGTCTGCTGCTGCGCTGAGATCGAGCAGGGTATTGAGGTTATCGGCTGTACCATCGGCGGCACGCACAGGCAGTGCATTTTGGAAGAACAATTCCCCGCGTAGGGTAAGCCCATCTAGGAGTCCGCGGTAAGCAACCCCGGCATTCAGGCTTAGGGACGGCAGATGCCAGGGCTTTTCCTGGTTCTGCAGGTTGAAGATATGCTGGCTGAAACGGGCATTGATCTCAAGGCCCTGGATAATCTGTGTCCGGAGTTCTACGGAAAGGGTAACGATTCCTGCGGAGTCATAGAGGACGTTGAATCGCGGGATAGAATCCTGGCTGGTGAGGAACAGCGCGAGGTTGTCCACTTCCTTATAGCCAATCTGGGCGCGGTAGTTAATACCCAGGTAATCGCCTTTTACGCCACCGTAATAGTGCGTAAAGAAGCTGTTGCGCAGGGGCTGCCGGGAGTTAAGGAAGGGGTTATACGCGGTAAGACTGCGGAAGCTGTTTTTTTGCAGGCCGCCTTCCACACCAGCGAAAGCGGTGATGAGGTTATCCACTACGTTGAACGAGCCTTCGAGTACCGGGTAGAAGTGAAACGCTTCATTATGGGCGGCGATATTTGCGCCGAGCAATGCCCTGAAATTTTTCCCGTGAAATGCGTACGAAGGGGTAAGGATGAAGTTGTTGAGCGACTGGTTGCCTGTATCGCGATAGGCGGTGAGGTCGGCCTGTAGTCTGATGCCCAGGGGGTTTGTCCCGTCCATCCATTTTTTTCCCTCTACGACGAAATTCAACCCGGATTCCCTTGCGGCGTAGAGGTCTTCCATCGTATAGAAATCGAGGCTGGTGGAATAATCTATATTGCCTACAGTCCTTTGGTTGTTGAACACCCTTGCCTGGCCCGAAACCACAGAGAAGCGCTGTTTGACGTCGGATTCCGAGAAGGAAGGAGGGCTTAGGGTATCAGACTGGTTGTTATATCCATAAAAATGTACTGCATCGCGGCTGTAATGGAGTTTTCCGCCAATGCTGAAGCCCTTGTCGGTATGGAAGGTAGCATAGACCCCCGCATCGTTGTCTGCTGATTTTTGGTTTTCTACATTGCCGGAATTATTGATAGAATAATGCCGGAAGTCGAACCCTGCATCCAGGTTATCGTTATTGACGGCATCGAACCCACCTTCCAGGAGCAGTGCCTTGGGCAAACCGGCGCCGATGCGCAGGAAGCCACTATAGGTAGTATCTTTTGGTTCGTTTTTAAGTACTTGTGGCGTGACTTTAGGAGCCAGATACTGGACGTTGAGCGATTTATTTGAGATGGCATAATTCACTTTTCGCCTGGCCGTATCGGGTTGAAGTATCGGTGGGTTTAGGCGGTAGCGCTCTGCTTCGGCAAGCCGGGCATTGAATTGTTTGGAAACATCCACCCCATCGCCCGGGTTGAGGCCGGTTTGTGCGGAGAGGCTGTGGGCGGTGCAGCAAATTACCAGCAGCAGTACAATCAGGTTTTTCAAATATTCCATCAGGTGGTTCCCTTGAGTGAAAAAAATGTTTTAGGATGTTGCCGTCCGATGCGGCCTATCGTTAGTATCCCCCGCTTTTGTTGAGGATACTGTTTTGCTCGTTCAGGCGTTTGATCTGGCCGAGACGGACTGTAGCCTGGTTGATGATTTCCTGGTCATCGCGGTAGCTTTCGAGTAAAGCTTCCAGGACGGCCTGGGCATTGAGCAGATCATCCCTTGTTCCTTTTTCTGCATATACTTCTGCAAGCAGGAGGGAAGTTTTTGCTCTCCAATAGTAGAAGCCGGAGTTGTTTTCGATAGCTTGCAGGCAGGATTCCATTGCTTTGTTGAAATCGCGCTGGCGGTAGTGGATAAAGGCGCGCAGATAGAGTGCTTCGTCGCTTTGTTCATTTTCGCTCCGGCTGATAACTTTTTCGAGTGCGGGCAGGGCATTTGCATAGTCTTGTTTGTCGAATGCCAGCTTACCGAGGTAGAAATTTGCAGTGGTGATTTCCGGGTCGGCGGCTTTAGTGTTTTTGGTTACTTTATCGGCATAGCTGTACACTGCGCTTTGGTTTTTACTCCGGTAAGCGCTGCGCAGGGCTCCGAGCTGTGCATTGAACAACATCGCATCATTTCCGGCGACCTTTTCCAGTTCTGTGTATAGCCTGAAGGCTTTCCCAAAGTCCAGTTCGTGGTTATAGGCGATGACGGAGGCTTTATCCAGTGCTTTTACATAATTGCGGCCGCTACCCGGGGCGATAACTGTTTCATAGTCGGGCAGTGCCTTTGAATATTCTTTTAGTGCGGCATAGCATTCGGCCCGGTTGAAGTAAGCAGTGATGATATTGACTCCTTTTGGGAAATTCCGGATATAGCTGGTGAACGATTCGATTGCGCGTCTGAAATCGTCTTTTTCAAACAGGCTTTGGGCTGCTTTAAAGGCAAGGGCGTCGCGGTCGGCGTTTTCGACTTTATAACCGGGTACGGTTTCTATGAAAGCGAGATATTCCTCTGGCTTCCCAAGCGTTTCGACGTAGATATATTCCAGGGTTTGGCGTGCCTGGTTGGCTTCTTCTGTCTCGGGGTTATTGGTAAAGACCTGTTTGTAATAGCTGATCGCGGCATCATAATTAGCCATATTGTAGCTGATGAGGCCGAGCTGCAGGAACGCCTGGTTGATTAGCGGTGATTTATTTCGGTATCTGGTCACCAGGGTGCGGAGTGCTTCGAGCGCCTGGCTGGGCCGGTTTGCATTTTGGTTGGCGGCCGCAAGGCGGAAGAGGGCATCATCGGCGTAGTCGGAATTGGAGAAATCGCGCACGAGCTGTTCGAGGGCCAGGATTTCATCGGTACGCCTGCCTTGCAACCCGTCAATGATGGCATTTTGAAAAATGGCATAATCGTAGCCGCTATAGCGCTTTTCGATAGCCGTTTTGTAGTAATTGGAGGCATTGCCGTACTGGTTGATGCGGAAGTAGCTGTCGCCGAGGCGCATGGTGGCGTCGCCGAGGATTTTTACCGAGATATCCGTATTTTTGATGAAGCGGGCGTTGCGGTTGATACCGTCCACTGTTCCCTGGAAGGCAGTCCGGGATTGATCGTAGTTTCCGGTTTTTAGGTAGTTGTAACCCTGGATATATTGCGCGGTGAAAACACTGGATTCATCGGGCAGGTTGGAGAGGGTTCTGACGAGGGTGAGGAACTGGTCGAAGTAGCTGATGCTTTCCTTAAACTGGCCCTTTCGGTTGGAGATGTCCCCCATCCAGTAAATTGCAGTTGCCTGTATTTTGGGGTCAACCGGATTTTCGACAGCTTTCTGCAGATAGGTTTTTGCACCATCTGGATTATTTTCCTGAAGGAGCTGAATACCGCGGTTGAGGGCCATTTTTTGGTAAACGGCGAGGAACTGTGGTGTTCGGTTGGTTTTAGCCAGTTCTTCGGCGATTTCGAATGCCTGGCGGTAATCCTTATAGCTCAGGAGCACATCGCCGATTAAAGCCTGGGCCTCGTTGTAGTATTTGGAAGCGGGTTTGATATTTTTGAGTTCGTTTGCGGCTTCTCTGGGCTGATTGAGTTCGTAGGCGAGTTTGGCATAATTGATCATGGCTTCTTCCTGCAGGACGGGGTCGAAACTCAGGCGTTTTGCAGTAGCCAGGGCATTGAGTGCACCGTTTTTATCCCCGGTTTGAAGGTAGCAATTGGCGAGGTAAAACATGGCATTCTGGCCAATTAGGGAGTTTGCGCCGGAAAGCGGGCGGAGGTTTCCGATGGCGGCAGGGTATTTTTTTTCCTGGTATTGGGCGAAGCCGAGCTGATAGAGCTCTTCTTCGCGCAGTCGGCTGGAATTGGCAGCATAATATTCGAGGAAGGGGAGGGCTTCTTTATAGTTGTTCTGTTCGAACAGCGACTGCCCTACGAGTTGGTTGATTTCTTTGCGGTTGGCCACGCGGGGGTCGTTAGCTTTAGTGCGCAACTTTGTCACGACTTCCTGGAAACGGCGCTGTGCAAAGAGGATTTGCCCCTGAATATAGGGCATTTCCTGTTTATACGTGGGGTCGTTTTCGATGGCGGCCATACATTTGTATGCCTGATCGTAGTTGCCTTCCTGGAAAAAGCAAAACCCCAGGTAATAATTTGCCGGGGCAAAATAAGGAGACGATGTTTCGTTTTGCAGGTATTGAAAGTTGGGCTTCGCCTGTGGATAGCGCTTTTGCAAAAAATGTGCATAGCCCTGTCTGAAACGGATTTGCTCCATTTGCTTTTTAGGCAGCCCTACCGCAGGGATTTGGTCGTAATATCGCAGGGCTTCTTCATAGCGGCGGCTGTTAAAGTAAAAGTCGCCGAGGTCTGCCAGTGCGAGCTTATATTCCGGGTCAGGGCGGATGTTGCGGATGAATTCGAGGGCTTTCATTTCCCCATCCCGGGCTTCCATCACGACGGAGCATTTCGCGATGAAAAGCTGCGCCCGTGTGCGCAGCATTTTGGCTTCGGCTTCGTTGACCGGCAGGAGCAGATCGAGCGTTTGCTGGAATTCCCTTCGCGCTTTTGCGGGCAGCCCGTTATCATAATATTCCACTCCGCGTTTATAAGCCGCCTGGGCATCGGAGTAAACTGAGGTCTGCTGGGCGCTTAAAGCAGCCCAGCTCAGTAAGAAGAATAACGACCAAGCAATTTTTCCTGAATACATAAGATGTGGTATGGTGTTTTTTATCATAACTTTCTTTACCCGACCCGGGATTGTCCCGCGGCCAGATTTTATAATATTTTTAACGTCACGGGGCTAAATGCCGATTTTGCCCGCCATCGAGTAAAATCCCGTCTTTCATTTCGAGGCATCGGTCGCTCATGCGCGCGAGTTCTGTATTATGGGTGACGATTACAAAGGTCTGCCGGAAATCTTTGCGCAGGTTAAAGAGCAGTTGGTGTAGTTCCTGGGAGGATTGTGAGTCGAGGTTGCCGGAAGGCTCATCGGCAAAAACGACCGATGGCTGGTTCATGAGGGCCCGGGCGACTGCTACCCGCTGCTGCTCACCGCCGGAGAGCTGCGCAGGTTTATGCCACGCACGGTCGGTAAGCCCGAGATAGTCCAGCAGGCCGGCAGCCCTTTCCTGTGCAACGGACTCCGCAGTGCCTGCAATAAATGCGGGGATACAGACATTTTCAATCGCGGTGAATTCCGGCAAAAGGTGATGGAACTGGAAAACAAAACCGATATGGCGATTGCGAAAGGCAGCCAGGCGTTTTTTGCTCATCCCGGGGATTTCCTCTCCGTTGATGGATAGCTGCCCGGCATCCGGAAGGTCAAGGGTGCCCAGGATATGCAGCAGGGTGCTTTTTCCGGCTCCGGATTTTCCTACAATCGTCACGATTTCTGCCTGCCCTACTTCAATATCCACGCCTCTGAGTACTTCGAGATTGCCATAGGATTTCCTGATCCCTTTTGCTTTTATCACGTTTGCTGTTTTTTGCGAAATTAGTACAGAAATCAGAAATTTTTGCTCATGTATAGATTAGAACGTTTGTTATGCTAAATTATTTGTCCGATATTGGGCTTGTTGCAATGGGTTCAACGCACTCCAAAAATACTTTTCCGTTAATTCACCCAACCTCAAAACGTTCTTTCTACAACCCCGGAGTAAAATTTTTGGTAGCGGCAGCCGCCAAATCACTCAACAGACAGCCTCGCATGCCAGAAAATACAGCATTATGCCTATAACCTTGCGCCTGATCCTCGGCGACCAGCTCGACTTATTCCATCCGTGGTTTCGGGAACCCGGGCCGGGTATGGTGTATGCCATGATGGAATGTCGTTCGGAGACGGATTATGTGCGCCACCATATCCAGAAGGTAGCGGGCTTTTTCGCCGCTATGCGACATTTTGCAGATCAACTGCGGGCGCGGGGGTTCAGGGTGGAATACCTGAAGCTGGACGATCCCGCCAACCTGCAGTCGGTGGGGGAGAACCTGCGCGCAATGGCCCTGCGCCTGGGTGCCGGGCAGATAGAATACCAGTTGCCCGACGAATTCCGTCTCGATGTGGAGCTTTCCAGGCTGCAGACCGAACTGCCGATACCTGTTGTAGGGGTGGACAGTGCCCATTTCCTTACCGGGCGTTCCGACCTGGCAGTTTTTTTTCGGGGGAAAAAAACCTTTGTGATGGAGTCTTTTTACCGTTCGATGCGGGTAAAGACGGGTTTGCTGATGGAGGCCGATGGCAGGACGCCTGTGGGGGGGCGTTGGAATTTCGATGCCGAAAACCGCAAACGGCTTCCGGCAGGCGTCGTTCTGCCTCCCGCGTTGAATTTCGCGCACAACGTCCGCGATATTGTCGAAATGCTCTCCCGGTCAGGGGTCGCGACGATCGGCAGCGTGGATCCCGATAATTTTTCATGGCCGGTTTCGCGGGAAGATGCCCTGGCATTGTTGGAGCATTTTATTGAATACCGGCTGCCGCTTTTTGGTGTTTATCAGGATGCCCTGAGCGAACGCGACGATGTGCTGTTCCATTCCCGGCTTTCTTTTGCTTTAAATACCAAGATGTTGTCGCCCTTGGAAGTGGCAAAGGCTGCCGAAGCTTATTACGATGGATCGCCAGACTTCCAGCGGCTGGCACAGGTAGAGGGCTTTATCCGCCAGATCATCGGTTGGAGGGAGTATATGCGCGGGGTCTATTGGGCAAAAATGCCGGGATATGCAGATCTGAATTTTTTTGGGCATACAGCCCCGCTCCCTTCATGGTTCTGGACTGGCAATACCCGGATGCGTTGCCTGCAAAGGGCAATACGGCAATCGCTGAGCAGCGCCTATGCCCATCATATCCAACGCCTCATGGTCACCGGGAATTTTGCCCTCCTGCTTGGGGTTTCCCCCGATGAACTGGATGCCTGGTATCTCGGGATTTACATTGATGCTCTGGAGTGGGTGGAGATTACCAATACAAGAGGGATGAGCCAATATGCCGATGGGGGTATCGTCGGCACCAAACCGTATGTCTCTTCCGCTAATTATATCCGAAAAATGGGCGACCACTGTAATAAATGCGCTTATGACCCCGATAAACGCTATGGGGAAGGGGCCTGCCCGTTCAATAGCCTTTACTGGGACTTTTATGACCGTCACGCCGAAAAACTTTCCCGCAACCCCCGCATCGGAATGGCTTATACTACCTGGGGGAAGATGGCAGGGACAGAGCGGGAACGGATTTTGGAACAAGCCGCCGTATATAAGGACGGGGCGGAAAATTTGTAGGGTTGATGCGTACGATTACCGTCATTCTAAACCCCGTTGCAGGACGGGGAAGGACAAAAAAGGCGTGGCCCGAGGTAGAAAAAGCCTTGAAACGCCTGGACGTGCGTTTGCAAATAGAAAAAACCACGCGTCGTGGCCACGCACGGGAAATTGCCTATGACCATGCCTGCAGGGGCACGGATATGCTCGTGGCGGTGGGCGGGGACGGTACAGCGCACGAGGTGGCCAACGGAATACTGGAAGCCTCTGCCGGGGCTGCGGGAATCCCTTTCGCCATCATCCCCCTGGGAAACGGGGATGATTTCGTCAAAATGCTACCGCCGATGACGGCTGTTGGCCAGCAGGCTTTTTCCTGGCAGACGGCGGTAGAGAAAATTGCTCGCGGGGATACCGCAGGATACGATGCAGGGAGAATAACCGTCCTGGAATCCGGCTTACCGGAAGAATCAGGGGTCAGCCGGTATTTTATTAACGGGATGAACCTCGGCTTTACGGCACATGCCTCGTACAATTTTTCCACCGTACCGAAATTCCTGACCGGATCTGCAGGCTATCTCGCTGCGGTAGTAAAAACCCTTTGGGACTATCCTGCGCTTGAGCTGAATATGCGCTTCGACGGAGCTGCACCGGAGCGCGTAGATACGACTCTCGCCGTGTTGATGAACGGGCGTTGCTTTGGCCACGCATTCTGGGTAGCGCCCCAGGCAGATGCTGCCGACGGGCAGCTGGAGGTGATGTTCACAAAACAGATTGGCCGCCTGACCATTCTTCAAAAATTGCCGTTGATTATGCAGGGAAAGCATGTGAACGATCCCTTGATTACCTGGCGTAAGGCCAGGGAGGTGGGGATCACTTCCCCTGACCCCCTCATCGTGGAGGCCGACGGGGAGTGCCTGTTTACTGCTGCCCTGCATATCGGGGTAGCCCTCCTTCCGGGCGTGCTCACGATGGTGGTGTGACAGGTACGCGGGGCTTGCGTACTAACCAGACATCCTGCTCGATCCCCCATTGCTTTTTTTCACCGGGAAGGTAGGCCAGGATTTCAAAGCTACCGCCGAAAAAAATTCTTGCCCAGGATGCTGGATGGAATGCGGAAAAGGTACGGTGGCCTTCCTGTGTATTACCACGAAAAACAGGCTTCCCCTGCCGGAATAATTGTTGTTCTGAGGCGTACATTTTTTCGAGGAACGCAGGGCCTTGTGTTGTCAGGAAAAGGAGCCCGCCCGGTTTTGCGATGCGCAGCAGTTCGTCCCGCCAGCGATAATGCGCGTTTTCGGGCAAGTGGGTGAATACCGAAATACCGTAGATCAGGTCGAAGGAAGCCTCCGGGTAAGGGCTTGGGGGATAGGACGGTGAAAGCGTTACCTTGCCAAAGGTGGGCTGCTTTTGGCACCAGGCGACTGTAGCAGGGTTATAATCGGTGCCATGAAATTCGTGCCCTTCGCCGAAGATGGCCGGAAGATGACGCAGCACCCGTGCAGGCCCACAGCCCCAGTCGAGGATTTGTAATGGCTCGCCGGCAGGTAGATCATCAGCCGTGACCGACTGTATCCATTGGGCTGCCGCCCGGCCACTTTCCCAGTATTTTCGGTAATCCATCCGAAAGGCTTCGTAAAGCATATATGCTGGGGGAAATGCTTCTCCCCGACGGCTGGACAGGAAAAGCCGGTTCGATGGGTAGCGCAGGATGTATTCCCATACAAAACGGAGGTTGTCCACAATCTGGATCAACCCTGCGGAACGCAAAACGGCCAATATCTCGCGGGTGTTCATGTTGGTCTTTTTAAAAACAGCCCTCTTGGAGCGGTTTCATAAGGCTTTTATTGGGTTTGTGTAAAAGTAGCGCTTTTCGCCCACGGTAATCCCTTCTTCATAAATGGCCGGGACGGGGTAAATATAAGACTTGTTGAGGAGAGCGCCTCCGCAATAATCGGTAGTTGTGCGTGAATACTGGTCGTAGGGTGTGTTCCCAATCTCCCGGGGAGCAGACAAAAAAACCCGCGCTACTTCGTGTAAAATTTACAATTTTGCCCATCTTTGCCCTTCTAATCGAAAATTTCCGTCATGGTAGATCAGATACAAGACAGTTCTCTGAAATTAAAACGCATTTTTATCGAAGCCCGTTTGCCGGAGGAGTTGCTCCCCCTGCAAGACCTTGCCCACAATATCTGGTGGACATGGAACCAGGAGGCCATCGAGCTTTTTCAGGCGTTGGACCCGGAAAAATGGGAAGCACTGCACTACAACCCGGTGGCGGTACTGGACCAGCTCGGAGTGGACCGCGTCCAGTCGCTTCTTGCCGATAGTGCGTACCTGGACAAGATCAACAGGGTGTATGGAAAGTTTAACGAGTACATCGCCCAAAAGTCAGCAGCTTCCGGGCCACGGGTGGCTTATTTCAGTATGGAATTCGGCCTTCATACCTCCATTCGCTTATATTCCGGCGGCCTGGGGGTTCTGGCAGGGGATTACATCAAGGAGGCAAGTGACTGCAACGTCCCTTTCGCTGGTATCAGCCTGCTTTACCGGTATGGCTACTTCGATCAGTCCATTTCCCTGCACGGGGACCAGATCAACGATTATCCGCCGCAGGAATATACAAAACTTCCTCTTGTGCCGGTGCGTGCCAAAGACGGGGAGTGGCTGAAAGTTAATATCGAGTTTCCGGGACGGATCGTCCGGGCAAAGGTATGGATGCTGCCGGTAGGCCGGGTGCCCCTATACCTTTTGGATACTGATATTGCGGATAATTCCTGGGACGACCGCAGTATTACCCACCAGCTATATGGTGGGGACAATGAGCACCGGCTCAAACAGGAAATCGTACTCGGCATCGGTGGTATCCGCCTGCTGGAGGCCCTTGGCGAGCCCTTTGATATCTACCATTGCAACGAAGGCCACGCAGCTTTCATGGGCCTGGAACGACTGTCCAACCTGATGCAGCGAAAGAAACTGTCCTTCGAAGCAGCGCTGGAACTCGTCCGGGCATCCAGCCTGTTCACTACCCACACCCCTGTGCCTGCAGGCCATGATTATTTTCCGGAAGACTTACTCCGGCATTATTTCGATAATTATGTCCATGCCCTCGGGATTTCCTGGGAGGCTTTCATCGGCCTCGGGCGTATCGAAGCACAGAACCATTCGGAGCTTTTTTCCATGAGCCACCTCGCCATTCGGCTCTGCCAGGAGGTGAACGGGGTCAGCCGGCTCCATGGGAAGGTCTCCCAGCAGATGTTCAGTGTCCTCTACCCGGGGTATAACCACCAGGAATTACACATCGGATATGTTACGAACGGGGTGCATTATCCTACCTGGATTGCCAGGGAGTGGCACGGCGTATTCAAGGAATACCTCGGGGAAAATTTCATGAAAGACCAGGCCAATCCCGCATATTGGGAGGGTGTGATGCATATCCCCGACCAGGTCGTCATGGACGTGCGCACTACCCTGAAGAAGCAACTGTTGGCAGAGGTGCGGCGCAAATTACAGGAAGATATGACCCGCAGAGGGGAGAAGCCGGCTTTCATTTTCGACACACTGGAGAAAATCCGGGAGGACGCACTCGTCATCGGCTTCGCCCGCCGATTTGCGACGTACAAAAGGGGATATCTCCTGTTCAACAACCTCGAACGCCTGCGGGAAATCGTCAATAAGGCAGATCGCCCCGTACTGTTCATCTATGCCGGGAAAGCCCACCCTGCAGATTATCCCGGGCAGCAGGTAATCAAAGATATCGTGCTTGCTTCCCGCCGACCGGAATTTAACGGGCGTATTTTGTTTCTGGAGGGATATAATATGGAAACGGCCAAACTCCTTGTGCAAGGCGTGGATATTTGGCTCAATACGCCTACCAGGCCTAAAGAAGCCTCCGGCACCAGTGGTATGAAAGCCGCTTTGAACGGCGTGATGAACCTGAGTGTACTCGATGGTTGGTGGGCAGAGGGCTACCTTCCGGACGCAGGATGGGCACTGCCCCTCGAAGCAACCTATGCTGATACAGCTCTGCAGGACGAGCTCGATGCGGAAACGATTTATAATATCCTCGAGAACGAAGTCATTCCCCTTTACTTTGACCGTCGCCAGCAGGGAATGCCCATAGAATGGCTCAGGTACGTGCGCAACACGATTGCTAAAGTCGGCCCGCATTTTACCATGAAACGCATGCTCGATGATTACCTCGAGCGCTATTATGCCCGTTTACAAAAGCGCTCCGCAGCATTACAGGCAAAAAAATATTTTGGCGCCACCGAGGTTGCTGCCTGGAAACAGCATGTGCGGGAGCGATGGGAGGGGATACAGCTTCTGGATAAGGATGTGTTCGATACCGATAATTATTCCCTGCATTTTGGCGAGGCTTTCAAGGTCAACATAAAGGTGTTTACGAATAACCTTCCTGCACACCATCTTGGGGTAGAGGCGGTATTTTTTAAACGTATATCCGATTCCGAACTGGAACTACGCTTTCATAAAGAATTGAAAATGGTGAATTTTGATGGGCAGATTGCGACCTATTCGGACGAGATACTCCCGCAGATCGCCGGGGTTTATGAGTATGGTTTCCGCCTCTTCCCCAAACACGAGCTTATGCCGCATAAGCAGGATCTTCCGTTGGTGAGGTGGCTTTAACCGAATGGTATCTCGAATGCGTACTATATGACGAGTCTGTCTCATAAGAATGGGGTGGTGTAAAAAGTAGTTTTGCTATACAAAAGGTAGCTGGACGCCCCATTTATTAATACGCGTGCAGGAAATATTCTTTTTACCCACATTCCCTGCGGAAAGTTTTTATTCATCCGATATCCTTCAAAAATGAAAGCACTACCTATTATTTTGTTCTTTACGGCTGTATCCCTGGTGTCTTCATCCCTTAATGGCCAGCCGGAAATGGCGATCGGGCGCGAGGCAGTGGAGGGACAACTGCGTTTTCTTGCTTCGGATGCCCTTCAGGGGCGGCGAACGGGATCCCCGGGAAATGAAATTGCTGCTTATTTTATCGCTGCACAATTGCAAAGCTACGGATACCGGCCTGCGCCAGGTCTGAATGGCTATTTTCAGGACATTCCCTTTGAGCAGGGTATCCCACCGGTACAGGCATCCCTGACAATCGGCAAAACGGGGTATCAATTCAAAGAAGACTTTGTACTGATGACAGGGGGAGCTGCTGCTTTACCAAAAGCCGATGCTGTTTTTGCCGGGTATGGCTGGGTAGATCCCGTTATCAACCACGATGATTACAAGGCTTTGGATGTAAAAGGGAAAGTGGTTTTTGTACTTTCCGGCCGCCCGGATGTTTCCGACCCACGGGCTGCTTTCAATGCGATGGGCGAGAAGCGCAAATTTGCTTCCGAGCGCGGTGCGGTTGCTTTGATCGAGATTTACCGTCTTCCTTTCCCCTGGAATTTTTTCTCCCGTTACCTCGGCGGCGAGAGCCTTCGGGTAGCCGAATCAGGGGACAGCGGGAATTCTACGATGGTCTATGGCTGGTTGAAAGAAAAACAGGGCAGTACCGAGATCACCGACCTGCAACAGGGCAAAAAACTCAAGGTGGCGCTGAGCAGCAGTGGATATGTTTCAAAACCGTTACGCTCGTCGAACGTAGTTGGTATTCTGCCAGGCACAGATCCTGTACTGAGTAAAGAATACATCCTTCTAACGGCCCATTTCGACCATGTCGGCGTCGGGAAACAAGGTGGAGGGGTAACTACCCCCACCGATAGCATTTTCAACGGGGCCCGCGACAACGCCATGGGTATAGTCGCATTGCTGACGGCTGCAGCAGCCCTTTCCAAAGAACGCCCTGCGCGATCGGTAATCGTCGCAGCAGTGACCGGGGAAGAAATCGGCCTGCTCGGCAGCAATTATTTTGCAGAACATCCGCCCGTGCCCCTGAAAGATATCATCTTCAACCTCAATACCGATGGGGCTGGATATAACGACCCATCCTATATCTCCATCATCGGATGGGGGCGGACGGGTACGAACGCCTGGATTGAGCAGTCGGCACAGGCAGTGGGCTTAAAGGTATTTCCCGATCCCGCACCGGAACAGGGTCTTTTTGACCGATCGGATAATGTTTCCTTCGCATTGAAAGGCATCCCCTGCCTGACTTTTACGCCCGGCATGACCAGCTTTGACGATGCGATCAACAAATATTACCATCAGGTAGCGGACGAAGCGGACAGCGTGGATATGGACTACCTCCTGCGCTTTGCCCGCGCATTTGCCATAAGCGCCCGGCTTATCGCCAATGACCCCGTACGCCCGAAATGGGTGGAGGGCGATAAATACGAAAAGGTAGGCAAGCAGCTATATGGTATGGAGGATTAATCAATGACTATGGCCTTGCAGGAAATCGAAGCGCGGCGGAAGGGGCTTATCGCGGTGGTCCTGGCAGCCGTATTGTGGAGTACGGGGGGAGTGTTCATCAAGCTGCTTTCGCTATCCCCGTATTCCATCCTCGGCTTGCGGGCGTTGTTTTCCGCTGCACTCTTTGCCCTGTTGTTCCGGGCAAATGTATTGAAATTTTCATGGAATATCCTGCTGGTCGCATTGTTCAATGCCGCACTGGTGACGACCTATGTCGTGTCCATGAAGCTGACAACTGCGGCAAATTCCATTTTTCTGCAGTACACTGCACCGGTGTACCTTATCCTGCTCGAACCGCTCCTGTTCAGGTTCAAGCTTCAGCGGATCAATATCCTGACGGTAGTGGTCTGTATCTTTGGGATGGCACTTTTTTTCATGGGCGACCTCGAAATCGGGGATATGCGCGGCAATCTGCTGGCCCTTGCCTCCGGTGTTTTTCTTGCTGCAATGATGCTCGCACAGCGCTTTAACCCTCCCGCACATCACGAAGCGGCGATTTTCCAGGGCAACTTACTGGTGACGCTGATTTTTTTGCCTGCTGTATTGCAGGGCCCGGCCCCCAATCCAACGGAATGGGCAATGCTGGCTTTTCTCGGTCTTATCCAACTCGGACTGGGCTATGCCTTATTTACCTACGGTCTGAAACGCGTGCCGGCGTTTGAAAGCTCCCTGCTGGCTATGCTGGAGCCAATCCTAAACCCCGTCTGGGTCCTGATCGGATATGGGGAGCGCCCCTCGGCAACGGCCCTGCTGGGCGGCGCAGTTATCGTCGGGATGCTGATTCTCCGGATAATCATTATCGAAAGCTCTTCCTCGCCGAAGGCTGTAAAATAAAATTCTAAATGGGCACCATTTAGAATTTTATTTGAGGTTGTGTAAAACTTTCTTTTGAGGCCGTCTCAAAGGTCTTTTGGCGGCTTGCGCCGCCAAAGAATATTTCATGAGACACCGGTTTTGTTGATTTTGCTTCGCAAAATCAACAAAACCGGTGTCTCGGAAAATTTTATTCTGCCGCCGAAGGCGGCAGAATACTTGCGAGACTCCCTCAAAAAATATTATTTGGCGGCGTCAGCCGTGAAATAAAAGGCCCTGGGCTTTTAACACAACTGCATAAATATTACGCTGGTACCTAAAGAAAATATCGAAGGCACGGCATTCACATTGATTTTGTTTCGCAAAATCAATGTGAATGCCGTGCCTTTTCCAGTGCCTGCGCCACATCCGCCCATGTATCCTCTACATGCTCAAGCCCGACCGATATACGCACCAAACCGGGGGAGATGCCAACGGCATTGCGCTCTGCCTCGCTGAGCTTGGAATGGGTGGTAGAGGCGGGATGCGTCACGATGGTGCGCGAGTCGCCCAGATTAGCGGACCGCGTACACATCTCCAGGGCATTGATGAAGCGGACCGCGTGGGGCAGGCCCCCTGCGAGCTGTAGGGCCAGGATACCGCCGCCGAGGCGCATTTGCTTTTTCGCCAGTTCATATTGGGGATGCGAAGGCAGGAAAGGATAGCGGCAAAAATCTACATCCGGAACAGCCTCGAGCCGGTTAGCGAGTTCGAAAGCATTGGCGCAATGTCGTTCCATGCGTATGGCCAGGGTCTCGAGGCTTTTGCTGAGCACCCAGGCGTTGAACGGGGACAATGCGGGGCCGGTATGGCGTGCAAAAAATCGCACAGGCTCGATGAGGCTTTTATGCCCAACGACTAAGCCCGCCAGTACCCTTCCTTGGCCATCCATCCATTTTGTGCCAGAATGCACCACCAGCCCTGCACCCCAGTCCATTGGTTTTTGTAGGAACGGTGTGGCGAAGCAATTATCCACATTCAGGATCAGGCCGTATTTTTGGGCCAGGAGACTGGCTTTTTCAAGATCAATAAGTGCGAGCCCCGGGTTGGAGGGTGTCTCCATGACGATCATCCGGGTGTTTGGCTGGATATAGGCTTCCCATTGGTCAATATCCAGGGGGTCCACGTAGGTATGGGCGATACCCCAGCGCGGGAAGAGCTGGGTGAGGATTTGGTGCGTAGATCCGAAAACGGCACGGGATGCGATGACGTGATCGCCGCTGCGCAAATGTGCTGCCATCGCTGCGAATACCGCAGCCATACCCGAGGCTGTGGCAATACCGTCCTCCGCACCCTCAAGCGCACATACTTTTGCGACCAGCTCATCGGTATTCGGGTTGTTGTAGCGGGAATAGATCAGTGCCGGCGCCTCACCGGAAAACGCAGCAGCCATTTCTTCTGCCGTTTCGAACGCAAAGCTGGAACTCAGGAATACAGGCGCACTGTGTTCTCCATATCCCGTGCGCTCCATTTGCCCCCGAATTGCCTGGGTTTCAAAGTGTTGATCCATTTTATTTTGTTTTGTGTTTATCTTTATGTCACCGGAGCCAGCAAAATCGAAAATCCGCTTTCTCGGCTACGACCAGCCTTTCAACGGCAGGGATATATCTTTGGATGGCAGCGACCCAGGCCACCTGGGCGCTGGACGTTCTGCACCCTGTATTGTCCCATTCTTTCGGACTGCAGAGGCAACCCAGTGAAGGGGTGCCAGGGATAATAGGGGCGGGTTAACATCAGCTTCATGGCCCAGAAGACGCCGTTCCATGCCCTGATTTCGGAAACGGGGTCAGGAAAGACTTTCCAGATGCTGTCCACGTCCTTTGTCCGGGTATGAGCAGTGCTGGCCCAGATGTCAGTCGAGGCAAAAGGGAAGCAGGGGGTGGCCCGGCAGTAGGCTTTTACAGCAGAACCGGTGCAGCGTGCAGCGACGGCAATCAACAGGTGCCATGGTTTCATTTTTTTGCTGTTTTCAGGCGACGGATCCATTTCTCCACTTCTACTGCGTGAAATACGATAGCGGAAGCACCGATACAAATCAGCAGCTCCCGCAGCGTGAGGGGAGAGGTGTTAAAAATCCCGTTCAGGTAAGGGGAATAAATTAAACAAAGTTGCAGGGTTAACGTCAGCAGGACGGCTCCGAGCAGGGGTAGGTTAGAGAAAATCCCCTGGCGGAACAAAAAGGTTTTTTCGCTGCGGACGGCCAGTACGTGGCCTAATTGCGAAAAGGCAAGGACGGTGAAGACCATCGTTTGCCAGTGTGCCATCCCTTTTTGCAGCGACCATGCCTGTACACCAAGGGTCACGCCTGCCATGACCAACCCCACCCAAAGGATATGGTATCCGACGCCTTCTGAGAACAGGCTTTCACTGCTGGACCGGGGTGGCCGCTCCATGATGTCCTCCTCGGCTTTCTCGTTGGCGATCGCCAGTGCGGGCAGCCCATCGGTGACGAGGTTGATCCACAGGATATGAATAGGCAGAAGTGGTATGGGCAATCCAAGGAAAGGGGCCAGGAAAATTGTCCAGATTTCGGCACCATTACAGGTCATAATATATTTGACGAACTTCCGGATATTGTCGAAGATACGCCGGCCTTCCTTCACTGCTCCTACAATTGTGGCGAAATTATCGTCCAGCAGGACCAGGTCGGCCGCTTCTTTACTCACATCAGTACCGTTGATTCCCATGGCCACCCCGATATTGGCAGCTTTGAGCGAAGGTGCATCATTGACCCCGTCGCCGGTCATAGCGGCAAAATGGCCTTTTGCCTGTAAGGTGCGGACGATGCGTAGTTTTTGATCAGGGGCAACCCTTGCGTACACGGCCACGCGCTCCACCTGGGCTTCAAATACTTCCTGGGGGATTGCCTGTAGCTCTGTACCGGTGAGTACAATATCGTCAGGCCCGAGGATGCCAATTTCGCTGGCGATCGCCCGCGCGGTGGCTGGGTGGTCGCCGGTGATCATTACCGGCTTTATACCGGCTGCCCTGCATTCGGCGATCGCAGACTTGACTTCCTCCCGGGCGGGGTCAATCAGGGCAACGATTCCAACGAGTTGGAGGTCGCGTTCAACTTCGGTATAGGTAAATGGACTAGGAAGCTTGTCGGTGATCTGGAGGGCATAAGCCAACACCCTTTTGCCCTCGGCTGCCCAGGCCTCTGAAGCCGTTTTGAGGGCATTTTTTTTCTCCTCATCGCGCAGTGCGGCAGCAATGGCTTCACTGGCCCCTTTCACGATGATAAGATAACCTCCAGGGTGGTGATGGACGGTCGTCATACATTTCCTGTCCGGGTCGAAAGGTAGCTCGGCGACCCTGGGATATGCGGCAGATATCTGCCGGTATCCTGCAAGGGATTTTCCCTCCAATATTGCCAGCACCAAGGCAAGTTCAGTGGACTCTCCGTAGGGGTTGTCTGCTTCATCGAAGCGGACATCCTGGTTCAACGCCATACACAACTGAAGGGTATCCATAGGTTCACCCAGCGAAGTCGGGCCTTCTGTAAAGGCCATTTTATTGACCACCCGCATTTTGTTCTGCGTAAGCGTACCCGTTTTGTCACTGCAGATGAAGTTGACCGAGCCAAGGGTTTCAACTGCCGGGAGCTTGCGTATCAGCGCATTGTTTTTTGCCAACCGCGATGCCCCGCGCGACAAGGCAATCGTAATCAATGCCGGGAGGGCCTCCGGAATCGCAGCTACGGCAAGGCTAACCGATAAAAGGAGCAGGTTGAAAGGGTCTTCACCCCGCAGGAAGCCGGAAACGAACAGGACTACGCAAATCAGCAGGATGATATACGACAGACGCTTCCCAAAATGCTCCATGCGCACCTGTAAAGGCGTTTTGACTTCTGCTACTTGCAGCAGACTGGCAATTTTGCCTAATTCCGTCTGCATTCCCGTAGCGACTACCAGGCCTTTTGCCCTGCCGCCGGTGACCATCGTACCCTTAAATGCCATGTTAAACTGATCTCCGAGTGGGATATCTGCTTTATTTAAATCGGCATTGTTTTTGTCAACCGGGACGGATTCTCCGGTGAGCGAGGACTCATCTACCCGCAGGCCATGGGTCTCCAGGAGGCGCATATCTGCAGGCACCACATTTCCCGCCTCTATCAAGACTACATCCCCGGGTACAAGTGCTGTGGAGGAAATGATGCTGCTGTGGCCGTCCCTTATGACCTGGGCCTGGGTGACAGTCATTTTTTTGAGGGCCTCCATCGCTTTTTCTGCACGATACTCCTGCACAAAACCCATGACCGCATTGAGCATTATAATTACCAGGATAATGAACATATCCGTTTTGTCCCCCATGATGCCCGCCAGCAGGGCTGCCGCAATTAACACAAGGATCATGAAATCTTTGAACTGATAGAGGAACAAGGCCCATGCAGGCTTTTTCTTTTTTTCCTGCAGCGCATTCTCTCCGAAGGTATTCAAACGGGACCGGGCTTCCTGCGTGCTCAGCCCCTCGGTCCTGGCATTGAGGTCTTTTAACAATTCGGAAATGCGCAGGCGGTAAAAGTCCATCGGCAAAGGTTGAAATCTGTTCGTTTAATAACACAGACGGTATTATCATTAAACAATCCTTTGACAAAGTGGTTGGTTACGTCAATAGAGCATGGGAACTTTTTTTCCTCCTTTTGATGCTTTATAAAAAGTATGCGGTCGCTGAACTTCTGCAACATGTCGGACAAGCGCTTTAAATTTTTCAGATGATCCCATATTTCACCACTGCTGAAACGATCGCCGACCTGGAGGGGATACTGGTGCTTCAGGGGATCAACCTTGCTACACGCTTAGAGCAGGAAGAAATCCGGTCACAAGGGTTTGTCACGGTGGAGCATACGCTGGAAATGCTCCGGAGCCTGAACGAACAGGAGCGCCATATCATCGCAAAGCTGGGGGATCAGATCATCGGATACGTCCTGGCGATGACTAAAAAATCGCGTGCTGAGGTTCCTGTCCTGCTGCAGATGTTCGAAGAATTCGATGCAGTGCCCTTCATGGGAAAGCCGGTTTCTGCATATAACTATATCGTTGCCGGACAGGTGTGTGTGGCAAAACCATTCAGGGGAACAGGGATACTGGATGGCTGTTACCAGTTTTACCGGGAACGCTATGCACAGAAGTACGATTTTCTGATTACCGAAATTGCACGTGCCAATACCCGCTCCCTGAACGCTCACCATCGCATCGGGTTCCGCCATGTCCACTCCTATACGGATTCCGGTCATACCGAATGGGAGGTGGTGGTTTGGCATTGGAAGGGGTAAATCTCAGGCGGTCGGCTACCGTGATTTCTCTAATCCCTCAGGTAGTTCGGTTTATCCCCGCGCATTATAATACTGCTGCCAGAGTCTTCGGAGTAAACATAACGGCATTTTATCCCACCCATGTAATTTGACATACCCCCAAATAACTCTAACGTGCTTTTTTGATCCCATTCCCAACGCCCCTGGTCTGTCAGTACCCCATCGGTGAACAATTGGAAGCTGCCGTCCAGGTTAAGCAGGAGGTTCTGCTCCTCCCCGGTGTCCAGACTACGCCTGTAAGAACCGGCAGGGGAGATGACGCTGGTTTCCTCGCTGTTTTTTTCGGGGAGCTGAACAACTGCCGATACAGCCGGGGGTTCGATAAAACATAATAACGAAATGATGGCAATGCCGGCTGCTGTGAGGGCAACATAATGCACTTGTCTCATTTTAAGCTGATTTTAAAGTATTCATTCAAAATTGCTCATGTGGTCGGGATAAAACAAGAAAAATCAGGGGAATTGAGGTTTCCCCTAATTCCATAACTGGGAAATGCGGATTTTTTCAATTTTTCTTCAGTCTTGTCTCGGTGGTCAGGGTGCTGAGAAATATGCGCTGCTTTTTGATGCGCTGTCAGATGGACCGCCGTTTGGAGCAAACGGACGGGGTCCGGGCAGAGAAGGTTTGTACCCAGCGCAGTTGCTTGTTCTGGTACTTTCCTGCAATTTTTATGTATTTTTCTTTGGCCATATTGGCGGGTTCGCTCCTGCGTGCTACTTTTATTTAGCTTTAGCAGGTGATGCGCTTTCTTGGGCACTGTGTGCCAAAGAATATTTTATCCCTCGCTATATTTCTGAAAAGTGGCGAAAGATTTTTTGTACACCTCCATGGCTTATGGGACAACCTCATAATATTATCATTCCGCGCTAAGCGCTGATATTATAAGACACACCATGCGATTACTAAGTGCTTTTTTATTGCTTTCTGCTTTATCTCTTTTGCCGGGCTGCACAAAGGATAATGCCGAACGCAATGGTATCGCTGTGGAGTATTGGTCAAGCAACAATGGGGGGGAGGTGGCGTTTTCAAAATGGGCGGTGCACCGGTGGAACGAGGCACACCCCAACGGGCGGGTAAAATACCAGCCGGTACCGGAGGGGCAGTCGAGTGAAGAAATCCTGCTCGCAGCCGTAGTAGCTAAAACGACGCCTGATATCTATTCGAATATCTGGCAGGGACTGGTGGAATTTTACGGTAATTCCGGGGTACTTGTCCCACTGGATACGCTCGATGGCTTTCTCGACTTCCTCCGCGAACGCTGCGATGAGGCAACCATCCGCGAGATTACAGCGGCTGATGGGCATATTTATCAGATACCCTGGAAAATTAACCCCATCATGACGATTTTCAACCGGCGGTCTATGCAGACGCTTGGGCTAAAAGGACCACCGGCTACATACTCGACTTTTCTCCAGGCGGCCAAAACTTTCCGGCAGGATACCGACAGCGATGGCTACGTGGATCAATGGTTTGGCAATACCTCCACTAAACTGGCCTGGTATCAGCGATTGTTCAATTTTTATCCGCTCTACCTGGCTGCTTCCGGCGGCATGCCACTGATCAAAGATGGCCGCGCCAATTTCAACAACCGCTACGCCATCGGAGTATTCCAATTTCTGCAGCAACTATACCGCGAAAACTGCTTCTCCCGGCAGTCGGAATCTGCAGGCCAGGACTTGTTTATCGCTGAAAAATATGCCACGAAATGGACCGGACCCTGGGAAATCGAGTACCTGGAGAAGTTCAAGCGCGAGGGTTTTACCTACGACTTTGCCCCGATGCCGGTGCCGGATGGCCACCAGGGGCCAGTATATACCTATTGTGATCCGAAAAGTATCGTGATTTTCAATACCTGTAAAAACCCCCGGCTGGCCTTCGAATTTGTGAAATCCATGCTCAGCGAGGAAGCCGACCTGCAATTTCTTCGGATGACTAATCAGTTGCCCCGGCGAAAGGCTCTGGGGGGTATCCCCGCCGCCCGGGATTTCTTCCGGCAGCATCCGGGAATGCAGCGTTTTGCCGACCAGGCGGAATATGTCCGGGGCGTAGATCGTTGCACTTCGATGATCGAGGTTTTTGAAATCCTTTCCCAGGAATATGAGGCTTGCGTTTTATATGGGCTTAAATCTCCGGAAGCAGCGATCGCCGATGCCGAGCGCGCGGTGAACGTACTGCTGAGAGCTAAAAAATAATGCGATGCGCGAACCGAGACGAAAATGGCTTTGGTGGAAAAAAATTCAGCCTTACCTGTTGGTCGCCCCCTATCTGGTACATCTCGGGCTCTTCGTCGTATTTCCGGTACTCTTTTCCATACTGCTCACCTTTCATAAATGGAATATTATTTCCCCGATGGAATGGGTAGGACTGGACAACTACCGCCATATTTTTCAGGATCGGCTATTCTGGAAAGCGATCCTCAATACCTTTAAGTTTCTTTTGGTCCATATTCCCCTGCAAATTGTACTTGCCCTTGCCCTGGCGGTTGCCCTTCACCAGAGTACCTGGCTACGCGGTTTTTTCCGGGCATCGTTCTTCCTGCCAGTCGTCATCTCCGGGGTAGTCGTGACGATGCTGTGGCAGCAATTATATGGCCTGGAGACCGGCCTCCTGAATCGTCTGCTCATCACCGTGGGGCTGAACCGGGTCGAGTGGCTCTCCCATCCGGGAATTGCGATGGTTTCTATCGCTATTATGGCGACCTGGAAAAATGTGGGCCTCTACGTAATCTTGTTTCTCGTGGGCCTGCAAACGGTACCCAGGAGTTATTACGAGGCTGCAGAAGTGGAAGGGGCCAGTGCCTGGCAGCAATTTCGCTACATCACCCTTCCGGCAATTAACCCTACAATCTTCATGGTGGTCGTCCTGTCAACCATCGGCGGCTTCAGCTTATTTATCGAACCCTATATTATGACCGATGGTGGTCCAATGAATACGACACTCTCGGTGATGCTCTACATCTACCGTCAGGCTTTCGGCTACTATCACATGGGCTACTCGGCGACGCTGGGGTTGTTTTTTGCCTCGCTAATCCTGGCCGTTGTGGCTATTCAAAAACGGGTGATCGAAAATGAGAATTAGAAAAAAGAGATGAACAGACCAACAAAAATACTTTTTTATGTGCTGCTCTCTGTTGCAGCGCTGTCCTTTTTATATCCATTTTACTGGATGGTGCTGGCATCGTTTACCCCGGAGGCGAAAATCGGTGGACTGAGTTTCGGCGGTGGGGCCCTCACGCTGGAAAATTATCGGGTGATGCTCAGTAAAATACCAGCAGGTCGGGCACTGTTTAACTCCACCCTGGTGGCGGGGCTTTCCACACTTGGTGTTCTGGTTTTTGGGGCAATG